>Ga0222719_10000019_pt1 | contig 158186 bp, 187 predicted proteins | sample C33_34DmetaG_FD_165039 | JGI IMG/M metagenome (GOLD analysis project Ga0222719, IMG submission 165039) | Estuarine water microbial communities from San Francisco Bay, California, United States - C33_34D | ecosystem: Environmental > Aquatic > Marine > Unclassified | place: USA: California... | reverse complement strand
TCCTCTGCTAATCGTTTAGCGTTTCTTACGCCTCCACGATACATTGCATCCTCTAATGAGGTTAACTTTGCTTCTAATTCATTGAGTTGCTCAATCAACTCTTGCATTGGTGTTTTCATTTCTCTTTGGTGTTAAATAGATGTGGGTCTACCACAATAAATCATTGCCTTTACTCTTTCCTGCTCTAACCAAGCAAGGTGTTTAAAGAATTGTTTAATCTGTTTCATCTCTCTTTGGTGTTAAAGGTTTTCTATCACTATTTCGTATCCATCTTCGTTGGGGATAAATCCATTTACAATCTTACCATCAAACCCAAACAACTTCATATCTACACCTTTAGTGATGTATGGACCACCACTTGGGTCTACCATTGTAATGGTATTCCAATCGGAGTAAACCAACTCACGATATGATTGACCGATACGACTTGGAGAAACATAGTCACCATTCTCATCTCTAATTATGTCGTGTACTTCATTAATGAATTCCTTCATAGATAGTGTACCACCATCCCTCTTGTATTCATTGTATGCATCATCATACACATTAGCAGCACCAAAACGACAATGTTTGAAGTTACCACTCCATTGGATGTTACCCCGTTCGTTTAGTTCAAAGGTGAATGTGTCACCATATCGATTAGTATACTCTTCAGTTTTCATTTCTCTTTGGTGTTAAAGGTTTCTATTTTACAATTTGGATAGGTGCAGTTGTTGTTTAATCTGCAACTCTCACCTTCTCTTTTGATGTGCTTACACCTTTTGTTGGTGTCAACTATTTTGTGCAGTTTACTTGACATCTTTATTGTTAAATCTTTTCATCCACTGGCCTTGCGCACTATCTGGATGTATTTCATTATTTTTAACCTCAGCTGAACTTGAATTAACATCGAAATGATCACCAAACGGGTCTACACTGCTGATTTTTAAGCTAATGTTTTTAACTTTATCGTCTTTACTGATAGAGTCTCTAAACTTTCTAGCGTTTTCTACGTCATCAAACACTTCTTGTACCTCATAAATAACCTTATATTGCATCATGGTTAAGTAGTTTTAAAAGCAAGCTTCTAAGCTCAGACTCGATGTCTATGTTTTGTAGTCTTGCATTAATATATTCTTTTGACTGATCTATATGCTTCTCAACTACAGTGCTTACACTTAAATCCGCGTTGATTTCAACATCATCGATCTTGTGCTCTAATATACTTAATTGATCGTTAAGTAATTCAAAGTCTGTAGAGGTGCAGAAATCAGTGTCTGCGTAGCGCTTTATTCGCTTGTAAGACTCTAGGTCATCGATAGCGTGTATAGCAGCGTGGATTGCAACGGTAATAAACTCTTGCAACTCTTCGCGAACAACGCTTTTGTGATCATTGAACATGCTTTCTAAACGATCTTCAACGTCATACTCTGTTATGTAGTCGTCAAGCTTAGACTGCAAGTCATATTCACTGACAAACTCAGAATCCGATATTGCCTCTTCAAGACATGATTGTGTGATAAATTCCGAATCAACCAGAGCGGTATCAATCATATCGGAAACAGTGTCATGCGTAGGGTGATCTTTTTCTACTTGTTCACCAAAGTTTACTATTGCACTAGTATTTTTTGAGATTTCGTCTATATTGTCATAGACAGATTCTTGTAGTCGTTGTAGAGCTTCTAGCTCGTCTTTGAACAACCAGGATTTGATTACTTTTTTCATTAGTATGAAGTTTCGATTAGTTTTATAATGTGTGCCCATGCCTTTACAGCACGTTCTTGTAATTCACTCTTGTCTTTATGCCTAGCTTTTTGGAATTCCATATTAGCTAGTAACAAGCAATCGTTTTTTAGTTGCTTTTGTTTACTCATCCTCGTATACTTTAGGAGGGTTTGACCATTGCTTAGCTTTACTTAATATGTCTTCGAACATTTGTGGAAAGAAACTAGCAGTGTATATTAATGTTTTACCTGATTTTTCTTCTTGCTCTAACTCTTCTGCGGCTTTTTCACTGAAAAGCTTGAATGCTTCTTCCATCCAGTATAAATCTGCACCGTTAAAGCCGTGGCGTTCTCTGTACTCTAAGGAGTACTTGTAATTTGATTCTGACATAACTATTTGATATTTAGTATATTATACATAGCGGTACGTAATTGGTCTGTGCAGTTAGTACCACGCGTAGTAAAAGTATTCATCACCTTCTTCGTGTTCTTGCTCTAACTCAGTGATCTTGTCTACAGTCTCTTGTAAGTCTTTGTAGAACCACTCGTCATATTCCATACCGCCCCAGAAAAAACCACTAGCAGTAACTAAATTTTTCTTATGATCTGGATTATCCTTGTTGTCGATATCCTCTTGGCATTGCTTTTTAAGGATCTGTAGCTTATCTATTTCACACTCAAGGTACTCAAGGTTGTCGTTTTCGTAACCATCTGTAAACCAGCGGTGTATAGCATTGGCTTTACGCCAATACATTACTTCTTCGCCGTCTTCATCCATGTTGTATGATGGATTATCTAATGCTTCTCGCTTTAAGCGAAATAGGTACATATCTAGTCCCATAATTCAAATTCTATAAGATTTATATCGTCTGTTTCCGCGTCGTATGGCCTTTGATCTTCGGACCAGTATTTTTCTATCGCGAGTGATTCTGCTTCTTCTTCTAATTCGCTTATATCGAATTCACTGCTATTAGTGTCAACATCCTCTGGCACATCTACTTCTACTAAAAAGTCATAGTACTCGCTTCTTATCACGTGAAGCTCTACTTGTATACTAACCTTTTTCATTAGTAATACCGAATACGTAGTTGAACTTAAGTAACTGCTCTTGAGTGAACAAGCCATTTTCATGGGCATTCATTAAAGCAGCTATAAACTGCTCTTGAAAGTCGAAAAGACTCTCTTGATGCACCATATCTGCATAAAGAATTTCATGCTGGTTGCAAGCATCTGTGATTTCATCAATGAATCTCTTCATCGCATCTTTGTAAAGTACTGCCATTTTTATAGATTATTTCTGTTAACACTATGCGCCCACGATATAACGTAGCGCTCTTCTTCCTCGCGTAAGCGATCCCACATTTCGCGGGACATACCAATCGCATTTAACTCTTCATCTGAGATGTATTCTTCACTAGAGTGAGCCATAGCCTTTGCTTTTATAAAATTCTTGAATTGATTTTTCTTTCGCTTCACGCTCTTCGCGTTCTTTCAGGATGATTAGCCTGATCTCGTACTCTTGATCTGGTGTGATCTCGTTGTACTTTTTGTTGAAGTGGATGGCCGCCTTCATTTGTAGACGCGGCAGCCATATCCACTTGTTCATTACTTCGTCTCGTGTCATAACTAGTCTATAAGATCAAAGTATGCGTCGACGCTATGACTGCGAAACCAAGCGATGCCTTTTGCCATTTTAGACTGCAACTCTGCTGTGGCTGGGTTGAATACACCACCCATACGCTCGACGTCACGTTCTGTATTGATTACCATAGCGTAGATACTGTATTCTACTTCATTGAGATCACGTTTTACACCTGTGAATGGGTTGACTGCGGTACTGGCTTGTAGTTTTGGGCCGTTGTACCATTTTGGAAACTCTGTATTGCTCATAAGCATTTAATTTGATTACACTGTTATTATATAAGGTGCCACGTTATCGATTTGTGCGGTTAATCACCGCTGAATTTTTCTCGCCAGGCGATCATTTGTTCCCAATGCTTCATCTCAGGATCAGCACCTTCTTCCCATTCTTCGAAATGAGCGTGCTCGCTACAAGCACCGCATATACCCATGTCGTCTTCGAAGTAATAAAGTCTATGTGGTTCAGCACCACAGCACTCGCTTAAGTAACTCATGACATTATATCTTTAATATGTTTATTATGGATGAAGCGGTCTTTGTTCCGTACGTAGAACGCAAGCATGTATAGCAAGCGACTGTGTTGGTCTTCGATCATCTCGAACTCAGACGTTTCTTCTACACGCTCTTCTAACCTTCGCATTTTACCGTGGTACCATATAAGCTCTGATGGTAGCGTTTCCTTGACGCTGTGCCTTGGGTTGATTTGGTATATCGCGTTGTTTTTGCCTTTGTAAAAGCTTGGCACGCTTTGCCTGCGGATATAACCGCTCTCGTATTCTGAGAATTCATAGCCTGACTTATCACATCGCCATGCTGTTGTACCGTTTTTGCTTTGACGCTCGGTGGTAATTTCTCTCAAGCCTGCTTGCCTTAAAGCAAACTTAGCGGCTTTAACAAGCCTTGTTTTAGTTTCCTGCCTCATCTAGCGCTAGTTTAGAATGAACACTCTCTTTGTTGATAATGACGCCGTCAAGCACCCAGTCTACTGCGTGATCGGTGTTGTACGCACGGTTACGGAAACCTGCGGCAACAAGATCTGCATATACTGTTGGCCAATCGCGTCTTGGGACATCTTTTTCTATCATTTCAGTTACTTCAACACCTAGTATAAACTCATACGTATCCATATGGCTTGTAGTGTGCATCGCACCGTGGTTAGACAAGATAGTTTGAATAGTACCGTAGCTTACGCTAGATAGTATAAAATTACTCGCTAGCTCGTTCCACGCACCAAGACCTGTATACGAGTACTTACTGCATGATTGTAGGACTGCTTCGTACACATCGTCGGTGACGTAGTACAAAAGTGATAGGTGGCATGGCCTTTCGATTTTGAGTTCACTCATGTTTATAGAATTAAAGTTAGTGGGTGTACTAGGATTCGAACCTAGATTATTAACCTAACGAGAGAATACCTAAAAAACTCCCGGGCAGCCATGCCAGTGTACACCCTGTAGTGCAAGCGTTAACCAAACCGTATAACATGAAGCGTGCTGGTAACTTGCTTTACGCACTACGTATTAATTATACGAGGTAAGTCGTATGTGATTTGTGCAGTTATTTAGCATGCAGTATACTGTTTACTAAATGCGAGATAAGTGTTAGTTGCTGATCTTCATCACAAGTGGTGAAACCAAACTCACCAAACATCTCTTCTGCTGTGGCGTCTAACCACTCTTTAATCTGTGATTTCTGCTCTTCCATACTCTTCGTATAAACCGTATTTAAGCCTCATCTCTGCTTCATCAAGGTCTACGCATTGAGGCATTGTAACGTAGGAACCATCTTCAAACCACAACTTATTCATCTCAGGGGCATAGGCGTGGCGTTCTAAGCACCTTATCATCTTGTTCACAGCGTTGACTTTAGGTATTGTATGACCTTATCAAACTCTTCTGGGTCGATAGCATCTATATAGTCTGACACATCTTCAAACTCTTCAGGTATACCATATTCAAGGACACGCTCTACTACTTCGTGGAAGTTATGCTCAATGTAGTCACCGAGTATATCACCCATTGCTTCGATTTGAAATTCCGTTAGTTTTAATTTACTCATTGCTCTGCTTTTTCATTAAATAGTTTATATGCTTCTTCACGGTTGCAGAAGTACATGTCGCTTGTCCATAAAGCTGGCTTGTAATTGTGTACCATGTAGTGAACGATTTTTAGATCGTGCCTGTTTTCTACAAAGTGTTTTGCACTGTACTTGTCTTTATTGTAGTCGTAGATATAAACCTGACCATTAGTGTAGTCGAGTACAGTAATGTATTTGTATTGCTTGTTCATGCTACTTGATTTCTAGCATGCTGCCCAGCCAATGAATACCCAACGCTTAGCCTCTTCGTCTTTGTAGTAACGAACTTCGCGCTTGTCTATACGATCGAGTAGATCATCATACTCGTCGTCATCTTTAGGCGCTCGTATACTGCCTGCAAACTCGCATGTAGCGATAGTACCGGAATAAGGATCGCTACCGTAGTATGATAGCGCCTCGTCTACTAGTTGGTTGTATGCGTCTCGCGCACTTACTTCTCTGCCGCCAGCATCTACTAGCGGAAACTCATAATGGATATTAGTTGCTCCCATTGGTTATAGTATTTGAAATTAATTCTTCGAGGTAGTCAAGGTACGCTTGACCGTAGTAGTTTACTGGATCGACCACAAAGCGGCCGGTCTCGTCGTAGTGTGGGTTACTGATAACAGTGTCCTGATAGATGAATGGCTTCATATGCATTATTTAAGTGTATTATATAAGGAACTTCGTAATTGAATTGTGCAGTTATCGTAGGCATGTACCGTAGCCTTTACGCCGTGAGGACTTAGCGACACGTGTTGCCGTGGCCTGATCAACCAACTGGATAGTATTGCCGGTTTTATGGTTAGTAATGGGGATACAGGCTATCTTTTGAGTTGTGGAACAACTAACACAGGACGTGTAGCCAAATTTAATCCTGATTGGGTGGACATCGTTACCGCAGGTACAGGTCATGATTCGTAGTATTGGTTGATTAATAGGTACAGCTGAGATGCTCTCAGAGTGATTATCTTGCCAGTAGCCAAACGTGGATACTTCATTAATAACATAGATGATAGGTGGGGGTTTAAAACAATGCCTCTGGGTTTGTTTTTAGTTTCTAAAACTTTAACAGAGTTATCTTTTTGGATCTGTATACGATATATAGTCATGAGTGAGCATTAATTGCAGTTATATTATATCAGGATAGTCGTTGAGGTTTTGTGTAGAATCTGAGGATCTCAAAAAGTGTGACATTAGCCTGTTAAGAGATCTTAGTAGGGGGCTATTGTCATAGTATTTAACACCTAGTTGGATCTGCATTTCCGTTTTTTTCTTGTGTATAGCAAAGTGCAAAAAAAAAGAAAAGAGCACCCGAAGGTGCCCTAATCTTAGGATTAACCTAAAAACTCACGAACGAACTTTGGTAAGTTCTTTGAGTTGGTGTAATTCCCATACTTTTCGAAGCAAGGCATGCCATCAAATTTCTCCTTAAAGTGAGTGTACACTACATCGTGGTCGTATACACAAGTATCACCTTTGGCATTTACAAACTCAATTACTGCGCCTTTTCCGATTAGGCCTTTAGAGATGACAAATCTCTTTTTTGCTACTGTCTCGATCTTTTTACTCATAGTACTTATATTTGATTAACAGTCTCATTATACGAAGAAGTTCGTTTTCTTTTTGTGTAGTGCTATACACGTTGGTATAAAAAAAGATCCTCAAGAATATCATATCCTTAGGATCCTGAAGTATATGTAAAAAAAAGGGAGCCCGAAGGCCCCCAGTAGGTAGTTCCGCGATCGCGATGTAATTGAAGTATTACTTCTTGGTCAATGCCTCACGAACAAACTTAGGCAAGTTGTCAGAGTTAGTATAGTTACCGTACTTTTCAAAGCAAGGCATACTATCAAATTTTTCCTTGAACAAAGTATAGATCTGATCATGATCGTAGGCAAACGTGTTACCTGTTCTTGTTTCGACCTCTACTTTCAGTCCCTTGCCAATCATTGATTTAGCGATAATGAATCTTTTCTTTGCCACTTTGGCTTCATTTGATTTTCCCATTGTATATATGGTATTAGTTAATAATCAACTCTATTATACGAATAACCGCGTTTTCCTTCTGTGTATAGCATAGCGTGAGGATAAAAAAAGAGGACCCGAAGATCCTCAATTGATAGTTGCCGCTTTGCGATGTATTGGATCCTTAATCCGTTAGTATACTGATAACTCCTGTTAGCATACTTAGTGCCATGATTGATTGGAATACCAGAACTGAGTCATATGCTGCTTCCTTAAACATGGATGCTGTTACTAAGCCTATTGCTGATAGTGCTATTACACTTACGCTTGATTGTTGACGTTTTGCTTTGATTGACTTCATGAGTGAGTGGTTAATGGGACCGCCGTAGCGGCCCCGTGGTTATTACTTCTTAGTTAGTGCTTCGCGTACGAACTTAGGTAGATTGTCGCTGTTCGTGTAGTTGCCATATTTATCGAAGCATGGCATACTGTCGAACTTCTCTTTGAACAGTGTGTAGATTTGGTCGTGGTCATACTTGAATGTATTACCTGTGCGAGTTTCTACTTCTACTTGTAGGCCTTTGCCTATCATACTCTTGGCAATGATGAATCTTTTCTTGCCTACTACATTTGTCTTTCCCATGATTAGATATTTAGTGGGTTAATAATCAAATATATTATACGCCCGACCGAGTTTCTTTTCTGTGTATAGCATAGAGATACAGCTAAGGCCAAAAGCCTAAAAGGGTAAAACGTAAACGCACCCAGGCCCGGGTTTAGAAAATCACTTTGTAAAACGCGGCTGTAGCTCTATATGTATAGCATTATACAAAACCCCTATATACCTTAACACATTAAAAAAAGGCGTAATTTAGTATATAGACATTAAAAGAAATACAAGATGGCATATAAGAGAAAAGGCTGTGGCCCTAGAGGTTTGGGTTCACCGTTGAAGCAGGTTGGACCTGGCAGCAAGGTTACAAAGAAGATGGTGGAGGACGAGTCTAACAAGAAGTTTATTGAGTCTGCTAATATGGCTAACGATGCTGCTAGAGCTGCAGAGACAGGCGTTGGTGCTGATGGTTTTCCTTTGAACGCGAGCAAGAGAGCAAACAAAGCATCGTACGCATCTAGGGAGAAGAAAAACTCTGCGAAGATCAGCCCGGCGTATAACAATGTTGGTTTGTCTATTCCTGGGGGCAAGTCTCCTTTGAATAAGAAGTATGGCTAAGCAAAAATTATCAGCGGCCGCGTTGCGGCGTAAGAGGGCTAGGGATCTAGCCGAGGCAAAATCTCCGCGTAGAACGCGTATGCGTGCAGAAAACCAGAGAAAGAGACGTGCAGCTAAGAAAGCTGGGCGAAATATCGATGGTATGGACTATGACCACAACGAAAAAAGGTTCGTTAGTGTGAAAAAGAACCGCTCTGGGCACGGAAAAGGCACTAAGAAGTACAATACCAAGGGGTGAAATTCTAAAATCGACCCATAAATGGGTATATTTGATACTAGAACAATAAAAAAAGATGTTTTAGTATGGAATTCAATCAACCTAGTGAAATTGTAAAGGACCTTGTGTTTGGTTCAAAGGCAGAAAATGGCCTTTTAGAAGGTGTAAGAAAGCTCGCTGAAGCGGTGAGTAGCACTTTGGGGGCTTCTGGTAAGTGTGTGATCTATGAAGATGCGCTCGGAAGACCAGTAATCACCAAAGATGGTGTTACAGTTGCTGAGTCTGTGATCTTAGAGGACCCAATTGAGAATATGGGGGCAACACTTATTAAGGAGGCAGCGCGCAATACAGTGAAAGAGGCTGGTGACGGTACGACCACAGCAACAATATTGGCGTACAATATGCTGATGTTGGCGATTAAGGCGCGGCAGACGGCAAGCAACCGTGAGATTCGTGATGGTTTGGACACTGCACTGATAAAAGTGCTCATGTACCTAGATAAAATTAGCATCGACGTCACTGAAGAAAGGCTTTATGATGTTGCGACTATCTCAACAAACAACGATACCGAGCTTGGGCGCATAATTGCTGATGCTTTTTCCCAAGTCGGGCGAAACGGCGTTGTGTTGATGGAAGAAAGTGAGACAGAAGCCACCTATGTAGACGTTGTTGACGGTACGCAGTTTGACTCTGGGCTTAAATCACCCTACTTAATCACTGACAAGGACAAGGGTAGAGCTATTTTAGAGAACCCTCTCGTACTTATTGTGTCTTCACCAATACCTAATATCCGTAAGATACAAAACATCCTAGAACACGCTATTAAGAACAATGAGGAATTACTTATTGTAGCTGAGCTAGAGCAGCAGCCACTGCAAACTTTGTTAATGAACAAGGTAAAAGGTAATATCAAGGTGAATATTATCGATCCTCCGGGCTTTGGACCAACGAGACAAGACACTATTGCTGATCTTGCTGCTATCACAGGCGCACAGGTGATGAACGAGGAATTAGGTGATGATCTTGATATGATTGACCCAAGTTGCTTAGGTAGAGCGTTAAAATCAGTAACAGATAGTAAAAACACTGTGATTACTGTTGAAGAGACGCCTCAAGAAGCGCTTGACCGTATCGAAAGCGTAGAAGCGAAAATTAAAGATGAAAAAAACCCATACATCAAAGCTAAACTTGAACAACGACTTGGTATGTTATCTGGCCATGTTGGAGTTGTACGTGTGGGTGCACTATCAAAAGTTGAGCTTAAAGAAAAGAAAGACAGGGTCGAAGATGCCTTGTATGCAACAAAAGCAGCACTTAAGGACGGCATCGTACCTGGTGGAGGCGTTGCACTGCGTAACGCGTCTGAAAGAATCAGTGCCAAGAACATGGGAGAGGAAGTCTTGCTCGCCGCTATTGACTACCCCTTTGTAACCGTTTTAGAAAACGCTGGCCTAGAGCCAATGACAGAAAGGCTACCTAAAGGCACAGGCATCAACGTTATGACTGGAAAAGTTACCAATATGGTAAAAGCCGGTGTTATCGACCCAGTGCTAGTAACTAAAACAGCATTGTCTAACGCGGTTAGCGTTGTCAAGACAATTATCTCAGCCGATTGTGTAATCTCAAACAAAAGAATAGAAAATGCGCGCAGTTAATTTTTATGTGCTAGTAAAGCGCCACAAGATAGAATCTAAGACTATTGGTGGTCTTGAGATCACGGATAACCTGGATAGTGACAATAGGTACCTAAAGGCTGACGTTGTCAGTGTAGGCGATAAAGTCAAAGATGTCATTAAAGAAGGCGAGGTGGTCTACTACGATAGGCACTCAGGTCATGTTATCGATTACAACGGAGAGTCCTACCAAGTTATTACAGCTGGAGATATAGTTCTAGTCGAATAATGAAATTAGACTCATCTGACATAAGAGATATGAAACTGTTTATGTACTACAGGCTCGTTAGAAAATGGGCCTGTAAGACATACAGTATCAACGATGCAGACCTTGAATTGTTAATCTATTTAGATTGCAAAAACCGATTTACGCGTAATGATTTTAAAGTAGGTACTAAGACATATTCTTGGGACAAACATAGATGGGAACGTTTACGTAGAGATGGTTGGATTACAGTCTGGCGTGAGAGGAATAGAACAACGCAGAAATACACGATCTATACTGTCAGCACTAAAGGTAAGCATTTGATAAGCAGGATATATAGGATATTACTCGGTGAAGAGGATATACCAACATCCGAAAGAAGTGTGTTCAGTAAACGAAAATCCTATTCTAGCAAGGTTTACTCCTCTGGTGTAGACGACATGATTAAAGACAGTGAAAGATAATGGCATATAAAATGAGGAATAACCTCAGCAAGCTTGATAGAGTGGTAGCTGAAGAAAGTACGCCGGGTACACCTATCTTCTTGAAAAAGCTTGAAGAAGGTGTTGTGGCCGAGGCCAATAAAGACGGTTCTATATATGTAGATCCTTCAACACCGCTTAACAAGGTTAAAGAGGCTATCTCTCATGAAAAGGTGCACATTGATCAAATGAACAGGGGAGACTTGGACTATGATGATCAAAACGTGTACTGGAAAGGTAAAGTATACAAACGATCAAAAATGAATGAAGGCGCAAAGTCCCTGCCATGGGAAAAGGAAGCCTATAAAAAACAATAGTATGGGAAGTAAACCTATTACGCACAGAAGTAAATCTACGCCTTTAAAAGCGGTTGATGCAAGCGGTAACCAAGTAGGTGTACCAGAAAAGAAAGGTGCTATGACCGTAAACAAAGGCGGTTACAAGTATGATGTTGACGACCAAGTTGATGTTACACCAGCATCCGCAGGTTCACCAGCTAAACCAGGTAAGGTAACAGGTAGTTATGACAATAAAATGTCTAACGAAAACTGGAAAAAATACCTAGCTAACGAGACTCCAGAGCAGAAAGAAAGAAGATATTCTAGAGAGGTCAAAGACGGTGTTAGAGAAGCTGCTACACCAGCTACACCTGGAACAGAAGCATCAGGTACCAGAAATATCGAAGCGAGTCCTCAGACAACTGAGTACCGCGAGGCTGATAAAGTAGATACTTTCTACCCATGGGAAGCTCGCTTTGCTAGAAGAACACAACGTGCATCTGTAAGAGACGAAAAGCGTAGAGGTCGCCAAGCTGAGCGTAACCTTAATAAAGCATTAAACAAAGGTGTTATCGACCAATCTGAATACGATGCTGAGATCGGTAACGCACAACGCATGCGCTACGGTCAGGGTAACATTGCTCAAAGACAGATCGGTATTGATGGTGGTATTGAAGGAACTGAAGGTTTCGATGCGATTACCTCTCAAGGCTACCAAGCTAACAGACGCAATACTATTAGAACAGACATGAACCGTAGGCCTCAGGGCGAGCAACAAGCTGGTCAGTTGATCAAAGCTGACGGTACCGAGGCTATGAGCTACGAAGAGTATGCTGATAATGGCGGTCAAAAATCTGAAGCCGCAAGAACACCCGAAGCTAAGGTTAACCTAGTACCTAAAACTTCACCTAGAATTCAAGCTGAATCAAAAGGCGCTGAAACACTGGCTAAGGTTGATATGACTAAGCCAGCTGACGCTATGAGCGAAGCGCAAGACTTTGATCTAAGAGATTTAGGTGGTGTTGATGCAAAAGCTCCTATGGGCTCTGAAGCACCATCTAAACCACAGAAAAGTTCTTCTACAGAAATGTTTGGTGAAAAACCATCAAGTCCAGCAGGTCCAGTAGGTGGTAAAGGTATTGACTCAGACCCTATGGCTGGTGTTGAAGCACCTTCATCTGATCTACCTAAAATGAGTGAATCATATGGTCAGAGCATTGAAGATGTTGTTTCGGCTGAGGCTGACGCTATGTTGACTGAAGACATGGAAAACTCTAGATCAGCGTTTAAAATGAGACGTACGCATAAATCAAGAATGATGTACGGTGAATCACCTGCTAAAATGTGGGGACCTAGCAAAAAAGCAAGCGCTGGTGAGACAACAGGTGCTCAAAACATTGATAGTAGCACTCCTGGACGCTCTGTAACGCAGAATGTTACTAGAAGTGCAAAAGGTATCGTCACTGGTAAATTAAACCAATCTAGTGGCTTTAAAATGAAAGGTTTTGGAAATGGCAAAAAGTAAACCTTGCTGGAAAGGCTATGAAATGATAGGGACTAAAGAAAAGGGAGGTAAGAAAGTACCAAACTGTGTGCCTATCACTAAAAGAACAAGAAAGAAATAATGGCTTACGTTCAAGACTCACCTTTTAAAAAGGTTAGAAAAACAACGAAAGGCGAAGGTCGTAACTTCAGAACAACTGAAGAAGGGGCTGGTATGACCAAAAAAGGCGTTGAGCGTTATAGAAAAGAAAACCCAGGCAGCAAGTTAAAGACAGCTGTTACTGGGGATGTTAAACCAGGTAGTAAAGCAGCTAAGCGTAGAAAATCTTTCTGTGCTAGATCGAAAGGTTGGACCTCTGAAAGAGGTAGAGCTGCTAGACGCCGTTGGAAATGTTAATTATGTGGTTACTACTTATAGTACTCGTACTCATCGCAACTTACTTAGTTTTGTTGCATTTAAGTGAGATTAAAGACGAGAATAAAAACTTCGTACCAGACGAAGCTGAAAAACAAGCTGGTATTTTTAAAAAGTATTTAAAGAGGGTGGCTGAAGCTACAAGGTCTCTTTACAAAGTGGTTTTTAATAAAGATGTCTAAAAAACTTAAAGATACCAAAGCCGGTAAATTACTGGCTGAAAAGTTACCAAATGTCATTGACATGGTTGGTGATCTACTCCCCGACTCTGGTGCTCTTGGTATAGTTAAGAACTTAATCGACTCTGATGATTCTATATCACCAGAAGAGAAAAAACTACTACACGATAGGGTTAGAGAGCTTTACGAGCTAGAGGTAGCAGACAGGGACAGTGCGCGGAAAAGAGAGGTTGAGATTTCTAAAACAAAGAAGTTTGATCTCATGTTTAACCTAACTGGCTTGACCGGTTTAGGAGCGTTCTTATTCATTATTTATGCTATAGTGTATCTTGATATCCCTGAGAACAATAAGGAAGTCTGGATACACCTTATAGGTATCTGTGAGGGTATAGTGCTTAGTATATTCGGCTACTTCTTCGGATCAGCTGTAAAAAACTCAAAAGATGGCTAGATTAGAGAATTACGAGTTAGATACTAATGTATCTGGGCAAGATAAAGTACTAGGTACGGATAGCTCGGGTTCTACTAAAAATTACTCGCTTGATAGTATAGGCGAGTATTTTAGTAAAAACGACATTGTAAAGTCTAATACACAGTTTAGCATGAAGTTTGTCAACTCTGTTGACGATCTTGGTTATGCTACTATCGCTAGATCAAGCTTTGGCGGTAATAACACTAGTATGACTGGCTTCACATCTTTTCTAATTAGCAGGTATAACTCTAAAGGAGAGTCTATAGAGAAGCTTGTTAGGAGAGTTGTTTCTGAAAAGATTATAATGTCTAGCTACTCTGATCAAGATACGTACTGCGTGTATAGCATAAACGATATATCAATAAGTGTAAACTATCCCAACTTCTTGCAGGTTTCTGTAGACTCTTTAAATGGAAACGGTGTTTTTACTGATAATGAATACTTTATAATTTCAGTATCATCAGGAACAGGTGATAAGACTTATGTGTACTCTCAAGAAGTTAATTCTACTACTTGGGAGATTAACCACGGGTTAAATAAAAACCCTTCGGTGACTATAGTTAACTCAAGCGACATACAGGTTGTTGCTGAAGTTGAATATGTAGACACCAATAACTTAACTGTGAAATTTGTAAACTCAACAAGCGGTAAAGCTTACTTAAACTAATAAAAAAAATGGCAATTCTTTACAAAAGTAATATTGACTTAGGTGGATTACAGCTCCTCAATGCTGCTATTCACCCTACAGACACGCAGCCTTCTTCTGGCACAGAAGGGCAAATTTACTTCAACACTACAGCTAATAACAAAAAACTATACGTTTACGACGGTACAGAGTGGCTCGACGTAACAGGTGATGTTCGTTCTATTAGTGCTGGTACTGGTATTTCTGTAGCAGATGGTTCTGGTGGTGATGCTACGGTATCTCTCTCTCACTTAGGTCTTGAATCTCTTGCAGCAATTTCTGGAGAAAGTGCAATTGATTCTATTTTCTTCTACGATGTAAGCAGTTCTACTTCTGCTTACCTTACGTGTAGTACGGCTACAGGTATTGCGATTGACGGAACAAGCTTAAAGCTTGCTTCTATTCCTAACGCATCTTTAACTAACTCTAGTATTACTGTTACTGGAGGCGCAGGTCTTACTGCTACCGCTGGAGCAACATCGCTTGGTGGTTCTACTACTATAGATGTAGGTGCAGGAACTGGTATTGCTGTAGAAACAAACGCTGTAGCACTTAAGAACCACGCTAGTTTATCGGACGATACCCTCTTAATGTGGGATGATACGAACGGTCAGTTAATAGACTCTCCACTTAGTGATGATGGTACTAACGTAACTGTAGGTAGTAGCCGTAACCTTGTTATCTCTGGTAACCTAACAGTACAAGGGTCAACAACAACTGTTGACTCTAACACGGTGAATATTGGTGATAACATTATTGTACTTAACGCTGACGAAACCGCCGCTGCCTCTCAGGACGCAGGTATTGAAATCGAGCGTGGTACCGATACTAATAAGAAGTTCTTCTGGGACGAGACAAACGATATTTGGCGTACTGAAGGTGGTCTTTGGGTTGGTTCTTTCGGAACACAAACCGTAACATCTCAGAGCTACGTTATATTCCAAGATACTGGTTTAACGCAAGAAATGAAACGTGGATCAGTTGCCGATATCGGTGCTGCTCTTGGTGTAGGTTCTCATAGTATTTTACTTAATGCTGTTAGCCGTGACAACGTTTCTAAGTCTAGTAACACCTACACGGTAACGCATGGTTTGGGTAGCAAACTTGTTAACGTACAAATTGTAGACGCTACTAGTTACGAAACAGTATTTGTAGAGGTTGCTAGAACAACTACCAATGCTATTGAGGTTAGATTTGCAGACACGGTGAATGACGGAGATTACATCTGTATGACTAGCTTAGTAGGCGCTTTAGATATTTCGAACATAGGAAATTAATACAACAAAGCGTTGATTAACTACATGAACCAGGGTTAGGTGGCATAGCCCACCTTCTCTGGTTTTAATTTATTACATTAGTTCCAGATATTTGACATTGCAATATGGCTATAAAATTTTTAAGCACACCAAATCTAAGCACGGTAACGGCTGGATCTTTATTAAAAGTTGATTCCAACGGTAATATCGTAGCCGCAACAGCTGGAACTGATTACATCGCTTCAAACATTTGGAGTACTGCTTCAAGTGATAATATATACTACAATTCTGGCGGTGTGCGCATTGGCACTTATCAAGCTTCTGTAGATGCAGCCGCGCAGCTTCACGTCTTTGATTACCAAACTACAGATCCAAAACTTCTTATTGAAGACGGTAATACTGGTGATGCCAGTATGCAGTTTAAGATTAGTACCCAGCAATACACGATGGGTATTGACAACTCAGACTCTGATAAGTTTGTGCTTGCTGCATCTTCTGCTTTAGGGACAACAAATGCACTTGAGGTTGCTACAACCGGGAAAATAACAGTACCCCAACCAACTGCTCAAGGAGCTGTTAGGCTTGAAATGGGGGGATACAATCGTCTACGTTTTAACGGAGCTATTGATTTACTTGGTTACACTTCTGACCATTTATGGGTTATTGGCAATTCTACAACTAATACAATAAATCTTTCTAGTGATTGGGATTGGGACAAACAGATCGCGATTTCGTATACACCCGGAACTGTAGGTGCTGCTGGAGGTCAAATGATTCTCGGTCAAACTGAGAAAAACAACACTAACTGGACACACGGCATTACCAGTTTATACACAAATGGCTCTGAACGTGTACGCATTAACTCTTCTGGCAACGTTGGTATTGGAACTACAAGTCCTGGATTTAAGCTTCAAGTTGGAACTCCAGCTGTTGTTTCGGGGTCAGATTATAGTTGGTCTTTTGACTTAACTAGAGCTAATAGCACCTCTAGAGGATTTAGTATTGGTCAAGCTGATGGAGGCGGAGTTGTCGTTATGGGCGGTCATAACACAGATATGGCATTCGGTCATACTTTTGGTACTGACACTAATGGAAATCCATTGTTCTACGAAACTATGCGAATTCAGCACGTAGACCAAGCAGTTGGCAACGTTGGTATTGGTACTACGAGTCCTAGTGAGAAGCTAGAAGTGGTTGGTACAATACAAGCTACTTCGGCAGGAACTGCTACACTTATACTTAGAGGAGATAGTGGAAATAGTGGTGATACTGGTCAGCTAGATTCTACCATTAAGATGCTTCATGATGACATGAATCATGGTATTCTTCTTGAAACAAGGAACTACGCAGGAGCGCAAAGCTTTGAAATTAAATCTTTGGTATCTGGTACAGAAACGAGTAGATTCTTAATTGACCAAGACGGTACGTTAAAAGTTCCAGCATACGGTGCAGGATTTTTGACTACTGATGCTAACGGTGATGTTTCCGTGGATACTACATCTTATGTAGATTCTAGTGGAGACACAATGACTGGTGACTTAACTATCAAAAGAGGTCACGGTGATTTAACATTATTAACACTTAAGCAAGAGGACACCAGCGGAGACTTAGTAGAGCAGAAATCTTTTATTGACTTTACGTTTGTTGATTCCAACACTAATGAAACTCCGCAAGTAAGAATAGGTGCTGAAGTTGGTAACAATGATGGTAGTGCTTCGTCTCAAGCAGAAGAGGGAATGGGTGCGTTTGTGGTATACACAAACAACGCAGATACCGATGCTGGTGCAGCAGGTACATCACTTGCTGAAAGATTTAGAGTTGATAGATTAGGTAGAGTTGGTATTGGGACTGATAACCCTGCACAAAAGTTACATGTAGTAGGAGATATTTACACAACCTCTGATTTTTTAGGTAATAGCATTATATCAGCAAGTGCTGCTCTTACTATTAGCAATACAGGTATACAACCAGATCAAGGCGATGTTGAAGATATTGTAGCCTTTAATTTTTCTACTACAAAGGTATCACACATAGATACTGATGGTTATATACACGCAGCTGGATTTAAGACTAACACGGCTGCGACAGGCTTCTTGAAAGCCGATGGTACAGTAGACACAAATACTTACTCTACGGCTACTGGTGTAGCTAACAATGCGGATGTTACTCCTTCGTGGGTTCCATCTACAGATCCAGGGTACGCTACGACAGACTATGTAGATACAGAGCTAACTGGTCTTGCCTCCGAGTCTTGGGCTAACACTAACTTGGTTAATGTCAGTGGTGATACAATGACCGGTAGGCTTATGATTGCCAAAGCTTCAGAACACGTATCTCAAGGTAGTATATCTGCAAGTAACGCTCACTTAGATTTATACAATAACTGGGAATCTAATACAGACCAAAAGGGCTCTATAATTACATTTACCGACAATTATTACGATGGAAGTAATTACAATAAAACATTAAGAGCAGCAATAAAGGGAGGAACTGACACTGTAAGTAACACTGCTGACGGTTATTTAGAGTTTTACACAGACTCTGCTGGAGCTAACTCTCCAAATCTTGTCTTAAGATTAGATAAGAACAAAAACGCATCATTCTACAACAATATAACTGCAAGTGGCAGCGTAGGTATTGGAACTACTAGTCCAGATGCTCATCTAGAAATCAGTGCCAATGCAGGTGCAGATCCATCACCAATAACAAACCCAGTTACTCTCCGTTTAACGGATGCAGGTAATGCAGCAACAGGACAAGGAGATACAACTAATCCTTGGAGTAAGATTGAATTTTATAGTGAAGATGGATCTAGTGGAGGTCCAGGTGTACAGGCACAAATGGCAGCAATATACGATGATGTATATTCTGCAGGATCTCATTTAACTTTCTACACATCTACCAACGTTACTAATGGGATACAAGAAAGGCTTAGAATACAAAACAATGGTACAATTATACTCAATGCCTACGGAGCTGGTTTACTAAAAACAAACGCAAGCGGTGTAATATCTGTTGATACAAATACATATTCAACAGCTACAGGTGTTGAAGACAGTGCTGATGTAACGGATGCTACTAATGTAGCTGCTGCGGGGGCGTTGATGACGGCTGGGGGTACAATGACTGGAGAGTTAAAGTTAGACTCCAACTTTAAGTGGGCAACTGCAAATGCTTCAAGCTATACCTATTCAAATGCTGATTCTGGTGGATTATATATAGAAACTGTAGGCAGTACAGATGCCTTATCAGACATGAGGTTTCAAGCCAGAGCATCTGGAGCGGGTAACTATTCTTCAATAGCTATTAAGCCTTCTAATCAAAGTATAGTCCTAAGAACTAACGGTACAAATGCCTTAGTCTTAGACACGTCACAAAATGCAACGCTAGCAGGAAAACTGTATATAGGTAGTGTAGCTGCAACAACAACAGCAACCACCGCTTTATTGTTAGGCGCTGCTGGAGAGGTTAAAAAGCGTAGTTTAGGTTCTAATGCTTTTAGCAGTACTTCATTCCTTCCGCTAGCTGGTGGTACGGTTACGGGTATGACCATTTTTGAAGATGGCATGCGTATCGGAACTGGAAGCCATTATACTGATGGTCGTGCTTCAATAACCTTTGGAGAGGGTGTTACCACAAGTGACTCTATGTACATTGAGTACGATGGAGAAAATCTAAGCGGGGATAATAATGCTATTATTTTTGGGTCTGCAAAAGATGGTGTTGGGGATATATTTAGAGTTACATATGGCGGTTCGGTATTGGTTGGTTCAAACGCCGTTGCTACAGAGTCTTATGTTGGCACAGCTATATCAAACCTTGTAGATTCATCACCAGCTGCACTAGATACCTTAAATGAACTTGCAGCTGCTCTTGGAGATGATGCTAGCTTTAGCACTACGATGTCTACTGCCCTCGGCAACAGACTACGTATTGATGTAAACAATCAGAGCCTTAGCTCTACGGAGCTTGCTAACGCAAGAACTAACCTTGGATTAGGTACTGCTGCAACGTCAGCATCTACAGCTTTTGTAGCAGTTGGTGGTGATACGATGACTGGTACATTAAGACTTCCTTGGAAATGGAGCAGCACTGACATAACGGCTAACTCTTTCTACGTTCAAAGGTCTGCTACAGAAGATGGTTTTGCTTTCGGAATAGGTACTGGTGTTTCAACTTGGTTTAGCTGGGATGGAGGAGATATAGGTATAAAGAGAGCAATAGATGTTTGGAATGATGGCAGTAAAATATTGCTTGGCGATGGAGGTCATAATACTGAAATAAGTAATGACCTGTATGTTCCTAGCCGTATTTATCATACTGGTGACACTGATACTTATATGCAGTTTCACGCTGGTGACCAATGGCGTGTAGTAACTGGAGGTACAGAAAGACTAGAAGTTAATAACACAGCTACTACAGTAGCAAACACACTTACAGCTTCTGGTGGTATTAACGGACTTACTCTTGCTAATGGAGGTATATCTGGTACAAACTTTAATATTACTGGTGTTAATCAATTAGAGATTTCAGACCCAGGAGAAGGTATTGTATTTAAGTCTGGTTCAAGTGGCGACATGACACTTGCTATTGTAGATGATACTGATGACAATATACTTAGGTTCTCTGGTACTGGTGCAACTTTTGATGTTGCAGGGTCTTTGACCTCTACAAACATTACCATTGCAGATGGTATCTATCATGAGGGTGATGGCAATACAAGCTTTACTTTTGGTACAGATGCTATAAATCTTAATACCGGTGGTAGTGGAAGAATTAATATAACAGATTCTACTACAATAGTAAGTAATGATTTAATCATTGCTGGTGGCGAAACATTCTCTTTAGGTGAACGTGCTGAGGCAGATGACAATGGTCGTACGGTTCTTATTGAGGGTGTTGCAGGTGCTTCTAGCGGAGAAGGTTCGGGTCGTATATTCTTTAGTGAACACAATAACACAGACGCAGCCGCTGATAAATACGGATTGTCTTTATACTATGAAGGAAATCCAAACGCATTACTACCTTCTGGATTCCAACCAAACACTGGTAATGGTACTTGGTCTTTACGTAGACATGATAATAGTACGAATGGTGCAGCTATTATGTCTGGTGGAAGAACTACTAACAATGTAACATTCTCTGGTACTGTTACTGTAGCAGGTAGGATGTATGTTTCCACAGTTGACGCAAATGCTACCTCAACAACAGCATTAGTATTAGGATCAAGTAATGAAATAGAAAAACGTACTCTTGGAAGCAATGCATTTAACAGCATTGCTTACCTAGAAGACATTAGCCCTGCAACACCAAGTGTTGATTCCACCGCTGTAGTTGGAGAGACTATAGAAATAACATTCTCTCAATCTTCTACACCAGATGTAGATTACTACCAAGTATGGTCTGCGGTAGGCAGTTCTACCGGTTCTTATGGAATGATTGCTCATGTTCCGCAAGAAGATGTAGCTTCATCAATGACGGTCATTGACGCTACGTTCAGTGTATCAGATACAATGTACTACAGAGTATATGCTGTTAAGAGCGGTATATATTCTACAGCCGGAACTGCTAACAGAGCATTTAGCGCAGCTGCATTAGACGTTGCTAATATGTCTGTTGTAAACTTAAATACTGCTTATTATATTCAGTACGAAATGCCGGACTCTCGTTTTGTAGATCATGTAGAAATTTACATGGATGCTGAAGCTGCTTCAGGAGATTTAACACGGACAGGAGCAACACTAGTATATAGTGGTAACAATTCTTCTTACATGTATAAAATAGGGTCAAACGATTTAGATAAATTCCATCAGTTTTGGGTAGAAGTAATAGAGTCTTAATATGGTAGATGATTTACAATATTGGCAAAGGGTGTTAGCAAATGCTCAAAACCATTTACAGATTTTAAACGAAAAAGGGATAGAAGACCTGCGTGGTCGTAAATCTTGTGCCAATTCTATTGAAGAGGCAACAAATAAAATTAATGAGTTGTCATGATTAAAAACTTATCTCTTACACGTTCAGATATACAAAGCATTACAGGTGCTGTAGCTAATGACTATGAGGGGCAGCGTAATATTATTCCTGCATGGAAAAGAGGCATGAGCAATAAGACCTCTCAATACAGCGAAGGCAGTGATGACGTAATAGGATTTCCGCATGGATATGGTGTTCACGGAGATTTAATTATTCATGCGTCTTGGGCAGCTGGAATGGGCATTGTTAAACTAAACAATGATGGTTCTTTTACTAGAGTGTATAGCAACACAGACCCTTCAGGCGCATATGGCGATGCTAATAATCAGTCTATTGTGTTACACAAGCCTAGTAAGAAACTTGTGATAATGTCTTACGACAACAACGGTTATTCTATATGGAATTACACAAACTGCTTTAGCGGCAACGCACCTACACTAGTAGAGTCAGGAGGTACATTTATGAGTGCTGGGGGTTCTGCCGTAGCTGATGTTGGTAGTTCGTATTACTCTGGTCTTAGCATTGCGGGAGATTGGGTTTATGGAGTTGATGAAAGTGCTACTCACTACAAGGCTATACTTCGTAGAGATATTACAGACGGTACTGTAGAAAAAATTGATTTTACTACTCAGCAAAGAAGTGGTAGTGCTACTATAGATAGAAATGGTTATCGTGGTACTCTGTTTTATGACGAAGAGAATGACAGAATGTTTTATTGTACATATTACAATGCAAACATGACTGTAATTTATGATGCGTCTACATCTTCTCCATCAGTAGTATGGGTGGATTTATCAGATGCTGGTCTTGGAAACGATGCATATGAACAAGGTTTGTTTATTCCAGACCCTGTAAATGCGCCTAACATTTTAATTGTAGGATGTAATAGCCGCCATGCTAAAATAGATATGTCAAGATGTTTAACAGGCACACAAGCCCCAGTAGTAATTAGTCAATACTATACTGAAGATACTGCTAATGGTCAGAGATACGGCAACTATTTTAGAGCAGGCGGGCAGGTACAGACTATCACTAATGAACACTCTATAAGAAATCCGGGATTTTCAAACTTTTGTCCTACTACTTCGGACAGAGGGCGCAATATGTTAGACGGTTGGATAGACCAAGACAACGACAAAATAGTAGGTGTTTATAGACACGATAGTACTACTGAAGATACTACAACCGGAGGACGAGGAAGAAGCTATAGGTCTGACTATGGTACACCTATTTTTAGAATGCAATCTGCTGACGGAACATTTTACTGGATAAAACTTGGTTATGGGTATGATGGTCATACTTATGTCAGTTGGTCTAATGACATTGGAAATGGATTAATTGGTAACTGGGAAATAATTTATGGAGCTTTTACTTTAGACAACAGTGCTAATGTTGATTTTGTACACTTAGAAAAAATAGGACATTATACACCTAGTGGTTGTTCTATATCTTACTATGTAAGTAATAACAATGGAAGTACTTGGGAGACTTATAGTGCCACTGGAACTGCATACCATACATTTACTAGTTCTGGAACTCAACTAAGAATAAAATATACAGCAGTAGGTCAATCTGATAAATCTCCCTACAAAATCGCATCTACATTTGATTATATTTCTTATGGTAGCTTGTATGAATCTGTTAAAGACGCTACAATACCATACAAAATATCTAGAAAGAAAATTAGAGGTAAAAAATAAAAAAATAAATAATGGCTACGGTAACAGGTTCTAAAAGACACTTAGATTTAACTAGTGATACATTAATTACAGACGCGAATATAGAGGTAGGTGCAAAGCTTCTTATTGGTACTACTGACTCAAACACCACAAGCACTACAGCTTTGGTGTTAAATAGTACTGAGGTAGAAAAACGTACACTTGGGTCACTGGCTTTTAGTTCTGCCACATACGATAACTATGTAAGCTGGAATTTAAAGACCAACGATACACAAAGAACTACTGTTGGCTCTGGAGGCGATTTAAACATCGTTGCAGGCACTAACGCTGGCGTAGCGTACTCTGCGGGTGGTACGGTAACAATATCATCGACAGACACGACTTATAGCGCTGGTACGTTATTAGACCTAAGCACCACTACTTTTAATGTAGATCTTACAGAGTTAACTAATAACACCTCTACGTTTGCTCCTACACAAGACCACTTTGTTATTCTTGACAATGGAGTGCAAGGGAAAAAGCTTGGGTCTTCAATCTTTGGTAGTGCAGCGTATGAAGCCTCTTCAGCGTTTGCTACTGCATCGCACAGCCACGCTGGCACTTATGCTTTAGAGTATGAGAATTTAGCTCAAGCATCTGGTGCGGAACATGACATGCACCAATGGCGTAAGGTACACGCTTCTTACTCTAACAATAGTGGGAACCTTGACTATTTAGTTATTCAGACTGAAGTTCCACAAGACAACTACTCAATGGGTGGTTTTACTTTGGTTTACCAAGACAATTATAATACTTCGGGTGAAGGAGGCGAAATAAAAATATACGGTTACTGGAACCCAGAGGTTAACGGAGGATTTCAAGCATTTAGATATGAATGTTCTAACCCCTACCATACACCGACTATTGAGGTATGTAGAAACTCTTCTTCTGGGAATACCGCTTTCTTTATCAGCGGTGAGGGAGGCAACTACGCTCAACTTATTGCTAAAGATTTATGGTTTGGGTATACCGCTAGTTCAGCTACTGCTCAATGGGGTAATGGATGGGTTATCTCAGAAGCTTCAGATAAGACGGGATACACCAACTTTGACACACTAGACAGAAACGACTTTGCTGCTATTACTACTAATGGGTCTACTCCTTCATTAACTGGTGGTGTATCTGCCGCAGAGGTTAGAACTCTTATAGGTGCTGGTACATCTTCAAGTGATACCACATACACCGCTGGAACTGGATTGACCTTGACAAATACAACGTTTAGTGTTACTGCTAATACGTATGCGGCTGCGTCTCATAATCATGACGATAGATATTACACAGAAACAGAGTCGGATGCTAGATACCCAAGGGGTGTTACCAAAACTTATTCTTCAGTTGACACAGCGAGTGATGTAGATAGCTGGTACAAGTTCTTCCAGATAACGGATTCTGGAAACTCACCAGTAGTTTGTTACTTACGTGGGTATGCTCACTCCTCTGTAGCGTTTATTGTTTCTGAAGGATATCTAGGTGGTAATGCACATATTCAGATATTAGATTATCTAACAAGTACAAACAACAACTACAAATGGATTAAAGGTGTTCGTATAATTAATAATGGAGACGTAGAGGTTTTGCTTAACGGAGGCGCTACGGTTTCATTAGAAATGACCATCATTGGAGATGCGGCTTACGTTTCAGTGCCAGCACTTTCTTCAGCAGCAGCTGGAAATGTGGTAGACTCTGTAACTAGTCTTACTAATGGTATGATACGAGCTAAGGGTACTATTAGTGGAGGCAATACTGGTAACTGGGATACCGCTTACAGCTGGGGCAACCACGCTTCTGGTGGATATATGAGTTCTTTCATATTAGAAGATGGAGATGGTACTGAGGTTTCTATTTCTAATGGTAAGGAAGTTAAGTTTGTTGAGGGTACTGGTATTAATATTAATTGGTCAGACACATCTACTGGCTCTGATTCAGACCCATATGATTTAACATTTAATATTAAAAACAACAGCATTGGTGCTGACCAAATTAATGTATCTGGTGACGGTTCTTCTGGACAAGTATTGACTTCAGACGGAGACGGCACAATGTCTTGGACAAACAAGACTGCTAATACCGATACTATTACATCTGTTGGAGTTGCTAACTCTGAAGTATCTGGTACTGTAACCTTATCTGGAGCAGGTGCAACATCATTGACTCAGACTGATAGCACCATTGAGATTAGATCAACAGATACTCAGTATAATGATGCAACTACCTCTACGGCTGGTCTTATGTCTTCTACAGATAAAACTAAGTTAGATGGGATTGCTAGTGGAGCTGAGGTAAATGTTCAGTCTGATTGGAACGCCACTTCTGGAGACTCTTTTATACAAAACAAACCTACATTAGGGACAGCTTCTGCATCCGCCGCAACAGACTTTATTTCTGCTACAAGTGCTGATACAGCTGCGGAGCTAATAACTTTTGCCAAGGGTACTACTACTGATGGGAACTCTAAGTTTTATAATTGGAGGGCTTTAGATAATACAGCTTCTACTGGTAATTCATTCTGGAGAATAGCAAGGATTACTAGCGCGCAGTCTTCAAGATTTATGATTACGCTTGCAGGTAGAAGTACATCTTATAGTGACAACTCTCTCCCTGCTATGGGTCACATAGTTGGTCAGCTTAATAATGACAATAATTACGATGTGGTTTTCTATAACCACTCTACTGCTTCATCTGAAGTAGTTCAGGAAATTGGGATAGTGAATGTTAGTAATACAGTTGTAGATGTTTATATTAAATCTGGGCAATATGCGGAATTAACAGCAACTGGTCATATTAGCGATGGAAGTTTTGCTGTTTATTCAAACACTGGCGCTGATGGAAACACTACTGTAGATGGTTATATAACTGTAACCGAGTATACGGCTTACAATAGCGGTAACTTAACACCGCTTACTATCGGAACGACATCAACCACAGCAATGGCGGGCAATACTGCTGTAGGTGATTCAAATGTACAGTCGGACTGGAATGCAACTACTGGAGATGCGTTTATTAAAAACAAACCAACACTAGGAACAGCAGCCGCAACAGCTTCTACTGATTATGCTACAGCAGCACAAGGGCTTTTAGCTGATAGCGCATTACAGTCGCTTCCTTCTCACAACCACAATGATTTATATTACACAGAAAGTGAAATGCAACACTTTATGGCTCGTGCTTTGGGTTGGGTATCTGGATATGGAAACGCTTCAACATCGTATGTAAATTATAATTTTACAGAGGACGCTATAGCGTTAAGCGGAGTTGGAGATACTTCTACTGGAGCTATTTTTAAAGCAATACGAGTAAAGGCTGGTGATAAAGTTCGTTTTACTATAATGCTAAAAGGAACTACTGCTTCAACCGATGGGTTATATATAAGACTCTATGCATACAATGGAGATATGCCAGATGGAAAAACCCATGTCTCTAATAATTCTGGTACTTCGGAAATTGTTGTAGTAGAAGAATCCTCTGGAGATACTGGTTGGGAAGAGAACAGAGCAGTTCCTAATGTTTGGACAAACTACGAACGCACGTATACCGCAGGAAACGATGGTTATGTTAGTTTAGTCGTTCTTAACTGGACTGGTCACGGTAACGAAACAATTTACCTAAGACAGCCAGACATTCAGTTTGAAAAAGTTTATGACGCGTCCAACCTTGGAGGTACAGCTGCTTCTTCTTACTTAACTGGTATTGCAGCAAACTCTGTTGGAATCACAGAATTAAATGTAACTGACGGAACAAGCGGTCAAGTGCTCACTACAAATGGTAGTGGCACTCTTTCGTTTAGCACAGTAACTTCTGGGGGTAGTGATACTAACTATTACCTTGATGGTATTGAAAGAACCGATGGTACTAACACACTTGTATTTAGTGTAAGTGGGGCAACTAATCAAAGTTTTACATTTGGGGCTAACGCATTTAACAGCACTACAATTCCTGCCGCGGAACAATATACCGCACATGAAGATACTTCTACCCTAAGTGGTGTTTACGGTGACACTGCTAACGGAACAAAGATTGACACTATTACTGTAGATGCTAATGGGCATATTACAGCGATTGCTACTGGTGCTACTGGGAACATGACTGGCTTTTTTGTAGAGGATGGTGATGGTACAGAGGTACAGATCAACAATGCTAATGAGTGGAAATTCGTGCAGGGTGCTGGTATTAGCATAAACTGGACGGATACTTCAAATGGTATAGATACAGACCCGTATGATTTAACTATTGCATGTACTATTGACTCTCCAGGGGAGGTAGGATTAGGAAATCTTTCTTCTAGTGGTAATGCGCTTGCAGGTACTTTTACCGCTACTGGTGACATTATCGCTTATTCTGATGCTAGAGTTAAGGAGAATGTAGAAACTATTCCTAATGCTCTTGAAAAAGTTACAGCCTTACGAGGCGTTAACTTTAATAAGATAGGCGAGGAAAAGCGTTCTACCGGGGTTATAGCACAAGAGGTTGCTGAGATTATACCAGAGGTTGTTCATGAAAGTGAGGACGGAATGTTAGGGGTTGCGTATGGAAACATTACGGGTCTTCTTATTGAGGCTATTAAGGAACAGCAAAAACAAATTGATGAACTAAAAGCAAAACTAGATGGCTCTACAAAGTAGTGGACAGATTAAGTTCTCACAGTTAATCGCTGAGTTAAATCAAGCAGCAGGATCTGAGTTTTCAATATCCACCGCAGCAGAAGGAGGTTACGAAACTATTAATACAAACAGCACTAGTACGCCTAACGCCGATACGCCTCACGCTATTAGCGAGTGGTATAGTTACGACCATAGTGCAGCGCCTGCAGCGCAGTACTACTGGGATTTGAGCAATGATATTAAATGGGATACAGCTACAGATAAACCCGTTCAGTCTACTACAGAGGACTTCAGTATTTCATTGTGGATACGACCTCAGTGGACTGCTACAGATCTTAATTTAATCGTGTTTGATCTTACACCATCTGGTACAACTTCTACTGCAAACCGCTTATTCCTACAGTACGACTACGGGCTTAATAGACTTATAGCACGTTACAGAAGTAGCTCATCTAATTTTGATAGACAGTGGGCGTTACATGGTAATAATTCAGCGACTGGTACTGGAACCAGCAGTGCAAACACTTGGACTAGCTCTAACAGAGGAAATGTTAACGGAAACAACTTTGTACATTTAGTATTGACATATGACGCATCCCAGTCTACCGCAGCAGCTGCTTTTAAAATATATTGGAACGGTTCAGAGCTTACCTCAACAGCAGTATCAAATAACGGCTCTCGTTCAAATATGACGCTTGATGAACTTACGTTCTGTGGTAACGACCATAACACTGGTGGTAGCCGTATTGCTGATTACATGTATATGCATATGTGGGACAAGCTGTTGACTTCTGGTAATATCAGTTCTATATACAATTCTGGTACACCTATATCTGCTTCCGATGCTTCGTTAAGTACCGACCTTATATTTGGTGATACATCTACTTCTGTTCCTTCTGCAAACGCTGCGGACGACAGTGGCAACTATGATTTTGCATCAGCTAATGGGCAGTCGGTTGTACAATTATAGCCATTGTGTCATACTTTACAATAATAGCATTATATTTGATAGGATATATAATAAAATCATTTAATCATGGCAAAAGCTAAAAAAATTAAAGAAGAAGAATTACAAGCAGTACGTGAAGCTGTTTCTAATTTTAACCGTGCAAAAGGCACGTTAGGTGATCTAGAGTACCAAAAGTCTCAGTTAGTCTCTCAAGTTATGGAGCTGGAAGCAGCTTTAAAACTAGAGCAAGAAAAACTAGAAAAAGAGTACGGTTCGATCACTGTTAATTTAGAAAACGGTGAGTACGAAGAGGCTGTACAAGAAGCTGAAACTGTATAATAATCATGGACAAGCTGATTAGAAAGATCAGCATCGGAAGAGATTATAAAAACGAAGCTATGCATTACTCCGTGGGCCAAGAGGTCTACGGAGGGCATACAATAACTAGTATCGTTGAAGAAGAAGATAGATTTAGTATCTATATAACTAAAGACGAGAGTGTGATACCTTGGAAAGATTTCAATAAAAACATGGGTATCGCGGTTGAGTATAATTTAGAATATTAATGAGATCTGTTTTTGACTTTGTTGTAACGCCCAAGGGAACTAGAAACAGTAATAAGAAAAAGCTTGGTAAAAAAGAGCTTATACTTAATACTGATCTACAAGACCACAGGTATGTAAATAGAGTTGGTACTGTTACGGGTGCACCGCTGAGACACTGCGGCGGTGTTGAACCTGGTGATGACGTTATAGTTCATCACAATGTTTTTAGAAGGTTTTACGATGTTAGAGGTAACGAAAAGAATAGCCGTAGCTTTTTTGCAGAGGATACTTACTTCTGTAAAGAAGACCAGGTCTTTGCGTACAAACGCGGTGGCGAATGGAAAGCGCTGGACGGTTATTGTTTCGTAAAACCATTGGAGTCTGACGATATGTGGACTACGGAAAAAGAGCTACCAAATATAGGTGTATTGAAAATGTTGGGTGATGATCTACAAGCGCAAGGTCTGCAGCAGGGCGACATTGTAGGGTTCACACCCCGGAGTGAATATGAGTTTGTTATAGACGGTGAACGTTTATACCGTGTTCTCTCCGCAGCTATAACCATAAACTATGGACATAAAGGAGACAAAAAGGAATATAATCCGAGCTGGTCGTAAAGCTATTGAAGAACTTATTAAAGTTGCTGAAGAGCCTATTATTACTAAGACAGAAGATGATGTTTCCGCGGACAGGTTGAAAAATGCTGCAGCCACAAAAAAACTAGCTATTCTAGACGCTTTAGAGATCTTAAACAAGATTACTGAAGAAGAGGCTATGCTAGAGAATAAGCCTATAGAAAAAGAACAAAAGAAATCTTTTTCTGGCTTTGCTGAAAAAAGGTCTAGATGATGTATGAACAAACTCTATACAAGGTTGTACAGCCTATAAAAGAAAGCACGGTTAAGAGATATAATCGCGCTAAAAAATGGAAGTACGGCTACAATAAGGAGTTTGACTTTATTGTTATCAGTAAGACTGGTCAAATCGGTGAGATATACGAAATACAAAACCTACGTATAGCTTTACCAAAAGAATCAAACACACATAAGTTTAAAGAGGACAGATGGATGTCATTAGACTATCCTAAGGAGCTTAAAAACATAAAGAGTGTATTTGATTGGAAAGATTACCCGGATGATTTTAAGGAGGTCTGGGAAGACTATATAGACGAAGAGTTTAATAGAAGAGATAATGGCTTTTGGTTTTACAACAACGGTAAGCCAACTTATATAACCGGTACACACTATATGTACCTACAATGGACAAAGATTGATGTTGGTAAGCCTGATTTTAGGGAAGCTAACAGATTGTTCTTTATATTTTGGGAGGCGTGCAAAGCTGATCACAGATCATACGGCATGTGCTATCTAAAAAACAGACGTAGCGGTTTTAGCTTCATGTCCAGCTCTGAAACCGTAAATCAAGCAACTATAACATCTGACGCTAGATTTGGTATACTATCAAAATCTGGTGCTGATGCAAAGAAGATGTTTACTGATAAGGTTGTACCTATATCCGTAAACTACCCTTTCTTTTTTAAGCCTATACAAGATGGTATGGACAGACCAAAGTCTGAACTTGCGTATAGAGTACCAGCATCGAAACTCACTAGAAAGAACATTAAGAAAAGTGACGAAGAAATACTGGAAGGTCTTGATACTACTATTGACTGGAAAAACACAGGTGATAACTCTTACGATGGTGAAAAGTTAAGACTACTCGTTCACGATGAAAGTGGTAAGTGGGAAAGACCTGACAATATACTTAATAACTGGCGTGTTACAAAGACCTGTCTTAGACTTGGATCTAGGATTATAGGTAAGTGTATGATGGGGTCAACATCTAACTCGCTAGATAAAGGAGGTGATAACTTCAAGAAGTTGTACAACGACTCTGACGTCACCGAACGAAATAAAAATGGACAAACAAGATCTGGCTTGTACAGCTTGTTTATACCGATGGAATGGAACTACGAGGGCTTTATTGACAAGTATGGTAATCCCGTATTTGACACCCCTGAAGAATCGGTTGAAGGACCGTTCGGAGAATACATTGACATCGGTGTTATTGAAAACTGGGAAAACGAAGCAGAAGGTTTAAAAAAAGACCAAGATGCTTTAAATGAATTCTATAGACAGTTTCCTCGTACAGAAGAACATGCGTTTAGGGATGAAACCAAAAACAGTATATTTAATCTAGCTAAGATATATGAGCAAATAGATTTCAACGAGGGCTCTGTAAGAGACGGTTTGATAACTAGAGGTTCTTTTCATTGGGAGAACGGTGTTAAAGATACTAAGGTGTTTTTTAGCCCAGATCCTAAAGGTAGGTTTATAATTTCTTGGGTTCCAGATAAACAACTGCAAAATCGAGTGATTATAAAAAATGGGGTAAAATATCCTGGAAACGAACACCTTGGCGCTTTCGGATGTGACTCTTACGATATCAGTGGAACAGTTGATGGTAAGGGTTCAAATGGTGCGCTACACGGTTTAACTAAGTTTTCCATGGAAAATGCACCTCCGAACCACTTTTTTCTTGAATACGTTGCTAGGCCGAAAACAGCTGAGATCTTCTTTGAAGATATATTAAAAGCACTAGTGTTTTACGGTATGCCTGTTTTAGCAGAGAATAACAAACCTAGGTTTCTATACTTTTTAAAACAAAGAGGTTACAGAGGTTTCTCAATGAACAGGCCAGATAAAGTTTGGAACAAGCTATCAGTTACTGAAAAAGAGATTGGTGGTATTCCTAACACTAGCGAAGATATAAAGCAAGCACACGCTGCTGCTATCGAGACGTATATAGAGAAACATGTTGGTTATTTAGAAGATGGTACCTATGGTACTATGTATCTAAATAGGACGCTTAACGATTGGAGTAGATTCGATATAAGTAAGCGTACAAAATACGATGCTTCTATTAGCTCAGGTTTAGCAATTATGGCTTGCAACAGACATTTGTACAAACCAATAGCTGACAGAGGCACAAGGACAATAAATTTAGGTATTGCACGATATAAAAATAGCGGTTCAAGATCGCAGATAATAGAAGATTATGGCTGAGTCAGTTGTAAAGAGTTATTTTCCTAGCCAAGTTGCTAGTGATTTAGAAAAAGTAAGTTCAGAATATGGGCTTAAAGTTGCTAAGGCAATCGAAGACGAATGGTTTAAGAGAGATGGTGGTGTATACCGTTTTCACAGTAACCAGGAGACGTTTCACAACAGAAGACAGTATGCTCGTGGAGAGCAGTCTATTCAAAAATACAAAGACGAATTATCCATCAATGGTGACCTATCATACTTGAACCTTGACTGGAAACCAGTACCTATCATACCTAAATTTGTTGATATCGTTGTAAACGGTATTTCAGAGAGAACGTATGATGTAAAAGCATTTGCACAGGATCCATACGGTGTATCAAAACGTACACAATACATGGAGTCTATTTTAAAAGACATGCAAACTAAAGAGCTATCAGATTTTGCTGAGCAGGCTTTTGGTGTTAGCTTGTACGAAAATCCAAAGCAAACTTTACCTGACAGCACGGAAGAGCTTGAGCTGCACATGCAGTTAAGCTACAAGCAAGGTGTTGAGATCGCTGAAGAGCAAGCTATTAGAACTATACTTGAAGATAACAAGTATGAAAACATAAGAAAAAGGCTTAACTATGATCTCACTGTTCTTGGTATGGCTTGTGTCAAAAACACGTTTAACAAGTCAGAGGGTATTAAAGTTGAGTATGTTGATCCATCTGCTATGGTATACTCTTTTTCTGAGTCTCCATACTTTGATGATATATACTACGTAGGTGAAGTTAAAAACGTACCTGTAAACGAGCTTAAAAAGCAGTTTCCAGATCTTACTGATGACCAGTTAGATAACATTCTAAAGAAAAGCATCTACGATAGAGGTCACTACAGTAACTCACCTAGAAACAACCACACTATAGACGCTAACACCGTGCAAATACTTTACTTTAACTACAAAACCTACATGAATGAGGTTTACAAGGTTAAAGAAACAGCTACAGGCGCCAGCAAGGTTATTCTAAAAGACGATCAGTTTGATCCACCAGCTGAATTAGCAGGTCAGTTTAGCAAGGTATCTAGGTCTTTAGAGGTTTTATACGAAGGTGCTTTGATTTTAGGTACTGATATCTTACTTAAGTGGGATATGGCTAAGAACATGATGAGGCCTAAGAGTGATGACACTAAGGTTAAAATGAACTACAGCCTCGTTGCACCGAGAATGTACCAAGGTCGCATTGAATCACTAGTATCAAGAATCACTGGTTTTGCTGATATGATTCAGCTAACACATTTGAAACTACAACAAGTGTTGACCCGTATGGTACCGGATGGTATTTACATCGATGCTGATGGCTTGGCTGAAATTGATTTAGGTAATGGTACAAACTACAACCCACAAGAAGCACTTAATATGTTCTTCCAAACGGGTAGTATCATAGGTAGGTCATTCACGTCGGATGGTGATATGAATCCAGGTAAAGTACCTATTCAAGAGATGACATCGGCTGCTGGTGGCCAGAAAATACAAGCACTTATCAATACATACAACTATTACTTGCAGATGATCCGTGATGTTACGGGTCTTAACGAGGCACGTGACGGTTCTATGCCTGATAAACACGCTTTGGTTGGTGTGCAAAAGCTAGCCGCTGCTAACTCTAATACAGCGACAAGACACATCTTACAGTCTAGCTTGTTCTTGACAGCTGAGCTCGCTGAAGGTATTTCATTGATGATATCTGATGTTATTGAGTTCTCGCCAATGAAAGACGCTCTTATAAATAAAATAGGTGCACATAAAACAGAAATTCTAGGTGAGTTAAGCGATTTACACCTTCACGATTTTGGTATCTTTATTGAGCTTGCGCCAGATGAAGAAGAAAAGCAAATGCTTGAAAACAACATCCAGCAAGCTTTAGCGCAGCAGTCTGTTGACTTGGAAGATGCTATCGATGTTAGGGAAATTAAAAACGTTAAGTTAGCAAACCAATTGCTTAAGCTACGTAGAAAGAAAAAGCAGGAGAGAGATCAACAGATCGCGCAGCAGAATATGCAAGCGCAAGCACAGGCAAACGCTCAAACGCAACAGGCTGTGGCTCAAGCAGAAGCACAGAAACAACAAGTTATTTCTCAAGGAAAAGCTCAACTTGCTCAACTACAGTCCCAGCTTGATATGCAGAAACTGCAAACAGAGGCTAATATTAAGAAAGAGCTTATGGCTAAGGAGTTTGAGTATAACATGCAACTTAGAAACATTGACGTTGGTTCTAAAAAAGAAAACGAAAAGTACAAGGAGGATAGGAAGGATAAAAGAACAAAAATTCAAGCTACCCAACAAAGTGAACTAATTGATCAAAGAAAAAGCAATAAACCACCAAAAGATTTTGAATCCTCTGGTAATGATACGCTTACCGGAAGTATGGGATTAGGTTATTTTGAACCTAGGTAATATAACTAATAGTATCTTTTAATATTTTATTTAGACATGGAAGAAGAAAACATGGTGAGCCAAGAACAAAAAGTTCAGGCTCAAGCCGAAGATGATGGTGTAATCAAAGTTGATTTAAGAAACTTTAAACAAGAAGAAGATGTACAAAGCGAAAATGCCGAGCAAACCGGGATGCGGGTGTCCGACGATGAACTGCCAGTGTCAGAGCCCAGCGAAGTACGGGAAGAGCCCAGCGAAGATGTACAACAGCCCAGCGAAGATGAGTCCGTACAAGATGACGGAGAGCCCGCTCAAGAAGTACGGGTGCTCGAAGAAGTAACAGACGAAGAGGAAGTTACAGAAACAGAGGCTGAAAATGTTGAGGTAGAGCCTGAGCCTACTGAAACAAAAGAAGAAAAGGTAAGCGTTGATTTACCTGAAAACATCGAGAAGCTAGTTGAGTTCATGAACGAAACTGGTGGAACTCTCGAGGATTACGTTAGATTAAACCAAGATGTTGATTCGTTAGACGAGCAACAACTTGTTAGAGAATACTACAAGGTGACTAAACCGCACCTTGATGATGATGAGATTAATTTCTTGATCGAAGACAGTTACTCGTACGACGACGAACTAGACGACGATAGAGATATTAAACGTAAGAAGTTACTCTACAAAGAAGAGGTTCAGCGTGCAAAGTCACACTTGAACGAAATGAAGGGTAAGTATTACGATGATATTAAAGCTGGTTCTAAGCTTACGCCAGAACAGCAGAAAGCGGTTGAATTTTTCGATCGCTATAATAAGGAAAATGAAGAGTCACTCAAGCTAGCTGAAAAGCAGACATCGGTGTTTAGGGATAAAACCGCTCAAGTTTTCAACCAGAACTTCAAAGGTTTTGAATATGAGGTTGGAGATAAGAAGTACCGATTTAATGTTAATGACGCTAGTAAGGTTAAGGATCAACAAAGCGACCTAGGTAATTTCACTAAAAAGTTTTTAGGAGAAGACAGTACTATAGGAGATGCTAAGGGGTATCACAAAGCCTTGTTTACAGCAATGAACGCAGATGCTGTGGCTAATCACTTTTACCAACAAGGTAAAGCTGACGCGATGAAGGAAAGCGCACAACGTTCTAAGAATGTTGATATGAGTCCAAGAGGTACTCATGAGCAATCCACTCAAGTTGGCGGCTTTAAGGTTAGAGCGATTAGTGGAGATGATTCTGGTAGACTGCGTGTGAAAATTAGAAAATAAACTTAAACACATTTAGAAATGAGTTTTGCATCACAAGGGGCATACCCTGCAGGGTTGACACCGTCACCCACTAAAACATTGTTCGATAAGAACTACTTGTCTATTGGAGACAACGATTTTAACTTCACCAAGCAATTCTTGCCTGAGGTTTACGAAAAAGAAGTAGAGCGCTACGGTAACCGTTCTGTATCATCATTCTTGAGAATGGTTGGTGCTGAAATGCCAATGGCTTCTGACGAAGTTGTATGGACAGAACAAGGCCGTTTGCACGTTGCTTACGACGACGCTGTTATTGCTACTGCCAACGACGCTACTGACAACACTATCAACATCACTGGTCACGCTATCCGCGCTAACCAAACTGTTATCGTTGCTGTAGGTGTTACTACCGTTCGTGCTTTCGTTAAGTCTGTTACAACTAACAGCATCGAGGCTTACCCATACGATAGCGACACTTGGCCAGCTGCTTTCGTTGCTTCAGGTACTAACCCTGACTTGAAAGTATTCGTGTTTGGTTCTGAGTTTGGTAAAGGTGCTGCTGGAATGTCTGGATCTATCGATGCAGGTTTCCAAAAGTTCAGCAACTCTCCAATCATCATGAAAGACAAATACAACATCAACGGTTCTGACACTGCTCAGATCGGTTGGGTTGAGGTTACTTCTGAGTTGGGTACTTCTGGTTACTTATGGTACTTGAAGTCTGAGCACGAAACTCGCCTACGTTTCGAAGACTACTTGGAAATGACTATGGTTGAAGCTGAGAAAGTAACAGCTGCTTCTGGTATCACCGATGCTGCTTCTCAGACTGTACGTGGTACTGAAGGTTTGTTCGCTGCTATCGAAAGCAGAGGTCTTCAGTTTAACGATCACGACTTCAACAACGCTACTGGTTTGACTGGTCTTGCTGAGTTTGATCTAGTTCTTCAAGAGCTTGACAAGCAAGGTGCTATCGAAGAAAACATGCTTTTCTTAGATCGTGGTACTAGCTTGGCTATCGACAACATGCTTGCTCGCGCTAACTCTTACGGTTCTGGCGGTACTTCTTACGGAGTATTTGAAAACAGCGAAGACATGGCGTTGAACTTAGGTTTCTCTGGATTCCGCAGAGGTTCTTACGACTTCTACAAAACTGACTGGAAATACTTGAACGACGCTGCAACTCGCGGTTTGACTGGCGATATCGACGGTGTTCTTGTACCAGCAGGTGTTTCTACTGTTTACGACCAAACACTAGGTAAAAACATCCAACGTCCATTCCTACACGTTCGTTACAGAGCTTCTGAAGCTGACGATCGTCGTATGAAGTCTTGGATCACTGGTTCTGTTGGTGGTAACTACACTAGCGACATTGATGAAATGAACGTACACATGCTATCTGAAAGATGTTTGTGTGTTCAAGGAGCTAACAACTTCTTATTGTTCAAAGACACTACTGTCTAAGAGTAATTTTTGTGAGATTTTACCCTCGTCTTCGGGCGGGGGTAATTCTTACTCTTTTTTTTATACAATTATATTATGGCAACGAAAGCTAAAGAAAAACCAGCTGTAGGCTGGGAAATGAAAGATAGAGTATACTATCTAATTGGTAACAAGAGACCAATCGTGATGACGGTTCCATCGCGTCACACAGAAAAAAGACCACTACTCTGGTTTGACGAAGAGTTAGGATACCAGAGAGAACTAAGATACGCAACTAACATGCGTTCTTGTTTTGCAGATGAGCAAGAAGGTCCAGTGACCCTGGCTCATATTATTTTTAGAGATGGTACATTGTTTGTACCGAAGCAGCAGCAAGCTTTACAAAAACTACTTTCAATGTATCACCCTTTGAAGGATGTTTTGTTTTCAGAGTTTGACGCTGTTAAAGAAGCTGTAGATGAATTAGGTGGCATCGAAGCAGAATTAGAAGCATTAAACCTAGCCGCAGCGATGGATGTTGACAACGCTGAAGCTATCTTAAGGGTAGAATACGGTTCTAGAGTTACAGAGATGACTTCTAAGGAGATCAGAAGAGACCTTATGGTGTTTGCTAAGAGAAACCCAGGTTTGTTTGTTGAGCTAGCTAACGATGAGAACGTTCACATCAGAAACTTTGGTATCAAAGCTGTCGAAGCTGGTATCATTAAACTTGCTGATGATCAAAGAACATTTAATTGGGCGAGCAACGGTAGAAAAGTAATGACTGTGCCGTTTGATGAAAACCCATATTCAGCACTTGCAGCCTTCTTTAAAACCGATGATGGTATTGAAATTTACCAAAACATCGAAAAAAGGTTGAAATAAATAGTTGAGGGGTGATTTATAATATAGGTCACCCCTTCAACAAAACAATAAGAAATGGCAATAAGTGTAGATACTGTATATCAAAGGGTACTAGCTATCCTTAACAAAGAACAAAGAGGTTATGTAACACCTGAGGAGTTCAACCTTTTTGCCAATCAAGCACAGCTCGACTTGTTCGAGCAATACTTTTATGATATCAATCAGTTTGGTAGGATGCACGGTAATGATACCGAGTACTCAGACATGCTTGATAATCTAAATGAAAAAATAAGCGAGTTTGAAAAAACCGCTACACTCTCTTACAGCGCGGGTTATTTCTTACCACCATCTGATCTTTACAGGGTTGGTACAGTTGTGTATAGCAACAAAGAAGTTGAGCGCGTAAACAAAAATGAATACTTATACATAGCTCAAGCGCCTCTAGCAAAGCCTACTGACGTTAGACCTATATACGTAAAAGATAATAGTGGTTTTAAAGTGTATGGTAACAATGAGTTTGACAACACTAAAACCGTAAGCTTGAACTATATTAAAAAACCAGCTAAAGTTATTTGGAACTACCAGACTGTAGCAGGTAACGCACAGTACAAAGCTACTGGTTCACAAGACTTTGAACTACACCCATCTGAAGAAACTGATCTAGTGATTAACATACTAGCGTTGTGCGGGGTTGAAGTTAGAGACCTTAGTATATACCAACTGGCTGTTCAAGAAGAAATTAGGGATACACAAGAAGAAAAACAATAATAGATGGGATTATTTAACGGAACACAAGAAGATTACTACACTGGGTCCGACTTTGGAGGGTATCAGTTTGTAAGCATACAAGATCTCATCAATAACTTTATTATTGCTTACGTTGGTGAGGATAAAATTATCTCTAAGATTAAAAGAACTGATGTAGCGTTTCACGCTCACAGGGCTTTGCAGGAGTTGAGCTATGATACATTAAGGTCTCACAAGGCTCAAGAGATAGAGATACCACCTTCTTTAACTATGGTGTTGCCTCATGATTATGTTAACTACGTTAAGATGACTTGGGTTGACGATGCTGGTATTGAAAGAATTATATACCCTGCCTCTAAAACATCTAACCCTAGCGCTATTTTACAAGCTTCTAATTACGACTACACTTTTGATGGTAGCGGTAATTTACTTTTGGCTTCTGATTCAGATACATGGGGCAAGTTTAAAACAGCTACGACAGACAATACAGCTGATGATGACGCTCCAGAGTTCGACGCTACGTATGGCAGCAGGTTTGGTATTGATCCTCAACACGCACAGATCAACGGTACGTTCTACATCGACGAGATCAAAAGCAAGATTCACTTTGGTTCTGAGATGGTTGGTAAAACAATCACGTTAAAGTATATTAGTGATTCTGTAGCTACAGATGCTGAGATGAAGGTACATAAGTTTGTAGAAGAAGCTGTGTATAAACACGTTGCTCACGCTATACTAGCCACTAGAGCTAACACGCCTGAGTACATCGTTGCTAGGTTTAAAAGAGAGAGATTCGCCGCTAAGAGACAGGCTAAACTTCGTTTGTCTAACATTAAACTAGAAGAGCTAACACAAACTCTAAGAGGCAAGTCTAAACAAATAAAACACTAGAAAATGCCAGAATTAAAGCGCGTTTTCACATCAGGTAAAATGAATAAAGACCTTGATGAGAGGCTTGTGCCTAACGGTCAGTACAGAGATGCACTGAACGTACAGGTTAGTAACTCTGAGGGTTCTGATGTAGGAGCAATAGAAAGTGTACTTGGCAACACAGCTAAGTCTTCGTTTAACTTTACAAACGCTACCTGCATTGGTAATGTAAAAGACACACAGAATAATAAGATATATTGGTTTGTAACCGCAGACGAAGGTGACTTTGTTTTAGAGTACAATGAGTCAAACGAGGTTGTATCTTTTGTTATAGTGGATTACAACAGTGTATTAAACTTCAGCATCGGCAACTTAATCACTGGCGTAAACGTGTTCGATGGTATGCTCATGTGGACAGATGATCTTAATGAGCCTAGAAAAATACTAATATCAAGATTTAAGTCCGGTACAAACCAAACTGGTCAAGACCAAACGACTGTATATGGTAGAGACTTTATAGCTTCAGATATTACTGTTATAAAGAAAAAACCAAACGAAAGGCCACACTATGTGGCTTCTTCAACTACTAGATCTGGTGTTGGTTCTGGCTTGAACTACGTAACCACTCAACAAGACTTTACAGAGCTTTATGGCGGCAGCAAAGTGCCTAGAGAAGTAGGTAGCTCTATATCTTTTACTGTAAGTGATTCTCCTAACTGGAACGCTGGTGATATCATCGTACTGACAGCTAGTGAGATAAACGATAACAACTACGAAGATGAGTACCAGGTTAGAATAGAAGTTGTTTCTATAACTGGTGCTTTACTAAGGTTTGTTACTGGTACTATACAGTCTATATCGTCTGATATAAAATCTATAGAGTACACATGGAAGTGTATTCTTGAAGAAGAAAGACCAATGTTTGAATTGTCTTTTCCTAGATTTGCTTACAGATGGAGATATGTTGATGGCGAAGTCTCTGGTTTTTCACCTTGGACTAATGCTGTTTTTGTACCCGGTGATTTTAGGTATATATCTATGAACGCGTATAATACCGGCATGATAAACAACCTAAGGCGATTGACCATAAGCGGGTTTGAAACACCACCAGCCGACGTAGAGTATATAGATATTTTATATAAAGACTCTTCATCACCCAACGTGTACAAGGTTGAGTCTATACCTACTACAAGAACAAATTACTCTATAACATCAGAGCTGATTAGTAACCTAGTGGAATCTAGCCAGTTACTAAGAGCATATGACAACGTTCCGTTAAAAGCTAAATCTCAAGAGGTTATAGGTAATAGGCTTGTGTATGGTAACTACGTTCAGGGTTACAACATCACTGATGAAGCTGATATTACAGTTAGCTTACAGTCTAACTCTATAACAAGTGTTAAAACACCTGAGTCAAGTGTAAAATCTTTGAGAAACTACCAAATAGGTATTGTTTATTTAGATACTAACGGTAGAGAAACACCTGTTTTTACGAATGACTACTCTACTATAAAAGTAGACATAGACAAATCAAGCAAGGTTAATAGAATAAAAGCTGAGTCTGGTCAAGACGCTCCTTCTTGGGCAACGCATTTTAAATACTACGTTAAGGACATATCTAATGAATACTACAACATCGTACTTGATAGGTACTATGCTGATGATTCAGACGGTACTGTTTGGTTGTCTATGCCAAGTGCTGAGCGTAATAAAGTGCAGGAGGGAGACTTCCTTACACTTAAGAAAAAACACAACTCAGATGAGCCTGTTATATCGCCTTCTAGATACAAGATCTTAGATATACAGAATGAAGTACCAGATGCTGTTTCTATAAAAAGAGTCTACAACACGGGCTCAGAAGTGGTTAAAGGTTCTGATACTCCAGTCGCTAACAACTTAAAGACGTTCAAGTTTGAAGGACCAACATCAGCTGAAAATCCAGAGTTCTTTGAGTCCTTTGATTACGATTCTTACATAAGATTTAGAAGAGGTACCAATGTTAGCCAGTTTTACGAGATAGAAAGAGGTGGTTATACTGGTGATTCACATGATTGCTACGAGATAACAACAAAAGAAAAACTAACTGATGTTGGTTTTATACAAAGTCTTTCTAGCTCTGATAATTTCACTGTAGAGGTATACAAAAAAGAAAAAGAAGCTAGAAAAGAATACCAGGGAAGATTCTTTGTTAAGATCAACAGAGATGTTCTATTTGAAGAAAGTGTTATATACAACTTTACAAATGACCCTAGTGATTATGAGCAAGACGGTTTAAAGAGAGTTCCTTATATACAGAACACACTGTCTGATGATCCAGACGCTACCGACACGCCACCTGCTACTCTAGATATGTTTGCTTGGGAAGAACACGCTAACGCTCAACCAAGCATCGACTCACATGGTCAGCCAACAATTGGTTCTGACTTGTTTGGTTTCTACTTTGCACCATACGACAGCAATAATATAGACTTTGGCACTAACGGTAATGCATTCGATGCGGCTATTAGCAGTGGTGATGTGATTCAGTTCCAAAATAGCACTGATAACTCTTGGAGCTCACTATATATTGTAGACACTGTTACAAAAGGTAGTTACGACAGGCAACCATTGTCTTCTGGAGACACTGACGATGAAACAGGTTACTACTGGAACATAAAAATGACTACACCTTTTACTGATGAGGACTTTACAGCTGATGCTGTAAGGATATCTAAAAGAAAAAGGTTATTACCTATAGTTTTTGATGAGAACACTATTACACTTAGTTCTCCTAACCCTACTGTTTTTGAAGTTGAACCAAACGAGGCTATTGATCTAGATATATTCTTCGAAGCTACAGAAGCAATACCAATCGCTCAGTTGCAAACAGAGCAAGTGTTAGATTACTTCAATGTGTACTCTTTTGGCAACGGTGTTGAATCTAATAGAATTAGAGACGACTTCAACGCCAAGACAATGGGTAAAGGTGTTAAAGCTTCTAGTACCATTGAAGAGGTTTACTCTCAAGAGAGAAGAGGCCACGGTATGATTTACAGTGGTATATTCAACTCCACATCTGGAGTGAACAACCTTAACCAGTTTAACACCGCGGAGAAAATAACAAAAGACCTCAACCCAATATATGGTACAATACAAAAACTTCACGCTAGAGACACTGATCTTATTGTTCTTTGTGAGGATAAAGTATTTAGAGTACTCGCTAATAAAGATGCGCTTTACAATGCGGATGGTAATGCTAACCTTGTATCTACAAATAGGGTATTGGGTCAATCGACTCCTTATGTTGGTGAGTATGGTATATCTAAGAATCCAGAGTCTTTTGTAAGCTTTGGTTTTAGAGCATACTTCGTAGACAAATCTAGAAGAGCTGTTATAAGACTGTCTAGAGACGGTATCACTGATGTAGCATCTAAAGGTATGTCAGACTTTATTACAGACGCTCTAACAGCACACTCTGGCGCGATACACGGTTCTTTTAACGAAGACATGTCGTCTTACAATGTAACTGTTAACGGCGAGACATTAGCTTTTAAAGAAAGCGTAGATGGTTGGTCGACTAGATTAAGCTTTGTACCTGAGACAGGTGTTTCGCTTAACTCAGTGTACTATACTTTTAAAAACGGTAATATATACGCTCACACTAACAATACTAGAGCTAACTACTACGGTATTCAGTACGACACATCAGTAACTCTACTACATAACGATGAGGCTTCTAGAATCAAGAACTTTAAGACGCTTTCTTACGAGGGTGATTCTGGCTGGACGGCTACTGTAGATACTGATCAGCAAGACGGTGAAGTAGTTACTTGGAAAAACAAAGAGGGAATATATTATAATTATATTAGAGGTAGACAAGATGCTTGGGACAACAACACCCAGTCTGGTTCTTTAGATACAAGTGAGTTTTCAGTTCAAGGTATAGATACCTTAGATATAGTAGGTACAGTTACACCTACAATGAGGCTAATATTTAATAACGAGATAAATGTATCTTTACAAGAAGCGGCTGATGATATTGTTTTTTACCAGAAATCAAATGGTAATATTTACAAGATAGGTACGTGTGCTGATACTGGAGCTACAGGTGGACAGTACTATGTAGACGTGAACAACACGGAAGGTATAGACTATGATAATGGTGGTACTAGCATAGAAGATGGTGATTTCGTGTTCTTTGCTAAAAACAGTCAGATCAACACTTCTGGATTAGTTGGCTACTACGCATCGGTTAAAATGACTAACACAACGGGAACTAATAAAGAACTATTCGCAGTTAACTCTGAAATATTTGTCAGTAGCTAACTACATGTAATAATAATTTAAGAAAATAAGTTATGGCAATACCAGCATATTTAGCGGCGGCTGGGTTATTAAACATAGGTCAGACACTGTACGGTAGAAAAAGAAGAAGATCAGAGATGAAACAAGCTCAGTCTGATTTCAACCGCACGATGGCTAACTATCAAAACCTTGATACTACAAATCCGTACGCGAACATGGAGAACCCCATGGAGGATCTCACTGTTAATCAGCAAGAAGCTGATTTCATCGCTCAGCAGCAACAGCAGGGCATGGCTAACACTATGAACCAACTTTCAGGTGCGGCTGGTGGTAGCGGTATTGCTTCACTAGCTCAAGCTATGGCTAACCAACAGTCCCAAAATGCTTTACAAGCTGGCGCTCGTATTGGTAACCAAGAGGCCGCTAACCAACAAGCTGCCGCTCAAGGTGCTATGAGTATACAGAGCATGGAGCGTAAAGGCGACTACTTGTCTCAGCAAATGCAGAGAGAGCAAGCTGGTACAGAGCTCGGTATGGCGCAGCAAGCACTTGGTGAATCTAGAGCAGCTAGAGATCAAGCTACAAACCAAGTTTTCCAAGGTCTAGGACAACTGGGAAGCGCTGGTATTGGGGCTTACCGTGATTACGTTACTAAAACAGATGGTAGAGGACCTTTAACTAACTCTATATTTGGTATTGACCAATAATTTTTAGAAATGGCAGACGCGAATTTAATAAAAGGAGCTGGATACGCAGCTAGAAGTTATGTAGGTCAACCAACACAGGGTTCTGGCGCAGCTGCAGTAATGCAAGCTAGCCAAGAAGCTGATGTTGAAATGAACTACCGTAGGCAGCTTAAGAAACAGGCTGAAGCTAAAATGGGGTCTTACATCGATAACATGCCCGCTAACGTGGATATCGAAAAGGTGCCTCAGTCTATGCGTGGTGACGTGAACAAGTGGTTGATCAACGCACGCAATGAATTCTTTGAAAACGCAAAGCTAGCTTCTGGCAATAGCCCAGATTCTCCTATATACATGGAGGCTGTTGATAAAATGAACTCTATAACTCAGTCTTTTTCTAATCTTAATGCTGATTTTGAAAGATTAAAAGAGTTAAAGTACCAAGCTATAGAGGACTTTGATAATGGTATGATATCTAATGGTAACAAGCCAGAAGACATCGACTTTATAGCTAACATAACTACAGATCAAGTGCCTTTTGGTATTGGTGAAACAGGTAGGTTAGTATATGGTGAAGGTGCTACACTAGATGATGTGCCAAAGTACCATTACAAAGACCACGAGACAGCTACCAAGATACTAAACTTAAGTGATCAATTGTACCAGTCAGGTGCTCCTATGGATAAAGGTAGAGAGCAGATGGTTAGAATGCAGCTTCAACAACAAATTAAAAAAGGAGGAAGAGATGCTGTTTTATCTATGGCTACTGACGACCATATTATACCTGGTGGACTTGGTGTTCAAGATATTGACTTACTTGAAAACCCAGAAAGACAAGAAGAACTAGAACAGTTTGTTATTAATAGCTATATGAATGTGTTGAGAGAATCAGCACAGTCTGGTTACCAAGCGGTAATATCTAAAGAAAATAGAGCAGACTCTAGGTCAATAAGCCGATCAATAAGTTTAGCTGAAAAGCAAAAAGCAGCTGGATTAACAACGGCTTCTAATATGACAGCCGCAGAGCTTAGGCAAGTAGACGCTAAAGATCGCTCTGATTTAGGTAGAGAGTACATGGGTAAGATAATGGATGGCGATACTAAACCTTTGATAGGTGCTAAATACGTTAATGAAACCGTTTTAAATGCTACTTATATAGGCGGCGGCGGTGGAGCTTCAGCTGTAGATGCATTATCTAAGATAGGTTACTCTAAAAGTGATATAAATGATTTTCTAGAGTCAGAGTACTCTCCTGGTGACATGTTAATTATAACCGATAAGGACTACTATGTTGTAGACCCATACGATGAGTCTACTCAAAAAGATCTAACATCAGCTATTATACAGAGTAAGTTTGGTAACGATGCCACAACTGACGCTGCTATAATGAATGTTGAAAAGAACAAACCGGTTTTACCTGTAATAAACGTAGGTCCGCAATCCACACCTGGTAGTCTGGGTCCTGTACAATAAATAAAAACTAATTACAATGTTTGAATACGAAGGACAACAGTATTCTCTTGAAGAGGTTCAAAAAGCCGCTGATGAAAGCGGTTTATCTATTGAAGACTACGTTGCTAACGCTGGTTTAAAACCTTTAGACGAGGGAAAGCAACAGGGCGTGGTAGAGGGCGAGACCACAGAAAGCCCAAATCAAAAGCCCGCTACGGATTTGTCTTCGGAAGCTGGTTCTTCGGAATCACAAGAGACTGATGAATTTGGTAACCCTATATTCGACCCTTCTACTTTAGGCAAAGTACCGCAAGAAGAAGAAAAGTATATGGGTGTTTCTAGAAAACCTATACTCATACCCGACGACTCTGATTATCAAGATATGAAGAGGCGAACTCAAGAAGAGTTTAAGGGTAGAAAAGCTTCTCGTAAATTAAAAAACACACCTTATGGTCCTGTTTTGCCCTACGGTGACGAAGTTATAATAGACGACTTTAACAACGAGACGCTTAATGCTGTTGTAACGAAGGATGAGAAGTTACAAGGCATGATATCTCAAACGTTAGATAACAAGCAGACTGATCTTCAAGAGGGTCTTTCAAGCATAATGGCTCCGTTTAAAGACATGGAGATAGAGGACATTTCTCAAGAAGAGCTTGAAAAAGCGCAAAGAGAATACTCTAAGCTTATAAATCAGACGATTTTTGCTGATCCAGACATACAGAAACGTATATCTACATACCAAGAGCTTATTGGTGATAGCCATAAAGCTGATTACGACAACTATGTAGTTGACAATACTATTATTGATTTAGTAAATAAAGCGCATATCAGAGGCGCTATGAAGCTAGGTTACCAAAACATGCCAACACTTTTTAGAGGTGTGTATAAAAGCATACATGGTATGGGTACTTCTGTCAAGGCCGGTGGTTTAGGCACAGCTGATTACTTACAAGTAGAAAGACAGTACCAGGTAAACCAGAAGTTAGCCGAAGAGCAAGGCTGGGATGACAACACTGTAGGTTACTTTAACAACAAAGGTGCTTTCATGGTGCCAAAACAAGATGGTTTCCACCCGGCAGCATCAGGCTATACTAAAAAAGGCACTTGGGGTGAAGCTCAAGAGCAAGCTAAAAAAATCATTGAAGATGGCCGCGAAAACCAAAAGCAAGACCTAGAACTAATATTCGAAAGACAAGCTCTAGAGTCTCATTTTGGCCACGCTGATGTAAGAGATGTATTAGAGTCTGGTAAGTCCTTACAGACGCTTAAAACAATTGTCTCTGAACAGCTTCCACAGATGTTGTCTGCAATATTAACCTTCGGTACATTACCAGCAGCTCAAATGGCCGGTGATAACTACTTAAGACAAGTACAAAAACAAGCTAAAGTAAAATACAATACACTCCAGCCTAGCATTGACCAATTAATGAGGGTTGTTGAAGAGGATATGAATAACGAAATATTTAATAGTGCTATGGGCGTTGGTTTCGTTAGTGGTGCTGCTGAGTACGTTGGTGCATCATCTGTCTTAGGTAAGTCTTTAGGTATGAGCGTTCTGAAACAAGGCGCTAGGCAAAACGCTGCGTCTCTAGTCAAAGGACAATTTAAACACTGGTTAAAGCAACAGTCTAAAAACGGATTAACATCTGTAAGAGGTGGTTTTGACGAGATGATGACTGAGGTGTTTCAACAAGCTGCTAGTGACGTAACAGTAGGTGAATATATTAGAGAAAACTACATACAAGGTGGTGGAGCTGGGTTTATCATGGGTTCGTTATTACCATTTAGCGGTAATGTAACGTCATCTACGATAACTGAAGCTTCAAATGCTTATGCTGTAGCTGCTGGAAAACTAGATATAAAAGGTCTAAGAGAGTTTCATCAACACAATATTGCTAGATTAAACAAGGACCTTCAAGACGGTGTTATAACAAAAGAAGCATACGAGGAAAAAAAGCAGCAGCTCGATAATTTCATGATGAGCTCTCAGAACTTTGACAGGTCAATGAGTAGCGATCAGAAGTCGAAGTTAATGGATGCTGAGTACAATAAGAACGACGCTGAAAAAAAGCTATCTGATTTCCAAAGCTCTGAGGATGGTAAAAAAGTAAAAGACCTAGAGTCTATAAGAAAGCAGCAAATCGATGTGTTAAACACTCAGTTGAAAGAGGGTTCTATAACCGAAGAGCAACACGCCGCTGAAATAAAGAACATCGATTTAAACCACAACAAAAGCGATTTAGTTAAAAAATCAAACACTTTAAAATCTCAAGTTGTTGACGCGAACTTTGAACTAGTCTCTATGGAAGAGTTCAATGCTAACCTGAACAACGCGGTAAAAGCTTTTGCTGATCTAGAAATTGTTGGTGATAATGTTGTTGTTGCTGAAAACACTAGACAATACGCTGTTGAGGTTTTAAAAGATAGAGGTATAAACAACCCGACTAAAGAAGAACTAGACTACGTTGAAGGCGAGTTAAAAAGAAAACCAGGTGTATTTACAACTAAAGGTAAAATCATTGTCAACGCGCAAGGCTCTATAGCTTCTGGAAACGTTACAACTGGTAGCCATGAGGTCTTACATGCTGTTTTGCACAATACTTTTACGGCACTAAAAGATGGTAAAAGTAAGATCAATACAGACGCTTTAAAACAAACAGTAGGTGCTTTAAACAATTATTTGCTAGAACTAGAAGATTCTGGAAAAATAAAAGACCTAGACAACTGGAGGTCTAGGATGAGAGTTTACCAAACATATACTTTACTAGGCAAAAAGTACACTGCAGAAGAGTTATTTAAAAAAGCAAACAAAAACATAGAACAGTTTAACAAGCTAGCTTCTATGTCTGACGTAACTTTTGATCCTAGAAACTTAGAAGAGTTTATCACTGTACTATCTGATTCTTTGTTAACTGGAAGAGTTACTTACGACCAGAGTTTCTTTGAGAAAATAGGAGACTTTATAAGAAGAATAATGCAGGACTTGGGTCTCAAGAACATTGAGTTTAACACCGGTAAAGATGTGTTTAACTTTGTCAGGGACTACAATAATTCTATTGTAAAAGGAAAGTCAACTAAAGCACAGAGACAGTTTGCTGAGTACGGTGGCAAAGGTGTTTTACTTCAAGTAGATAAAAACTCTAAGGGTTGGCTAGCTGCTGAAGACATGGACTCCGCAAACGAGTTTGAAGATAAAAAAAGAGGCCCTACTAAAGCTCAGCAAGAAATGAGCGCTGAGGTTCAGAGATTATGGGATGAGCAAGGTGTAGCTGCGGTATACGAAATAGGTGAAATGTATAGACCTATGTTTCGTAAAATAGCCATACGTGGTAACTGGGACACGTTACCTGGGTGGCAACTCGATAAAGACTTAATAGAAGACGCGGCTATACAGGATGTAGAGGGATTGGTCGGTATAGTAATGAGTTACAACCCTGATAAAGGAGTGCCATTAGCTGCTTATATCAACAAGTACTTTGCTTTAAGAGCTGCTTCTATAAAAAACAAATACCTAGGTGAAACCTTCAATACTAACGTTGATGATCTCGCTGGTGGTGGTCCATCTGTAAGTGACGAGCAAAGTATAGAAGAAGCTATTGATAAACCAGCTTCACTAGGTGAGTTCAGTAGAATTAGAAGAAAGTTAGGTTTAGAACCACAAGAGATGAACAAGATCAGGGGCGTCGTTACTAGAACGCTGAGCTTGTCTCCTGATTTGATGTCTACTAAAAAATGGAAACCAAGCTTGTTTAGGTCGTACTTGTTTGAAGCATACAAGGGTCTTATATACAAGACCATGCTTGAAAAGTTCCCAACACGATCAGCTAAGTTTATTGAGTGGGCTTCTAAGAACCAAGGTTGGATTCAAGAAGAATTAAGCCTTAACACACTTAGAAAATTCCCTGCATTAAACGGAGTTTTATATGAGTTCCAAAAAGACGCTAAGGGCAATGTAATACGCTACACAGCTGAAGAGTCTAGGATGTTAGGCATTAGAGACGCTTACTCAGGTGTAAACAAAGTACAAAGACGTTACCCAACAAAAGAAGAGTGGTTAAACTACTTAGACCCAACACGTGTCGGTAGAAGTAGAAACATGCCACATGAGCATAAAAGAGTTTTAGCTGAAGCTATGTCTATAGACCTTGGTCTCGATGCTACTCTTGAAGTTATGCAAAACCCTAACCAGCAGTTCTACGATTTAGAAGGCAACCCTGTTGAGGGTAGAGTCATCGACATGTACGAGCGCATGATTGAGAAAAACGCTGATGTGGTTGAAGAAAACCAAGTTATAGGTAGGGTAGCATACTTAATTGAACGTGACCCATTAATGAAGTTTAGTGCTAACGCTTTAGACGCTGGAATGGGTGGTTTACGTATGGCTGAGCTAATCATGCAAAACCCAGATCCTTTACTTAAAGCATTTAAAGATGGCATTGCTCCTTACAAGCTCATGCCTAACATGATGCGTGATAAGCAATTGGGTCAGCTTAGAATAGCATTGACAAACAACCTTGTAAATACTTTTGCTAAAGAATACCCATGGTTGAACGAGGCTAGCGCTGTTGTTCTTTCTAGACAATTAGCTTTAGACTTTGCTAATATCGCTAGAAACATCGATACTGTTAGATTAAGAACACATAAAGCTGTTGAAGCAGAGTTCACTGATTCTCTTGCTGATAACTTGTTTAACATAGCTCAAAACACTGTTTTAAACGAAGGACATAAGAGCTTGCTAAACGTCAGTGAAAACACTATATCTAACGAAGCTAAAGTCAACGTTCTTGAAAAGGTTTTTGATAACGACGTGTTAAGTGTTCTTAACGAAAGTGTGAGCTTAGATCCTTTGACTTTAAAAAACAAACTAAAAGACAGCTTCTATAAAGTAAAAGCACTTTATGCTAATGGTAATTTAACTAGAGAAGAAGTTGCTTTTATATTCGATACAGTATTTGAAGCTAAAAACCCTATTATAGGTAAAGCTTCTAGGTTTGGGGTAAACATGGTACTTGAAAAATCAACACCTAAGTCGTTGATGTATTCTATACCAACTAAGTATTTATCTGGTTATTTAGCCAACGTTGTAACAAACCCTAGAAAAGACAACTCGTCTATAGATATACTAGATGACTTCGTAACCGTACAAGTCTCTAAAGCGTACGCTAAAAAACTCTTGGCTAAACAAGGTGTTGTTATGCCTCATTTTAGAAACAACGTAGAGCCTACCTTCTTGTCTAGAATATCTAGAGTACCGGTAGGTAAACAAGGTTCTAATAACATTGAGATTTACAAAGAAAACGGAGACGCAGTAACTATAGATCACTCTGCTTTAGTTTCTTTAGACTACAACAGAAGTGTTGGTAGAAACATACAGAACTTAATAGATAATCTTGGTAATTTTTCTAAAGATGACATGTCTAACCAAGATAAAAAATCTCTAAAAGACAAGGAACAAGAGGTAAAGAAATTCTTAGAGAATCTAAAGGAGGAAATAGAAGAGACAGGGACTATCAGCCAAGATCCCGAAAAGATAGCTAAAGCAGAAGAGGAAGAAAGGTTGAATAGGCTTGCTGCTGATCTAGATGCTGAGTTTAACAGTATACTTGAAGATGTTACTGGTTTAAACGCTAAAACAGAATTCTCTGAGGTAGCATCGAAACAACTGGGTAGAGATAAGAATAAAAATGTATTCTTTGTACCACCGTCACACGACGATTACAGAGGTCTTATAGAAAACTATCTCGTTGGTAAAGGTGATCAATCACAAAAGCATATATCTTTCTTTGAAGAGTACTTGTTAGAGCCTTACTATGAAGGTGTGAACAACTACTCAGCTGAAAGAGTTAGAATGATCAGGCAGTACCGTGATATCAAGAAGACGTTTAAGCCCTTGTTTAAGCAGTTAAAAGCTGATGCTTTCCCTGGTATGAGTGTTGAAAACGCTATCAGAATATACATATGGAGTAGAAAAGGTTATGACATATCTGGTATATCTGAAAACGAAATAAAGCAAGCTCAAGCATTTGTCGTTAAAGATGGTATGGCTAGAGAAGCCGCTATTGAGATAATGAAAATTACTGATCTTCACGGTCACGTAGAACCTGGTAAAAACTGGAACTCTGGTGGTATTATAGGTGACATCATCGACTCTTTGAAAAAGAACAGTAGAAAGAAATACTTAGAAGAGTGGAATAGAAACGTTGATTTTATCTTTAACGAGAAGAATAAAAACAAAATGAGAGCAGCATTTGGTGAGGATTATATCAAGTCTCTTGATAACATAATCACCAGAATGAAAACGGGTAGAAACAGGTTAGAAACAGGTGACTCACAGTTTACTAATAACATCATGAACTGGTTAAATGGTTCTGTTGGTGTTGTTATGTTTGCTAACACTAGATCAGCTGTATTGCAGTTAATCTCGTTTACAAACTATATTGAAGCCGCTGGTCCTAACAACGTGCTGAAAGCAGGCACAGCGTACGCTAATCAAAAGCAGTTCTGGTCTGATGTAATGACATTGGTCAACTCCAACTACATGAGAGAGCGTCGTGAGGGTCTTAAAATCGACATCAATGAAGCTGAACTCGTTGATGCAACTAAAAATGCTACAAACAAGTTTAAAGCGGCCGTAGGTTGGTTACTATCAAAAGGCTTTATGCCAACACAAATCGCGGATAGCTTAGCTATTGTAATGGGTGGTGCTCCTTACTACAGAAACTATGTTAACGAGTATTTAAAGCAAGGTTTAACACAAGAAGAAGCTGAAGCAAGAGCGTTTATTGATTTTAGAAATAAAACAGAAGAATCACAACAGTCGTCTAGACCTGACAGAATTAGCGCTCAGCAAGCTAGCCTTGGTGGTAGACTTCTATTGACGTTTGCTAACACTCAGTCCCAGTATGACAGGATAATCAAGAAAGAGCTTAGTAACTTAAAGAACAAAAGAGGTAGTGCTGCTGTTTCAATGTCTAGAATAGCTTACTACGGTATGGCGCAACACGCTTTGTTCGTGTCTTTACAGAGCGCTTTATTAGGCACACTTATTGGTTTTTCTGACGATGACGAAGAGAGATTGGTTAAATCTGATGAGTTCAAGCTAGTTAATGGTATGCTTGATTCATTTTTACGCGGTGCTGGTATTAGAGGTCACATTATGTCTGTAATTAAAAATGTAGGCGTTGAGTTTGTAGAGAGATCTGGCAGACCTAACCCTGACTTTGAAATGCTAGCGTTTGAAGCAGCTAATATAGCGCCATCTATTGGTTCGAAGCTGAACAAGATTAAGAGTGTTGGTTATTACTTACAAAAATCTAAAGAAAACTTGGGTACTTTAGAAATGCTTAGTGACACAAACTTCTTAAAAGCTATGGCTGTTGGTACATCGGTAGCATCGAATGTGCCACTAGACAGGCTTATGCAGAAGTATGAAAATATACTTAACTCTGTAGATCTTGAAGGTGAGTTTAAAACATATGAGCAGATATTAATGTTCCTAGGCTGGCCTGATTACCAGATAGGTGTTGATACAAAAGAAACTAAATCAAGAACAAGATCGAGATCTAGAAGTAGATCAAGATCTAGAAAAAGATAAAACAGTGAATGCACAAGACGCTAAACTTTACGTTATAAACTTATCGGCACTAGGTATAAGCATGTCAAATTTAGAAACAGCGCTAAAAGTTTTGCTTTTAGTGATATCTATAGGATACACTCTTCAGAGATGGTATTATCTTAATAAAAATAAGGCATAATGTCCGTACTTGATGGTATATCTATACGTTCTAGGATATGCTTGTTGTGCTCTACAGTAATAATGCTTACGTTTTTTGTGTTTAAAACTTTAGTAGTTTTTAAATACATACATCATTCTACATTTACACATTACTTTGAGTGGCTATCGGTTATTGCCTTTATGCCACCTTTCTTTTTAGTAGTAAAAGAGTTTCTAGCTAATAAAGAATCTATCAAACAAGATCTTAGCAAGAAAAACATTTACTTAGAACACGCTGCTAAGATCATTAGACATGACATGCATAGCGGTATCAATACTTATTTACCTAGAGGTATCAAGTCTTTGAACCGTAGACTCAACGAAGACATCGTTAAAGAGCTTAGAATAGCCTCTCCATTAAAGCTAATCGAAGATGGCTTGTATCACGCGCAAAAAGTTTATGCTGGTGTCTATGAATTCACTAATCTAGTTAAAGAGAATGCTCAGTTAAACAAAAAAACCTGTAATATAAAGTTTATACTAGAAGACTATCTAAAGCTTACGGCTTATAAAAATCAGGTTTTATTATCAGGTGATTTACCTATTGGTCTGGATGTTAATGAAGCTTTATTTTGTACTGCTATAGATAATTTTATTAGAAACGGTTTAAAATATAACGACTCTGCTACTAAGTGGATAAAAATATATCTACAAGCAAGCTACCACGGTGGTTCTTACATTGTAGTAGAGGATAATGGTAGAGGGTTAAGAGGTGAAGAGTTTATTGAACTTAGTAAACCTTATGCTAGAAAAGAAGGACAAAAAGAAAGTGGCACAGGGCTTGGACTTAATATATCTATTGAAATATTAAAAGAACACGGCTTCAGTGTGTTTGCTGAGAAACAAGATAACGGTACAAAAGTATACATAAAGATATGATCGACACATTGATGCTAATAGATGATGAGAATCTATTTCACCTGGTATTTGAAGATGCCTGTAGCATGTTAGATATAGCGCTCTCTATAGAGTCATTAGACAGCTCAGACGAAGCTGACAGAAAATTTAAAGCATGGTTTCCAGATGATCCAGATCACGAAAGACCACAGTGTGTTTTTGTAGATCTTAATATCATTGGATCAAGCTTTGATGGCATTGAAATGATACGTAAGATCAACCAGGACTATGGTAACGGCTGTGTTATTGGCATTATATCTAGCAGCTCTGATGAAGAGGAAATACAAAAAGCTAAAGAAGTAGGGGCTCAGTTCTGGATTATCAAGTCTGATGATATTGAACCAAGACTTGAGGAGTTTCATAAGGATTACGAAGGCTATGTAAATAAAACAAATTCTTTTAAGGTATATAGATAATGAAACTGATTATAGAATTTAGGGTTGCTATTATATTCTTCTTGCTTGTAGGTTTAGCTGGTTTTTTAGTTAATAGTAATACTAAAGAGTATGAAACAGGATATGTAACTAACGGTAATCCTGATAATACCTACTTGGATAGTTGTGAAATACACTGCTGCGGTGATTAGTTCTAAAGACACGGTAAAGGAAGCTATACTTAAAGCCAAGTCTAAGAAAGTTTTCATAGAAGGAAACTTTGTTAAGCTGCTGGCTAAGACTACTGATGATGAAGTTAAAGACTACATTGAAGAGTGTAAAAGAAAAGACTTAGCTCAAAGACGTAAGCGTTTAGACATTACTAAGCAGGTACAGGCTCAGAACAAAGAGCTTGAAGAAGCTAACGTATTAAATAAAGCTCTCTTATCAGATCTACAGGATAAGATGGAAGAACTTGAAGATGCTAAAAAAGCAGCTGAAAGTTTAAGAGATGAGGCTCTAAATGACTTAGAGGTCATGCAAAAGAAAACTCAGTTTGAGTTAGTAGGTATTATTGTTAAGCTTGCATTAGGAGTTATTGTGGGCGTAGGTGTTATAACATCTTTGTTATATATGTTTGTCTTGTACCAGGGTTATGATTCTAAGATAATAGAAAGTACTTGGTCTAATCTGTTTGGTATACTGCTAACTAATTCGTTTAGTATAGTTGGAACCATAATGGGTGTTAAGTATGCCACTGAAAAATAAAAAGTGGTACATGCAAAATCTGCACATACCACTTTTAGAAAAACAGTGTTTAATCAAAAACCATTGGGAGCAATGACTCCACTAATGTAACAATAAAGATTTAAGGAAAAAGTCTTTCTTCTAAATCTTTATCTATTTCTGCTATCTTTTTTCTTAGGTAGTTTTCTTTATTTAAAACCGTTTCTTTCTCTCTCTCGGTTGAATCAGTACCGAGACCACTGTGTAGTATAGCTAACTCATGTAGTATACTATCAACTCTATTATCTCTCATCACAACTTCTTTTGCAGTTACACTCTTTAGGTTCTTTTGCACACCATTTTTTAGGTTCAGTTGCGCGCTTGATTTGATCTCTTTTTTTACTATGACCCACAAGCTTCGCAATCTTCAGGGTTGTCGAAACTGCAAGTTGGTTGTTCTGCTTGTTCAAGCATGTCTACGAAGTCTTCGAAATCGTCTGTCATTTTTTTACTTTTGAAGGGTTATTATTCTAATACACATATCTACGAAAGGAATGTATAAAACGTGGTTGCGCTCTGTCATTACAGCAGGATCACCATCCCATTTAACTTCATCCTCTTCTTGATATGTTCTAAATCCCAGTAATATACCTGGGTAAGTACCAAAGGATATCTCCCAATATGTTTCTTTCACTGTAGCTTGTATTTTTCTACTTGGTTAATAATGTCTCTATATCTCACGTATCCTTTGGTATTGATACACCACTTAACATACCTGTCTATTTGTCTTGTCTTGTATCCTTTAGAAGCATGGTCTGCTGAACTCTTCTTTTTATGAGTATCAGTTCTACCGTTTTGTCGCATTCTTTTTGATTTTGAGGTTTATACAATGTAACTCCTGGCATTTTTAAAGCGACGTATCGCTTGAACAATTTCCATCTAATTGGGAATGATTCGTTTGCTCTTCCTTTACACTCGATGATGAATCCTGGACCTGTGAAGTCCGGTGTGTAGGTGATTGGACGTATCTTTTTATTGCCTCTCTCAGTATATTCTCCCTTACCATTTGACTGTCTTTCGTATGATTTGTTTTTAAAATTAAATCCATCTATAAGAGTAAAGCTTTCGATCTCATAACGGCATGATATATCTGCTTTTTTAAGAGCCATGTACATGTACTTTTCTAGGCCACTTTGAAACTTTATACCGTCGTACTCTACTTTTTTAGCTCTTACAGGACCTCTTTTACTACTCTTCTTTTTCATTTGCTAGGTCTTTAATTTCATCTCTAGCAGCTTGAATATACAATATGGCATCCATTAGTTCTTCCTGGACATCGTTCAAGTAATCTGCTAAGTCTTTGACTTTTGTACGTCTCTCTTCATCTAGCGTCTTACCGTATTTAACGTAACCTACATCTGATCTATCAACAAACTTGTCGACTACTTTTTCGACAACGGGATCGCGGAAGTTAATTATCTTCTGTCTCATAATGATTCTTGTTTTACGAATGAACCATTAACCATAGCGCCCTTTCTGTTGCTAATCTCATTGTAAGCAGATTGAATACAGTCTTCGATCTTGACACCACCTAAGTGAGCTAGATTAGTTAAGACCACAACAATGTCACCAATAGCATCGATAAACTCAGCATCATCACTCTTGATAATAGATTGCGCGAGCTCGCCAGCTTCTTCCATTAACTTTACGTACTGCGTCTTTACATCACCTTTGTCGTACAAGCCTCTTTCGCTTGCCCACTGGCGTATGTTATCAAAAATATCGATGCCTTCGTTTTCTTGCTCTTGCAAGTACTCAGCAAATGCTTTATTATAAATATAACTTTTATCCTCGTTAAACATCGACTTACACGCGTTTTTAGCGATCCAGTCAATTGTCTTACTGTTTATTTCTAATAAACCGTCTTCTGTTTCCCACATATGTCCAATATATGGTACCAAACTGGTTCTTAGTTCTTTCTTTGGGAATGGGAACGTCGTTGTTTGACTACTGAATGTGATCATGGCTTTTGTTGTTTTAGATGATTTAAAAAGATTTTTATAAAGCACAGGATCGACCTTATAGCCATAAGCCTTTTGAAGTTCTATCTCGCGGTCAGATATGTAATCAATATCTTCACTTTGATCAAGAACTTCGTATTCACCGGTCTTGTAACCCTGCATTAGCGTTACCCTGTATTTAAGATTACGCGCCACGCCAATCTTTTTACCAGGTATATGATAAATATAATACATAATTTTAGAAGTGTTGTTCATATAAGTGTAAGTCGCATACAAAGTGGTAGTATTCACCTATTGGTATACTCAGTCTCTCTGCTATTAATTTTTGTAGTTCTGAAAAACAGTACTGATCGTTACAGAAACCAAACCAGAGATCATTAGAACGCATCATAACGGTCATGTTTAAGCGGCCCGACGCAATGGAAAAGTGTATAGCAAAGGTACAGGGAGTATCTTTTCTGTAAGTTGGCCACTCTTTACCATCGTATATACTTATAGCCGCTCTTCTACTATTAGGGTTTGCTTTAAGCTCTGATACAACATAATCAATTTGATGCTCGCGTTGCCATTGCCAACCATAATTCGAGTTGACATCACCAACGCTATTGGCCATTTTTTGCCATATTACTGGAACTTTACCATATATCTCGCCTAGTTTAGATACTTGACGATCACCGGATAAGTACCATTGCCATTCGGCTTCCGCATACTCTTTACTCCATTTACGTTCTGGAGTTTTTATTTCGTTTTTAGCTGGATTGGTTATATAAAACCCAACGTTGCTTATTTTTTTAGTACCAACCTCTGTTTTCCAGCCAAACTGCCGTATTTTATCCAAGTAGTACTCAAACGCTTCGTTAGCGTCCCAAAATCTGTCTTTCATTTGTTTAGTTTTTTGTAGTAGAACATGTAGAATTCAAAACATTTTCTCCATATTTCGTCTTTACCGTAAGTAACTGGCGACATACGCGAATCACCATTAACCCTAACTTCGATATACCATTGTTTAGTATTCTTAGCAACTGGTGTCATCCAAATGTTATTCTTGTTGCACCAAGTTCTAGCGTTATATTCTGCTGCTGTAAATTCGTATGTACCCATGTTAACTTTCCCAAGGAAGTGCTTGCTCATTTATATCAGGCATTGGTTGATACAGGCCTGAGTTCGCCTCCCACTTGAAGTGTGCCTCAGCGCCATTTTCACCCAAATTCTGAAATTTTACCTTCAGTACTTTAACCTTAACTGTTTTTAGCTCGTAGTTCCTGTGTACTAGCAAACCGTGATAACTCGCGTCGTACCATTCACCACCTCCTTTAATATTGTACATAGTGGGTTCTTCAATATTACCCTGTTGGTCTTTGTACATTTTAGTTGGGTGAGCTACAATGATAACTAAAACATCATACTTTTTTGCGAAGATCTCGATTTTTGTCAAGTACTCCATCGTATACATGTTTACGTCACTCATGTTACCGCTGAGGTCTCTTACTTTATTGTAAGGGTCAATTACTAAGCATTTTATACCTTTTCGCTTAACAAGCTCAGCTCCTTTTTTTAATATAGAATCAAGGCTATATCTCTCCATATCTATAAAAAAGAAGTTGTCGTTGACATGCTCAGTAACTCTTTTCCAGTTTTCTGAACCAACGTCTGCTCTTTGAGGCATACCACCCCATAGTTTTCTTACAAGCTTGTGAGCGTGTAGGTATGTAGGAGTGTTTTCCGGTGACGCGTATGCTGTTTTCCAACCATAGTTACGGTTGTAACCAACACACATTTGATCTACCCAGTCTGATTTACCGCTTGACGGTATACCAGTTACGGTTATAAACTGACCTGTATAAGTACTGAATATGTTATCAAAGTTATCTAAACCCACTTGGTACCCAGGTTTAAAACCGTTCTCAACAAAGTCTATGACATCATCTTCAATGTCTCTAAATGTTGTTACGTTTTCTAACGGTACAGGTTTGGCTTTTGTTATAACCTCTGCTAATTCCTCTGGCGTGTACTTAATTAAGTACTCATTAGCATCCTTGCAGGGTTCAAAATCCGCTATGTAACATACTTCAGCACCTAGTCTACGTACAAGTTCTGCTTGTAACGCTTGGCCAGCTTCGTCGTTGTCTACGGCAATAATAATCTTCTCCTTGTCAACAAAGTAATCAATACAGTTATCAAGGTAATCAAGGTTATTATTTCCAATTGTAGCGCCATTAGGCACTGACACAACGTTTTTAATACCCGCTTCGTGTAAACTGAGAACGTCCATTTCGCCCTCAACTATAACACACTCGTTGGTATTAGCTATGCTGTCTAGATTGTAGAATACCTTCTCAGCGCCTTTATAAAGTTTAAAGTTCTTACGGCCGTCTCGGTACTTTATGTTTATTAAAGCACTGGCTATGAAGTAGTTAAACTTTATTACGCTCTCGGTCTTACCTGTTTGAGGCATAAACTCATCACCAGATGTAACTTTTAAGTTACTCAAGGTGTTGACACTTATACCTCTTTTGCTAAACCAGGTCTCAACTTTTTCACTTACTGGGCTTATTTGTTCTGGCTCAGGTCTTACATAGACCTTTGTTGCAGAACCTTTACGCTTAAAAGTGTGTAGTTGGAATGTTTCGTTGCAATTGTGGCAAGTTCCGAGACCGCGTTCCCAATCATAAGAAGCACAAGCTTTCTTCTGATTCTCTTTCTTTCGATCGGCAGAGCACAGAGGACAAACCCCCTGTGTCTTACCGGTCTCAAGATTATAACGGTTGAATTCATTGATTTCAAATCCGTTAATCTCGGTCGTATGTACTTGCATTTATTAGAATGGCAAGTCGTCCGCTGGTTGTGCTACTGGTTTTGGTGCACCATTGTGTGAGTTATCGTAAGGTGCTGGATCTGGAAATTGGCCATCTGACCATACGATCTTACCATTACCTAAGTACGTCTTAGCTGCTTTAGCAGCACGCTCATCCTTAGTTTGGTCTACTACAACAGACGCTTGGTTACCAAATTGATCTACATCGTTGTTTACGTTAACTACGATATTGATGTACTTACCTTTTTTCCCGTCTACTATTTTTTCTTTCGGGATTTTTGTCAAGTCAATTGACGCTTTAATAATACCTGCCATGGTTTTAAAGTGTTTCGTTAATAAAATACTGTTTAGGATCAAAATTGTCGTTCTCATAGAACAACTCATACGCTTCGATAGCTCTAACAACCTTGTCGTGACCACTGATTAAAAAGTTATCAGAGCAATCGTACACGCCTATTTGATAGTTGTTTTTGTCTATGGCTATAAATACCATATCATAACCAAACATCTTTTTGTATATATAGGCCTGTGAGTCATAATTGTAGGTATAAGCGGACTTTCTAAACTTATTCAAGTCAGAAGTCGTTTTAATATCTACAATTAGTTCAAGATCATGGTTGAGTATATCAGCCTTACCCTTCCACATCTTGCCTTCAACTTCTTTTATACCAGGTACTTCGTACTCAATGTTTGAGTTACCAGTACCTCTAATCATCTCTCTACAAACAGTGTTTTCAAGAAGAGCTTCTGACATAAGTTCACACATGTCCGCTTCTTTCTGAAGCATGCATAACTCACCTTCGCTTATCTCTTTATACATTTTAGTATTGCGAGTTGATGACTCTATAACTTTGAAGGACTTTAACTTCTCGGGTTCTAAAACAAGAGTATGGAAATAACCACCAATTAGCATTGGAACAGTTTTTTCGGTTTGCTGCTTGAACATTAGTGGATTAGATAACAACGTCTTGATATCTGAATTACTTAAGTACTGACGCCCAAACTCACCGTAGTAGTGTTCGTCTTTGTCTAACTTGTTGATTATTTCCTCTCTTGTCATCTTAGAGTGTTGCGAGTTGTTGTTCTACTTCTTTCGATAAGCTGTACTTAGACTTGATAGCAGCTACGCTACCACCATTCTTAATGTAACTTTTTGCTTTTTCTAGATCATCGCCTTTTAATTCAGGCTTTGTTTTGCTATGATTATTTGTAGCATCTGCATCGGCGGTGTCATCAATGAGTAGTAAGTTACCCAATGCATACTTTTTGCCGTAAGAGCTTGCAGAGCCAAATGCTTGTGGTGTTTGCATACCTTTTTGTAGTAGATCAACACCAACAACCGCTTTAGCTGAGATTTCATCTACGCCATCAGAGATCGTAGCGGTAGATACTATAACAGGTACTTGACCAGGTATAAACTCTTCTGTAATCGTGAAATACACATTCCATTCAAGATTGACTGGTTTTAGTGCTTCAAGAATGTCTTCAGCACTTCTGTAGTTGTACTTTCCGAAACTGTTGTAACGGCTTTTTTTGGATTTAAAGTCCTGCTGGATAGCAGATAACTTCTCATGTAATTTACCCATGGAATTTTGATTTAACTGTTTTATAATATAAATATACAAAAATAATTCGAAGAATTAATCGTAGTCGATATATGTTATTTCGACTTCTTCACCTGACGTAAGTGCTTGAGCAATAGCAGGATATATTCTTTTATAAGCCGCATTGCTTGATCCAATAAAACCATCGCTTTCGCCAAAATTGGCCTGTTGACTGTCACCAACAATAAGACACCCAGCAGTGTGCTCATCAGTATTACCAGTATGAATAAGAATATACTCGAAATTAGGGACATCGCGTACCCATAGCATTCCTTTGTGAAAGTCTTGGCCATACTTTTTTAGATATCTTCCGTGAAATCCTCCAGTCGTCCTGAGAGTAATCCTGTATGTTCCTGCGGGGATTCTAGTTTCAGCCATAACTTTTTCGTCTCTGTGTTCGTCTTCAAGGGTGTAACAAAGGAATGAACGCCCGTCTGAGACATCGAATAATAACCCATTTGTACTGTCTTTTTCACTACTAAATCTTAAAACTTCTAACTTCATAATTTATTAATTTTAGTACGCCTGATAGGATTCGAACCTATGACCGTCTGCTTAGAAGGCAGATGCTCTATCCAGCTGAGCTACAAGCGCTTTGGTTTTTTAATTACATGAACTCCAATAACATGTTTCGATCTACGCGTTGCATTAATTTTTCCAGTGCGTTACGTTTAATCTGAGACACACGTACGTGCGCGGTATCAACGTTAATGCCGACGATCTCAGCTATTTGTTTTGCAGAATGCTTATCGCAGTCTAAACCGTAAGACAACCTTATTACCTCATACTCTCTTTCTTCTAATACTCTAGACATGAGATCCATGAGGTAGTCGTTTATCTTATTTATTGTATACGGCTTAGATGTGTCAATTACTTGATGTGCATATTCTTCATCGTTTTCTACTTTCTCATCTATAGACAAGAATATACTGTTAAAGAACATCTGCATAAGCTTTTTGTCTTTTCCGTTGTCTTTACGAATCTCGTTTAGCTTATGTTCTGGTATACGTATATCACCTCTGTTTTTATCTATCGCTCTGCGAATCGCGCCTTTTATTCTTTTGGAAAAGAAAGATCTTATTGTACGTTCTGGATCTGGGCTTTCTTTAATCTTGTCCCACTTGATAGTATCATATGACATTATAAGGCCGATAGAACCTTCTTGTATCATATCATTTAGACTCATCACGCCGCTTGCTTGCTGGCTTGTTGAGAACTTTCTGGCGAGATTTTCGACTAGAGGTAGGTACATCGTGATTACTTCATCTCTGTTTAAGTTAGCTAGTGTTTCTTTTCTTATCCTAGCTTTAGCTGCGTTTACACTCTCTTTATAAGAGGAGTAAGTACGCGGGTTGTATTTTTTCATAATGACGCATTGAGTAAATCTTTTTCATTTTTCAATTGATCACTCATATTACGATGTATCGTCCTATCTGAGCAACCAAGTGTACTCGCGATCTTTCTCACCGTAATTTTGTCGCCGTTAGCATGGATGTATAGCATCGACTCGTAGATGTCTTCTTCAGTAAAGCGTTTACCTCTACCGATTAAGCTACCTACGATTTTCAGCTTTTCACTAATGCTAAGCGGGACACCGTCATTAAATATAATTTTCCTTGATTTGTTTTTTGGTGCTATTCTTAAATCGTAACCACGTAAGTCCGTAATTAACTCATTTACAATATTCTCGCTTATCTCAAATGTAATGAAATCATTTAAAGGATTACCTACGTAAAATAAAACATCCTTAAAATTATCTTCAGACATCTCTTGATTAAGATAACGAAGTACGATGCTGTGCCATTTTAAAGACTTATACGTAGTTATTTTAGCCTTACTACGAAATAGATCGAAGCATTGGTGTGTACCATATTCATAAAACTTACCCCACCAGTAAACCTCTGTTGGTTTATCTGAGTGAGGGTCTTTACGATATACGACCTTCATTCTATTAAGCCTATCCAATCTGGAATGTGACATTAGCCCCCTACTAGTTACTATTAACACCCTATTGTCACACTATTAGAATCGTAACAATTTTAAACGTCTTTGATACTTCTTAAATAGCCTAGCTTTACTTTGTATAGTTTGAAACTCATCAAGTAAATGGCCTAAATCCTCATCTTTAATTTCTGTCATTTTCAATGACTTGTTAAGAATCTCATACTTAAGATCATATAAGCGGCTATGTACAAATCTAACATGCCGTCTTTTTCTTAAAAATATCTTTATCATAATTTAGATTTTAATAGATTTTCAAGTGCTGTTATTTTATCCATATACAATATAGCTTCTTCATAAGACTCTGATTTCTCGCACTCTAACACTAAATGTTGTAAGCGCTCGATCTCTTTGATGATATCGTCTTTGTCTATAATATCTCGTAATAGGTTATCGTTGGCTTTAGATTGAGAGTCTATCTCTTCAAACATATACTTTACAACTAGCCTAGCTAGCTCTTGCATTTCTTCTCTTGTCATGGATGTTTAGTGTTTTATAAGACCAACTTTTTTATTGTCGCTTAACCAGCGTGTTGCTAGCAAATCGTTTTCTGAGGCGTTGACATAACCTGCAGCTTCTAATTCTTCAACTGTGTTGAATATAACCGCGTGGCGATCGTTTTCTTTATCTACGTGCTCGCGTTGTTTACCATCGGTACTTAGTATAAAGTCGAAATTATGAGGCATATCAGTACTATATTGCTTCATTAATAACACACTATTAGTGTAGGAGTAAAAACGAATACTTGGATGGCTACGCATAATGTTAAACCATCGCTCTAAATAACGCTTTGAAAAGTAATCGCCTGAATCATGGACACGAACATAGTGCGGATTGTTTAATGTGATTGAAGAGTTCATCAGAGACTCAAAATCGGGGCTTCTAGCAATACGTAATCTGTTTTCGTATGCGTTGATAGCGTTCGGCCATTTAAATGCGCCCTTGCGCGCGTAGCAGTACTTTATACATTCGTCGGCAAATGGACATGTCACTTTACCAGTAGTGGATTTGTAAGCAGGTATACCGAAATTTACTACACGAAAACCAGAAAGCTTGCTTGTTTTTACTAGCTTACGGTTTTGAGTTAAAAGATTTATCATAAGTATTCTATTAAAATTTTATCCCAACCTTTGCCTTTTATTTTTCTAATTGTTGTGTCTTTGATCTGACGAACACGTTCTCTGCTTATGCCTAGCTCTTCGCCTATCTCATCTAGAGTTTCTGCGTGAGCACAACCTATGCCAAACGTACGCTTCAGTATATAAGCCTGTCTTTCAGGTAACTCGTCTAATATCTTGTTGATATCAGTGGATAAAGACTGCCTCATCACTTCCTTATCTGTTTCTATGGTTGACGAAAGTATATTGTGCATACTAAAATCATCACTACTACCATTACTTAAAGGAGCATCTAGGCTAGAAGCGTTGAAATTACTGTTTAGTAGAAACTCGATTTTATCTATAGGTTCGCCTATTTTTTCTGACAACTCGTGTGGTGTTGGCTCTCTATCATAGAGTTGCATAAACTCTATAACTTCACTATTGATTTTACGTAGCAGACCTATTTGATTTTGTGGTAGACGTATTTGCCTACTATATTCACCAAGCGCGTGCATTATAGATTGTCTAATCCACCACACTGCGTAAGATATAAACTTAAAGCCTTTAGTGTGATCAAAACGTTCTGCTGCTTTAACTAAACCTATATTACCCTCACTAATCAAGTCTTCAAGATTTAAGCCTTTGTTTTGGTATTGCTTTGCAACTGATACTACGAATCTGAGGTTTGCTTTTATAAGTCTTTGAAGAGCTGCTTTATCGCCTTGCTGAATTTTAATAGCTAAATCAGACTCTTCGTCTGGCTCAACCATTGGCTCTTTGTTGATATCGTTGAAATAGGAAGTAACAGATTTCGATTCTCGGACCGTAATCTGCTGTTGAATTTTGAGTTGTCTCAATTGGATATAATTAAATTACACTGTTATTATATGTACCGCATCGTATTTAGTCTGTGCGGTCTTTCCTCATCTTGTATATAAGATAAGCATTCCAAGGTACTACAACTAATATTGCTAGTAGTATATCAATCTTGCTCAAAACCGTATGTAGCTAGATCGCTTTTACAAGCGTCTACGATTTTCGCGTAGTGATCTGATTTACCTTTAGTACGTAGCATGTTCTTTGCCGCGTAACGAGCTATCTCAGTAATAGTTTCTCGTCCTTCTACTGTTCTTTGGGTTTCGTAGTTTGTTTTCATCTCTCTTTGTTTTTAGTCAAATTTTAATCCATTCTCAAACATAATCTCACGGAGCTGGCCTCTGCACTTCACAAATGTTTCGTATTTATCCTTACTGTATTCATCGTCAGGCATATACTTACACTGTGCTCGTAACCATTGGTCCATTTCCCAAAGAGCTACTTGTGCTTTAGCACCATTGACCGCTAAATCAAAGTCAGATTGGTCTTCTGGAAGATTAAACTCTAAGATAGCTTTCATCTCTCTTTGGTGTTAATATATTTTCCACTCCCTTGTCACAGCATTGAAGATTTGATAATGGTCATAGTAGTCATCATCCTTATACTTTTGAACAAGGGCTTCAGCATCTTCAAAGTAATCAAAACTACCTACTACATCATCCATACCACCTGCGGGGTAGTATTGGCTGAATGCAAAAACTATAAACTTTTTCATCTCTCTTTGGTGTTAAAGGTTTCTTCAAAGTATTCTTCAGCAGTCCATCTTGACTCAACTGCTCCGTGTTGTGCATCACTAAAGGCGTTGCAGATGATTTCTTTCTCTTTCTTAAGTAGTTCCTCTGCTAATCGTTTAGCGTTTCTTACGCCTCCACGATACATTGCATCCTCTAATGAGGTTAACTTTGCTTCTAATTCATTGAGTTGCTCAATCAACTCTTGCATTGGTGTTTTCATTTCTCTTTTGTTTTCACAGAGGGACATCAATGTCCCTCTGTCGTTAAAGGTGTCAAGCATCTTGTGCAGTTTACTTGACATAATGTTCTATTAAAGACACAAAACCCTATCGTTCTGTATCATCTTTGGTCTCTAATTTCTCAAGCGTGTCCTTCAGTATCACATTCCAAGTCCACTTGTCCTTGTCAGCGTTCCAAAGTTTCTCGTACATATCAAGTAGTATCTCTCTCATCTTTCTTTGGTGTTTTCATTATTTGGTGTTAAAGATTTCTTCATAAACTTCATTGAGCAACATCGCCCAAATCTGCATCTCCTCTTTTTCAGTTACTATTGGTGTGTACTCACATCTCTCAAGTTTTTCTGCTACTTGGTTTAATAATTCTTGTCTTGTCATTTCTATTTTTCTATCTATAGTATTATTAGGGGGAAGTGGGACTTTTTTTGCAAATTCTGCACTTACCTCTGATAGTGTTCTTCTTGGTTTTCTTTTAAATAAGTTTTTCATTTGTCGTTTGTTTTGGTTCTAAACTTAAACGGATAGTACGGATAGTTAGCCATCCACTCTACGCCATACTTGTCTTTGTAGAAGAAAACTTGTTCACCACTTACGGCATCTCTAAAAGAAGTTTTAAGCGTTCTCTTCATTGTTAGCATACTGATTAGTCTTTTCATTTTTCTCCGGTATTAAAGGTTGCGTTGTAGTAATCTTCAAATGTTAGAAAGTTAGGCATACCTCCACGTTCTATGTCTTCTGTATCGTATTTTCCTTGATTGTAAGCATTCTTAATCTCATTCTTATGCATATCTTTTGCTGTTTTAAACCACTTGTTTTGGATTTCTATCCCTTCCTTCCAAGAGGGGTCAAACAATTGTTGCATCAAAAATTCTACGCTCTTAAGTTTCATTTCTCTTTGTTTTAAAGGTTTCGTTGTAGTAGTTTTCAAATCGTGGTTGTGGAACTTCATCCCAATCACCACCATCAGCGTAAACTTGTGACATCACCTCTTTCTCTTTCTCAAGCATTTGTTCTGCCAACGCAATTATCTTATCATTGTACATAAACGGCATTGCCTCATCATCTTCTTGACGCTTCTTGATTATCTCAATCAACTCTTGCATTGGTGTTTTCATCTCTCTTTGGTGTTAAATCGTTTCATCCATTGCCCATAGGCACTATCGGGATGTATATCCTCTTCTTGCTCATTCTCCCAATCTCTCCACTCAGCCTCTTGGAATTGGTATTCAATGTTACCCATTGGTTTAGTCTTAGACTTAGCAGTATCTAAGTTGCGAAGAATCATCTTCAATGCATTTCTTAGGTGGTCGGTAGACATTTCATCCACATCGAACTTTGTACCATCTTTAGTTGTCCAATAATATTTCATCTCTCTTTGGTGTTAAAGGTTATATGTATTTGCATACAATATGGTCGTTTACCCTTATTTTGTGTATTATAGTGGGGAGGAACGAATAACCATTTCGTTTTAAAATTTAAATTAATAATAAAAACTCCTCCCCATCTATTTGGTTATAGTAGTGGGTCGACACTACCGGTCTCTATTGCACATTTCATCCTTTGGTTCTCTAACCAAATCAAGTGTCTGTGGATTTTTCTTACTCTCTTCAAGAGCGTCTTCATAATTATCAAAAATTTTTCCATTGGATGTCCAATATAATTTAGGTTTTAACATAATCAAAGAAGTTCCCCCTCTAATGATCCAAAGTTAAAATCTATACGTTCAATATACCTTACCCACATTTTGGATGCGATCGCACGTCGTTGAGGTTTGAAGGGGTACTTACTTTTTAGTCTCGCCATTGCGATCCTCATGAATTGGTATCTTGTCTTCTCCATGTTCTTCATTAGATTTAAATCCCTGTTTGTTGTCCAACCATTCGGGATCGGGGTATCCTATATCACTGTTATTGAAGTTCCTCATAACACGAACTCGTTTACTATAATTCGTGCGAGACGAGAAAGTATGTATAAGATTATTACAATCTTAATTATCCTACCCCAATTAAATTCAATTTTCATGACTTCTTACCTGTTAATACATCCCAAAACGTAAGTCTGTTTTGGTGTTCTTTGATGTCGTTTATTAACCACCCCAATCGTTGGGATGCAATCATGGGAGAGTCCTCTTCACAAAGAGTTTTAATTTGTTCCAAGTTTTTTACAATCTCAATATAATTCATAATTTCATGACTTTATACTACAAATATAAAAAATATTCTTTAGTATTTCAATAATTACCAAAAAAAATGTTAAAAAACAAGAAACCCCACATTTCTGTGGGGTTTTTAGTAAGGTATCGTTTCACCTTTCGAACACACTATTAGTATACTCCGAAGAGTGTGTGACCTATTTGGATTCCACGTACCTTAAGATTCTGATACTGATGCTTTTCTGTAATCAGTAACAAGTTTCTTGATTTCACCAATGTGTTTTCTTGCTCTTGTTGCTCCCGCCTTTGTGGTTGCGTTGTGGTTCTCCACAAACGCATCATAGTGAGACTGAATTTGTTCGAAAATTTCTTGTTTTGCACTCATGTTTTTAAATATTAATTCTTATTATGATACTCCAAATATACATTTTATATTTGAAAAAATCAACTATTCCCAATTAAAACCACATCCCATGTGACCAAATTCAGCGGTCTTTCCGAAGATCGGTTTCTTTAAGTCAAGGAATTTTATGATACCTTGAGGAGATAGGTCGTAACCCTCTATCTCCATGACGTGATCCCCACACACAACAGTTGCCTGTAGTGGTTGGTCGTATCCAATAGCATATGCCAAAGTAACATAGGTGTCACCACCATATAGTTTACAGTAGTCAACAGCAATCTTTCTTGCCATGTACGCCGCGGATCTATCAACCTTAGTCGAATCTTTACCACTAAAGGCGCCACCGCCAATCGGAACTCTTGGTCCATAGTTATCGACCGCAAGTTTTCTACCTGTTAGTCCTGCATCCGCAGTAAACCCACCAATGTTCCAATCACCTGCGGGGTTACAATGCAGAGATTCTATGATGTACTCAGGATATCTCCTAAACCATCCTGTGACCATACCTTCCAACATCTCTTTTGGTGCGTTTTGGAATGAACAAACCACCCTAACCTTACTTCCATTTAAGGTGATTTGGGTCTTTCCATCGAAGGGATATGTTCTATAGATGTGTTTATTGAGTTCTCGTGCCAAATAATATTCTTGTGGAAGGTACTCCTCGTTATCTTCACACGCAAACCCAATCATAATACCTTGATCACCAGCACCTCCTATATCAACACCTTGCGCAATCTCAGGGGATTGTTGATTCAAATTTATGGTCACCTGAATATCGGGATCCTTAGTGATGTCTTTCACCACCTTCTTAATCATTGCATCATTTACCAATGCATTAGATGTTACCTCACCCGTAATGAACACTTGTCCAATACCACCACATGTTTCAATGGCACATCTTGAGTTCTCATCTTGTTGTAAGTGTAAATCTAATAGTGTATCTGAGATCCTATCACACATCTTATCGGGATGCATAGGAGATACACATTCTGCTGTTCTTATCATGTATAAAATTTAGTTTTTAAATTCTTCCGAATCTGTACCAAAAGAGGAGGATGATGTACCCGTACTTGAGGTATACCATATTTTGTTGGGGTCATAAGGTTGATCCCCTATAGTCCATGGTGGTGAATAAGGTTGACTTGGTGTTATTTGTTGGGGACAATATACCTCACTTGTTTCCTCCAACTTATCTTTGATCTTATTAAGTTGTGTGACCGATAGATCTACACCACAGGCGTCAATGAAACCTTTTAACCAATGTACAAATTCATTACTATTCATATTTTTAGTATTTCTACATAAAATATAAAAAAAAGGGTTGAAATAATCAACCCTTTATACCCGTTTAATGAATAACAGTACCATCTTTCCGATAGATCTCAACTGTGGATGCTTTACCCCTATTGTCCAAACCATCCCATTCTTCCAACTCCTTACCTTTATAGAAATATTTTGATATAAAGTCCCAATCTCCATCGGGAGTCCCAACATCACCATTTAATATACAGAAATCTTTAGGTGTAGGTATCTCATCGCTTTCGAATGTTAACTCACATATCCCACCCTTATTCTCATCGGCAATGAATAGGATATTATCCACACCCTCCATCATTTCGGGGATACATAAATAACCTTCATAAGGGTAGTTGTTTTCAATGACATCATCATCACCCAACATATCATAAGGATCTCCTAAGTCTTTCTGTTCGAACTCCAAAATAATCTCATCGTTCTCATCTCGTACAACATAGAAAGTAGTGCCATTATCCAATGCCCGACTCACATGGAAGAGGTCGGGGTTATATATGTCAGGAATGACATCCGCATCTTCTATATCCCCATTATTTCTACACTCCCATAGTTCTTCGTAACCATTATCTTCCATGATTTGAACAATCTGATCAACTTGTTCATCGGTAATAGAGTGACCAATCGCCTCCATCTCCCAACCATAAACCTCTAACCTATACTTTTTCATTGTAGTATACTTTTAAAACTTCTTTACTGACTTTTTTAAGATTATCCTCGGCAAACTTCTCAGCTCGATTCTCAAGTATCTCTGATATAGTATTTCCAAGGTTTAAATTGTGAGAAACGTCATCAACATAATGACCAAACTCATGAGTAATTGTTGAAAGGAACTCTTCCCAATTAACATTATCCGACAACATACGTTGTCTATCAATCAATATCAGTTTGGTATTGGCATCATAACTACCATACACAGTAGCCCCGTCTGCTATATTATGTGTCTTTGAATTCGCGCCTGAAAGGTTGGCAAGTTTAAAGACGGGTTTTTTTACTCCGTGTGTATTAGACAATAGATTATACGAAGTATCTATGATGTTCGTTGTCAACGGTTCTGACATTTGATTCAGATACAGTTTTTGGAATCCCACGTATGGGTTGTGGTTGTAGATAATATAGGCGGCACCCACAACAAATAAAATAATAAATGTGATCTCTAACATAACTTAAAAATTAACATATAAACGTTCGTGATTGTACTTTGCAACAGGGTTATGGTCAACCAATTTACCATATCTTTCTTTTGCAACAAAGTGAATGGTCTTAGGGTCGTGGTCAATACACTCACCCATGATCTCCACAAAGGAATAGTTGGATTCATCCACTTCAGGTTGTTCGGTTTCAGGTAAACCACAATACATGGCTTCACCCACTTCACTGATAAACATACCCGTGTAAAAACCTTTAAGGTCATATCTCTCCACGAATTGATCAGCGTTACACCAAATAAAGACTGAATTATCCTTCTCTTTAAGTAACTCAACACACTCGTGATCAATAATAAAACCTCTTGTTTGGTCAAATTGACCCACGGCAAATAGACCACCGGGTGATCCATGTCCCATCATCATAACCCTATCGTGGGTTTTGATTTGTTCCATAACATAATCCTTACTGACACCACCGGTGATGAGTGTTAGGTCATCTATATTTCTGTAGACAATGTCTAAGAAATGTGTGGTCGAATCTTTAGGATGAATAACTAATGTTTTCATTATAATGTTTTAATATTAATACAAATTTAATGATTTTGTTTGAATATACAAACTTTATCACGATTTTTTTTCATTATCACAATTCTCATGGATGTCAGGAATAAAACCACCGACATGGATATGTTCCTTTGGTAAGTACACACTACCTAAGTATTGTATGAGAGCGGACATGAATGCGATTACTGCTGTAATGTAGGCCGATTCGTAGATTGCGGTAACAAACTCGAATATGTGAAACACCGAGTGTAACCTCAAACCCCATCTGATAAACGTTAGTAACATTTTGTTATGATTTATTTTAATAAGTCCTTGTCGTTTGTAAAATGGTAATCCCAATCATAGATCACATCCCAAAAGTTTTTGAGTTCTTTATCACCATATTCAATACCATTATCGTAGCCGGGTATTGATTGGTACCAATACATTAACCATCCACCCTCAGGATCATTACCAACTACATTCCTTTGTACCTCACCATGATAAGTTGAAGTTGGGAAATTGTAGTTGATGGTGTAGTTCTTTACCCAATTACTATTATTCACTTCGGTCTGTTGTCCCGTACCTTCAGGATTCCAATCCTCAATATCTGATAAGATATAGTGTGTGTTATTATATTGATAACCCGAAGTCGCATTAGGTGGGAGGTGTACGGTCCCACAACCTCTTGTTCTTCCATCGGAGGTATTCACTTGTCCTTTAAACTTACCCCAAATAAAATCATTACCATCCACTTGATTCATTTGTGCCTCTACTTGGTGACCCCTTACGTGTAAGTTCTTATCGTATGAGTTATGCATCCAATGAGAGTAAACCACATAGGTTTTATCATAGATAGGTAAATCATATTCGTCAATGGTATTATTAAAACCATATTGACTTGAACCGAAGTATGGGTTACTGATGTCCCCCGAACTTGGACTTGACATATTTGATTCAGGGACCGCCAACGATTTCCTATTAAACCAAACCTCCTTGACATCGTGATTATTAACCAAGGTGTCCATACCTATATCCGCAAATAATTTATTATAGTCGGGGAAATAACCTTCGGTACTATCTACCGCGAATAGGTTTGATGGCATTTGTCTTTCAATCTTCGGCATTTCATATACATTAATATACTTCAATACCTTTATACCAACTGAAGGTCTTGAATTACTCTTATATCCCCTGAACTTAGTACCTTCTTCGAAGGCAAATTTTGTTCTAATGGTTGATGTGAGTAACCACTTCTTATATTCACTCACAGGTAAATCCATATCTAATTGACCGTTGTTTCCTCTCCATGGAAAGGTGTATTGGTCAAGAGTTTGTCCCTTATCTTTTGTGGGTATATAGTTTATCACCACCACATTAACGACTCTATGAGCATCTTCAGCGGGGGTTGAGAGGAAAGGATCGATATCCTCAAATTCTATGGGGTTCCACGTAGTGTCTACCTCCGATGGTTCCTCGATTACGATGGAATCATCCAAAGGTTCAATATAGTCTTTCTCACATGATGAGAGAAACATCATCAAACCAACAATCAAAACTAAAACAAGATAATCTAATAATTTTTTCACGTCTTTATGTTTAAAATTCTACACAAAGATAAGAAAGAATTTATTATATCAAAAAAAAATGTTATTATTTTTCTTGATATTTATAGAAATACACATTTTAGATATGAAAATACAGTTAGATGAGTCACAGATTAAAAGGTTAATTGGTGGATATAAATTAGGATTAATCAACGAGCAACAACAGGAACAACCTAACACCAGCGGTACAAGATCAATCTCTATTGATTTGGGGGCAACCTTTGATTCGGGTAAATACAAGTTAACATCCCAAATGGTTGCGGAAATGAAATCTAATTTTGGGGAGTTAAATCAGTTTATTAATCAGAATCCAAACGCACAATTAACTATTAAGGTTGTTGCTGGAGAATCTCGTGTAACTAACTATGACAGAGAAAGATGTAAGGAAGGTGATTTCAGTGATAATTGTAAGTTGGAACCGAAGGTTCTTTCAGAATTAAGGGGTCGTTCAATTCAAAGGTTATTGGATAACTACCTTCAAAGGAAAGAACTTCAAAACCCTCCGACTTTCCTACCAACCGAGACTGTGTTGGGTTCGACATCCTATACCTCAGGAAAGGATAAAGCTGATGATCCAAAATACAAAGAAGAACAGTTTGTTAAATTAGTGATATCAGCAGAGGCGAGTTATGAATGTCTTATTGGTATGAAGATAGTTATCGCATATGATACGACGGGTCATGATTGCGATGAGGCGGTATTCCAAGTCCTTGTGAATGATGTACCTCTTGGTGTTGCGAACTTAAATAACTCAACAAATGACATCACCAACTACGAATCCTTCGACAAAACATTCAATGTTAAGGGAAGGATTTATCAAACCAATCGAGCTAAGATTAGACAATTAAAAAATTACCAAAAAATATATCAGAAACACAATAAAGAGTTACTTGATCAAAGAAGGGAAAGGACAATCACAAAATCGAGTGATTTTAAACCCAATATCCCCGAACTTGGACTTGACGGTACTAAATCAATAACAGAACTTGGTTATACTTCTTCTACATTTAGAACCCGAGGTCTCTTTGAACTTTACATCGATAAAATTGATTTTGATGGTAAGATAGTTTACGACCCTAAATCAGTAATTACCGATGAAATGGCGGGAATAGATAGTAGGTTAAAACCTTATGTTGGTAGAACTATGGGTGATGTTGAGACAACCAAAAGTCCTATCGCCCTCCTTAGTAAAATAGAAGGTAGGAAAAGTGATGGTAAAAAGGGTGGTAAGAGATCACAAACATTCTTCTTAGACAATCAAAAGGCTAAGACCATTGTTGAACAAGCACCAATTAAAGATAGGTTAGTTATATCATTAAAACCTTTAGTCGGTTCAACAGGACCGTATAGGGCTCTATTTAATAAAGGATCTCACTCGAATGTACCTTCGGTATATATCACCGGTAAAAATGGGGATAAAAGGTATACGGGACAACCTAATGCTAAAATGGTAAGAGGGTCGATGGATCAGAAAACTATCTTAACCACCGACCTCTGTGGTAATGAATTACCTAAAGAGGTTAATACCTAATTAGGGACCGAATCGTACATTAAGATTAATTCCTCAAAAATACGTTCATTCTCGATTAGAGACAAAGAATCTCGTTGGGCTCGGGTAACCCATTCACAGTTGAACCAAACATAATTTAACCCTGTTTCGGTTCGTTTCATATACATTTGGTTAATATTCTCGATTGTGGGGAAACACTCGCCATTCGCATCGACAACAACCATCGGTTTCTCACTAACACATGAAACGGTTAGTAACACCAAACTCAAAATAAAAAATACCTTTTTCATGTTCATTTTATTAATATTCTAATACAAATGTAAGTATTTTTTATGATATCACAAAATTATTTGTAATTTTTTTGTGGTTGGTAATAATCCTTCAGGTTTTTACCCACCATTTGTTTGTACCATCTACCTTCTTTATCCAACCAAACATAAGGATCTTCAGGGTTTTCCGACCAATTAAACTTAGAGTAGTATTCTAAATCCTTTCTAAGTAAGTTAGATCTATGGGATGAGTGGAAATCCTCGAATCCAACCCATGGTGGTAGTGTAAAATCACCTACAATAGTTTCATAATCCATTGTATTTCTAAAACCCCTACTGACCCACTCGTCAATACAATCGTTATAGTACAACTTTAATGCGTTGACGTAGTCTCTCCACATAACAGTACATGGATGATTAATCCAACCTTTGTAAGGTTTACCGTCTTTACGTGGTCTACCCGTAATCGCCGATATGATCTGATACGCTTCAACTCTTTGTTTCCCTAATCTCTTATCATCCAAGACTCTTAAGGATTTTTTAAAGTCGGGGTATGGTAGAAAGGTTTGCACTTTATTGATTTATCTTGGTTTCACATTGCTGCCAATATCCAACAGACTCCTCAAATTTTCTTTCAAACTCATCTCTCTCAACTTCCATTGAGTCTCTTTGTTTTTTCATGTCATAGTACATTTCTTCCCATGTCATGTCACCACTAACCATTGTTTTGTTTTGTTTTGGGATCGTTATAAAACCGGTCAACAGTGTAAATGTTGCGATCGCGAATAACCCAAGCACTAATAGTAAGTTCCTTTGTTGACGGAACATTTTATTTATCTCCTTTTCCATCTTTTAAAAATTTAATTATAAAGATTGTCATGAGGAAGAATGAACCACCTAAGATTAGATTAAATAGATACTCAAACATTCTGTTTTTTCTTTATGGGTGTGTGATAACCAATACCACCTTGAACACCCGGTATTCTACCTATTTCTTCTTCTAACTTCGCTCGGTCCACAATCTCAGCGTCTGTATTAAAGATTGCCCATTCCCAATCCTTATCGGGTCTATAACCCGGTGGGATGTAATCTTTATGAACCGCAGGATCCCAATTGGTTAGGTCCTTAAACTTACCAACAAGGACACGATCCTCAGACGTTTCCAAAACTGTCATTCCTCGATATACTTTTTCCAAGTTGGGTTTATTGTAGGTAACCGTATAACCACACTGAAGTGACTTTTCAAGATCCTCATTACTTCTTTTACTAATGACCAACATCTCATCACCCTTTATTACGTCGGGTTTACCCTTAGATTTCGGATCTTCAACCTCAACAAATTTCTGAACATTTTTGATTCCTACGGTCTTTATTGCTTCACCAATAGTATCGAATAGTGTGGGATGTGACATCCCATTCTTTTGGATTACTTTAAACTTCTTTAGCCTCATGATGTAATAATTAAATAACCGTTTTCGTTTGACTTAAATTCTTTTATGGTTTTACCCATAAATTCCATTCCTTCTGTAAGGTATGGTCCACCACTCGGATCGACCATATTAATTTTACCACGGATGGAAGTAACTAATTTTCTGTACCTGTCATCCTTGAGTACGTACTCACCCTTCTCGTTATCATATTTGTGTACCAACTTTTTATACTCCTCAAGCGTGATTGATTTACCCGTATCTCTCAGGTATTCAAATAAGGATTGTGTATAGTCGTTTGGCCAACCAAATCGACAATGCTTAAACTCCCCACTCCATTGAATGTTACCATCTTCTAAAAGTGTAAAGGTGTACACATCACCGTAACGATTAGTGTGTTTTTTTATTGTATCCATAACTTATTATTTAAAGTCACTAAATTTTAAACCCCACATAAGAGTGATCATTCCCATTTCTTTTTCTGCCCACTTCTTATTATATCGGAATCTTTTTCTAATTTCCTCAACACCCCACTCTTTCCATTGATCACTTTGTTCCATGGTCATAGTCCATTGGGTGTACCAATCATCCTCTCTATCTTTGATGTCTTCATAGGTCACGTCATGACCTGCAATCTCAAACATTTTGTTGATCACATCAACAACGAAGATGTTCATTTTTTCCTGTCTACTTAATCTCTTTGACATTTTCTATTCGTAGTTAATTCTATTTTAACCAACCTATTTCTATAAGTTGGTTTCATATTTTTGTTGTTTATTATCTACAATTCAATTTTTTTTGTTGTTTATACTCAACTCTTCTAATTGTTTTTCCAATCTACTGATACTACCCCAAATAATACGAGCATCAGGATCAAGTTCTTTTATCTGTACGGCCAACTCTTTTTGTCTACCCTCAGAATAAAAGTGTTCTTCAATGGCTTGGGCCAAGTCTTGAATATGACTTGGTGCGTGAACTGAGATTCGTAAATCATAATCAGTCCATTTCGTTTTCCAATCCACGAACATAATACCTTTGGTGAGTTTATTACTTAGATTACTCCAAAATCTATTTCTCACTCTCACGATACTTCTATCATTACCAAAGACATGAAGGAAACGAAGAAACCAACGTGGGCACCATTTTGGTTTTGCCTCATAGTCTAATGTTAACACGAGTGGTAGTAATGCTTTATAGTATCTACTCTCCTCATTCCAAACAGATGTGCCTAAGTAACCATACTTCTCCGCAAAGTCTTTAGGGAAAAATATGTAACGTAGATCACTCCACATTAAATTACGAGTATGAATCATCCCTTTCTTCCTTCCTCTCCAAAATAAAAGTGATTTGAAAAAAGATTTTACCTTTTCACCAAATGTTATGTTGTCTTTTATTTCGAACTTACTTTTCATTTTTATGAGTTTAGTTTAAACCATTTGACCATAATACTTGCGGTCTTATAGTTGGTTGCAAGTGGTACATTATGTACATCGCATAATCTCATTAACATATTAATGTCGACATCATGTGGGTGTTTGTCTAATGGATCTCTGAAGAATATAACTCCCGTTATCTCTCCCCTTGTCACCATCGCACCAATCTCGGCATCACCACCTAAAGGTCCTGAATGTACCTTTTCTACTTTATCGATACCCGCATGTTCACAGTGTTTACCTGTTGTACCGGTGGTTACAATATCAATATCTTCCCTGTTAAAGAAATCCAATCGTTTCATTACAAACGCAACAAGATCCGCTTTCTTGTTGTCATGAGCAATTAAGGCAAACTTCATGTTACCGTTATTTTTTAAAATTTCAACCATTCATTAAAATAAACCACCGTTAATATCTATCCTTGACATGTCGTGGGAATCTAATCGATCCCACCACTCCTCTTTCATTTCATTGAGGTGGTGACCCTCATCTGTGTCTCTACACTCATCAGAGACACATGTATAAACTAAACCTGTCGATTCATCTATGTAAGAATTTACTGACTTTAAGTATTTCATAAGTCCCTCTTTCTAAGATAAATATAAGGAAAATTTTACCTAAAGTCAAATTCCCTAACCCCCTGAGACTTACGACTACTCAGTGTTAGTTTCTTAAACATTTCACGTTTACGCTTACCGTCTTTAATTCCATTAAGGACGAGTATCGGTCTTGTCTTATCAGATGTAACCAAAGACAGTTTGGAGATACCCACGATTCTATACAAAAGTGGTTGGTATAGATGGACATCCTTAATTCTAAATAGGTGAATCTCATCCATAGTTACGTTCAGTACGCCTTCCCTTTCAATGATTGAATCGTTGGTGATGTCCCACCTTAGGAAATATACCTCTAAGACCTTCCATAGGAGGTAGAGTCCCACAATACCACCTAAGATAGGGTGGATCAAAAGACCCACTACGGTTGATAAAGCGTATCCGAAATTTAACCACTGCGAGGGTTTAATACTCATCAAACTCCCATTCATTGTTATTGTGTTCATAACCCTAACTTATTAAGTTCTATTATAGTTTCTTTTGCCGAGGTGTGAAGTATTCCAATACCTCCACTCTCAACCCATTGTTCGATGTTACTTTCTCTATCATCAATCAATATATGGTTTGGTGATGCGTGTTTCCTCTTATTAAAAGAGTACTCTAAAAGAAGTGGTACTCCCGGTAACTCCTTCTCAACCCAATTCTTCTTACCTTCTCTCGATCCGTAACCACGTCGGGAAGGTGATGAGAGAATTACAGGGTAATATTCATTGATATAATCCCACAATCGTTTACCATCGGGCATCCAATCCAAACTTTCCCAAAAGTCCTTTCCCGCCTTATTAATTGGTGCCCAAAACTCTTCAGTACTTTGGTAAGTACCATCAAGCTCTAACGCACCGGGTAGTTGACTGTAACCTTTGTCGAAATCCACGAGGACCCCATCCATGTCACAATATATTCTAAATTTTAAATTATCAAAAAGTACCATACTATTCTATTGAAATAACTTCGTGTGTCAATCCCCCAAACTCAAACGTAGAACCCTTTGTGGTTCCTTTGATTAGTTGTCCAAGTTTACTTTCTGTTGAGACGTGACCATAACCATCGGTTATCCCACCACTCTCATCAGATAAAAGGAATTTAAACTCTTTGTGTCCTCCTCTTAAAACAGTGACCTTGGAACCTACGGACACCATACGTTCCCCGTTATCATCTGATTTGACCCAATCCTTAAAGGATCTAATGTTTGGGTTGGTGAACTTAAGCACACCATTATCCCATTTACCTATAATATATTCTTCGTACTGTCCTTGTGGGAAATGACTTAGAATACCATTGTAAGGATAGTCGGCACCTAAATATCTATAGGTACCTCTATCCGTATGTTCTAATAGGGGACAAACAAAGTTCATCCCTTTATTCCATCTATTATATGTCAACGCAGTAACATTGTAATAGTAATCCATCTTTTTGTCCATGAGATCTTCAATCTCACTTCGAGAATATAACTTATCCAATTCCAACTTATTGTGGAATGTCTCAGTTAAAAGATCAATTCTGTTCTCTGTTTTAACCATGGTAGAAATGTGTTAAGTACATACCTGTTACAAACACCGTCAATAGTGTTACTCCAACTCCAATAAAGAACCCCTGTAGTTTGGGATTCAAATCTTCAAAACGTGGTATCATGATTCTTTGATTTTATTAATGATTGACATTACATCTTCCTTAGTAACAAACCCCATCACATCATCGTCATGGTCTTCACTAAAGTATTCTCGAGTAAATTCATTGTCTTTAAAAACCGCAATCTCGTACAGACCATATTCAAGTGGGTTTGATAGGTTCTCTCTTGGTGCACAATACGCAAATAATCCACAAACAACAGAGACTGATATTGTGTTGTTTATTTTGGTTCGTGAAGACCAACCACCGTGTGGGTTTGGGGTGAATTTAATTTCCTCAAATGTCATAATTTCTACTTTTATCTAAACAAAGATAATAAAAAAATCATGATATCCAAAAAAATATCAAAAAAAATATTAATTATTTTCGAAGAGTCTTTCGTTGGTGATGTATTCTGAGATGCGATCGACACTTAAATGTCCTGACCATCTCACCCAATTACTGACATTAGGATTCTTTTCTTTTAAGTAGTTTACGATTACAGGAACACCTTCTTTCTCACAATCGTAACCACCTCTAATCTCAATTCTAAGATCATCACGACTAAAGTTATTACCTCCATTGAATAACTCTTTTCTTAGTTTCGCAAGTCTGTCTTTATTCTCTAAACATTCGGGATCCTGATTTAAATCATCCTCTATCTTTTTGGTGTATCCCTCGAAATGGGAGGTCATATCTTTCAATGAAGGATTCTCTAAATTTATATTGTACATGGGGTCTTCATACTCATAAGCGAGATTGTGACTTTCAATATATGCCTCGAATAAACTCTCAATATCTGAAAGTTCTTTTAATTTTTCTTTGTGTATAAAAAGGGCTAAGTGGGATGTAGGTACTTGTATTAGATTATCATCAATGGATATGAATCTTTCAATTGCATTTAACTCTGTTTCAGAAGCATCCCTTACAGTCCCTTCATTCAAGTAAGCATATTCGTCAGCAAAATCGTTTACTATGTCGTCCCAATAATCATTGATTAATTCCCTATATCTTTCATAGGAATTAACTTTGGGTAAGAGTACCACCTCATCGTAATATTTCTTAAGGAGTGGTTCTATTTGTTCCTTTTGGTAATCCTCATCCATTTCCGTTATGTCATATCTTAATCTTTCAGAGTGATCAGCATACGGATCTGAATCGTACCTATAACGACTTAAGGTTTCCCTACAAGCTTCAATATTACCCCAATTATAATTTCCAATATCAGATAAGGAGAACTCGAGTCGATCCAACCTATAATCATAATCCAAAGATTCAAGGTTTGGGTCTGTTATGAATGATTTCATTTTAGAGATTAACTCATCCCCTTCATCATTAACTAAAGTCTCAACTATCCTATTATCTGTTTCACCTACAGAACGCTCAATAAGTTTTGCGGTTTGGGGTCTATTCAACACACCAATCCTTTCCATTTCCAAATCACTTACTTCGGTATCATCATATAAAGATGGGAAGAAGAACTTACAGACCTCAGGGTTACTTTCTAAGAAGTCCCCCGTGTCTATCTTCCTATCGTTCCTATCCATATATTGTTTAGTTTCAAAGTGGAATTGGTATTTCTTATTACTGTCATCCCTATTTAAGATAACATAAAGTGGTCCTCTATCACTATGTGAACTAAAATGGTTTTTTCGGTCTCTGTATTTCTCGTTTGTTGAATAAGGACCCCAAGCGGTACACCATTCAGTACCTGTCCCTAAATATGACGCACCCTTTTCGGATTTGGGTTTGTATATGATCCACTTATCACCACTCAGTAATAAGTCGTAATCGTTGTCGTCTAAGACGTTGATTAAATCAAAAACGTTTTTATTGGTACTCTGTGAATAATACTTCTCAACTAAAGTAAACAGGTCCCCTAAAGTTTTTACTTTACTGATGTCTACCGATACGTTGTGTTTATAAACAAGTGTAAGATAATCTTTTGCCTTTGGGTGATCTTCAGATTTTAGATTACCCTCCTTATGCATTTTTAAAAGTACTTTGGCGTACCTACCGATCTTCTTAATTCCGTTTTCTTTTTCGTGTTTTACTTTTGTTCGAGGATCTAATTGGATAATACGTAGGAAGGTCGACCTATCAATATCTGAATAATATTTCTGATATATCTGTTCGGGAGCCGCCTCCAATAATAAATCATATACCGTTTCAATTAGTTTCATCCAATCTCGTATAATCTATCCTCCAAAATCATGTTGAAGTTTTTATCGTCTATATCAGGGTACCATCTATCATCACTTTGGAACTTTGGTTTTTCACCATATGGATCTAACATCTCCTCAAAAAAACATTCAGAGTCATATTCACATCTATCCAAACCATCGATAACATCTTCATCCCTCATGTAATCCTTATCAAAAATACTTTCAATGAAGTTTTTAAAATCTATTTTAATATGAACACCACGATCATTAAACTCAACCACCTCACCATATTCCTCACATGCACTTTTTAGTTGATCATGTATGTAATTGTGATAACTATCCGCCTCCGCAGAACAAATTGAATCTCTTAATGCATCAACAATGACACGGTCCTCGTCAACTTCCATGATCATATCTTGTAATGTGAGGTCGGAATATTCCTCAGGGTCCTTACCCTCATCAGTTATGATTTTATGTAGTATTTGTTTAATCCTTTCTTCATTTTCAGAATTGATGTGGTAATCTAACGCAGATTCCCAATCACCATCGTAAGAATTACAATCCCAAAGATCCCAAGTATCTCCTGAAAGTATGGTTTCAAATAAACCTATGTGAACGTCCCTACCTTCTTTATTTTTATATCTCCTGATGGTGAAATCCCCATCAATGTATCTACTTAAATCATCGGGTTCTAATTCCCACACGAAATCATGTACCCCACCTTCAACGCCATGTTTAAAGTACCTTTCATTGCTAAAGAATGATGGGTTCTTTTTATGGATTGCTTGTATTTTATCACGAGTAAGTCCCTCGAATAAATGGGTTAATTTCATAACTATAAATACCTGAAAAATTAAATAAAAAACCCCACGATCGTGGGGCGATTGAATTATCTATTGATCTTAAAGATCTTTGGGTTATCACTCCCGTCGTCTTGAAAGACAAAGTAATTACCTTCCTCATCTTTACCTAAACGTAGTGGTACCGCCGTGGAATCATCCTCAGGACCTAAATCCTCAGGTTCATCTCCAAATTCCTCAGGACCTTGTTGACCCATTTGCATGATCTCAGGATCCATAGAACCTTTCCACTCTTCCTGTTCTTTAACTATATTCTCTACTATTCTTTCGAGATCTTCCTGTGTGATCTTTACGACTTTTGACATAATATTCTTTTATTAATAAATATCTAAGTCTTTGAAAAAGGGTAGTTCCAAATCCTTTTCTGATATTTTAGGTTTCTTATTTACACCCCAATCGATGTTTAGATTAGGGTCATTATAGATAATACCTCCTTCACTCTCTTTATTATAAACGTTATCGACCTTATAATTGAATATTGCCTTTGTTTGGGTTGAGAATCCGTGTGCACAACCCCGAGGTACAAATACTGATTTACAATCCCCACCATTCAATTTAACAGTGACTACTCTACCATAGGTTGGAGACTCTTTTCTTATATCTACGATAACATCGGTTACCTCACCGTAAGTACATCTAACTAATTTGGCTTGTTCGTAAGGTGGTTTTTGGAAATGTAATCCTCTTATAACATTCTTTTTGGAGTACGATTCATTCTCTTGGACTATATTGAAATCCAAATCCGTAACTTCATTAAAAATATCTTGGTTAAAGGGTACTTGGAAGTAACCTCTCCGGTCATTAAACTTGTCCCACTGAAGGACGTAACAATCTTTAATTGACGTACCTATAACTCTCATTTATCTTATAGTTAATATGTTTTATTAAGTTACTGTGGTATACATTAATGAGTGTTTCATCACCCCCTAATCTAATGAATTGATCCTTAAATAGGTGACAATAAGTTATCGCACCTTTCATTTGAATGTCGTTCTCACAACTATCAATGACTTTCATTGCCTTCTCGTAAGAATTATATAAATCCATCATCGTCAATTGTTTGAATGTATAGTGGTGTATTCTCACCCACATACGCATTTAATACATTGAAATCTAAGTATTCTATGGCCTCTTCGGAGGAAAGACCCTCTTCAACCAAGACACCAACCATCCTATCAATATCATAGATTACTTTTCCCGATAAAGGTTCCAATCCTATGATTGCATCGTCAAATCCGTCCGCTTGAAGTAGTTCAATTTCCGGATACATCTCATGTAGTTTATCAATATTCTTCATGAGTATAATATACGAAAAATATTTTATTAAATCAAAGTGTTTGTTTTTTTCCTGTTTACTCTACACTTTTTATTGATGCCGTAGTAGGTTCTAACGATGTTCTTGTCGAATGATAAACCAACGTAATTAATTAATTTTATCATATTCTCGTTATTACCTTCATTAATGATTAGGTCTTCATAGTAGAATAAAGGGTTGGAATGAATGGATGAGTTATTTATGAACATTTCATTCCTTTGGTCCATACGTTCCTTCTCGTATTGGATTTTTTTTAGGGGAACGATACTCATATCGTACTCCTTTTGGTCGTGCCATTTGGTATTTGGGTCTTCATTGGAGAGGATTAATCTATAACAGAAACTTTCACTCTGTTTTTGAGTATCTCTACGTAGAAGATATATTACCTTGTCGAAGTTCTGTTGAGACCATTCAAAGAATTGGTCACTACCCTCCACACCGAATGGTTGGTGGAAGAATGGCATTTCCTTTAGAATGATGTTATCATCTTTTGTAAAGGGCTCTGTTAGGTATTTTTTAATACCGTGATGACCATGAAATGGTTCATTGTAAACTTCATATCCTGACAAACGACCGAGAAGAAAAGATAAATTCGTAGATGAAGTCCTCGGTTGTGTTAAGATACATAATCTCACTTTATGAGTGTTTGTTGATTATGTTTTGTGCAAATTGACTACTCAAACTTTTAATTGATGAGGTGTCATTTGTATCAGTCACCTTACTAACAAGAGATGTTATTTCTCTTAAAGTATTATAAGTTGTATTTTGATTATTGTTTGACATATTTTTTTGATCTAATAAATTTATTTTGCTTCACCACAAGGATTCGCTGCGAAGGAATTAGTATACATCCCATTACAATTCGGAGCACTTTGGCAACAATCGATAAAAAATGGACTAAATTCACATTCCCCCGGGTCAAAAATACAGGGTTGTTCACATATACAATCATCCCATTCATTTTCTTTCATCCAACACGCACAATTCTCTGATGGAATCCCCTTAGCATTATGGTGTATTGTATAATACATGGGGTTAGTCTGATCATCTAAAACTAAATAGACATCTTTATCCTCAACGTCAACACTGTTAGCGACCAAATATTTAAATTCATAGTTAATTGAGGTCACGGTTGCGGTGGATAAAGAGTCATCACTCAGACTCCCGAAAACGACTTGGGATCCCACATTTAGTCTACCAAATGTTGTAAACTTTATATTTCCTTCTGATGTTTTTGTAAGGATGATCGTCTTTTTTACATTCGAAATAGTTAAACCATTATCAAAACCTAAAACATTTACGAATAAACCTAATGGTTTTGAAATCTTGCCAATTACAGAAGAAGTTGTAGGTATAGTGTTATTAAATACGTCACTTTCTACACCACTCCAACTATTATAGGACATTTCCTCATCGGGAAGACTGTATATATCCAAAGACTTCACTTCATCACCAACACTAAGAGATCCTAAAGTGGTGGTCGTACCATCACTTAATATTACCGTGTCATTTGAATCGCCGTGTAAACTATTATTGTATTCATAATTTCCTATTTTCTGCAATAGTTTAGGTCTTTCCCAAACTTGGATTTCATTACCCACATAATCAATAGTTTCTGAAAGAGCAACTTTGTTTGTATGAACATAAGGTTCAAACAAATCTAAGACAGATAAATCAGAACCATAAACTAAAGATAAATGTCTATATGTTTTTGTTTTACCTTCCAACAAATCATTGGTATTTACAATATATTCTTGTAGTAATTCATCGGAGGATAATGAATTTTTTATATCGATAAGTTCTTGTGGTGTGGTGACTTTTAAAACTTTGGGATATTCTAAGTAGTCTGTTGTTGGATATCTCTTTTTTATTATTAGGTTAGGGTAATTACCGTTATCCCTAAAAGAGGTACCAATACCATCAATTGTTAAATCACCTCCATCATTAAAATAGGTTGAGGGTATGGAATTGGAATTCGAATCGTACATTAACTTTAGAAAATTAAAATTATCTCTACAGTATGTATCGTCAACTAACGCATTAGTATCATAAGAAATTCTAATTATTAGTTTGTTCGGTCCGTCTTCCACGGTTGGTATGTTATCACCCTTCGTTGTCCATGTCCTAACATTGTAAGTTTCACCATAATTTTGAATTATGTAGGAGTGGAATGTGGAATGAGATAATTCTGAGTTATCATAGTCAATGGAAGAGGCAATACCTACCGAAGGTATAATTAGATCGATGTCAGTTATATCGTTATCTAATAAGAACTGATCTAATACATCCTTATTTATATAACTTGCAATTGGTTTTAATGGTAATGCAAGATTTGTATTTGTCTCTAACATTTTAAAGGTACCGTCAGTGTCCTTTATAAAGTCGTTACCTAATAAGACTGCCTTCATATTAATGTTTTTGTTTCTTTAATTTTAAAATAGGGTTTATCTATTTCTGACCATTTACCCTCGGGGCACGCATCATACTCATTAGTAAATATTTTACCATATATGAAACACCCACATTTCCCACATGAAGTTAAATTGGAGTCTATGTCGCCTCTTCTAAATTCACACGTAGAACAAATATCCAATCTCTTCTGTGCGAGTTCTTTCTGACTCTCACTTGGACTTATTTTGATCTTAAATGCTTCAATGATTTTTAAAAAATCTATACCCATAATAATAAATATCTAATTAATTACTTTAGTTGTATTTCTTTATCCTCTCACAACCCCAATTAAACCACCTTAAGACCTGTTCTTGTGATGGGTAACATGTTTTAAGAACGTGACCCTTCATACGTTTTATCTCTTCACCAAGGGGTTTGTCTGAACACGTATCAAAAACCCATAACTTATCGGGACATAAACGACTCATAACATTGTGGGTTCCAATATGTCTATAGTGTCCGTACTCACCACCTTGATTGTGTGTGACAACCCTTTCCCAATTCTTCTCGTTTAAGACTCTTTCTATTCTTGGTATTAAGATAGACTCATTATATGCGGTTGAGGATTTGTAGGGTTCACCATCCCAATGTTCCCATTTAGTTACTCCCAATTCTTCCATTGCACAAATAAATTCTTTGTGTCTAACCAAATGATTACCGTAATCTAAACAAACCACCTTGTACTCTCCTTGGTGTTTTAGTAGTTCACCCCCACCGAATAAGGTTTCATCGTCGGGGTGTGCAACAACCATTAATTTATTAACCGGCATAGAATACTTGGATGTTTGGGTGTGTCTGTAATATACTCGCAGGTCTGTCCTTATTTAGTTCACCGTTAAAACATTCATTGAGTATATCCCACTTATCTTGACCATTGGCAATTAAAATGATCTTCTTTGATTCTCTGATGGTTTTCATTCCCATAGTGAATGCTTTCTTAGGTACTTCATTAATTGAATCAAAGAACCTACTGTTGGTATTTATTGTCTCTTCAGTGAGTTTGACTTTTCTTGTTCTCGAGGTTACTGAAGAACCGGGTTCATTAAATGCAATGTGACCATTGTGACCTATACCCAATATTGTTAAGTCCAATCCTCCAAACCCCGATATGGTTTTATCATATTGATCATCAGGAAAGTGGATATTCTCCTTCTTTAAGTTCACATGTAAGAATAGGTTCTTATTCATGTACATGTGATATGATTCGGGGTGACTATGACTAATCCCTTCATACTCATCCAAGTTATATGTTTCTACATTAGACCAATCTAAACCAAATTGTATAAGATTTTTATACATCCCAATCGGTGTTGATCCTGTGGGTAAACCTAAACGTAGGTTAGGGTTGTTCGTTACTTCCTCCGCAACTAAAGATGCGGTGTACTCCGACATTTGATCGTAATTTTCAAATAGTGTTATCATAATCAAGTAAATTCGGTTGATGATGAGACTCTTAGTCCATCAATTATTCTATCGTAATATTTAGGATCATTAAAGTATGATAACCTTTCGTTATTCTTGTAATATTCCTCATCCACAACCAATCCATCGGGTTCTCCCCAATTAAACGACATCTCTAAGAATTCATCAACTAACATTTCCTCCCCATATTCATCAACAACTCTACCTGACTTGATGAACTCAATAAGTTCTTCTTTATTTGAGTAGTACTTGTTATCATGAAAATTCCAACAGAACTTCCACCCCATACTCCGTTTACCTAAGTGGACGTTCATATCTTTCATGAACATATCCCACGGACTGAACCACTCCCAATCTTTATTGGGACTGATAAATCTAAACCCACCTTCAACGTCACTCGGGTTTAACTCCATAGTTTCAACCTGAACAACTAAGATGTCTCTTTTCTTCTTTACCTCGTCCGCGGACGGGATTCTGTAATAGTTTGTTCCCATTATCTTATTATTTTAAACGTACTTACTCTATCACATTTGGTACATACCACCGTATCTATCCTTCCCCTAATACAACTGTCTTGGTCCCACAATTCGACCAATTTAGGTTTATCACATTCACATTTATGATAGGTACATCTCCTGCCACTCCATTTTGAATACTTTGGGTTCTTTATCCACTCGTCTCTAAGAAAACTTAACATTATTTACGGTTTTGATATCAATATACGTAATTTTTTAATATTTGTCAAATAAATTATGGTATAAAAAAACCCGACACATGGTCGGGTTTTAATCTTTAGGTGGTTTTATTTATTTATTTTCTCTAATTGTTTTCTTTACTAAATCTCTAATGTCGTCTTCGTTTAATTGTGGTCTTGTTCTTAATGCTCTTTCACCACCTAAATCTTCAATTTTAGTAACTGCCCTTCTAATAGATGTTGTTGGGTTAGTACTTAATAATTCTTCTTTAAATTCTGAAATAACTTGTTTTAAACCTTCTACAACGTTAATATCGGTTAATGGGTGTTGATCACCGGTGTCTCCGCCAACAATCCTACCACTATCACTTAATTCCGTTTCTCCGTCGAACTTCTTAGGTTCACTTAAATCAACAACAACCGTCTTATTAATCTCACCGTCTTTAATCATTTTTCTTGCCACCCTATCTGTTGGTGCTTTCTTAGCGTATTCCACTAAGTATTCGATATCCCACTGCCATTGGGTAACCTCTCCATTTTCATTTTTGTCCGTTGACTTACCCGTAATTTTAACATCAGACGACACCATAACCTCAAAAGTTTTATCATTAGGGAAATCACCTTGATCTAATTGGAAAACAGGTGTTTTACCATAACCCGAGGATTGAGTAAATCTTGTTTTAGACCAATTAGTGTATCTTGTATTATATAACCTTCTTAATGATTTATTATCTTTTGTTGGGATTTGATCTAAATCCTTTGTTCTAACAGCCGTAGTAACATCCTTGATGAATTGTTTCTGTGTTTCATATAAATGGATGTTATGTGATTGAAAAGATATCTCATCATTATTGACGGTACTATAAGAATTCCTGTGTTTAGTATCATCAATAACAATTTGAGGTAAACTCAATTTCTTTAAACCATTTATTAAATCTTGATCATTTTGGATTTCATCTTTTAATATTCCATTAAAAGTTCTATTGATTTTCTCTCTTGTGTAAGTTACCTTTTCTTCACTCGGAATATATGGGTTACCTTCAATGTCCATGGTTGACCCCTCATCACCCGGTATGGGTTGTATAACTAAATTACCTTTCTTCCTACCCGGCTCGTATGCGGGACATACGTCATTGGCAAATTTGACTTCACCAAACTGTTCCTTCAATTTACTTACTAAATCAGGATGTCTTTGAATCATTTCATCCCATTCACATGTGAATATAATTGGTGTGGCAATTTCATTCGCCTGATCGAAATGGTACCAACCTACGTGCTCAACTAATTTACCTTCTTCATCGGCTTCATATAATCTTGTCCACTTAGGAACAACGCCTTTTGATCTTTTTGTTGGTTTAGTTGGGTCAGGTGCGTTCTTTGGGAAGTCTTCGGGTTTCTGAGGCATCTCCTCTAAATCAACACCCTCATCGAATCCTTTATACCCCGCATGTCTAACCGTGGTGAGGTTTTCACCAATTAATGTTAAAATATCTTTCTTACTTAACTCTTCCATGGAATTCTTTTATATATAAATACTTTATTTATCCGAATTGTTATCGGTATCCATTTGATCTTCTGTACTTAAAGTACCAATGAAAACCTTAGGGTTTAACCCCATTGCCGCCGCAGTACATAATCTTGTGTTTCCAGCAACCAAATGATATCTATTATTGAACTTGAGGATTAGTGGTCTTTTATATGTACCATCCTCAAACTTAGATTTTAATTTATCGGGATTACTTTTATTATACTTTTTTGCCACGTCGTAGACTGAATCCATATCACCCTTCTTAATTTCATTTGATTCGGTGTTTTCTAATTTAGACCATACATCATCAGATAAAGTGGATTCTGTTGATTTATCGAATAGATCAACTAACTCATTCACCTTAACGTGGAAACCTTCTTCCCTATTAAGGTATTGAGTCACTCTTTGGATTTCATCCATCTCACCCTGTAGGTCAGGGCGATTGACGGACTTAACTTCCATTAATTGACTTATACGCTTGATTTCTTCGGATATCAACATATAGATAAATATCCTTTAAGAAACTTTAATCCATTTTTCTGTGGAATCTAATTGGAATGAACCTACGAACTGTTGGTTCCACTCATCGGGACTTATTAAGGACAGGAATACTTCATCCTTCTTATTCATGTAAAGATGATAGATATGACCTATTACGGGGGTGAAAGAATACTTAGATTTATAGATAAGTTGATTCCAATTGTATTCATCAACCAACTTATTATACTCCTCCCTTAACTCTTCAAATTTTGTTTTGATTTGATGGTTGACATTAACAACTTGTCTACTTTTCCATCCACCCACATCATCCATTTTAATTGAGGGTGCGCCAACGTTAGATGCATATGGAAGTTTACTCGCGTTAAACCCCTCCTCTTCGTTCCAAACTATATTATCAGGATATTTTTGTGGTTTGTCACTCATAGACTAAAACTTTCACCACATCCACAGGTTCTTGATGCGTTTGGGTTTATCCATTCGAATCCCTTACCGTTCAGTCCACCCTGATAATCTAAGACAGTTCCTGCCAAATAAAGTAGTGATGGTTTATTAACTACAATCTTAATCGCGTCAAGATCGAAAACATTATCACCTTCATTGATCACATCGTCAAAGTCCATTTCATATTGCAATCCACTACATCCACCACCTTTTACCCCAACACGTAAATTATGTGTTTCAGGTGTTATACCACCCTCCATCATTAATGAGATAAGTTTTTCTAACGCTGTTTCTGTAATGTCTACCATATTAAATTTCTTCTAATACTCCGAGTATCTCGGCAACAATAAATAATGCCCCCGCCCAAAAAAAGGATGACATCATTAAATACATCGCAGCACCCATTCGAATAAATGATTTGATCATACTCATCCAAAAGTGCCAATTAGTTTTTGATTCTTTTTCTTGCATACTAAAATATATGAAAAAAATTCGACTAAATCAAATCGTATTTTTCCTTAACCCATTTGATTTCTTTGTATTTCTTCATCCTTTTTGTAAGTACGTTTACTGCACCATTAAAGTCAGATGGTACAGGTGAGTTGGCTTTACCATATGACATTGTCTTTTCACCCTTACGATATTGGACATCGACCCATTTCTTACCCTTTCTTAGTGATATGAATATTGATGCGATACCATGATTAAATTGATTACCCATACAATTTTTCATTATATGTCCCTCGACTTTAAATTCCTCCTCCTCTTTGAGAACTATAGGATAGTAAATCACGTCACCAACTTTAATGGGTTGCTCTATGTAATCGATAAATTCTTGGGGGAATGAGTACCTCAACTTATAACCTTTCTGTAGATATTTCCTTAAGGATTCCCACTCGTTATAAAGGATGTCTAATTCAGTATCAGTAGTTGCGGTAAATTTAAGTTCAATACCCTTCTTCTCTATCTTATTTCTCAACTCGAAAAGGTTGTATAAGGATGTGACTAAACTACCGTCCATACTTAAATCGTTAGTGAGTCGAAGACCTTCCTCTTCCCATTGATTAATAAGTTTAACCATGTTTCTTTTCTCAGTCTCGTTCTTAAGTGGGTGAACTCTCCTCGTTGGGGGAGATTTATAACAGTGTAAATTCCAATCAATTTTATTCATGTGATCTATGTAGTTCTCCCCAAATAATTTACATAGGTAATTCAATGTTTTAATTATAATCGGCATGCCCTCACTTCCACCACTCAACCAACTAACGAACTGTTTGGTTTTAATACCGTATTGGTCTAATACTGAAGGTATGTACTTACGATCATTTAGTTTCAAGTATTTACTCTTTGGGTAATCCTCTTGGATGTCTAAGTAGATCAGATCATGTCCCTTTATATTCTTAACATCCAAGTGGTAGTCAACAATTAAATCGTATAAACGATCTATTTCAACTTTATGGTAACCTTTTGATTGGAGATATGTATTCTTGATTCTTGGTTGGATGATTGATCGTATGATCTCCCACGCCTCGTCCATCTTTCTTTCATACCTAACTCCCCAAGATTTAGTACCCTTTTTACATCCACCGAAAAAACCTATGGATGTAATGTCCGCAAGTTGGGTGAATTTATTTTTAAACTTCCTATCATAAGGACTCTTACTTTCACCTAAGAACCCTTTATTTCTTGTGACAGAATACACGTGGAAATTAGCATTCGAAAGATTTAATTCGATGGAGTGTTCTGTCTCTACATTTCGTGATAATTCGTACTCTTCCTGATCATTATCACGTGGTCTACTGTAACTGAAATTATATTTAATATCAATTAATAGTGCATCGTTATAGTAGTAAATGTTAACCGAACATTCTTCGAGACATTTACCTTTATCTGTTTTCCTTTTTTGTGTATGAGTGAACACTCTTTCCATCTACTAAAATGTAGAGGAAAAAAAAATATTTGTGTAGTGTTCCTTCTAAAAAATAGGAAGTATTTATGGGATATTATTATTTAAATGGCTAAGATTACATCAAACTCAACATTTCGTTCTAAAGGTGGTAGAAAGAGACCGGGAGTCCATGCAAAGACTAAGACTTCTAAACTTAAAAACTCTTCAAACTACAAGAAGAAATATAGAGGACAGGGGAAATAATTAGATCGATAAGTAGGTCACACTAAGTTGTCCCATATTATAACTTGGGACGACATAATCAAATCCATGCTTATCACACACTTTAATTACACCATCTCTCATTGCTTTACTGTTACCGGTAATGATGGTTATTGCGAATGATCCTAAATTAGATCTTCTTAAAAGTTCATCTTCGACATAGAGGAACGCCTCCTCTCTCCTCATACCATGTAAGTCTATTGTTTCACTTATCATATATAATAAGGGTTTGTTCTAACATTGATTGATCAAATAAGATATCATAAACGGACTCAATTAACGAGACAGGTAGTCCATCTTCAATACACCTATCCTTCAGTTTATCATATATCTCTCTTCGTCTATTCTCACACATCTCGGTGATACCGTGTTCCTTTTTAAGTTCCCCTATTAAGGATGTTAATAAACTACGTCTTAAGATTGATGAGTATATCTCATCATCTGCTTCATCAATCTTCTTTCTCAGTTGGTTTAATTTCTGATTGTAATCCATATTTGTTTTTGACTTTTTCTGATATTGGTACAGGATCTCCATTCTCATCGATCCTAACGAATCTTATGTTAGTTTGTAGTATAACAGTTTGTTGTCCCGAATAAACATTATGAGCTCTTGCCTCTAAGTAAAAGGTTATTGAACTATTCCCCACATGAACCACTTTACCGTATATCTTTATAAGTTGTCCCTCTTTTGCCGGTTTCTTAAAAATACACTTATCGATCATCACGGTGACCATTCGTGGTGTGTCACATATTTCCATTGCATATGCCGCACCTGCAGCATCCAACCATGCTAATAATTTACCCCCGAAAAGGTTGGCATGAAAACCTAAGTCGGATTTTTTAATTGGGTGTGTGGTTATTAACTGCATTTTAATTACTCAGTGGTGCCTTAATCGGTGGGTGTGAATGGTAATGTAGAACTTCATAGTCGAACTCCCCATTTAGGATGTCTACATTACTTAACTTCAATGTTGGTAGGTAAGGGTGGGGATCCCTATCAATTTGTTCTTGCGCTTGATCTAAATGATTTACATACAAATGGGTGTCCCCAAGATTACCAATGATTTCACCGGGAACCATATTGAGTTCTTCTGCAAGTAACATTAACAGTGTTGCGTAAGATGCAATGTTAAAGGGTAACCCTAAAAAAGTATCCACACTTCTTTGATTCCACATCAATGAAATCTCCCTCTTAGGAACATTGTATACGTCCATGTGCCAATCAAAATAATCTGAAGATCTGTTAAGTGGATCTGAACTACCATTATAGTAATCTATTCTCTCATCTAAATTCAATTCCCTCGTGTATATTTGGAATCCGTAGTGGCACGGTGGTAGAACCATTTCATCCATATCACCAACATTCCAAGCAGATACTAAATGTCTACGAGAATCCGGATTTGTTTTAAGGTCGTTGATAAGGTTTTCGATTTGGTCTTTAGTTCTCTCAACTATAATAGGATTACCACCATTTAATTTCTCAACATAGTATTCAGTCCAATCTCTCCATTGTTTACCATAAATTGGGCCTAACTCACCCCATTTCTCTGCAAACTCATGATCGGTTTTGATTCGTTCAATAAACTCCTCCATAGTATCAGGCCAATTACCTTTATACTCGTTAGTCTTACTAATATAGTTTTTGAAAGCATCACCATTCCAAATGTTACATCCGTTATCCACCAAATATTTGATGTTGGTGTCTCCTTTTAAGAACCACTTCAATTCGGTCATCATAGTTTTGACTGCCATCTTCTTTGTTGTGAGAAGTGGGAAACCATCTTTCATATCGTGTCTAATCTGACGACCAAACACAGAACGAGTACCTGTACCGGTCCTGTCCTTTTTATCCTTACCATTAGTTATTATATCAACTAATAAGTCTTGGTATTTTTTATCAATTTCGTTAATGTTCATTCTGTAATTTCCAACCTGTTTTTATTGCTATTAATTCACTTCTACCATTCCACGTATCAATTTCCGTATGGAGTTCAGTGAACCCCATTTCGTGAGCAACCCTCATTAGAGTTAATACGAGTTTCTTTGCATTATAAAAATTCCTATATGATTTATTTACGTATAGATTACATAATAAATTTTTATTGGTGTCCAACCAAACCCAACCTTTGATCTGATAGTTAACAAATAATCCGATTAGAACCCAACCCTTGGAGAGTCTCTCAATGGCATCGTAGTGAGTCCACATACCATCCCATTTAATTTCATCATTAAAGGACATGATCTCCCTCCTTAGATCTGCATAATTTGGGTTTAATACTTGGTGTACGTCTTTGTATTTTGTATACTCAAAGTTCGTTATGTCAACCACCCACTTTCTCATTTCCAAAAAACCTGAATACAAATTAGGGTTAAACATAAAAGGAGACTTATCATGGTTTTCATATTAATACCCTCACTAAAATGATAATTAACTAACACCGCATAAAGTAGCATCCCAATACCAAAACCAATAAACCTCGCGGGCCATAATAAACCCCCCGTACCTGAAACCGCATACCTCGTACCCCATACATAAAATATAGATAATATCGCACCGAACCCAATGACAAACCATTCATACTTCTGAAACCACTTAGATATGAACTGCCCATTAAGTTGATAAAACGTTAAGGTATGTGCTACCGCGAATAACCCCATACCAATCAAAAGATCATTTATTTTCATTACTACTTAATATACGGAAATTAATTATCATTGTCAAATAATTATTGGTATGGGAGTATTAGTAAATGGTCAAGTATTTGACGCAGAATACATGACAACACCTGAACAAATAAAACAGGGTATGATGGGTCGTAAAGAACTAAATGGTTGTATGGTCTTTAACATGGGTAAAGGTCACCATCGTTTTTGGATGAGAAGGTGTTTAATACCTCTTGACATTATGTTTGTCAACAACAATAGGATTAGTAGAATTCATCACGATTGCCAACCATGTGACATTGATTGTCCTGAAAGGTATTCAGGTATTGGGGATCATGTTATTGAATTTCCCTCAGGTACATGTGAGAATTTCAAAGTTGGAGATAAGATCAATCCCTACTATTCAAATTCGTAATTAAATTTCGGTTTAACTTTTTGGAAGACCCAAAAGTAAGAATGGTATTTTCTTGCGTGGTGTTGTTTTTTCCACTTGGTTCCATTGAATGAATTCATCCTAACATTAGATGTTAATACGAATAAATCTTTCGGGTAGAATCCCACATTTAATGCCATATTCATAACATGAACGTGTGAAAAGTATTGTTTTCCTCCCGATACGGTGTCTTGACATTTCATGACAACAAAACCACCTTTATCACAAATACGATATAATTCTTTAAGGGTGTTATAGTAATTAGACGTTAGGTCGTTATATGTACCATATCCCTCAAATCTCTTGGCCATCTTAGAGTTATTCTCATTAAGATCGTGTTTGTATTTTTTACCTCTACCCATAATAATAAATGGAGGATCGTACATAATAGAATTTAACGACGAATCCTCAAACGGAAGATCTTCGGAATCCGCTTGTTTTACATTGTCAAAATGTGGAATGAGATCTGTCTTATGTGTTGGGTCGGGCAATCCCTTCCAAAACTTACCTTTAGAATAGGTACAATCTAAATCAAATCGTTCTATACCATAGAGGTTCATTATATTAGTTATAACCTCTTCGTTAGAGTTGTAGACTGTTCTTACTATTTCAAATTCTTTTTCCATCATTCAGTAGTGATGTGACACTTACTAAAATATAAGAAAAAAAAATCTTAAAGTCCAATAAAATTTAAGAGGCTAAAAACTCTGAATATTTTAGAGATCTAAAATCGAGTAGGTCGGATCCCCAATTGATGAGTGCCTGTGAATTCTCAACCATTTCCGAAACATCGTAATTTGTCATATCAAATACGTGTTTTACAACCTCTCGGTTATCCCCACCAACTATAACACCACATGTTTCAAAAGTAAATGATTCGTAATCACCACTAACTCTTACATCATCTTTATAATTTAAGTTGATGTCTTGAATTAAGGATTGTATAAATGGTATACATTCGTTAGGTGAAACGATTGTTAAACATACAGTATCACTGTCGATATCGATAAATTCAATTTTACCGTTAAGTGTTGATACACCAACATTATTGTTTATCCATTCTTGATCGGGATGATTCTCTTCTGAATGGGTAGTACCAAACAAATCATTAATTATTTGGTAATATCCCTTAAACGAATTATCACCCTCAACATAATCAAATATACTTTTAAATCTGTCGATCACTGTTGTGTCACAACCATCAAAGTATAATGTGTACTTAATCGATGCCATAATATCTTTTTACTAATAAATATCTTAGTAATTAAAAAACCCCCACTTTCGTGAGGGTTTCTAATTAAATTGGTTCACCGTCGGTCTCGATGAGGTCGTGACACTCTCTCTTCAACTCCTGTTGTCGTTCATAGATGGATTCCATGAAGTTCTCTTGAGTCTCATCATAGTCCTCATCATCCCAATCCATTTCGGCGGTTGGGTCCTCCATTTCATCTTCTTCTTGCCACATACATGGTGTACCGTCCCTGTCTTTTTTAATCACAAGTGCACCGATTGGATCATACGATTCATCCTCATACTCAACCTCGATAAATAAGTCGGGGTCAGTTTCAGACAACATCTTATACAAATGTGTAAAGAACTTAGTCGGTGGATACCACGCCGAAATAGTAATGAAATTACCATCACCTATGATATCTTCTAAGTACGTCCACTTAGGACCTAAATTATCTATTGACCATGTGTTTAAAACACCGTCATTTTCTGTAACATCTACTTGATCGTAGAATGTTTGTGCGAAAGATGTTACATCACCGTTTTTAACAGTTGATAACATTTCGTCAAGTTTCTTAATGGTTTCCTCGTTACCGTGAACTTCAACCACACATTTTAAATAATTTGCCATTTATTCTTGTATTTGAAAGTCGGTTCCACCTTCTTTATCTCGAGTAAACTCGAATTCAACATCCCAATCCCAAAACTCGTCCCAAAACTTATCTTCGTCTTCTTTGTAGAGTTTTAATTGTTCATCGGTTAGTTCCGCTTCGTAGAAACGATAATCGGTTTCTATTTTTACTACTTTTGCCATCTTAATTACCAATCATTACGTGGCATGTTATCTGCCTTAGATTCAAATCTACCAACTTTTCTGTACTCTTCATTAGGTACACCCACTTCAAGCCACGAATCCTCAAACTTTTCTCGACTATCTGAGTAAACTTCTGAATCGGACTCTTCCAACGATAAGTTAAATGCATCATCTTCACCGTACACTTCTTTATTGGTGTCGTTTTCGTACCAATCGTAATTGTTATATACGTTCTCTTGGAGGTATTCCAAAAGTTCTTCAGGTGAATTACCTTCATAAGGTGGTTCACACTTTCTAAGTTTCTCGACATCTACTACCACAGGAGTGGACGCCTCCCATTGAGTATACCTCTCAACTTTTCTTACATAGAGTTTTTCGCTCATAACTATTGATTTTAAGAATAAAATTCGTTATACTTTAACAAAGATAAAATATTTTTTTTGATAAACCAAATAATTATAATTAAAACACTTTTATTATGGGATGCGGATGCAAAAAGAAAAATCAGACTCAACAAACCACTAACCAACAAACCACGACCACTAACCAACAGGATAGTACACAACCAATCGTGGCTACGGTACAAGAAGTTAAGAATTCGTAATTCGAGAATCACGAATTGACTCTATGAATGGCCACCAATTTATATTGAGTGGCTATTTTTAGTATCATAAGATATATATAGAAATATATACTAATATGAGTAAAGCAAAAACAAAACTCACCACAGTCAATGTGATTGAGAATACGTACAAACAATTTAGAATCAATACCATCGAGACGGATGGTGTAAATTTCCAAAAATTAGTAAACAGGTCGTTGGACCTATACAACACCAACGAAGATTTCAAAGATATGATTGATAATCACGACGTTTTGGCTGTGAGTGGATCAAGATTTTAATTGATGAAGAAGAAGATATTACTACTATCTGATGATATGAGAATGACATCGGGAGTGGCAACGATGTCTCGTGAAATTGTAATTGGAACAGTTGACAAATTTGATTGGGTCCAATTAGGTGCCGCAATAAAACACCCTGAGTATGGAAAGGTAGTTGACCTTAACGCTGATGTTAGGGAGAAGACAGGTATTAAAGACGCCAATGTTAAAATATACCCGAGTAACGGTTATGGGAATATAGTAAGGTTAAGAGAACTTATTGATAGTGAGAAACCTGATGCGATATTACATTTTACTGACCCACACTACTGGCAGTGGTTGTATGATAATGAACATGAGATAAGACAGAGAGTACCTATATTCTATTACCACATATGGGATGATTTACCTGACCCTTATTATAATAGAGATTATTATGAATCTTGTGATTGGTTAGGTTGTATATCTAAACAAACCTACGGTATCGTACATAGGGTTGGTAAGACCAATAGGGAAACTACACATAATCAACTAAAGGATTGGCAGATATCTTATGTCCCTCATGGCATCAACAAAAACGTCTTCAAACCTCTTGAAGGTGAGGATGAGGAAATGAGGAAGTATATCCACGGCGATAAAGAATATGACTTCATACTTTTCTATAACAACAGAAACATTAAGAGGAAACAACCGGCGGATGTTATATACTCCTATAAAATGTTCTGTGACACATTATCTAAGGATAAGTCAGATAAATGTTTGTTGTTGATGCACACTGCGTCAGTAGATAAGAATGGTACTGACTTAGTTGCAGTGGTGAATGAACTATGTCCTGACTATGATGTGAAATTTACAAATGACAAATTCGATCAAGAGAAGTTAAATAGAATCTATAATATGGTTGATTGTACAATTAACATTGCAAACAACGAAGGTTTCGGTTTGACAACCGCCGAGTCGGTCATGTCAGGGACACCAATAATTTTAAATGTTACCGGTGGTCTACAAGATCAATGTGGTTTTAAGACGAACGGAAAATTGATCAAAGAAAAAGATTACATTAAAATAGGATCACTTCATGATGAACAAAAACTACCTAAAAATTTAACATGGGGTAGTTGGGTTCTACCTGTTTGGCCAAAATCTATAACATTAAATGGTTCTCCTTCAACCCCTTATATTTTTGATGATCGTATCAACCACTATGATGTGGTTTCCCAACTTAGAAAAATGCATAAGATGGGTAGAGATAAAAGAAAACAAATAGGACTTTCAGGTAGGGAATACATGATTAAAAACTTCTCAAGTGAAGTTATGTGTGAGTCTATGGTTAAAGGTATTGAAACCGCACTTAATAAGTGGGAACCTAAAAATAATTTTGATTTATATAAAATAACATAATGAAGAGAACACTATTATTTAGAGGACCGATTAAAACACTAAGTGGTTACGGATCACATTCAAGGGATGTCCTAAAATCATTATACGATTTAGATTTATTCGATATTAAAATAGATAGTTGTAATTGGGGGAATACTCCAATGACTGCATTAGAACCTGAAAACGATTTGTTCCATCAATGGATTGAATCAAGTATTGTTACTTCATTAGATGAACAACCCGAAATTTATGTTCAGGTCACCGTACCAAACGAATTCCAAAGAAAAGGAAAATATAACATAGGTATCACCGCTGGTATCGAGACAACAGCAGCACCTAAATCGTGGGTAGATGGGATTAATAGAATGGACAAAGTAATTACAACATCCACTTTTTCTCGTGATGTTTTACTTCAAACCGTTTACAATGAAACCGATAAAGTAACAGGCAAATTAATCAAACAACATAGGATAACCACACCCATAGAAATTTTACATGAGGGTGTTGATCTATCTACCTACTATAAAACGGAATCGGATCTTGAGTTAAATATTGAAGAGGATTTTACATTCCTTTTTGTTGGTCATTGGTTAAAAGGTGATATCGGTCAGGACAGAAAAGACGTTGGTATGTTGATTAAATGTTTCTGTGAGTCTTTTAAAGAGGGTGAGGATCGTCCTGCATTGATTTTAAAGACCTCAGGAGCTACTTTCTCGATAAAACAAAGGGAATACTTCAGAAAAAAAATTCAACAGATTACACAGTCTTATTCTAACCCACCATCCATATACCTACTTTTCGGTCAATTAACGGATAAGGAAATGAATGATCTGTATAATCACCCTAAGGTAAAGACAATGGTAACATTAACAAAGGGTGAAGGTTTTGGTAGACCATTATTAGAATTCTCCATGTCAGGTAAACCTGTCATCGCCTCAAATTGGTCAGGACATAAGGACTTCCTACCAATGAACAAGGCAGTTCTTTTGGGTGGTAAGTTGACTGAAGTACATGAAAGTGCAAGTGATGATTTCATAATGAAAAGTTCGAAATGGTTCACCGCCAACTACAACGAGGTTGTTGAAGTTTTAAAAGTTGTAAGAGAAGAATATGATGATTTTTTAGAGAGATCGGAAGAATTAAGAGAGGACAATATAAAATCCTTCTCACTTGAGAAAACCACAGAAGATTTAAAAATGATTTTTGAAGGTTTATCGATAAAAGAGGAGATAAAACCAACAAAAACAAAATTGGTTTTACCCGAATTAAAGAAGGTTGAAAAAGAATGAAAATATTAGTTACAGGTGGTAATGGATTTATAGGGAGTAATTTAATTAAGAGATTAATTAGTGAGGGTCACACACTCACATCAATTGATAACCTATCCACAGGTTTAAAAGAATATGAGGTGGAGGGTTGTACTTATATCTATACAGACGTGGAAAACATATTTGAACTAAACGGTTCATTTGATCTTTGTTTCCACTTGGCCGCATTATCAAGAATACAACCATCATTTGATAATCCCGTTGAGACATTTAGGTCTAATACTCAGTGTTGTCAGATCGTAGCCGAGTGGGCTAAATTCCATAAAGTTAAAGTGGTTTACGCAGGTTCATCATCCCAATGGCACAACCCCGAAGATTCACCTTATGCAACATACAAAAAACTCGGTGAAGATATTTTCAGACTTTATAGGAAAACTTATTCGTGTGACTTCGAGATTGCTCGTTTTTACAATGTCTACGGACCAAACGAATTGGTTGATGGTAAGTGGGCCGCGGTAATCGGGATTTGGAGACATCAGATCAAAACAGGTGAACCAATCACCATTGTCTCAGACGGTGAACAACGTAGAGACTTTACCCACGTAGATGATATTGTAGATGGTTTAGTTAGGATTGGTATGGGTAACGAGTCTCACAATGAAGCGTGGGAACTTGGTACGGGTATGAATTATTCAATAAACGAAGTATTTGAGATGTTTAAAGAGAGATTCGGTGATTTAGAAAAGATTAACTTACCAAACCAAAACGGAAATTATCTCGAAACTCGTAGAGAGAATGACGACACACTACAAAGACTTGGTTGGTCACCTAAAGACAAATTAAGAGATTATATTTTAAGTCTATAATGAAAATTAGTTACGCAATAACCGTATGTAATGAGTTTGAGGAAATCCAAAGACTCGTAAAGTTCTTATTGGAGAACAAAAGACCGATAGATGAGATTGTGGTTCTTTTTGACCAAAAGAACGGTTCCAAAGAAATTGCTGATTGGTTGGTCGGGTATAATAAATTACCGAACTTCCAAATGTGGAGGGGTTATTTCGAGGGTCATTTCGGTGAATGGAAAAATAATTTAATTGATTACTGTAGAGGTGATTACATATTCCAAATAGATGCAGATGAAATACCACACCCTAACTTAATTAGGGTCTTACCTGAGATTATATTGGTCAACCCTAAGAATGAGGTGTTTTTAGTTCCGAGAGTTAATACTGTTGATGGACTAACTGAAGAACATGTGGAAAATTGGGGTTGGAGGACCAATAAAAAAGGTTGGGTTAACTTCCCTGATTACCAAACTCGTATATGGAAGAAAGAAGGTAGAATAAGATGGTACGGTAAGGTGCATGAGAGGTTAGTTAACTTCAATACCTACACTAACCTACCTGAGGATGAGATCTACTCTCTAATCCACCCTAAAACCATCGAAAGACAGGAGAGACAAAATAAACTATACGACGACCTCCAATCATAATTATGGATATATCATTAGTACTTGCAGTCTACAATAATTTAGACTACACAAAAGATTGTTATAATAGAATACGAGATATATACCCCGAAGCACCAATGGTCATAAGTAGTGGTGGTTCAACTGATGGTACGTTAGAATGGTTACAGTCGTTAGAGGATGATTACCTTTCATTTATACATGACGATGATAAACTAACCTTTTCTGACAATTACAACTCCGCCATCAAATTAGTAGATACTGAAAAATTAGTTCTAATCCATAATGATATGGTTATTGGTCAGAACTTTTTAGAAAACCTATCTCGTCTAATTGATGAAAAGACTCTTTTAACTTACACCACAATTGAACCCCCAATTTTTAAGGGACATAAAAGACCCGGTAAGGTATTGTTAGATCTTGGTAGATCGTTTTTTGATTTCAATTACCCAATGTTTAATGAGTATGTTGATCGGGTGAAACATAATGATGTATTAGTTGATGGTGGTACATTTTTCATGTCAGGTTATAAGTCGGTCTTTATGGATGTGGGGTTATTCGATGGATTTACTTTCGATCCCTTCTTTTGTGAAGATGATGACTTCCTAATTAGAGCAAAACTAAAGGGGTATAACCTTAAAACTACAGAGTGTGCTGTGGTCTATCACTTCGTGTCTAAAACAAGTAGGGAGTTACGCTCCGATGAAAGTAGGTTGAGTGAACACAGAAACATAAGAAATTTCATACGTAAGTGGGGTATACCTATTCCCGTGTTCAATGAACTTAGATATTGGGAGGATGAGATATTCACCTATAAGACTTTTAACATGGGTCTTACCACACTAAATGATAGTAAACTTTACAATCTCGAACCTTACTTCGATAAGATTAATCTTGGTAAGGTACCTGAAGACTACATCAAAAACGAACAACAGAATACAAATTATGATATAAGATCTAAATTTGTTTTACCTGAAATGGTTGATGTAATGGTGTACGAAACATACCCCATGACCGATGAGGATATGTATACTATAAACAAAATCCGATTATCAATCCCACACTACGAAGTAGGGGAATATCAAATCGGAAATTTGTTGATTGAAATCAGAAATAAGGTTTAACCTGTAACCAATTTAAATAATATATTGTATTGATCTTTGGTTTTACCCGCATCTTTAAGGTCTTCTTTAGTAATCTCAGGGTGAGAGACCTCGATTTCTTTTTGAAGTAACTTGTTGTATTCTTCAACGAACTCCACATACTTAGGGTTTCTTACTGTTTCAGTTTTCTTACCCTTTTTCTCTTCAATGGTCGGACTGATTTGAATACTACCATCTTCGTTACTTTCACCATACTTTTCAATTAACTCATTTCTTAATGAATCAACCTTTTCTCTTTCCTCTTTTAGGGTGTTAGATAATTCAGTTAATTCATACTTGAGTAGAATTGATAGTGGTTGTTTAACGAAACCTTCATAGACTACGTCACCTGTTTGAGGGTTGGTGAACCCGTTAATTTCAGCATCAAGCTGCAAAATTTGATCGATCGTTAATTTTGTAGACATAATTTCTTTTTTTTAAAATATACTTTATTTGACTTAAAAAGTCAAGTCTAAATCACTGTTATAATACCATAAGTCACCATAAATCCTATCCATATGATTAATGCCTTTAAGTAAGTCATAAAACCTGTGTGAAAATATTTCTGACCAATGGGTAAACATTTATGTGAGGGTGATATTAAATATCCTGAATATTCTAAAGTGAAGAATAAAACAAAATATTCAACACCGAACACAACAGTTAATAAACTCACAATACTCGCATACTTAGCGGATGATCCCAATAAGAATGAAGAAAGGAAACCTAAAACCGCAACCACAAGTATGTGTTCGGGTTCTGTGTATAGTCGGATATAATTTTCGATATCATCGTAGTAATAGTTTGCAATGTTACCTAATATAATAACCAAACCGACTATGATAATTAATTCACCATTCACATATCCATATAGTTTTTTCCAACTGTTGGAGTATTGGGTTAGGTATAATGTGAAGACGAAAAATGCAAAGAAATAATAATCCGTAAAACAAGATACCAAAATAGTAATTAAGAAAGGTATAACAACGAATACGATATTCCTCCAATCTGTAGGTTCATCTGTTATCTCTAAATCAATCTCATCGTCCTTTAATGTCATGATGTAATATGCAATATAAAGAACACTAATGAGAAGTAGTGGCCATATTAAACCCATGAACTCCTTATAAGTAAACCCGATAACCGCCATAGGAATGATTACAGTTTTCTCAAGAGGTGACCACAGATAGTAATGGTGTGTTGCCAAGTAATCTATGATACCAAACTTCTTTCTCTTTTTTCTATCTATAGGTGCTATTGAATTCAACATACTTGCAGATAGTGCAACTCTCCCCGGTATTGGTAGTACTCCTCCGAATAGAGATACGAAAAAGACTACCATTTTCTTTGACTTCACATTTCTTGCAATCCAACGGAATACATCGGACAGGTATCCTTTGTCTTTAAGAATACCCGTCACGAACATGATAAATGTTAGATATATTAAAAAATGTTGTCCTTTAATTAAAATCTCCATCCAAATATGATTGTGTTCCTATAAAGTTTAGCATCCTCATTTAACCCCGGTAACAACTCGAAATTTAGGTATGCGTTACCATTAAATCTATACTGAACCGCGGGTCCAATGTACCATTCATTAGAACCATCAACATCGTTGTGTCTAAACATATTAGAGACTCCAATAGTTAGGTCGTCATTTATGATTTGACCGTATGATGCGGTATACGCATATTCTCTTTTCTGATCCACCCGTGTAGGTGCAGTGTACGCTTCATAGATTAAGTTTACACCCCAAATACCTCGTTGTCCAACTCTATCACCCAAAAGTAATTTAGGTTCAATACCTTGGTACTTACCATCTAATAGTTTGTGTTCGAAGTATAGTGTCGGGTTACCCCATATCTTACCCCATTCCGCAAGGGCATATCGGATCTCCCATGAGAAACCTCTAAAACCAAAAGATGACTCATATCCCCCTGATTTGTAAACTGTGTGTAGATATAAATCTAATTCTAATCTATTTGCAAGACCAAAGGCAAACTCATCTCTCATTCTAACTTCGGTAGGATCACCTCCCCTTGGGGATCTCATATCAAACCATTTCTCATACATCACTGTACCTTTCGGGACCATAATGTAAGTTCTTGTTGAAGGGAATTTTCTCACTAAAGTCCATGCCGGTTGATTGTTTTCACCAACCAATTCGAATTGTGAGTACCTTCTTGCGGTGACAACGACTTCTTTAAGGTTCTTAACCTCTGTACTGTCTTGTTTTCCATTGTTTAGGGTTCGTCCTGAATATTGACCATACACGTTCGGTATACTCAAAACCACCAAAAATAAAATTAACATTGTTTTGTTAGTTACAAACCTCATGATTGTACCCAACGATTTCACCAACCCAAATGATGGTGTTCTTTGTTTTTTCATTTTAAATTTTTATGAAATATTATGTACCTAAGTACATTGAGAATATAACGAAATCCCTTTGTTTTATCAAGACTCAATTAAGAATATACCTAACCCATTCCAAAAGTCATCCATGTTTTCACCACTTGTGAAAATCTCCCTTTTGTGGGTAACGTATAAACCCCCTTCCTCTATAACCCTCTCTAACGCACCACTGTTCCAATTCCAATCATCCATTATTAGAATAGTTTGATCTGAGAATAATGGAACTAACTTTTTAAGTACCACATATTGATCATGAAAACGAGTGTCACCATCATAGAAAATAATATTTAGTTTGGGTAGTTGAGTATAATCAAAGGTTGTGTAGTCTGTTTTATAAACATCTAATTTTTCGGGGTTTCCGAATCTTTTAACATTATTAAGAAAATCCTCTTGTGGTGGTATATCGAGACCCTGTTTAAGATAGGATGCCAATCTTTGACTTACCCCCATAGGAGTAAGGTTAGGTGATGCAAAATTATCAATTCCAATAGCATGGATATCGTTTCCATAAATTGATGAACAGAAAGTGGCCCCTCTAAAAACCCCTATCTCTAAAAAATTCCCACCTATTGAACATATATTATTTAGAAATGACCTTACCTTATTACTCGTAATCCCGTGGATGTTCAGTATATCCTGAGTGAGTTTTGAGACTTCTCTTTCCCCCCAATGTATAGAATCGTCAATGTGTTTAATTAGATCCATACAGTTTCTTTTTCTTATGATCTGCAACTATGTCACAGTAATTACAATCCCAACATTGGAACCTACATTTCTTAATTTTCTTTCTCCAACCCCTAAGTTCTTCAAATGGAATACCATCCAAATATGTTTTAGATGTTTCTGATAACACCTCTCTACCCGCAACATATGATTCCACAATCTCCATAGTTTCGTTTAATCTATCAAAACTATCTCTACCATGCATTTTAAATACGTCTACGTGGTTTAGGAATTCATCAAACTCTTCTTTGAATGGGGGGATTGTTGCGGTCTTAAACATAAATGCATCAATCTCGTTTTCCCATTTATACTCACATGTGACTTTAGAAATCTCGTGATGAAAGTAAGGCAACTCATTAGGTTGTCTAAGGTTATTATAAGAGTAATGTTCATCCATTACAGGACATCTACCCAAACACCCTTCATTGGTTAGTAGTGCGATCTTTACATACCTACCATGTTTCTGTTGGAACATTAATTGAGCACGTCTAATATTCTTTAGTTCCTCCTCATCCCTCATGAGTATTCTATCTACGTTGATGTAGTCGAAACCTTGTTCTGCGTTATACCAAAAGTCCTGAGCGGTGGACACTTTCCTTAAGATTGTGTTCTTTATTTCCATTTCAGGAAACTCGTTCTTCAAACCCATTGCAACCCAATGACCATGAGGTATGGTCATAGATCTTAAACCTTTTTCATAAAGTGGTCTTAAGTTATCTACAAAGAGTTTGTAGTTATCGTATTTGGGAGAGACATTAAAATTATTGAAAGTGGCGCTTACTCGTATCCCTAAACGTTCCTGTATCACCATTGCGTTTTCGAATACCGCATCTTCAAATTCAGGTAGTATAACTGAACCCATCGCATCTTGGGTGAAAGGAGGTATCCTACATGTAAAATAGATATCGTATATCCACTCCTTATTCTTTTCAAGAAAGGGATAAAAAATGTGATTGAACGCCTGTTCAGTCAACATCGGATTTAACGGTATTGAAAATATTTTACTCACCTTCTAAACATCCCCCACATATCCCATTACACTCGGTCTTGTAGAAGACACATTCTAAACAGTCCTTTGGGAGGGTATAATTTTTATGATTCTCTTCGTAGAGTTTATCGAACTCATCTCTCAATGATAATATACTATTTTCCCCTTTGATATTCAAGACATTATCTATCTTTAATTTATCCTGTAAAGGGTAACAATGTATTGAACTACCATTAGGGAATATATCTAAGGGCATAAAACCACATATCGTGTCATAACCCGGTACTTTGAAAGTTGCAAACCCCATTGAGTTTTCAATAATTGACTCTTTGGTTTTTCCTTCCCACATACATGGGGGTATCTGACAATCGGAAACTACTTGGATGTTATTATACTTGGCAAATTTTAAGATCTTAGTGATTTCACTACCCAACTCTTTATTATTAACCATGTAAGTATCTGTAAGGTCAACACCTAACCTAATTGCATTTAGTCTACCACCCAATTCACTGTGTAACCATTTAACATACTCAAACATCTTCCTTTCCTTCCAATCACTCGACAGAGTAATTGCGATGAATAGTCTTGCATTGTCCCTAAAAGTCCATGTATTTGCATATGCAGTATAAAGAGATAGGTAATTCTTTTTGAATAGATTCATTCTATTCTTTTCATTCAGTTCCGCACCATTGGGAAGTACCCATCTTATGTATCTAATGTTGTTGGTGATGTAGTCTAAAGTTCTCTTACCGAATAGAAGATTACTAACTAAATTGATTTTATGTCCTCTCGAGATTATATAATCGACAATACCTGTGAAGTTAGAGTGTTGGGTTGGTTCTCCACCTAAAATGGTAACTTCTTCACCCGCACCCTCAACATCAAAATGGTCGAGGAGTTCCCCGACCTTTTTTATTGTCATTTCACCAAGGGTATGTTTTAACCTTGCGTCTTCTTTGGTAAAACAAAATGAACAACCTTTAGCACATGTACCATTTATTGCTAAATTCATTTAACGTTATTTAGAAATCCATTTTCAGTGTAAGTGGTGTAGATTCGACATTCTCATCTTCCTTCTGTTGTTTACTCATCGCAACACCAAATTTCTCATGTTTAAGTCTATGACAGTCGGCGAGGGTCACACAATCCTTTACTCTTTGTTCTAATAGTTGTTGTTCTAAAAGTAAGTTGGCTAATTTGGTATTGTATGTGTTTACGTTATCAATAATCTTTTGAATGAATGTCGATTTATCTATGTTTCTTCCCTGAGATAAAATATCAATAACAGGTGTTGGGTATGTATTGTCTGATTGGTATCCGAGTGCTTCTCTTTTTTGTTCTTCCCACGTATCTTTTTCGAGTTTGGATGTGTCAACCATAAGATCCTTATGTCTTTCAGAAAATCTATCAGCGATAACTTTTAAGAGTACGGCTTTGTTAAATTCCACACCCGCAGATCTATCATTCTCGGTCAATGTGTACCTAACTTTTTCTTCTTCAGTCTCTGAAGATTGTGCCAAGACGGGAATCTCATCCATCATAGATGAATTCGTTCTCACACTTACATAATCTAAGTATATATCGGCAAAAATATAACCATTACCAACCTCCTCGGGAATGACTACTGCATTTAACTCGTTAAGTTGTAATCTCATATCGTCATATACATCTTCAATCCTACCATAGTAGTAATTCATGTACGAACCGATAACTCTTATATATCCGGGAACTTCTCCCCTCATTTTAAAAAGAATGTGTTTCATTATAATAATTTTTCAGTATCAGGTTTATCTGCCTCACCCAACTTTAATTGTTTTCTCAATGATTCTTCAATGGAGAAGTTATTTACAGATGCGTTCGACATTAATTGATTAATATTCTTATCAATAAATACTGTGTAAGATGAAGCAAGTGATAAAACATCCTTTTGTTGGTCGGGTGACATCATAAGAATCGAATCTAAATTACCTGTTCCAATTCTACCATAAGAAACCATATCCAACATCGCCTGTTTAGCCATACGAACAGTCCAATATTCGTGTTCGTATTTATGTTCTAATTCTTTATTACCAATAACATCAATCAGGTTACCACCGTCAGGTAGTTTCGCATCATCACTCTCTAAGAAGTCTTTAATTAGATCTATAAAACCTTGTCTTTCGATGTGGGCATCTTTTAGGTTTCTTTGGAACTTTCTCAGGTCGATCTTCATATCCGCAATAGTTAGATCAACCAATTGTTTTCTTTTAGAGTCGGTTAAAAATTCTTTACTTTCTTCTTGTATTTGTATCTCTAATTCTTGTTTACGAACCGTATACTCTAAGTGTTCCACAATGTCTTCTCTACCTCTTAACTCAAGTAACCATTGTTTTAATTTTGCGTATGGTGTGATTTGTGCCCCACCGACAAAATTATCCGCTTTATACTTAGGAAGTGCGAATGATACCCCCTCTGCGATATCGAGTAATTTTTTACTCATTTCGTCTTTTAATCCCGATTCTTTACTGTAGGTATAACCTTCTGACATATTTCTATATTTTATCTATAATATACGTAAAAATTATCGTTTAATGAAGTGATATTTTAAAATATCGTTTAAATGATCTATATTATTCCCTCCACCCACAGTGTCCTGAAGATGTTCCACCATTAACCGCGGGTTGTAAACCTGTTGGGTTAAAAATACCCGTGTCAGTATAATAAAATAATTTCCAAGTGTCATTATTCTGAACACCATTATAGTTACCTAACATATACTGATGATCTTGTCCCATAGTGAAGTTCTCTTCACCTGTGTTTCCTTGGATCTTAGCAATATTACCCACATTGGTGTCGGTAGTTAAATCCCACCTTCTTAGGTTATAACCGCCATTGTATGAACCTTCATTACCCGCATAACCTTTTGATACTTTAGATGAAATACCTTTTTGTTGTCCGTGTGCCGCCCATGCAGTAGAGGAGGTACTAATGGTTTCTGTGGTAAAATTCATTTTTCTATTACCACCATCAGAATGTATATAACCATTATTCTCGTCTGAGAATGCACTTACACCCCCACCACTACTAATTGATGTTACACCATAATTTAAAATCCTCGTTTCACTACTTAAGTTAAACTTATCCACCTCAGTTCTATTACCACCAAAGATCCATGCAAAATCATGTTCTTTATGAACAGTACCACAATCCGATCTTGTATATTGTATATCATGTTGTGATTGGTGTGCGTAATTGGTATCTGTGAACATATTAACCGCCGATGTGGTGGTACTATGTATGGACGTTGGTCCTTTGTGGGCACCATCTGTATTCACCGACCACATAAAAAATATTCTAAGATTACACGCCCCTGAGGTATAGTTCGCCGGGTAATCTAATAACTCACCAATGTGGTATGTTTGATCTGTGGAGTTAGTTGATTTATGAACATTCTTCCATGGTGACGAACTCTTATATCCACCGGCTATGTAAGAGTAGTTGATGATTTGTCTAAATTTAAAACCTGTCGCCATATTTTGTTGTGCCGCAACTCTTTCCCATCCTCCGTCGATATTACTTACACCCGTATATATCATCAAATAACTCGTATGCACATCAGATGTCTCTAAATACATAGATCCTGAGAGTGGATTCGTGGGTCTATTTGCGGCAGAACCTTTCGGAGGTCTTGCAGTGACCTTATCCACCTTTAACGATCCACTAACGGACATGTTTTCGTATATCATATCTTAAATTTTAATCTCTCCAACCACAATGACCTGATGATGTACCAGCGTTAACTCCCGGTGATAAACCTGAAGGGTTTAGTACACCCGTATCGGTTGCATATGTGAATTTCCAACTATTATTATTTTGTGCACCATTATAATTACCTAACATATATTGCCAATCCTGACCCATAGTAAAGTTTTCTTCACCACAGTTACCATCGGGTTTAGCCACATTACCAAGGTTAGTATCTGTTTGATTACTCCATCTTCTTAGGTTATATCCTCCTGCATATGAACCTTCATTTCCCGCATAACCTTTACCTAATTTTGATGAGATACCCTTTTGTTGTGAATGGGCTGACCAATGAGGTGATGTTGCAAATGTTTCTGTTGCAAAGTTTAGTTTAACCCCCGAACTCGAGGTCCATCCATAACCATAATGTTCGTCTGAGAACGCACTCCCCCCATCACTACCGTTTATAGTTGATAACGTATATAGTGTCATCAAACTTTCATTAGTTAAATCAAATATCTCTACCGTTGCGGATCCACCACTAAATAGGTAGGCGTATTCTTGTTCCTTAAACATCGTACCTAAATCACTTCTTGCAATATTGGTATCGAACTTCGCATCATGAGCAAGATTAGTGTCGTTAAACATATTGATTGCTGATGTATATGTTCCATGGATGTTAGATGCACTCTTCCAAGCACCATCACTGTTTACTGACCACACAAAAAAAGTAAATCGACTACATGCTCCTGAAGTATAAGATGCGGGATAATCTAATAATTCACCAATGTGTGAAGTTTGATCTGTGGCATTAACGGTCTTGTGTGCGTTCTTCCATGGAGATGAAGATTTATATCCACCCGCTAAGTATGAATAGGCAATCACATGTCTATATTTAAATGCTGTCTTCCCGAAATTCGATTGGTGTGAAACTCTTTCCCAACCACTATCATTATTAGAAATACCTGTATATACCATAAGGAAACTACCTGATGTGGCTTCCTCTAAATAGAGTGATCCTGTTTCAGGTGATGATGGTCGATCTCCTTTCGCACCTTTCGGCATTTTAAAGTCGTTACCTTCTCCTCTTAATGATCCACTTATTTCTAAATTTTCGAATAACATATCTATAAATACTTAATTTCTCCAACCACAATGACCTGAGGACGCACCCGCATTAACACCCGGTGCTAACCCCGCGGGATTTAAAACTCCCGTGTCGGTTGAATATGTAAATTTCCAACTATCGTTATTTTGTTGACTATCCCCATAACATGCTAACATGTATTGGAAGTCTTGTCCCATGGAGAAGTTCTCTTCCCCACAATTAGGTCTTGGTTTAGGTACGTTACCAATATTCGTTTCAGTAAACGCATCCCATCTTCTAAGGTTGTATCCTCCTTGGTAGGTACCTTCATTACCACAGTACCCTTTACCTACTTTAGAACTAATCCCTTTCTGTTGACCACTTGATGCCCATGATGACGCTCTCGTTTCGAAAGTATCGGTGGCAAAATGACATTTATTACCACTCTCAGAACCATATCCATAACCATAATTCTCATCCGAAAATCCCGAAGCACCAAGGGTACTCGTAATAGATGTTGTTGTGGTTGTATAAGGTCCCGTTCCACTTGGGTAGTAAGTAGTATACATAGACTCGTTAGTTAAGTTAAACTTTTCAACTGCCGCCACTGATCCACCAAATATGTATGCAAATTCCGTCTCCTTAAATAAAGTACCCGGATCATCTCTTGCATTCAGTAAATCCCATTTCGTTTGGTGAGCATATGCTGTTTCATTAACCATATGAATACCTGTTGTATGTGTTCCGTGTACTTGTGTTGCTGATTTCCATGCACCATCACTATTAGATGACCATATAAATAATATGGATTTACTACACGCACCGGATGTGTACGATGCGGGATAATCCATAAGTTCACCAATGTGAACCGTTTGATCGGTTGCGTGTGTTGCCCTATGGACATTCTTCCATGGAGATGAAGATTTATATCCACCCGCTAAGTATGAGTAGTTGATGATGTTTCTATACTTGAATGCGGTTCTATCCGTGTTCTGTGAACCTACGGGTTCCCATCCACCATCATCATTAGATGATCCTGTGTATGTTACAACAAAACTACCACTTGGTGACTCTTCAAGATATAAAGAACCAACCTCAGGACTCGAAGGTCTATTCGCCCTCGGTCCTCTTGGTATTATGAACTGCCCGCTTTGTACATCTAACGAACCACTTACTATAACATTTTCTCTTAACATACATTTCCCTTTTATCCGACTACTACTAATCTACCTGATCTTGCTACCTCAAAATTAACTTCAACAACTCCACCCTGAACATTGACTCTTGATGGGAAGAACAGATCTCCATTACCATCGTAAACTTGTACGATCACATTATCGTGTCCAATACCGTGAGTAAATGATACTGCTGCGGTGTTCGTGAAAGTTGTTGATTTTCTTAACGCATATTCCGAATCATTGGTGAATCTACTGATATTCATATCGAACAGACTCGTTGCGTAATCCGCTCTATACGCCGTGTTTACTAAGACAGCGGTTGAATCCGTTCTACCTACGGCCCACCCACCTAAATGTAAATATGCTCCATAATTATTCTCCACCGTTTGGTCTGTACCCGAGATACCAGCAAGTGTTGCTGTTGTACCTGCGGACATATCTAAGTCACCTTGTAAACCAAGAGAACCTGTAATGGTACCTGAACCTCGTGATAAGAAACTACCATTAGAGTAAATAATAAATCTATCTAAATCGCCACTGTAACCGAAGTGGAATTGATCGGTTGTACCTGAATCATCAGACACCGAGAATTCCATCCTTGCGGTGTTATTTGATTCATAATGTCTAATGAATCCCGCGTCATTAGTTTGTGCGGGGAATGTGATTGTTGAGTAGTTACCGTCCTTACTAATTGTTAAGTCTCCACCACCAACAACTAAATCTCCTGTAATTGTACCTCCACCAATAGGTAGGTATAATCCTGAGTGATCACCCCATCCATGTGCATCGTCCCAATTTGATTTGTTATAACCTGACGCACTTAATGTACCTGATGTTGATATATTACCTGAAGAGTCAATTGTAACGACACCCGTTCCATTAACCATCAACTCCAATGAGTGGTTAGAGTATGTACCAATCTTACCTGTACTATGCCCTGTATGTGCAAACATGGAAGTGATAATACCATCACTTACTGATTTTACGTCAAGTCTTGCGTGAGAACTACCGGCGACGTTAACCCTTGCATTCCAATTACCATCGTTAGACACACTACCCGTACTATTACCAAATTCATTGTACGAGTTACTGAAACTGTTACTCGCCGTGAGTTGTGCGTATCTCGCGTCACCCTCAGTTTGATTTAATGTGTTTGTACCGACCCACGTCTGTGTCGCAATGGCACTACCATTAATTCTAACACCACTGTCTGTTGCATTTACAATAAAGTTAACACCATCCGTAGCGTCATTATGAGATTTAATCTCAATAACGGAACCTGACAATCCACCACTATTAGTTGTGTGTAGGATATGTGCGGTATCAGATGCGTCTGTTGTTCCTTCTTTATCGTATGCGGTCCAATATATACCTCTACCTTGGTTTGTTGTGGTCACAGGCCCATCAAATACAATGTTACCACTACCGTTGATTACTTTATTGTCACCAACATATAAAGAACCAAGCGGGTCAAGTGTTACCGAACCATTTGCGTTTACATTAAGGATTGGTACACCTGATGCGTCCGATACTGAGAACAAGTCTCCTGTTAAATCATCCGTAATTGAGAACAACTGACCACTTGTACCTTGAATATCAAATATTGTTGATCCTGAAGTGGAAGATGTTAGAGTTAATTTATCAGTAAACTCTGACTCACCGTTCGAACCTAAAGTTAATATTCTTGTAGATCCAACAGCAAACTGTAAGTTACCCCCTGTATTTGTTGAGAGGTCGTTTGGTGATTCTACAATTTTGAATCCACTTCCACCTGCCCATATAATACCTTCAGTTGGTCCCGGATCGTTGAAGGTTAATGATTCAACATTAGTGATGGTATTATTACCCATACTTATCGAACCTGACATCGTTCCACCCGCAAGTGGTAAGTGACCAACTTGTGAGTAAGTGTATGAGGTATTCCAATTGTTAGAGTTACCTCCTGATGCGGTAACAACACCCGCGAAGTCACCCGAGCCACCAAATATAATATTGTTATTATTTAAGTCACCTTGGAATAACCATCTACTGTTTGCTTGTTGAGCCCAACTTGTACTGTTATTAGCACTACCATTTAGGATGTAGAAGTAGTTACTGTTAACATGAATCATCGCAGATCTATTATCAGTATCCTGTAAGTATAGTGTTGGTGATGCGTTATTCAAGTAAATGTTAGATGAGGTAGATGACCCTCTTGACGTTACTGACGCTAAAGTATCCGTTTCTGTGTAAGAAGTTAAGTATCTTCCGTCGATGTCAACTGTCCAAGTACCACCATCATTACGAGTTCCTGTGATTATACCATTACCCGTATTGAACGTTGCACTTGTCGTGTAGTAGTTTGTGTCTGTATTGGTTACAGTTTCAGTACCTGTAGCAATACCGGTTACGTGTCCATTACCATCTAATAATATATCTTGTATGTATGTTCTACCACTGTTGTTAGAACTACTTGCCGCACTTATCGATGGGTGAGTAGGGTTACTTATTACCCAATTCTCTGTGGCAACTTTATTGCCACCAATATATGTACCACTTGTAGTTACCTTAAGTTCGTTAGTTGATAAATTATTACCCGCTCTAATGAATACATTATCACCATTTATATAAGTGTCAGTACCTGCACTGATGATCATGTATTGTGATGTTGTACTTGTGGACGCTTCAGAGTTCCAAAGACCCCAATACCCACTATGTACCGTATGTTGTCCAATTCTTAATTCACCTAAGGAAATAGTACCTGTAAGTGTTCCACCACCAAGTGGTAAGTATCTACCGTCAATATCAACCGTCCAAGTACCACCATCATTTCTTCTACCGGTAATTATACCGTTACCTGTATTAAAGGTTGCCCCTGTTGTGTACCAATTGACATCAGTATCAATCGCGAAACCTGATACGGATACAGTATTACCATCTGATTTGGTTAGTGTTAATGTTTGGTTACCGCTATTATAGGTACCACCCGTTACAGTTACATCACTCAACGTGTTCAATAATGTTACGTTGAATGTATCTCCATCATTCCTTGTGAAGGTTAATACTGCATTACTACTATTCCAAGTTGCTCCCGTTACATATTCATCATTCTTTACGTAACCCTCTACAGCATGATCACCCCAACCGTATGCGGTCTTAAAGTTTTGAATATTAGTCTTGGTTAGTGTCTCACCATCTAACGTTAATTGGTCACCTCTTAGATATGCTGTCTTTCTTGCCGCCCATCCACCTGACCAATTACCTGTTTCAGAGTTAATCTCAAGACCTTGTTCGGCATTTAAGTAAATGTACTCATTTGTTTGTCCTGTGGCATATAAGTGTGTTTCACCCGCATTTAAGACGAGTTGTTGACCTCCACCTCTAATGTGTCCATTAACCTGTAGATCACCCGTGATAGTACCTCCACCATATGGTAAGTATCTACCATCAATATCAACACTGAATGATGCTCTACCCACACCTGAACCGGTAATAATACCGTTACCTGTATTGAATGTTGCACTTGTTATATAATCTACAGTATCTGTGTTGACGACTGTTTCAGTTGCGGTGGTCAATCCTGTTACGTGACCATAACCATCTAATAAGACATCCTGTATGTATGTTCTACCACTATTGTTAGAGGACGCTTGTGAGGAAGTATCTGCGTGAGATATTGTCACACTACTACTACCTGTTTGGTTTGCTGTAAATGACCCACCACCTGACATACCTCCACCCGCGGAGATCGTCATAGTACCATTACCAATAGTCGGTTTGTTAGTGAAGTTATTGTAGTCTAAGTAGTAAGACCCTTGTTGACCATCTAATGTGTCAGAGTCTAAACCTGATCCCGCACCATCATTACCTTCGTGCCATATCTTAACCCAATCATACCATGTTTCTGCGGTTGAGTTATGTGCTCTTCTGAAGTAGATATTATCGTTATTATATGGTATGGTGATTTGTGCTTGTCTTGTTCCACCACTTCTTGCGTGCCATAATGCGTGCCATGCACCACCATCAGGACTGTTCGCATTTGACTGTCCACCATAGTCTAAGGTATAGATACCTGAAGTCCTTACATTATTAAAGTCAGAATTTGTAGTTGTTTGGTGTCCGTATTGTGCGTATCTACCATCAATATCGAGAGTTAATGAATTTAATCCTTGTCTACCAAGTGTGATAATACCATTACTCGAGTTCCAACTAATCGAATTAAGGTAATGGTTAGTATCAGTGTTAACCACTGTTTCAGTACCTGTAGTGATGCCGGTTACGTGTCCATTACTATCTGTGAGTATGTCTTGTATATATGTTCTACCACTGTTGTTTGATGATACCCCCGCTATTGTTGGGTGTGTGGTTAAATACCCACTATCATTGGTGAACATTGATATATTCCCTGTTACATTTTGAAGAACCCTACTCGAGTTAAGGACAATAGTATCATTTAAGTAAATGTTACCATATATTCTTGTACTTCCTGAGGATTGTCCATAGTTTAGATAAAGTGTACCTCCCGTACCAATTACTAAGTGTGTACTATCACCTCTAAAGTAGTTATTGAAACCATGAGTACCATTACTGTTTGAAATTGCGAGATTTAAACCTTCAAATGCAACATAACCACCCTGTCTAAATAAGTTAATGTATTGTCCACCATCAAATCCTGATCTGAACCATTCAGTTCCCGCACCTGTGGAGTGTTGCATGAACCTAACATAACTCGTATTATTGTTGGAGTTGGTATCAACTCTGAATGTTAAATCATTATATGAGTTAACAGACATAGAGTCATTATAGTTACCACTCGCATCCGTTGAGAAGATACCGTGATTATCACTATCCCAATTCGATCCACCGCTTGTGAATGTAACTCTTTTAATTCTTCTAAATTCAGATCCCCACGTATTATTCGTTACAAAACCTGATTGCGAATTACCAAAGTAATTACCTCTACCAACAACATCAGATAGAGTTGAAGTTTCAGTGTAAGAAGTTAAGTATCTTCCGTCGATGTCAACTGTCCAAGTACCACCATCATTTCTTGTACCGGTAATTATACCGTTACCCGTATTAAAGGTTGTCCCTGTTGTGTAGTAGTTAGTGTCGGTATTGACAACTGTTTCTGTTGCAGTTGTTAATCCTGTTACGTGACCGTTACTATCTGTAAGTACGTCTTGTATGTATGTTCTACCACTGTTATTAGACGAAACACCCGGAATAGTTGGGTGAGATGTTAGATACCCCACACTTGCATGATTACCCCAACCATACGCTGTATCCCAATTCGATTTGTTGTATCCCGATGCCGTAATTGTCCCTGATATGGTAACATTACCCGAACTATCTGATCTAAGTAAAGTATATCCAATAGGGTTAGTTGAACTATCGGTTAACGCTCCCGTTTCTAAATCAGTTCTACCAATCCAAAAACCGTTGTCACCCACGGCAATAATACCATGACCACCACTACTATTTCCTGCAGATTTCAAATAGGTGTAATCACCTGTACTTGAGGTCCAACCATTATAAACAATATCATGTGTGGTATATGTCCAACCTGAACTGTACCTTCTTAGTAATTGACTCCCCGTTGATTGGAAATACGACGCCTGTAGATATTGATTCGTTGAATTCCCTCTATCCGCGACACTATCTAAAGTATCTGTCTCCGTATAACTTGTTAGATATCTACCATCTAAATCTACAGTCCAAGTTCCACCATCATTACGGGTTCCTGTAATGATACCATTACCTGTATTGAATGTTGCTCCTGTTGTGTAGTAGTTAATATCTGTATCGACCGCGAAACCTGAGACATCTATTGAATTACCGTCCGATTTGACAAGGGTAAGGGTTTGAGACCCACTGTTATATGTACCACCTGTTACTGTGATCTCCGATAGAGTATCACTAATATCAAGGGTGTAGGTATCTCCATCATTCCTTGTGAATGTGATTACACCATTACCACTATTAAATGTTGCTCCTGTTGTATACTCATCAGTATTAACTACCGTTTCGGTTGCTGTGGTAATTCCTGTCACATGTCCGTTAGAATCTGTTAAGATATCTTGGATGTATGTTCTACCACTATTGTTTGACGATAACCCCGCAATTGATGGGTGTGAGGTTAAGTAATTTCTCGAAGAAACCCATGATTGTGTGGCTACTGTTGCCCCATTTATAGAGAACGAAGCCCCCGTACCTGATAAGTTTAGAATGTTATCATTAGAATCATCTACGATTGCGAGTGTTATATCACCTGAAGATCCTTGTTTGAATACAATACCCTCACCCGGATCGGCAATCTCTAATTGATTAACCCCTGTGATATTGAAGTTGGTACCTGAAATACCGTTGGATAACGTTAGTCCGTTAATACCACCACTTGCGGTTAATCCACCACTAAATGTGACCGCCGTACTTGTTGAGGAACCTCTTGCGGTTACAGACGATAAAGTATCTGTTTCACTAAATGAAGTTAAGTACCTTCCATCAAGATCCACACTAAACGTGTCACCGTCATTTCTTGTAAATGTAATTACACCATTACCACTATTAAATGTTGCACCTGTTGTATACTCATCATTCTTTACATATCCTTCTACACTGTGATCGCCCCAACCATATGCGGTATTCCATTGTGTGGAGTTACCACCTGTTGCGGTTACTGAACCTGTTACACTTATACCTGAAGATGTTGTTCTCATCTTCTCTCCTGTACCATTGGTTAATATTAAATCACCACCCGTAGAGTAGATTTTTGCATGATAACTTTGGTTGTAGAAGAACAATTCATAACTCGTAGTATCTGTACCTGACCATCTAATATTAAGGTCACCGTTCATGTTTAAACTTGATAGACTACCACCTGTAAGTTGTAAATACCTGTTGTCTAAATCAACATCATACGTATCACCATCATTCCTTGTGAAGGTTAATACACCTGTTGATGTATTAAATGATGCCCCTGTTGTGTATTCATTATTGTAAGAGGTTAGATAACCCGCTTGTGAATGATCACCCCATCCGTATGCGGTGTTCCAATTTGAGTCGTTGTAACCCGATGCGGATATAGTACCCGTAACATTTAAGTTACCTCCATTACTAACATTGATAAGATTACTACCTACAGAACCATCATCATTTAGGTTTCTTATGTATAATCCACCACCACTAACTAATATCTCTTTGTTCTTATCTGTTGTGTCGGTTTCAATGAGTTTAATCTTAGGTTGTGCCGAAGACATTGAGATATACTCACCAATATTCAATGATTGGTTTGTTGTGTTACCTCTATCCGCAACACTATCTAACGTGTCGGTCTCACTGTATGATGTTAGATATCTACCGTCAATATCAACAGTAAACGTATCACCATCATTTCTTGTAAATGTGATAATACCATTACCTGAGTTGAAAGTCGCACCTGTTGTATACTCATCATTCTTTACGTAACCCTCTACACTATGATCTCCCCAACCATATGCCGTATTCCAATTACTTATATTTGTATTGGTTATACCCGCAGATGGAGATGCTGAGAATATTGGATCAGTTTCTGTGTAACCCGTTAAATATCTTCCATCTAAATCAACTGTAACATCGGAGGTTCCTTTAATACCTAAAGTTAAAACTCCATTTGAGTTGTTAAAGGTTGCCCCTGTGGTGTAATAGTTAATGTCCGTATCAATAGCAAAACCACTAACACTTATCGTTGAACCGTCGTTTTTGATTAATTCTAATGTTTGTGTCCCACTGTCGTAGGTACCTCCCGTTACTGTAACATCACTTAATGTGTCTAATAATGTTACGTTGAATGTATCACCGTCATTTCTTGTGAATGATAAGACTGCAGTACTATTATTCCACGACGCACCTGTTACATACTCATCTGTGTTAACCACAGTTTCAGTCCCTGTCGTCAAACCTGTCACGTGACCATTTGAATCGAGAAGAACATCCTGTATATAAGTTCGACCACTATTGTTAGATGATGGTGCTGGTGTAATGTTTGGGTGTTCGGTTAAGTAAGAACCTGTTGCAGATTCTAATGATGTTAATCTACTATTTTGTGTGGTGTTTAATGTATTATTAGATGATGTGTAACTATTAAAGGTACCTCTAATAGACCCACTCTCAACTTCTAACGAATCAATTCTACCATCTAACGTAGATATATCACCATCTAAAGAACCCGTCTTAGATTCAAGACTATTCAGTCTACTATTTTGTGTGGTGTTTAATGTTTGTATTGATGATATGTCACTGTCATTAGATGATGTGTAAGTATTAAAATCACCTCTTAGTGTTGATACGTCACTATCAGTTGCATAAGTACTATCAATACTCGCAGTAAATGATTCAACAGAATCTAAACGACCATCTAAATCACTTATATCATTATCTAAAGACCCTGTTTTAGATTCAAGAGATTGTAATCTATCATCTTGATCCGAATCCGCGTTTTCTAAACTATCTATTCTACTACCATGTGAGCCACTCGTAGTTTCTAATGCATTTAACCTATTGGTTTGTGTGTTGTTTAATGTGTCGTTAGATGACGTATAGGTATTTAAGTCGTTTCTAAGGTCCGTTACATCCTCATCACTCGCATATGTATCATCAATACTACCTGTGAAGGATTCTAATGATGCTAACCTACTATTTTGTGAGGTGTTAGTTGAGTCTAAAGACCCTGTCTTAATTTCTATGGAATCTAAACGACCATCTAAATCACTTATATCATTATCTAATGAAGTTAAGTCGGTCGTTGTTAATAATCTCTCCTCATTTCCTTTAGTGCCACCAATCCAATGATTATTACTACTGTCCCATAATAAAGAACCCGATAGTACGCCCGGTGACGTGGTATCTCTTACTTCAATACCCCCATTAACGGCACCACTTCCATTTAAAGAGATTATGTTATCACTAACCTCAACGGTTGTTGAATCAACTCTTGTCTCAGTCCCTTTAACTAATAGGTCACCCTTAATTGTTACGTTGGATCCTGTAAATTCTAACCCACTATCGACTTTGGTCTCAAAGGTTTCAAGATTAGTTAATCTCGTGTTATGTGATCCACTTGTACTTTCTAATGAACTAATCCTATCGTTTTGAATCACGGTGGCATCATCATTAGATGATGTATAAGTATTAAAATCACCTCTTAGATTTGATACGTCATTATCCGTTGCATATGTGTTGTCAATACTCGCAGTAAATGACTCTAAAGATCCTAATCTAATATTCTGTAAGGTGTCTTCATTTTCGAGTGATCCCGATTTTAATTCTAAGGAGTCTAACCTACTATCGTGTGAACCCGATGTTGATTCTAAAGACCCTAATCTAATATTTTGTGAAGTATCTTCATTTTCGAGTGATCCCGATTTTAATTCTAACGCATCTAATCTACCATCATGAGAACTTGAAACGGTTTCCAAAGAATTTAATCTTATGTTGTGTGATGTGATATCATTTGATAAAGAACCCGTCTTGGTTTCAATACTACTTAACCTATTATTCTGTGTGGTATTTAAGGTTTGTATCGAATTTATGTTAATATCGTTCGATGAAGTATAGGTATTGAAATTTGTAGTAAGATTACCTAAGTCATTAGATACATTACCAATTGTTAAATCGTTAGAAGATGTATAGGAATTTAAATCATCTCTAAGATCTGAAACGTCTTGGTCACTCGCGTATGTTAGATCTAAACTTCCTGTGAAAGTTTCCAAGGAATCAATTCTACCATCTAAAGTACTGTATCCTGTGGTACCTGAGATAGTTATTTGTTCTGATCCACTTACTACCCCTTCGGTATTTAATTTTGTTTTTACCCTACCATCTGTGTAGTATAAATTGTTTGATCCTTCTGTGATTGAGTCAGTATCTCCCGCACCACCAACAAAAACTTTATTACCCATACCATTATGATTGGTACAGTAGTATTGTAATGTTTGTGGGGTATCTTGATTAACTATGATTTGAACGTACGCCCCTGAGGAACCTTCAGTACCATTGACAGTAACCCCATCAGTGTATTGTGTATCATCAGGTAACGAGAACCTAAATGGGTGACCTGATAATGAAGAATCAGAGACATCAAATCTATATATTAACCCTTTTGCTAATGAAACAATTTGTTGTTGTACCCCATCAATATAATATACACCACCACTTTGTGTTACAGTGACATCAACATACTGAAGTATCGGTGTGGTACTATTTAATATGAATTCAGAACCTGATACTACATTTTCAGAATCTAATTTAGATTTAATTGTGGTGTTTATACTACCACTAAACGTTTCAAGACTATCAATCCTACCGTCGTGAGAACCACTTGTGGTTTCTAAAGATGATAATCTACTATTACTTGATGTGTAGTGGGACGCAAATGCCTCATCATTAGTGGTATCAACACTATTAATGAGTGAGACGATTTCGGCGAAAGAATCTTTGTCCGCTGACGAACCCGCCAAAATGGCATCCACGTTAGATTTCAAATCCGCAATGTCTACACCATCTACAGTTCCTGATAGTACGATACTTCCTGTTACTATTAATCCATTACCGAATTGTATTGAATTACCATCAGACGATAATATCTTATTACCGGCACCTATCTGAATTGGTGCGTCTAATTCTATATTACCATTACCTGATGAAGTAAGGGTTATATCCCCATTTTCAGTCTGTAATGTAATGGTATCTGACCCTGTTTCTAATATTTTAATTGATTCACCCTCATCGGTGGTAACTCTAAGTTCGTTACCTGTTGTAGATAGGACCTGTTGTCCATTAATATAAAGTGAACCTGAAGAAAGGAATAAATCCCTCCATTGTTTTGTTGGTGACCCTAAATCTCGAGTATCTGTTAGATCGGGTTCGAAATTGGCATTAAGGGTCATTTTACCGTTACCAATAGAAGCGGTGACCGCACCATCGGCAATTTTGTTAAGACTTAACCCTTGAACCGCACTTGCAGGTACGTTAACTAAACGAGATCCATCACCAACGAAGGAACCCGTAAATGATCCTGATAACGCCGCCACCTCATCTTTAGTGTCGCCACTATCCATGAGTTTAAATTTACCGTTATCAACCTTAAGTACTTTTTTAGAATGACCCGACCCAATCTCTATTTCAGAGGCGACAATCTTTTTTAGGTTATTGGATGAATCTTTAACTTCGACATCGCCATCATCATTTTTGGTGATTTTAGTACCACCTAAATTAATTGTGTTACCTGCCAAATAGATATCTCTCCACCTTTGGGTGTCACTACCTAAATCATGGGTTAGGGTTCCTTGGGGTAACAATGATCCACTAATTGTTTGGTCCCCAATGAAAGTATTACTACCGGTGATCGCTACTGACCCCGTGTATGATTCAAAACTTGATGTTAATAAGTAGGATGCTGCGTGTGATGCACTAACAGCATCCTCTACTTGTCCTGTAATTTGTGCGGAACCATAAATTGTTCCCGATACGATTAAATCCCCTTGAATATTTGCAGATGCCGATACGTTGAGGGACCCTGTAATGTGTGGATCAAATATTTTCATCTAATAAGTACTTTTTTCTTATTAGATAAATACTTTATAAATCAATAGTGAGTTAGTTTTTACTCGCATTTCTGATTGAAGTTCCTGAAATTTCTTTTATATCCTCAGGGGGGAAGTGTTCAATGACCTCATAACCGACCCCTCTTCCATAATTAACGGATTCGATATCAGGAATAATAGATAGTAGGATCCTATCACTATTCTCTTTAAAGAATGGTTCCTCACTGAGGCTCATAAGTACCTCGTGTGCTGTTTTAGGGTTGTTTTCACCAACCTCAACATCTCTAATAGCAACCCAACAGTTCTTTCCCCGATCTAATTGTTGTCTTATTAACCATTCATGGCCCGAATGCCATGTTTGCCATCTACCGATGAACATTGCGTATTTTTTCATAATTGTTTAAGTATTTTCAATAACGATTCTTCAGGAGAATCTAATGTGGTGTCGATATCTATATAATTTTCGGTTGGTGGTTCGTAATCTTTTACGTGGAAGTGGTCTCTCTCACGTTTTTCGGTGGTATGGGTGTAGATCTCAACTATATTGTCACCCAAATCTATTTTAAATTCTTCTCTAAGGTCTAAAAACGGTGCAACCAAACTAACAACCACATCACAATCTTTATTGTGTATGAATTTGGCAATCATTTGTGCGTTTCTAATGTTATTAACCCTACCCATTGGTGAATAGTCTTTGTTGGAACTTAGATTCCTTAAATCGTCCCCATCAATGTGGAACACCTCTTTCCTTAAGTTTTTTTTCTCTAATTCTAAATGTTTTTTTAGTAGTAATGCTAAAGTTGTTTTACCCGATGAGGGCTGTCCTGTAATCCAATAAATCATTTCTTTAATGGTTATATGTGAAGGGATCACGTTTCTTTAATTCCTTCATTATTTCATTATACTTTTTATCCTCTTTAGTTTTTTTTCTAAAGATTCTTTTCAAAAAATTAATTAATCTCTTCATTGTTTGTAAATAATAAAATTCTGTAATATTAGGATGTCAATATCAACCTCTTCAAATGTTTTCATAGCATCTTGAGGTGTCAACACCATTGTTTTATCTTTTATATTGAAAGATGTGTTTAATAAGATTGGGTAAGAGGTTATCTGTTCAAACTCCCTAAGTAATGAATGTATTGGGTTGTCCCTGCTAACGGTTTGGACTCGGGCAGTACCATCAATATGAGTAATTGCAGGTAGTTTATCTCGATATTCTTCCTTAACCTTTATCACTTGATTCATGTACGGTATGTTTTGATTAGATTCGAAAAAATCCGCTTGTCTCTCTTTTGTGACCATCGGGGCGAAAGGTCTAAATCCCTCTCTCTTTTTAACTAAATCGTTAATTCTTTTTTTCATTTTAGGATTCCTTGGATCGGCAAGAATTGATCTACCTCCTAATGCTCTTGCACCGAACTCAATTTCATTTTTAAACCAACCTATAACCTTACCTCTACTTAATTCTTTTGATATAATCCTATTAATTGTGTCATTATTGGCGTAGAAACTTTTTGAATGTTTTATCTTCTTTTTGAAATCTTTATTGACATTGAAGGATGGACCCAAAAAAGGTGTTGTTGGTATACTAACTCCAACTCCTTTATTCACGTAATAATTAATACATGCCCCTATTGATGATCCCGAATCTGAGGGTGATGGTGGTATCCAAATATTACTAAAATTAGTCCTAAATGGTATCTTACCATTTGCCAACCCGTTGTATGCACATCCACCACCTAACATGATGTTGGGTGTTTTGTGTAATTCCCTTAAATAATTTAAAAATGAGAAGAGTACGTCTTCGTATACCTCCTGAACCGCACGGGCCAAGTCTTTATGTTCTTTACTTATTTGGGTGTCGGGTAAACGTGGGGGTATTCCCAATAAAATATATAGGTTCTTATTGTACATGATTTTATCTGATTTGTCCCAATCAAAATATTTCATGTCACAATGTATTCCACCATCATTAAAGTAAATGATCTCACTTAATTTGTTTTTAAGGTGGGTTCTTTTACCATACGCACCCAACCCCATGACCTTATATTCACCTTCATTCGGTTTAAAACCTAAATAAGATGTCATTGCCGAATAAAATAACCCTAAAGAATGTGGGTATTTGGATACTCCCGTCACCTCGAGTTTAGACCCCCTAAAATAAGGGGCAAATGTTGTTGTTTCATATTCACCAACACCATCAATTGAGACGACTAAACCACTTTTGAATGGTGAACTATAGGAAGAGTAATATATGTGAGAATCGTGGTGTTTACTGTAAAAAACCTTCTTATTGAAGGATTTTAAATTTTTCTTTAAGTTATATAGGTTCTTTAATGATTTATAAAGAATTCTAATAGAGAAGAATGGGTTCTTGGTAATATTTTTCTTGACAGTTTCTACTACTCTTTGGTGTTTTAGTTTAGGTTGTTCATAAAAACACACCGTCTCCAAATTCTCGTCAGTAACCCCATATTTCCAATAAATGTAGTCAATGGTTTTTTTAGGGAAAGACTTATCATGTTTAATTCCCGTAAATTTCTCTTCTTCGCACGCAAATATTAATTTACCATCCTTGAATAGACAGGCAGCAGAATCATGATAATAAGCGGAAATCCCTATGGTGAACATATATTAGTAATTACTTAAAATATACGTTTTTATGGGGAAAAAGAAAATGGTTATCTTAAATTAAAGTATATACCGTTTTGAGGATTCGGATAGGTAATACCTTCATCATCAAAATAAACTCTTGTGTCTTGTTTTTGATAAAAAAGGTTGGTCTTCTTTTCGAAGAAATGATTTACTCTGGCATGGTTAAATTCCGACATAGATTTTACCTTCTCGTCCAATTCAATAATGGTTTTATCATCAAGAACACGATCATACCCAATTCTTGGTATTAATATGTCATCTAACCAATTCACGTGTTCTATTATTGTGGGGTGGTAATCAATCTCACCACCAAATTTGTATATACCTTTTCTATCCCACTCATCACTTTCAGGAATTAAGTAATTTTTAAAGTCAATAACATCTAATGGTGATTCACCCTTAACATATTCCATGTGATCTTTAATGTCTGAGTTCACGTCACCCTCACCTATGTAATTATCGGTATATTTGAATACGTCGAACATGGCGGTGGTTATATGAGGAATTTGATTTACCTCTAAAAATGATTTAATTGCAAGTATGGTATTTAAACTTCTATGGATTAGAGATTCTTCAGTCCAAAGACTGTATTGATACTTTACCAACTCAGATGAAGTTGTCTGACCCCAACAAGACCAAGTACTAACCTTTTTATCACCATCACTGAGGTTGTTTATATCCCACCTTATCAATGAAGGGTACATAATAACAACGGTATCATTCTGATTAATTTTATACTTATTTGTTGCCCAAATTAATTTATTTAAGATTTGATCGTATCCACCACCTGTTTGACCTAAGTTAATCCCTCTATTACCATAACATATAATGTCCGCCCATGTTATCCAATTATAGGAAGTGAAACTACAACCAAACGTAAATATTCTACCCATCACAATGAATTTATAAACTTATTAAAGTGAGGATAGAAGTACCCCTCAAAAATATCTTTATGTTGATCACTACTGTAATGGTAATCTAACTCAGGTTTACCATATATTCTTTTTTCGTGTGTGTAAGTCGCAACACATTTATCAACAACATAGTCAATGTTATCTAAAACTCCCTGATAATGATTTTCCCTGTTTTTTTGTTTAAGTAATTCATCAAATTCCACAAACCAACTAAACACAAAAAGTTTTGTGTTGAACATTTTAGATAAACCTATAATTGATAGAAGTGTGTGAAAGATTTTTACCTTTAAATTATATCTCGTTGTGGTTATATTTTTTAGTATGAAATCATCTACTTGAACATCCTCGTTTAGTAGTGAAGTTAAATAAGTGTTATTATCGTATATATTAAAGGTATAATACAATACATCATCAAATTCACGATCCGAGTGGTACATTTGATTCGGAGGTAAAGACATCTTATTGTAATTAATATTAAAATCTCTTATACCTTGAGTAAGTCGGGCGGGTTCTGTTAATTGAACCACAACAACGTCAATATCGTTATTTGACAAAATATGGTATAATTTATCAATAAACATTTCATTCCCACCTCCCGGTGAAGATGATGAAATCACATTGTATTTATTAGGATCTAAATAATCGTGGTAAGGTCTCCCAAATAAAAACGATGAGTGACTACAACCGACTACCGCAACATTCGTTTTACTCATATCAATTTATTAAATTCCTTATATGGTATTTTGGGTTGTATGTCTTCCAATATTTCACCCAACCTAAAAGAATTAAAAGAGGTTAAGTGATTGAAGTTGTGTACTAAAATTGGTTCCATGTCTACATACATTTGTTTTAGCTCATTATAACCCATTTTATTTATATCTCTCATTATAGACATGATTTTATGGATTTTCTCCTTAAATGTTGGTGCATCGTCATAAGATTCATCCCAAAAATCATTAAATGTTTTAAACCCTTTATCCCTTAAATGTTTCAAACTACCATTACTATTGACCATAATAAAAGGTTGTAAACAATACATTGGTTTGAAGGTTTTTTCTGAGAAGAACACTTCACCATTAACTTTGGTTTCAGAAACAATTGATAGGAATGTCTTTTTATGCATTCCAAGATCGATAGTCATTGCCTGATTTTCGGTGATATCTACGTCATCAAAAGTTAAATTCTCGACAAACCCACTAAAAAAATCATTTATTAAGTGGGTCTCCTTTGTGGTGTAACCGTATATCTCATAGGATTGATATCTTGTTCTTTCCTCATTCCAAAAACTTAGGAACGTGTCTCTTTTTAATACCTCATCATTCATCAACTCATACGTAATCAATCTTCGGTGTTGATGTGCTCTTCTTTGGTAACAAAGGAATTTTCTTTCAAAAGTTGGGTTTGTGTTCTTGAGTGCAAATTTTCTGAAGTCATTTTGTGTTTCCTCCGTATGTATGTCTCTCCTAACTTTGGTTATTTCGGTGTTCATGTTAATGAACCATGGGAAGTCCCAAAAATACATATAAGGTACAAACTCAAAATCAGAGATGGACAGATCCGGTGGTGTTTGGTCACCACAAAGAACTTTAAAATTACTCCTATTTAATTTATGTTTTTTTGAAAATGAGACTAACTCATTATAAAATTTAGTAGGTATTAAAGAAAAGGGTTCACATGCGGTATGCATTGCAATTACACCTAACCCTTCGTGGACCATTTCTAATACTTCATCAGGTATTCTTAAGATCTTAAATTCATTAGAATTGTTGGTGTCAATCACATAAACAAAGGGTATGTTTTTCCCTTTTATCTCATGGGTCAGTTTAACCTTTTCTCTTATTCGAAACCCCATGACGGTATTCATAAGTCTACCACCCTCAATAGGTTCATAGAATATTGGATTCATTACGTCCCCATTCACTAACACTTTAAAATAGGATTGGTATTTATCTAAATCGTTTGAATTGATTCGTTTTATGCCGGATCTTGATTCGAAATATTCAATATCAAACCCATTTGGATAATAGTCAACAAACCTACTCTGTCCTTTATGTACACCACTTGATTTATCGAGAACCATGATCTCAATATGGGCGTAATTATCGAAAAGATAATTGAACTCATAGTCCATATTTGGACCACTCGGGTAAAAACTCACTCATTTTATTTTTTCTTTGGTTATCAAGTATCTTGGAGAACCTTATAAATTTATCAAACTCCTCTTGACTACTTTCTTTGAATAGTTCCGCCTTTAGACGATCAACCTCATCCTCTCTGAGGTATTTTATATTATTGATGATCTCGTCTTTCATTTCCTGAGGGATGATCGACACATGATGATGAGAGGGGTGATGTACGTAGTTGTGTGCGATTACAATGTCATATTGATTAAAAAATTGTTTGAAGTTATCGATATTGTAAACGTTTAAACAACTAACTGTTTGACATATCTCCAACCTAAAGATGTCTTTATAATCCATGATCTTGTGGAAGTTTTTCATTATGTTACCCCAATTAGAACCATGTCTAATGTATTCATTCCTACCCTCAGTGTCATCGATTGATAGGTGTAACCTGACATGTTTAAATTTTTTCCATATCTCTATGAATTTGTCAGGTATTGACCACATGTTTATACTGTAGTGTAGGTTCACATTTTTCGATCTCCCATCCTCAATCAATTTTTCTAAGAAGTATGCGTGTTCCCTAATAAGGGTTGGTTCACCACCGTTTATCCAAACCTCTTCTAACCCATCACACTTAGTTAGTAGTTCGTCATAAAAACCATGACTTCTAAACCACTCCGTCCTTATATCACATTTGAAGTAATTTTTCTCAAATTCGGTGTCTTTAAATGCATCAACATCTTCATTCCATCTGTTACTACTAAAAGGGTTACATGTAACACATTTTAAATTACACACAGTCCCCAACCTAAGTTCGATGTATTTGTAGTTTACCTTTTTTATTGTACCGTCTTCTTCTGTGTTTTTAATTGCATCATCAATTAAATGTGAGAACTTTAAGTTACTCTCCATTCTCTTACTGTAAATTTTATTCTTCTCGTAGAAGTAACAAGTCTTACATTCGGATGGGAATTCACCTGAGATCATTTTTCTTCTTACTTCTTTAAAGTTTTTAGAGTTTGCAATATCCTCGAGTGAATCCTTATCTAAAAATAAATTCAGATCGTCTTTTTTGGCAGTACTCATGTCATTCTCCATATCAGTGATACAACATGGTGTAACAGTCCCTATGGGATGAGTCGCTAAATGAATAAATGGTAAAACACAGAATGGTTTTCCGTCGAATTCTTCTTCGTTAGTCATTTTAATCTATTAATCTATCTTTCCACACATCATAATGTGTTGATTTAGGTTTATGGTTGGTGTTTAATAGGACAATCAAACTATCGTCATCTTCTTCATCAATCAGACAGGTAATGCCTCGTTTCACTAAAGAATTATATAATAAAACCGCAGAAGATCCGGTTAGGTTATCTACACCAACCTTATAAGACAATCCAAATAACGACACCCCTTTCTTATTTGTTTTTTTTAGGTGTTTAATAATTCTATTTGTTAACCACTCTACATGATTAAACCTTTCATTTACGATATTTGAAAATATACCGTTGTTTACATCATGACCACTAATAACCATACTATCTCTTGGGATGCACGGACCACCTGAAGGTAATCCAACATTCAAAAATTTAGGTGAATTAAATAGTGGGAACGTTTTAAGATTATCTAAAATATTTTGGGCGTCTCCGCCGGTAATGTCCGTTAGTCTTTGAACAGAATTAACAAAACTTATTCTCAATGATGTGTAAGAATTATGTAACATCTTAATAAGTGATGCCTCCAAAGGAGAAACCTTATTCACATGACCAATAGTACCCACCTCTTTATATAGATCAATAAGTTTTTTATATGATTCTGAAGAACCACCTATTATTACGTTTTTCTGATCTTTTATTGATTGGTATTCGTTACCCCCTTCAAACATAAAAGGGTTATAGATTATATTTAAATGATTGTACTCTTCGAAGATACTTATTATCTTATCGGGTGAAATTGTTGAAGTGATAACTACGTCTACTTCAGTGTCTTTTATGTTATCGAGTATATTATCTACAGAATCGTAATTGTAGTCAAAACCAATTAACTCTTTTTGATCTATCACTTTAGATCCATCATATTCTTCGGGTTGTGGTGTTGATACACAAATAAAGATGAGGTCTTTACCTGTGGTTGCATCATCTAAATCCTGAAACTCGTAAGAATCATATTTTTTGGTGATGTCATAGTATGATAACTTATGGTTACTATTATCACGAATGACATCATAAAGTGAGGTACCTAACTTACCTAAACCAATGATTGATATGTTCCATGTTTTAATCATTTAGTGTATTAGGTAGGTATTTATATTCATTTATTAATTTTGTTTGGTATATTTCACGAGGGATATTAACAAACTTAGTATTTCTTAACTTCTCTAAAATAGAGAAGTTAAATGATGTGGTTTCTCTCGTTAGATGAAATATCTCTTCTGCCGTGTACTTATTAGAAATTCTAACCAATTCATTAATCTGAGCGTCGAATCTTTTGTCTAATTCAGGTATCGAATCGAAACTATAATCTATTAACTCGTCATATAATTTAAAACCATATTTTTCACTAAGTTTTTTATGGTAGTTCTGACACGAAAACACCATAAATGGTTTTTCTGACATTATGGGTCTAAGGGTTTTTTCAGTCACAAAAAAATAGTCTGTAATTGTCTCAACCGCAATATCAAACGAACCCATCATATATTCAACAGGTGTTTTACTAATGTTAAACTCGATAGAGGGATCACTCTTATAGTTTAAATCGATGTTTTTATTCCAATAAAGTGGGTGAAACCTCAAAACCCCCCCTTTCTTATCTGTATACGAAAACGATGATTCATTATACGATCTAATACTACTATCAACTCTTAAACATAGATTTGTCTTTTCATTTAGTTTAGTTTCGTATAGTTTCTCCGCAATATACCCCCTCCATTCTCTACCTGCCTTGATAAATGTCATAATAGAAAAGTGTCTTGATGGTATAATAGTTTTAAGTAATTCAAAAGTTGCTTCCTTATGATGTTTACCATAAAACATCAAACTTGGGAAACGGTATGGTTGTGATTTTGCAAAGTAGTCAACACTGTCCCATGTCACTACTTTTATATTATCACATCTTTTGTTGATTTCCTCGTCGAACTCTGATCCACAATAATAGGTTAGATACTTGTCACACATTTTCAAATCATTATCCAACTCAATAAAATAATCAAGGTGATTTCTCTTATGGTAATAAATAATATACTCTTGGGGTAGAATAATATTGAAATATTTTTTTGGTGATTTAATAATATCTTGAATCATTTTACTTTCGTAATAGTATGAGTCCCATATATCAAAATTGTGGGTAGCTAAAACCTTTTTATTAAAGATGTTTTGATTTCTTAAGTCTTTATAGTCCTCGTGTGAAGCACACATAATAACATCCTCCCCAATCCTGTCCGAATGTAGTATTGATAATCCTTTTTTGGCATCCTCGGGGGTCATATACATGTGATATCCATAACAATCGAATTCGTCATTATCGTACTTCACTTCTTTGTGTCTACCGTCATAGATCATTGTTCTTGCCCAACCTTCGAATTCCGCATCGTTAGTTAGTATCATACCACCCTTACCGATGTTTATTATTTTCCTATGGTGAAATGAAAGTATTTTATAGTGAGGGTCTTGGTGAGATATTGCGGAGTTTTTTTCGAACTTACATGCAGAATCGATAATTCCCGTCTCACCTATTTCATATTCACCGTACCACTCCATACCGACTAATTCAGGGTAGTTACCTGAATGTATTATCTGATTAGGTACTGACACATAAGTCTTAGCGGGTATTCTAATTTTTTCGTTTTTTATACCTAAGTACTCAAGACAAAGTTTAATTGCGTTGGTGTTGGAGTCACACGCAATTGCGAAACCATAACCACAATATTCCTTTATTGCGTTTTCGAAGGAGGTAACGTAATCCCATGGATCTACGATTCCATATTTTTCGATTATTTGATCTTCATTCAGTCTTTCGAAACTCATTTCTCAACGGTTTTGTCAATAGGTTTCCCTTCATTTTCATCATAGTAATATAAACTTCTATGTGGTAAATCGTCTTTCTTATATTCTGAGGAACTCACATAGAAAAAGAATCTAAATCCATCTCTATAATGACCTTCAGGACAGTTTAGGGGGTTGGGGTGTCCGTGGTATCCAAGTTTGTCGTACTGCCACACCAACATATTACCATTAGAGGGGAATATTGAATGTACTTTACCACTTCTATCTTTGTCCCATAGTTGTAAATCACCATTCCAACTCTCATCCCATTCGGGATTTAGATAAAAGATCACACTAAGTGCCCTATGTAAATACAATTCATTGTTCCAATTGAAATCAGTGTGGATTTTAAGACTATCGCCTCTACCACATCTCATGTAACCCGCACCAACCAATGAAGGATCCGATATTAAACCTTTAATACCTGTAATATCTTCTAAAAAACTAATGAATGTTTTAGAGTGAACCGCACTTATTAAATTCTCCGCATGTTCAAATTCATGGTTATCCAATATCTCAAACATGTTTGAACCTGCACGTGTAAATATTTTATGATTGTCTTTATTAGTGGTGTATTCGTGATCTAATTCATTTTTTAGGGAGATTACAACATCATCACTCAAAAATTCAGGAAATACATACCATGGGACCGGATTATTGGTTTGGAAAGTCTTCCTTATTTTATCTCTGTCAAAAGTTTTTAAATCATGTTTAATTAAATTTTTAATGTTCATTACTAATTAATTTTTATACAATGGTTTGTATCAAATTTCCTTAAAATGGTCTCATTTAATTGAAACCTGAAAAGATTATCATGATAAAACTTATTATAATCAGGGTACCTTGATTTAAACCTCTTTATTTCGGTTATAATCGCCTCAGACCTTCCTTCCAATGTAGGTAAATTATCCCACTTTGTGTAGTCTATAATATCTTTGAATAAATCAAAACCGTAATTTTTATGTAACCACTTGGTGAATCCCGTGGTGGTATTAATTATAGGTATTTGATGATTTAAAAAGGGTCTCAATGTTTTTTCCGTAAGGTAATATACCCCACCATGCATGGAATTAGTCCCACCAACATCAGATGTTGTGGGGATTGTCTCATTCACTACCTCAAATATCGTATTTGATGAGTTACCTATTTCTGTTTTGAATTGAGTTTTATCCTCCGTTGTGATTTGTTCTTTATCTACTATTAAGGGGTATTCTATTTCGGGGTTGCCACTTAAGACCTTTAATAGGTGATGATTCTTTTTTGGTGAGTTAGCGGTTTCATCCACGCCTAAACTAATAGTATATTCATCAGGGTTAAAGTTTTTAATGATATCCGATACTTGTAGGATTCTTTGTATAGTAGTTCTTCTATTAAATGATGACACTAACTTAGTTTTAACTTTTTTGGTGATTTTCACATTCTCCCTATAATCACCCTCCAATAGAAAAACTTTAGAAAAGTAAGGAAAGTAATATACATTAACCTTAGAGTCTCTATATATGTGATGTTTAGTTGCGGTAATTATGTGTATATTCTTTTCGTCGATACCGTATTCGTACTTCGCAGCATATAAAAAATTAGATACATTGAAATTTCTTGGTTCTGAACGATTGTCTAAAAAGACATGAGTATCCTTACCAATAGAATGTTGACTGTTCTTGAGTTGGTATAATGGTTTCCTTGCAACCTCGATCGACACATCGAAAAAATCTTCAATGAAGACCACATTATTTTTCTCAAGTTCCCTGTCGTTATTTATGATATCGATACCAATCATGTTTAATAAGTCCTCTACAATACCATAATGGTATTGAGATATATCATTCTTACTACTTTTATGGTACCTTACTGTCTTTTTATGTCTCGTAAAAAATACTAACATTAAACCTCAATACTATTCCACCAATTTATGAGGTCCTCGTTTTGTGAGAAGATACCTTCAATTACACCTAAATTACCCCTATGTCTATCAATCTCCTGTAGTCTTTTTTTACCTCTCTTTATTCCCTCTTCCCAATCATCATACTCCTCTTGGAATGTCTTTTTCTTTTTTATGTCCTCGAAACATGTGACGTAATTATAAATCTTTGGATGTGTTTTAGACTTTTTCCTTGCATATTCAATGATATCATCGAGTATTGGGTTTAGAATTTCTCGTGGTATCATCATGGGTGACATAACAATACTACTATCGAAAGAGAAAGTGGTTTTGATTAGTGTATGCACATCTAAATCTGCAGTAATATCTATCATTTCCTTCATAGAGAATAATCCCGGTGAGGTTACGGTTAAATCAAATGCGGTACCGTATTCACCATACTGTTCATTTAAGAATAAACCTTCTTTAAAATTTTCAATCCACGAGTCCCACTTGATCCCGTGTCTAACATATTCAACATTACTACCGATACCATCAATACTCGCACAAATCTGAACACTCTTAAAATGTGGTAGATAATCATATAAATAATGGTCCTTATATCTCACCCTACTCAAATTGGTATTGTATCTTACCGTAACGTTTTTTGATTGTCCATTATCAACCAAATACTTCATCACGTCCCAATGTATGTCCCACATAAGTGGTTCACCACCAACCCAATATATTTCCTCAATCCTACCGTCGTACACTGCATCCCATAATTCCTTTTCCGCCACTTCTGTTTGGAATTCTTGGATCATAGGTTTATTTTCTTTTAACGCCCACGCGTCACCCCCACTTGAATATCTACCCAACTTACGATTTTCTGCCTCCCATGATGATGATAATTGGTCACCACACATTCTACATTTAAAATTACATAGGTTTGTAATTCTGTAGTCAAAGGATATCGGTTTCAGTTCGGTATAACCATCGTCATTTGTCTTTTCGAATATTTCGTCAATCTTATGGGGAAAAAGAGTTTTTGTGAAGTAATCCCTATAAACATGAATATTCAAGATTTGATTATTACAAACATCGCATTGAGAGATCTTCTCACCCGCCATAAGTTTCTTCCTTATGTCCATCATATATGGACTATTCCAATGTTCTTCCAAACTCGCAGGTTTATATTCGGAATTCTCGTCGGCCTTATCCGCATCGATATATTGTGTTGCCCAAGTCGCCTTTTCTCTACTTGCACAACATAATCTCCTTTCACTTTGAGGTGAGAGGTATGTGTGTGTCCATGGTGCAACACAAAACGTTTTATTTCCTTCTGATGGTTTAATTTTCATATTTAATTACATTTCCCACAAACAGTCTTACAAAAAATAAACTGTGTGTTATTCTCAAAATTATCATAGACAAATTCATGTAAAACACCGCTCTCTAAAACCTCATTTATGGTTCTATTATTCAATGAAAATTTGTCTATACCTATATCTATAAGTTTATTTAAAATCTCTTTCTGTTTATCATTTTCGTCACCCTTAGAATTCTCAATACTAAGTGAGTATTCAGGGGGTATCATACAACAGGGCATCAAATAACCGTCATATGTTATATACAAGTTGTGTTGACTCTCTGATAGGTTTGATGGGTCTTTACTATTCTTAGAATAACATGTTTGTTGGAAATTATCCCCGTTCACATCAACCCTATTAAAATCGGTATATTCATACGGTCTCTTAATGTGGTTATATTCGATAACATTATCCTCAACAACAAGTGGTTTTTGTCCTAAGTCCTCCGTAGAGAGAATTAGGTTTAATTCGATACTATCCGATAGAGACCACTTTTTGTTTGATAGTTTATTAGTAAGGTTATTCGATTCATAGGTTAAACTATGGGTATATTCCCCTTTCATGTTATACCCACGAGTATATTGACCCAACGTAAAAGGTTCCCTTAAGAAGAGACTATTACAACCTATGTCCGTACAAAAATCATATATGGGTTTAATTTGATCCCTTGTTTGGTCCCACAATAGAAACTGTATCTCTATTTGATTTTTATCGATTACATTTTCAGAGAATGATCTGATATTCTCTTCGACTTTTTTCCATTTTGCGTTTATCCGATATAGTTCGTTTTTGTCACCATATCCGTCAATACCAAAGGTTATCCAAACACCTAACTTAGCCAATTCTTTATATTGGTTTGGTTTACCGATACCCCCATTGGTACTTATATGTATATGACAACTTGGATTAGAATCCCTAACCCATTTTAGTATATTAACGACTTCGGGATTACCCATCCCGTCACCGAAATTACCACAAACATTAAAGTACTCTAATTTGGATACGAGATCGTCACCGACAACTCTTTGGACCTCACTTAAAGTCCAATATGTTTGATTAAACTGATTGTATACACCCCCATCCCTACGAGGACAGACAGGACATCCCGCATTACATAGTGACGATATTTCAAAATCTAAATGGGTAATCATTCATCATCTTTGTCATTAATGAAATCCATCATTTCATTTTGCATGTTATCCACATCATCTTCAGGTTCCACGTAGTCTTGTGCACCGGGATTTGCCCATTGGGGATCTAACACCCACCCTTCTTTCTTGGCGGTATCTAAAACTTCGTCGACATAACGATTTGATTTTGCATCATCACCATCAACTAAACCTTTTAATGGTGCAATGTTAGTTTCAGGTATACTATCCCACCATTCTTTTAACATTGGGAACGCCTCTAAGAAGTTTTTACCTCTCCTCATATCGTATTGAGTGTAAAAAGATTTAAAATCCCTTTCTCTCGATTCTAAAGAGGATGTAAATGCGTGACCCGTACTAACTTCTCTGATGTAGGTGACCAAACGGGTCATACTATCCTTTTCCCATTGGATAAACCCATTCTTTTCATCATCCCAATTGTCGTTAATCCATTTCTCAATTGCATCCGCTCTTTCAAGTCTTATTTCTTTGGGTAGTGTTACTATCGATTGAAATGATGGGAATCTTAAAATATTGAACGAACATACAGGTGATTGTGTGTTGTGTTTCTTTTTGAGTTTTAACATCTCATCCATGAATTCAGGTAGACTGAATAAACACAACGCATTTATGGTCATCATACAATTACTTGATTGTACATTACCTTCACCTAACATCCTATCCATGTTTGTGATCCATTTATCCCAAACTAAACCATCTCTAATGTACTCGGCTTGTATCCCAACCGCCTCACAACTTGTATAGAGGTGAAAACTTTTAATGTTGTGGGATGCTTTAAGTAACTCCTCAAATAACGCATCTTTCTGACCAAGATTGGAGTTCACCGCAAATTCAACTTCACACTCAGGGTGTTGCTCCCACCACTTCATCAACTTCCAAAAATCTTTAGACATGGTCGGTTCACCACCTGTAACTCTAAGTTCCCTTAAAGTGTGTTGTAATTCACCTTCCCACCATTTCCAAAACGCCTCAATGTATGGGTTACCTTCATTCTTCCTACCATACGGCATCGAATGTGATCCGTCGTGTTGGAACGCTGCGGCACCGTCAGATACTAAATTCTGATATGCACCATTCTTCTTAACGTCGTTTTGCCACTGTGTTGAAAAGGAAGCATTACAATAAGAACAACCAAAATTACAATTAGGGTCAAATGCAATTTCTAACGTCTTTAAATCAACATCTTCCTCCCATCCAAAGGTTTCCTTACACTCATTCAATTCCTCATCAGTGTAAATAACAGATTTATGTACCCTATCGGATATCTTTTCAGGTCCTAAGTCTTCAATCTTCCAACAGTATTCACATTCTTTGGGTCTCTCACCCTCCAACATCTGTTTTCTTATGAGTTTCTTATATTGTGTGTTGTGGATTGCTTTATGGTTCATTGCCACCTCCTCTAAAGGAATTTTATGCGCGGGTGGGTGGTGACAACTCGCCGTCGTACCATTACCTAACCAAATAGTTGCATTATACCATTTTGCACCACAGAAAGAAGGTGAAACCTTGTTCACCACACGATCTCTGTAGTCGAGATAACTCTCATCGTGTTTTTTTGCTATTATACCCATATTATTTTTCTAAAATTTTATGAATGAAATTACAATTACCTGTAAAATCATATACTTTGTAATTCGTCTTCTCTTTAAAATCGTACAACCCAACCACTTCATGACCACCAACATCCTTGGTTTCATAAATTGATTTGATATTATTAAAAGATAAGTATTTTTTTGATATTAATAAATGATCAATGTCATATTCGCAGTAGTTTAGGTTAAATCCATTATGAGGGAAATTACCTGACCCAAAAAGAATATGAGGTTCATGACCCACACTTAATTTTTGACCACTAACCATCATTTTTTCAAGTACTACCATATCATTAATTAAAACCTCAATGTAGTTAAGTTGTTTATTATATCTGATAGTTATAAAATTCCAATCCCAACCTAATTCGTTGTTTATGAAAAGATACTCTGCCTCCACTTTACCATCTTTTTCAAAATTGCAGATGAAAAGAAGGTTATTGTTTTCTTTTTCCACGTCCAATCCCATGTAGTTAGGTAGTTTCGCAAATAAAGTCCTCTTAGATGGTTCCTTACTTAGTATTTTAACCCTCATGTTGATGGTAAAATCATTTCCACCCTCAAAAACGGAACCTATGTCTCCTTTATTTATTCCATATGAGACCGTATCGGGCCACAATAACCATGGTTCTCCGTGTTCTATTGTCATATCTTAATTTTATTAAAGAATTCTTCTAATTCAGGGAACGTCTTAATAAAATCAGTCCCTCTACGTCTATCATGTTCAAGAACGAACCTTTTAAAGTTTTGTCTTTCGATGATTTTATCATCACCTGACTCAGAAATAGACCAATCATAAATTCTCTTTATTTTTTCGGTTTCAACTTCTGTCATACCCATGTGTTTATTATCAAAAACAGGAACACCTAAGTAAAGTGATAACTCAGCATTGGTTAGTATTAATTCCTTATGTTCATCGGTGAGTAATTTAACCGATTGATGAGCCGGATATCTTAAATAAGAAGTATCTAACAATATTGGGTGTAACCAAAATCTATCTTCATTATAGTGGTCATATTTTAATTGGTGGATGTTCTTTATTAGTTTGTTATAAGTAAAGGGACTCATTAGGTTATAAGTGGACATAATGGTTACCGTAACTTTAGGTAATTCACTTAATACTTTATTAAGGTTATCCCAAAATTTATTAAACTCGAGTCCATTTCTTATATACTCCGCTTGTTCACCCCACGCATCCACTGAAGTGAATAGTATTACTTCTTTGACTCTATCCTCATCTATAATTCTCTTGAGTTTCTCAATCATTCTATCGATAAGTCCGTCAACCACACCTAAATTAGAATTAATTGCAAATTTTAATTCTTTATTTGGGTTTGGGTGTTCGATTATGTAGTCCAATACTTTCCATGTGTCTTTAGATAGTAGAGGTTCTCCTCCTGTAATTCTAAATGTGTTTAAGTCTTCATAGAGTTCGGGCCACCACTTCCAAAACGCCTCGACATAAGGATTGTATTCACTCTGTAGTATGGGTACACTACCTTCCGCAACCATAGTTTCATAACTATTAAATGATGGTTGTGTTGGATATCCTCCGTGTTCTTTCGATTCCTGAAACCATTTAGATGAATATGCGGGTCCACAATAAGAACATTTGAAGTTACATGTGTTGGTAAATGATACTTCCACGTATCTCGGATTAAAATCTGACTTCCAATCCGAGTTAACGATTTCATCGAAGTGAGGTTTAGACCACGGTTCTGAGGATTTATAGATACGATCAGAATACACATCGGAGTTATCTTCAATGTTCCAACAGTATTCACACTCAGAAGGTCTACCTCCCGTTAACATTTCCTTTCTCTTATACTTTTTGAAGATGGTGTTGTGTAATGCCTTAGGATTTTTCTCCACCTCCCTTACGGGAATTTTATGTACACTCGGGTGGTGACAAGAGTGATTAAATCCCGTTTGTAAATGCATGGTGACTTGTGTCCATTTTGCAAGACACATCCCACACCCAACGGAATTTAATTTATTTTTAGTCTCTTCAAAATTAGTATTTGACATTACAGTTTTACGTTTAACATTTCACAATCATCGTCAAACATAATAGTTTCCACTAATTCATATTTGAGATTAGACATTCCGTCGTTTTTATAGTCGATTTTCTTTTGTTGCATCTCCCTAACGAATCTTTTTTCATTCTTCGCGGTTGTTTCTCCTTGATGCCACTTACCATTAACAAAACCTAAGTCCAAATGTGGTAAACAGTAAAACTTACCATCTCTTCTATATGGTAGTATGTTTTCAACGATTTCGATGTCGGTATTTTTAATTTCTATATCATTTAAAGTACCAACAATACCATTAACCTTATCTGTGATTTTACCATCACTGATATTTTCAAAGTCGAGATCCATAACTGCACCATCACTACCACCTTCAAAGACATGTGATATCTCTTCGGGTGTGAAGAATCTATTATATACCTTACACTCGGCAATTTCACCTTTGAGTCTTGTGTTTGCTTGTGGGTCGAAACCTAAATAAAATGGATTTCTTAGATCATATCTTAATAATCTATTATCAAAATCTAATGGTCTTTCTTCCTTTTTATTCCTAACATTGGTCGCCAACTCATCATTTACGTAACAATACATTTTCTTATTCTCCGCATCAATGGATATGGTAAGTCTTGTCCACATATTCTCAAACCTCTTTATCCAATTATATATTGGTGCCCTTGTCATATCAAATAATTGAAAGGTCATTGCTCTTGAATTGTTAAATGAAATCCCATAGTTGAAACCACCACTTTTTCTAAAGATTGGGTACTCGATGAACTGTCTATCCTCATCACCCACTAACCATATTGGAACCTTATCCTCTTGTTGTTGGGTTTTGACTAATAAGGTTATCGTATGATTCCTATTTAAGTACTCCACAACCCTCCTATTCGATGGAATTTCAACATGGGAAGTATCTCCATTAAAGTATAACGAAGGTCTATTAGTTTTATTGCTTATCACTTTACCGGTGGTATACCCCTCATAGTAAGCCCTCCAAAACAGGTCGTCATCCTCCATACCCCAATCCCAATAATCGTTGGAGTATCCGTTAGTTCTTTCAACCTGTTCCTTATTGAAAAGGATGACACCACCGAAGTATTGATCATAACTCATATCATATCCGTACTTTGATAGTTGAGTGGCGATATGTATTGGGGTCTCTTCAGGATACGAATAATCACAAGTCTCATCATAGGGTAACATGTCAACATCATGCCAAGCAATGTAATCACATCCATCCTCGAACGCTCTTTTTGCTGCGATATTTTTCATTGCACCCCTATTAAATAACTTATCATCGACTTGGTGAGCAACATAAAATTTATGATCTATACCCTGCCTATTTAAATGTTTTCTTAAGTGGGGTACCAATTTCTTTAAGTGTTCCTCCCTATCTCTATATGGTATACAAATACCTAATTTGTGACTCATATTTGGACTGTTAATTTTCTATAACCTTTAAGGTTCTTATCTTTTATTAATTCATATTCTAAACTATTCAAACCCTCATTAGTAAAATCGTTTAATCCTTGTTTTACTATGTTGTTATAATAGATTTGATTACTTCTCGTTTCCTTATGTATCCAATTCTTTTCTACTGATGCATTGTTGTCATGGTATAACTCCCTAAAAATCCCATTCCTTCTTATTGGTTTAGGTATCGATGTTGAATGGTTAATTTCTCGATCGGTTACTTGTGACTTATACATCGTTAGATCTGTTGTTGAACATTTAAGACCATTCAACTTTAGAGTTATTAAGTTCATATCAAACTCAACTCTTTCCTTATCTGAAATAGATCCCACATACATAAACTTATTTTGTAGATCTAATATGTCATTATCCATTGTAATCTCACCAACAAACACGTCATTCATAAACATAGAAACATTTCTATCTTTTTTAATGATTCTAAATGATGATGTGACATCATCTAAGACATCAGTGGTGATTGAATAAGGTTTCTTATCCTTATCGAAGACCTGAAAAAAGAAACGGTTGAATGAGTTGTAGAATAAACCTATATTATGACCCGGTATACAAATTAATGGGTACTCATCATATTCTTTATTTTCGTTAAAGTACCTTGAATTAACTTTAATTGTTGTATCAATATTGAAATCGTTGGTTAAGAAGTCTTCTTCTATCTCAACTCTGCAGTATCCATCCTCGATAATCTCGACAGAATACTTACTGTAATTGTCCACACCAACTTTCTCAGTGTCGAAGAATAAACCACCATGAGTAACTCTATGGAATAAGTCGTCATCTTCGAATCCCCATCCCCAATAGTTATTTGAATATCCGTTGATACCAACGAAGTCCTCGGTATTAAAGATGGTTACACCACCGAAATATCTAAACAATATATCACCCTCTTTATTCTCAACTTTAGAAACTAATGATGTTGGGTATTTTGGATAACTGTAGTCTACATCGATAGGTAATAAATCAACATCATGAAAGCACAAGTAATCGAACCCTTCATCAATTGCAATTTTAGATCCAATATTTAGAAGTTTACCTCTATTAAAAGGTCCGTTATCCGACTGTTCCACCACGAATATTTGATATTCCTCTATCCCATTTTGGGGTAGGAAATCACTCATATACTTGATGAACGTTCTAAGATGATTGGGTCTATCCCTATACGGTACTATTATCGCCAGATTCTTCTTCATATTCTCGTTTTGGTCTATTTGTCCCACCAATAGTCTTGGCTTTGCTTAATTCATAAAACTCATTCAGGTACCATTCAAGTCTTTGGGACCATGATGCGGTATCTAATTCGTAAACAAAATTGTTTATTCCTTCTAATGAATCTGCAATTCTTTCGAGGGCTTCTACACCCCTCTTATTTAAATTCTCTTTATCAGATGTCGCCATATTTTAGTCTTTTATTTAATATTAAATTATTTTTGATGGTCTCGAATACCTTCTCTTCGGGACTATCCAATTCCACTTTCCATTCAGAATCTTCTATGTGATTTTCTATTTCAGAAAGTTTATGATCAATAACCTCCACCTTCTTATATAAGTCGTCATTTTCTGCACTTATGGTAGAAGTGTTTTTATGTATGTCTTCGATATCGGATTCTAAAGACTTAATCTCAAAATATTCCCCATCGACAATACCATTTCGTTCGGTTTCCAATTTCTTAATTTGGTCGTATTCCTCCTGTACTTTCCTTTGTAGTTCCTCCTCTATGGATTTTATATTTTCATAATGTTTTTCAATGGAAGAATTTAAGGTATCCTCGGTTTCTTTTATAGTGTCGTAATGTTCCCTTACCTGATCCCACTTTTCATTTACAATGTTCGGTGACTCTTCTAACCTCTTAACGTTCTTATTAATTTCATCGAATAAGATCTTTTTTTCTTCTTGTAATTTCAATTTTACGGACTTACTCTCGTCCGTTTTAAAAACAAAATCGTAGATGTTAGATTCTTTAAGATTAGATTCGAGATACAACAAAAAGAGTGATACCACAACTGACCAATCATCAGATTCGTATCTGATATTTTCTAAGGTGTCCGCAAACCCCTCCAATTTATTAACTACGGGTTCTGTAAACTCTATGTAACTATCTTGTACCATTCTGTGTTATCGTCATATGTTGTTTTATTCAAGACTTTGTAATTAATTGAGTTCAACCCATATTTCTTACTATCTATTTTACCTTCTAATAAATCCATAAAGGTTAGTTTGTTTTCAATTATGTCAGGATCATAGGTATCGATTAATTCTTCGAATTTTAATCCTTCGATATCAAACTGACCTTCCTTCCTGTTCGGAGTGTATATTTCTGTGGGATCTTTAAAATGAAATTTCGTTTTAATGTCAATCATTCCACCAATCTGCCATACCGATGCGGTCATATCTAATAATACGGAATTTTCCTTAAAAAGACAAGGTTTTCTAAGATCTAACCAATCCGCATCTATACCGTAATAGTATTCTTTACTGATCTCAAAATCATTTAATTTTCTCTTAAATAATTTAAAATCATATAGGTTAATAAAGTTGTGGTTTTCAACATCACCTATCAACAATGTCGCGGACCTAACCCTTAACTCACCATGATAGGTAATCTCTTCACTTAGATTTGAATTGACGTATATATGAACATACTTATTCTCACTATCATGTGTCACCACAAAATGATTTAATACTGATAAATCAAGATCTTTAATTTCGATTTGGAACATATTCATATCGGTATTGAACATTTGAACAATCACCTGATTGTCGTTAGAGAATACTTGAAAATCCCAACCATTGTGTGTCCTAAAGAAGGTGTTTTTGTTTATAGGGATTTCCTCTTCCCTGTAAAAAAATGAAATAGTAAAATCATCCAATAGATTATTCGACGGTTTAGTCATAAAAATAGATTTAGGTTGTAATGAAATCAACGAACCATATCTACTTATCTTCCTATCTTTAAAATCTGTTTTGAATATTTCATTATTAGAGTATCCATACTTTTTGTTCATTTTAACCTTGGATGTTGCACACCTGTGTAGGAGATCTAAATCAATATATCCTTTACCCCAATAATCATTTGAGAATCCATTAATTTCGTCAAATACGTCTTTTGGAAATATCACAACACCACCAAAGAACTGTTCGTAGGGTAAGTCAGTACCATCACCTTCTCTATATCCGAATATTTGAGTAGGGGTGTCCACATAATAATATTCAGAACTATCGTTCTTAGGTAGTAGATCAACATCGTGGAAACAGAAATAATCGAAGTTGTCTTTAATTTCATTTACAACCGCGTTACATAATTTACCGTAGTTGAAGGGTCTATCGTCAGATTGCTCCGCAACAAATATTTTATAGTCTATTTGTTTATTAGATAAAAACTCCACCATATGTGGTAGAAATACGTCTAACTCGTCTCTTCGGTCTCGATATGGTACTATTAATGCTAATCTCATATACTCACAATCTTTCTGATTAGTTTATCCCAATGTCTGTACGAACTAAAATTAGGTTTATTAGATTTTAAAAACATAAAATCCCTATCTCTTAAATTCACTTTAAAATTTGTGGATTTAAGTTCGTTATACATTGTCATGTATTCTTTTGAGAATGCATAAGGTTGGTTTAACTCACCAACACTCTTCAATCTTTCCTTTACTGTTTTATCCCACTTAAAATGGTGTACCTGTACTGAGTAGTCTTGGAATGGAGCTATGATTGGGTGATTCCATCCCTGCCATCTCCATGTGGTGTGACTATCAATAATTGCGTAGTGTTGACCATTGGTTAATTCCACATCACCTCTCATCACACAAACTTTGTTAGGACAAGCATTACTGAGTGGGTATCTGAAAAATCCCGCATAAGGGAATTGTTCAAATAGAGAAATGTCTTTTTGTATTTCAGGAAACTCACCATTCTCCCCCACTCGGTCAATGAAACCACCTCTCACCATAGTCCAAAGGTTATCTTCACATTCATCAATGATTTTGGATAAGTCATTATTGGGGTATAAGTGGAATTCATCAATATCGGCAACTACCCACCAATCCTTTTTATTCTTAGATTTTATCATATTGTATAATATGGTTACTTTCTCCCAATCATACACTCTATCCCTCACAACCTTTACAATTTTTGCATTGTCGTATTGATTTATAATTGATTTGGATCTATTAAGAATCCTCGGGGACATCTCAGATTCGTATATCACAAATTGTATCTCATCAACGAACTTGGAATAATGTTCGATGAAGTGGGGTAACAATTCATAACCATGACCTAAGACACAAATTAATCTTATCATATAATACCCGATTTAAATTTTCTATTTAGTTTATTCACTATCTCCTCAGCACCGTAATATTTTATACCCTTCTTTTTGATCATCTCAAGTACTTCCCTTGATTCCTTCATCGGAGAACCTAAGTGAGTATACCCACCAAATGCGAAATCAACCAACTGTTGAATATTGTAAGAATAATCCGCATGTAAAAACCTTTTAATTTTTTTGCCGTGACATGTTATAACTTGTGATTTACCTTCCATAGATAAAGTAACAGGTACCTCACTACTCATAGGGACAATAGATGAATCAAAGAGGTTATTCTCATTCATGTCTTGTATCCTCAGATTTAAATCATTGTCTTTGTCTAAAAGTTTTATTACGGGGAAATAAAGTAGTTGTTCTAAAATACAGGCATTGTAATGGTAGTTTTTATCCCATATCTCTCTCTTATCCTCGTAGAGATTTAAAATATAAGTCGCCGCTTTTGATATGATCTCATAGTCGTACCCACCAAATACATTGAAGTTGGGAGTAAAATCAATTAAGACCCTCTCTTGTAATTCTTGAGGTAATAGATCAGGATATCTATAAAGAGTGTCAAAGTAAGTGTGGAACCAACCTAAGATATTCTGATCCCATTTGACATTAATCAAATCATCTAAACGGGGTCTATCTCTTTGAATCAATACTTGGATTTGTTCAGACATCTCCTTAAATAGATTTATGAAATTAAAATCAGGGTGGGAATAAATTATCCTATGATGTTCCTCAAATGGTCTTCTCTCAAAAAAGAAGGTGTCGTAGTCAATATGTAAAAAGGGTTCTTTCTGATCTTCGAAAACTTTAATCTTAGGTATTGAAAATACATCACCGAAATTGTAGTTCTCAAATAATTCAGTATTAATTGTGTCGTAAGGTATACCAATCTCCTTAACAATTTCCGCACTCTCTTCGTCACAATATAAGTGTATATTACCCCAATGTTTTTTTGCACATAGTGCGGATATTGACATATACGTTAATACGAATTCGTCATTTAAATTCTTTCCTTTCTCTAATTTTTTAAATGAATGAATTATTTTCATCTTTTCTTCACTAATGTTAGTCCTGTTGATGATGGTTTATCTTTAAGATTCCCAAAATTGAATAGATTCATAACAGTCCAATCTTTATTATCTTCTAATTCACTTATTAATTTAGATGGACCATCGAAGGGGAAGAAATCCTTTTTTGCATCTTCAGATGTAATTAAAGTTTCGGAATATGAAGAGTCAGTATCATGTATTAAAACGAGACCGTTTGGATTCAGTCTTTTCGTATACAGATCAAAGTCTTTCTTCACACCTTCGTATGAATGGTCACCATCTATGAATATTAGGTCAATCATAATATCTTCTCTAACGAAGAAATCATAATACGCCCTTTCTGATGTTTCTTTTATAAATCGAGGATAGAAGGTTTTTTGGTAGAACCCATCCATATCACAAACATTACTCTCCCCACCAATACCATTACATGGGTCAACAAGAAATGTTGTTCCTATATCTCCCCACGAATAGGTATCGTTACCTTCAAATATTCCCTGTTTGTGTAAGTCTATTCTCGCTTGTGTCATTATTCTTGGGATGTACCCACCCCCCGTACCAATACAAACACAATTTTTATATCTCATGTGTTGTATTAGTGAATAAACGATAATCCCATCACCCATGTGAGATGATGTTGCACCATGAGTCCACAGAAATGGTAATTTATCACCATCATCTGTAGTTATATATTTCTGTATATATTCTTGGTTCGTTATCACTTAAAATAATTAGGTATCTCCTTTGTTGGTGTGTGTCTTGTAATTGGTTTGAGAGTTTGTTGTGTGATCGTCAATAATCTCCTATCTAAACTAATGGGGATGCCATTTTTTAAACAAGAAACAGAGACAGATACACCTTCTCCCGCACCTGAAACATCTTTATTTAACCTTACATCACAGAATTCCTTAACCACTTGTAGTTTTTCGTAATCAGAGAAGAAGTTTTCTTTTTGAAAACCTTTCTTATTGAATACGATGAAGTACTCCCATATAGTTTCAACATTATCCACTTCGGGATAGATAGATAAAACATAATTTTTGTACTCCAACCACTCTTTATCTACCATTGGTATGTCACCAACAGTTTTGAATTTTGCGGTATGGTTCCATAATGTATCAACATAGGAAACACCCTCTTTAAAGTCATATTTTGATAACCTGTCTAAGAGAGAATAATCGGATATATGTAAATCAGCGTCAAGTAATATTGCAATGTCATGGTTCTCATGAATATTTTTAACAAGACTTACTTTATCGTAGAATGATTTGTAGTTTCTTTTATAAGGGATGAGTTCAATACCCGTACCCCAAAATTTCTTTAGAAAATATTCGGTATTATCTGTTAAAACATAACATTTATACCCCTTTTCTAAGATATTCTTTAATTTTTCTTCAGTACCTTTAAAATAAAAGTCTTTACCGAAGCACATAATTCCGAAACCTATGTTCTCCATAGGTAATAATATAAAGAAAATATACTAAAAAGACAAGTCTATTCTAAACCAAATCTTGATTTAAAGGAGAGATAATTTTGTTTTACCTCATTAGCGGGTAGTACTCTATCGTACATTCTTGTTACAGGAATTTGACCATCAACCCTTCTTTTATTAGATGAGTTACCCTGTCCAATGTACCTAACCCTTAATCCTGAGTACGCACTATTCCAAACATATGACACGTGATCACCACCTTCGGGTTCTCCATTTAGGTACATCTGATAAGAAGTACCATCGTCACTACATGTTAATACCGCATGATACCATGTTTCGGGTTGTATAATTGTTGATCCGTATTTCCATACTCCGGGTGATCTATTCCATAACGCCAACTTATTACTTAATACCGACCAATACCAACTATTATTTATGATACTATCAGAACCTATGAAGTTACCCGGTGATATAACATTATCATACCCACCCGGTACATTCCTATACTTCACAATCGACTCTACCGTCCATCCTCCCGTATTTTTAAAAACAATATCGGAACCTAAATCAATATATGTATTTAACGCATTAAAATCAGGATATTGATCCGATGTCCATAATATATTTGAGGTGTCTATGGATGTTGTATTTGCGTGGTCATTAAATGCCTCCGTTCTTGTTAGTGTTGGTGAGAATTTGGTTGGGTGGTCTTTTAATTCTAATTGGACATCCGCAATCTTAAATATTGTAGGGGCACCATTCACAAAGTAATGACCATACATGTAAACAGACCCATATGAGTTAGTTAAGTCTCTTGCGGATGAAATTGTATATGTGTGATAAACTCTCTCCCATGTATGTGTTTTGGTGTTTGTGGAAGTTGATGATCCATTAGATAGTCCATCGTGGAATCCGTTACCTCCTGAGGTCGTCTTTGAATAGAATCCCGTGTTTGCTCTTTTGGTTAGGTTATTGGTCCACTGTAACCATGATATTGTGTATTGATCTCCCACACTCATACCTAAACTTGCCCAATCACTCATACTCGCACCAAAACTCTTCGCCTTCCAATTACCATCATAACAATTCATGACTGTTACGGGTTTACCCAATTCATCATCGTATTGCCAATGAGCATGGTGAGTGTTCTCCCAACTACCCACACCCGTGTTAACATATCCTGTTATGGATGTTCCATTGGAGTTGACTGTTTGAATTGCGTGGGGATGATTAAACTCCCAATTACCTGATGACGTAGCACTGTATGTGGTATAAGACTCTTGTTTAACCGCATTTTGATGCCATATGTAATTCGTGGTTGGTTCTCCACCAAACTTAAACCCTTCAGAATCATATCCAAATATTAAACCTTCATTATTTAAACCCCCACCTATTTTCATTATAAACCAAACCTTTCTTTATGGGCGTTAAAGTTCTGTAGAACTTGATCCGCACTTAATAGTGTGTTATAAACTTGTATTGGACCCCTTTTCTGTGGGGTATATTCACTTGACCAGCCCCAACCAATATATGCGGTCGTTGTTGTAATATTCTTAGGACCACTACTATCAGTAACCGTATCAGATAGAGTACCGTTCTTATATAATTTATGGACTTGTCCTTCTCTTGTCAGTGTGATCATTTGCCACTCATCTGTGGTTAAAAAAGAATTATCAAAGGTTACGCTATATCCTTGGTATACATAGATTTTTCCACCCTCTGAATTATCAAACCTCACCGCCTTCAATGTAAAGTTATATTGATCATTCAATGTAAATAAATGGGGGTAAGTACTATCATATGATGGATTGATCCAACAGTTAATTGTGTAATCACCAGCACCAAAATCAAAATCATTATTAGAGTCGGGTATTTCAATCCTATCATCAGTACCATCTAAACTAATAATACCTTGATTGTCCGTGGAGAATGTGGATCCTCCCATAGTACCATTATTACCTCTACCCGATAAATCTACGATACTGTCACTCCCATTGTAACAACGAGGTGATGCAACATCTAAATTTAGGATTAAACCATCTCTAACAATATTTGGTCCTCTGAAAATACCCATATCTATAAATATTCAATCTACTACTTTGGGGAACCAAATTCGTAAATACCTAAATGACCAATTTCATGTGTTAAAGTGGTGTCTATATAAACCTTACAACCCTTATTCCTAAGTTTCTCTAATAACCTAAAATCCTCACCTAACCAATTACCGTCATTTTCATTATATGTAAATTCAAAATAAGGTTTCCTGATTTTATTAAAAATATTAGTTTTCATTAGGATACACCCCATACCAACACCTTCAACTTGTACCAACCCTTCGTCAATATCAAGTGGTAACCAACTATTCCAATCGTATAGTTTCTTATATGCGACAGGTGTTTGTGGTTTTGATCTTTTCTTGTAGTTACAACCGACAATTTCTTCACCGTGAGACAATAATCTAAGTGCGGTGGTTGATGGGAAGGTCATATCACTATCCAACCATAAAATATAGTCGGAATCAACTTCCATAGAGGATTTAACGAGTTGTTCTCTTTGATTAAGGAGTATTGTGTTAGAATTAAAGAATAGGTATGTCTCAATACCCGCACTTTCGGTGGTTTTTATGAGTTGTGATAGTGCAAAGGCGAAACCACTATGTACAGTGTCTCTTGTAGGTACAACAATGGATAATTTAATGGGTTGATTTAACCATATTGATGAATTATTCTTGGATTTTATCATTTGGTATGTTTTCTCCGATTATGTCATCCTGTATGGTTACCCTCTGACCGATTTTTATTAGTTCTTGTATCCTTTTACTCACCAAATCATAGTCAGTTTTAGGTAAATTACTTATTTGATGGTAAGTGTCGGGGTTGAATGATCCTGTGGTGAGTATTTCAACCGACCCAAGACGAGATAGTCTCTCTATATGTGCCAATCGTGAGGTATAATCATCATTATTTATTAGGTTAAAGACTTTTGATCTACCATAATGATCTATAATACCATTTAGAACCTCTAATTCTTCTTTATAGGACTTAAATACTTTTGATAGTATCGTGATAAGATTATATCTAAAGATGAATCTCTTTAGTTTGACTCTATCATAATGAATCCCTTCCCATTTTAGGTAGGTGAGTTCATATTTGGATTGTTTGTTGTTGAATCTTATTCTCATTATAAGTTATTTGACTTATAAATAAGAATATAAGGAATTTAACTAATATTATAAAGGTATTAGTATGTATTAGGTGTGTTTAACCCCCCGAAATCTCCTGACTCTTCTGTTGATGATCCTGATGGGATTGTTGGTGCGGTTATAGAAGTTCCTATGGTACCTAAATTCCTATTTATACCTAAAGTACCATTAAGTTTGATATTAGAACCAGCAGGTGGTGGGTACGCACCTGTAAGACCGAGAGCTCTCGATATTCTCCCCATACTTACTTCAGATCCTGTTGCCGGTATTTGTCCCATTATTCTATATCTTCTTCTGTTATAATTACATCACCATTACTAAACTCGGTAGTGATGAATCTTTTACCATCAATTATTTCTTCGTATTCGTTTACAATTTCCATAATCAAATATTATTATAATCTCTCCCATCGGTAGATTTACCAAAGAAAATCCTACTTAAACCCCAAACATGATCTTGGGG
>Ga0222719_10000017_pt1 | contig 170636 bp, 169 predicted proteins | sample C33_34DmetaG_FD_165039 | JGI IMG/M metagenome (GOLD analysis project Ga0222719, IMG submission 165039) | Estuarine water microbial communities from San Francisco Bay, California, United States - C33_34D | ecosystem: Environmental > Aquatic > Marine > Unclassified | place: USA: California... | reverse complement strand
TTTGAACCATTTCCTGATATTTTTCATTAGTTAAATCACCATTCAAGGAATTAGACGCATAGTGATAAAGTTTTCCTAAATACTGGTTAACTTCCTCATCAAGCTTTATTGATTCTAGTAAAATTTCAGGACTTGATGTTAACTTACCTTTATAATTAACCATATCTGGGTATAGTTTCTTGACTTTTTCAAGATCTTGTTCCCATATGTCATCTGAAGCGTAGACAGCTGTAAGGTCCCACTTATACTTTGCATCAATCTCAGATCTTAATGGAATCGATGAACTAGGTTGTGTCTCATTTGATGAACATGCCATAATGATGAAAATGTAAAAAATTATTAGTCTAAAATACATAGTAAATATTCCTTGTTTGTTTTTGAAGTAATTAACTTAAATAGTATAATACATTTATAAATGAAAAAAAATTATAAAATAGGTATTGCTTTGGGCGGAGGAGCTGCTCGTGGATATGCACACATTGGTGTCCTAAATGCTATTGAAGAACGAAATATTCCAATCAGCTATGTATCTGGAACTAGCATTGGATCATTTATCGGAGCTCTTTATGCGTCTGGGAATCTAAAGAAATTTGAAGATAAAATTTGTGCAAGAAATAGTTTTATGAAAGATGTACTATTTAAGCTTGATCCTGTTTTCCCAAAACTTTCTGTGATGAATGGAAACGAAGTTGTTAAGGTATTCAAAGAACTTACCGATATAAGAACCTTCGAAGAACTTGATATTCCCCTTACTACTGTTTCAACAGATCTTATAAATAACAAAAAAATCGAATCAAAAAATGGAGATTTAATCAATGCTATAAAAGCAAGTATTGCCATTCCAGGAGTGCTCTCGCCTACATATGTAAATGACAATCTATGTGTTGATGGCGGCCTTATAGACCCTGTTCCTCTACAATCTATAGTAGATATGGGGTCAAAGCTAACTATAGCCGTTAATTTGTATGGCCTTCAATCATCGGAAAAACAAGATAATAAATATAACATTGTTGATATTGTTGACAGATCGGCTAAGATTATTTTGAATAATATAACCCATCTTAGTTTTAAAAATAACGAACCAGACATATTAATTGAACCTCCAATAGATCAATTTAGAGGATGGGATTTTCACAGATCTAATGAATTAATTAAGATTGGCTATGAACAAGCCTCAAAAGTATTAGATCGAAATGAAAGTTTATTTCAAAACAATTCTTGAATTATTTTTCAAGGACTTCGCTTCTCTTCACTATCTTTACAGTCATTTCAATTTTTTCAAGTGGGTTATCATTCATATCTTTTTCAACATTTGCTATAAAATCAATCACTTCTAATCCTTGAATAACTTTACCAAATACGGTATAGTTATTGTCTAAGAAACTAGGATCGCCATGGCATACAAAAAATTGACTTGACGCGCTATTAGGATCATTTGTTCTAGCCATAGATAAAACTCCCTTTTCATGAGCAATGCTATTGAACTCCTGAGGAATTAACCATGTAGAAGAATCGTTTTCATCACCAATACCAAAGAACTTTCCGGCTCTTCCGCCAGTTCCATGCAAGGATCTATTTTCTAATTTAGAATTAGGATCTCCACCCTGAATAACAAAATCAGGAATTACTCTATGAAATGTAGTTCCGTCAAAATATTTTTCATTTGCTAAAGCCACAAAACTTTCAACATGCATCGGTGCTACATCTGGATAAAATTCAACTATCATGTCGCCGTATTTTGTTGAAATTACTGCTACTTCTGTTTCTTTTTCATAATTCATTATGAATACCCCTATTGTTAAAACTATTAATATTAAACCTATAATTTTTTTCATTTTTTCACCTTAATTATAACTTTTTGATATATCAAACTGCTGCACCATAAAAGAGCAGCAGTTTGAAAAATAATCCTTACTCAGAATCATCGCTAGATGATAAAGGTTTAGCGTATTGAGTAACACTGCTAATTTTACCGTCTAAATCAAAAAAGTATGTTTCAGAAAGGTCAGCTTCCCAAACATCTCCCTCATTTGTTTCCACTCTAGCCGTTGACCAAACTATAAGACCTGATGAAGGATCAGTGTCTTTAATTTTGATTGGAATCATTGACCAAGCTTTCCAGTTTTGAGATTTTCTTCCCGCCATAAGCTCTCTTAAATCATTGTGAGTCATTTCTGAATCATTAAAAGTAAATGGATTTGTTAAGAATTCTAGCGCAGCATCTGCATCCATATTGTTTGCAGCTTCTAGGAAAGATTCCAGCTTTTCAACTTCTCCTCTATTAGAAAAAACAAAAGGTCTACCTGAATATTCATTATCAGGATTACGTCCAACAAACTTTCCACCTTCAGGCAAACCATGACTAGTTAATTCAGGATCTGGATTTATTCGATACCACTGATTCCATCCACCTAATTTATCTTCTTCATCTATATAATAGATTTCAAAAAGGTTGTGTCTTTCTTTTTGTCCATTTTTAAATTGTCTATCTTCTACCGCCCAAGTTAAAACTCGAGTAACACCACTTCCCTTGATTTTTACAGGTAACATTGCAGTGATATTCATATCAAGGGACTCTACTTCATTTTCAAAGTAATTTGTCATTCCTTCAGCAGAATCTTCTACAAACTCATCTCTATATAATAACTTCATAGCATTCCAATCTCTATTGTTGTAAGCATCTGTGGACTGTTGAACAATATCCATATATTTGTCATCAGCCAACACGTATGAATTTCCATTTAATTCATTTTCTTCTCCAGGAAAAAATTTTCCAGCAGATTCTACTCCTTCATAGCTTACACTCGTTTGACAAGCCGTAATAAATAAAATAGTAAAAGCGGAAATGTTTAATAAAAATTTATTCATCTTATACCCCTATTTTTTAGTTAATATGAAATAAAAATTAGAAGTTATTTTTTAGAATTGTAATAATAATTTTTAGCATTATATTTTGTGGAGCTGACAGGGATCGAACCTGCGACCTCGTGAATGCCATCCACGCGCTCTCCCAACTGAGCTACAGCCCCAAATTATTTATTCAATTCTTTCCAATCTTTATCAAACTGAGCAAGTCCATGATCAGTAAGTCTATGCTTATACATTTCTTCAAAAATCTTTGGAGGAAGTGTAACAATATCAGCTCCAGCTTTATATGAATCATTGATATGATCTAAACTTCTTATTGAAGCTGCCAAAATATTAGTAGTAGTAATACTATTTAATGTAAATACTCTTTTTATTGAAGATATTAAATCAATTCCATCAATATTATTATCTTCACATCTTCCAACAAATGGTGAGATATAAGTTGCTCCTGCTTTTGCAGCAAGTATTGACTGACTCAAAGAAAAAATCAATGTTACATTAACTTTTATATTTCTATCAGATAGAGTTTTACATGCTTTTAATCCCTCATAAGTGCAAGGAACCTTTATTGTAACATTATCGCTTATCGAATGATACTGCTCGGATTGTAAAACCATTTCTTCTGCGGTATCAGCTACCACCTCCGCACTAATACTTCCAACATAATATCCACGACCTGAAAATACAGAGGAAATCTCAGAAATCACTTCAACTGGATTTCTTCCTGCTTGCATCATCAAAGTTGGATTAGTAGTTACACCATCGACAAGACCAGTTTGATAATGATGTTTTATGATATCTACGTCTGAAGTATCTAAAAATATTTTCATAATCAGCAATTTAGTAAAATTACTTGAAAATGCAATTGTCTTTAAATTTTAAAAAAAGGGCTATAAAAATATAGCCCTTTAATTTTTAATCAAAATTAGTGGAAGTTAACCGCGAGTGCCGTTGCTTTCACCATCTGAATCACCGTCTAAGCCTAGCTTACAATTATCTCTCCAAGCTTGCTTCATTTCTTCACGAGAGTTTACTGTAACAGAAGAGCCGTCTTCAAAAACAAGATTTACCGGGAAAACTACTTCTGGTCTTTTCTTTCTTCCTTCAAAAGTTTCGTAGAAAGCTTTCATTTTAGACTCTAAATCTTCTTCATCTTCTGCGGTCAATGTTGATCCATCAGGCATTGTAAAACTTACATGAAAAACAAAAGTAAAGCATTTCTTATCATCTTGCTCACCTCTACATGCTTGAAACGCTTCTTTTAATTCATCTACCGAATTGATAGTTACTGTTTCAGCATCCTCTCTATGATATTCAATTTGAATAGGATATGCAAAAGCAGGTTTATCTTTTTGACCTGTTTCTTGATAATGAGACTTCATTGTTGAATGAAATTCTTTATAGTCATTCACTGTATAAGAAGTTTCACCCAAAGAAAATGTTAGAGGAAATACATACTTGAAACATCTTTTAGCGTGTCTTTTTCGTTCATCCATTCCACTCTTGTTGCCAAGCTTTCTACCATCTTTTGTAAAATATATTTGTTTCATATCTCCGGCATCTAGCGCCATATCTCCTAAGAATAATTGATATCCATAGTCAGGTGAGATTTCGGCTTTAACCATCATATAATCAAAATATTCTGATCCAATAACCAATTTTGATGAATTAGGAATATCTACTACATCAATCTCAAATTTATTTGGATCAGATTGAATTGCTTCAATCAGTTGAATGTCAGTCATTTCATCCATATATGACATTTTATCATCACATGAATTGAACATAAAAATTAAACTAAAAATTAATAATAACTTTTTCATAATTCCCCTTTAAATGTTATAAAAATTTATTTCCTTTTTTTTGTTCTGTCAAAATCTCTCTTTTTAGACATTTCAGGCCTATTATCAAACACGCGTTTTGACATTTGAGATTTCAATCTCTCTTGTTGAAATACTAATTTTGTTCGCTGTTCATTAGAAAGTACATTGGTAGTTTTTCTTAAAAAATCAGCTTCAAGCACTGCTAACTGATCTTTCATTTCTTTTTGAAGCTTGATTGCTTTATCTACGTCAAACTTTGCAGCATCTTTAGTTTTCATTCTTAGACGTGCAACTTTTTTACGAAATTTTTTCTGTACTTCGTTTACTTCATTTCTGTATTCTTTTTGCATAGGAAAAAATTGTTCAGCTTGCTCAACTGACAGGTTTAAATAATCTGTTTGAATTCCAATCATTGTTGATTGATGTTGATTTTTTAATTGCTCCATTCGCTCTTTGCGAACTTTTATTTCATCACGATCGCTTCTATCCATTTGCCCTTGAGCAAATAAACTTGTTAAAAATATTGCGATTAAAATTGCTATTCTCATAATGACTCCTAAATTGTTTTTATAAATCATAAACAATCCTGTTAGCAAAAATGTTCCTAAACTATTTTTTCCTTGCTGCAATAAATGATTTTATTGCTTCAATGAATCCAACCAAACATAATACACAAGCTGTAAATTGCTCAATAGTTGCTAGAGGCCTGTTTAGCTCGATACCTTTTAAAAGATAATTTAATAAATCAAATGCTGATCCATAAGTTGCTCCAATCCCCAAGATTAAAATTAGAATATTAATGTGAGCAAAGTGCTTATGCAAATTTGGATACTTTCTTCCAAAAAATAAACCTATCTGTATCAATAAGCCAAGAATTGAAGGTATTAGAGCAGTTAATGTCATAGAAAAAGCATAAAATGCAACTCCTAAAACAATTAAACTGATGCTAATTTGATTAAATATTTTATCCATTGTATTTCCTTTATTTTTTTAAAATTTCGTTAATTTTTTTGAAACTTTCACTCAATTCTGATACCATTTTTTGCGTATATGGATTATAGCTTTGAATATCCTCAAACAACTCCCATGAATCATTACATGTTTGATTTACCAATTTATGTAAGGCCTTATACCCCTCTGTATCAATCCTTGTTTGATCTGTACCAAAATCATCTATCACCCTTCCAATAAAGTGAGTTAACCCCTGAGATCTTGCAGCCATCATATCATGTTCTTCAGCTGAGATTTCTTCAATGGTGATATTTTGGCTATTAAAATAATTTTTCCAAAATTCAAATCTACCATGCAAGTCCCTTACTGACTCCATTGTCATTACAGATCCGCTATCCTTTAAAGAGTCCGGACCAAACAACGGATGAGTAGCAATAATATCTATTTCAGAAGATAGGTTTTCTAACATAATATTCTTTGGAAACACTTTTACAGAGCAAACATCTATAACGGTTTTTTTCCCTTGAATATCATTTTTAATCTCATGTATTAATGATTTAAAATCTCTAATAGGTACAGCTATGAAAATTGTTTCATTTTGAAGAGCTTTTGCCAAAGAAACTTCATTGACATCAGAGTTATTAACACGTTTTTTATCGCAAACATCGACTTCAAAGCCTTTTGAAAGCAGTGCATGCAACATTGCTCCAAACCTTCCATAGCCAATAATGCTTACTTTATTCATGATGACAGCATCTTTACGGCTAAAAAGAGAGTTAAATTTCTTTTTAAATCATGAATATCTTTTTGCAGAATATTTAAACCGTACTTTTTAGCTGAAAACTTACTAGCTATTACGGCCACATTTTCAGATAATTTTCCTTCTGATAAATCTTGCGCTGCTTTTGCAGTATCATCTTCTTCAACAAGCTTTTTAGACCAAAACTGTTCAGCTAAATAATCTTTGCACTGCTTTAAGGCCTGTTGATGAGAATGAATTTCTTCAATATCTCCAAGAGCAACTCCATGCTTAGCTAGCAAATTTTGGCTAATCTCAATATAAAACATGTCAATTATTTCGCATTGATTTTTTGCTAAAGCTTCGATGCTTTCAATTACTACCCCGCCCTGTGCATTTTCCATTGCAAAAATACCTGTATCAATACTTCCATCTGTCAGACTGTTTAATACATTCATTGAACCAACTAAATAAGCTAATTCATAGTCGTTTATACCAAATTTTTTACAATACGATTTAGCTGCTTGCTCGCTAAAGCTACCTTCTATTCCCTGAATTCCTACTTTAATCATTTTCTCTCCAATATATGCTCTATTGCTGTAATATAACTTTGTTTACCTTCACCGTAAAATTGACCAATACAAACAGTTTTAATCACAGAAGTTTTTCTAAAATTTTCTCGTTTATGAATATTTGACAAATGCACTTCCACGGTCTTTAACTGCGTTGCTACTATTGCATCTCTTAATGCATAAGAATAATGCGTTAAAGCTCCTGCGTTAAGAACGCAATAATCAACATCTTTTCTTTTTTGGTGTAAAAAATCTATAATACCTCCTTCTGAGTTTGACTGAAAAAATTCAAAATCAATATCTTGGCAACTATCATGGTTTTTGATCCAATTATTGACTTCCTCAAGAGAATCGTATCCATAAATCTCTGGCTCTCTTTCTCCAAGCAAGTTGAGGTTGGGTCCATTTACAATAATTATTTTCATAATACTTTCAAACTCTCTTTAATTTGCTCAAATGATATATTGTCATTTATTTGCGATTTTCCAATCTCATCCAACAAAATAAATTTTACATTTGAAGCTCTGATTTTCTTATCACTTTTAATATAGGTCATAAACTTATCATAATCTTTAATACTTACTGATGGTAGATCAAATTTTGATAACAAATCTAAAGATTTATTGTACTCATTGTTTGAAAGATTTCCATACTTATTTGATAAGTATAAAGCACATTTCATCCCATAAAAAATTGCTTCCCCATGCAACAAAGTTCTGTAGTCAAAATACCCCTCGATTGCATGTCCTACAGTATGTCCAAAATTCAATATCATTCGCAACTCAGTTTCATTGACATCCTCACTGACGACATCGCTTTTTATTTCACAACACTGTATAATAATTTTTTCTAAAATTTTTATTGATTTTTTTTCTATAATATTATCAACACTTAAAGCGATAAAATCAAATAATTCTCTATCATAAATAAAACCATATTTTATTGCTTCTGCTAAAGCTGCATTTATTTGCCTATCTGGAAGTGTTAATAGAAAATTGATATCTATTTCAACTGCTTTTGGTTGATAAATCCTTCCAACTAGATTTTTACCACTTTTAAGGTTAATACCAGTTTTTCCTCCTATAGAAGAATCTACCATAGCCAATAATGTAGTAGGATATTGAACATAATCAATTCCTCTCATGTAAACTGAAGCGGCAAAACCAGCAATATCACCTACAACTCCTCCGCCAACTGCAAGAACAATTGATGAACGATCAAAGTGCTCTGAAGCCATCTTGTTGGTAATTTGTGTAATCGTTTCAAATGATTTAGCTTGCTCTCCATCATCTATTAAATGAATACTAATATTTGATAACTTAGATAATTGATCAAATTTATCTTTATAAAGCTTGTAAATATTATCCTGGCTGATGAGCATACATTGAGATTTTGTTGAAGATGCAACATGTGATATTGAGCTTACAAAGCTATCAATCATGCTAATTTTATAGCTGTCTAAACCTAAATCTACTTTAATTTTATTAGCCATTAACAAACTCCATAATCTTATCACAGTTATCACTAAGAGAATTTCTGTCAGTATCAACCTCACAGCTTGATAAAGAAAGATATAATTCTTTTCGTTCATTAAAAATCTTTTCTAACATCTGATGCTTGTTATTTTCTTTAAGTAATGGTCTTGAAAAGTCACCTTCCAGCCTATCTGTCAATACTTGCATAGATGTTTTGAGATAAATACAACACATACTAGCCATCAAATCATAACTCTTCTTAAATGTAACTGCTCCACCACCAACGGCTAAAACAATATTATTTCTTGATGAATATTTTTTTATTTCATCATATTCAAATTCTCTAAATTGTACTTCGCTTTTACTAAAAAGCTCATTAATTGATAAATTTTGCTTATTTATAATTTCTTGATCGATATCTATAAAACTCCATCCAAGCTTTTCTGAAAGCATTTTTCCGGTTGAAGATTTTCCAGATCCCATCATCCCAATTAAACAAAGTTGATTAGTATTTTCCACTGCTCTTGATATGTTTTTTTAATTGCTCCATACTATCTCCACCAAACTTTTCTAATAAAGCGTCAGCTAAAACAATAGCTAGCATGCTCTCGCCAATAATTGATGCTGCAGGAACAGCGCAAGAATCGGTTCTTTCTTTATGTGCAAGCTTGGGCTCCATATTGGTCAGATCGATTGATCTGAGCGGCTTTATAAGCGTAGAAATGGGCTTCATGCTCACTTTTACGTGTATAGGCTGAGCATTGCTCATTCCTCCTTCAATACCTCCGGCATTGTTGCTTGATCTCAAGATTTTATCATTCTCATATAATATTTCATCATGTAATTCACTACCAAATGCAGCAGAAGAGGCAAATCCGGCTCCAACTTCTACTCCTTTAAAAGCATTTACAGACATCATTGCCTGAGATATTCTTGCCTGCAATTTTCCATCTGCGTTAATATAGCTTCCTAACCCGTATGGCATACCTTTTGCAATAACCTCAAAAGATCCACCAACAGAATCTCCGTTACTTTTGGCTTGATCAATAACATCTATCATTCTGTTTTCAGCGTCTTTGTCTAAACATCGAACGGAAGATTTATCAGCTAAACTGTTCAATTTTGACATGCTTAAATCTTTATCTAATGCTTTAGAATCTATGACATCATGAATTTGATAGACTCTGCTCCCAATTTGTATTCCAACCTCTTCTAATAGTTTTCTACAAATGGCACCAATTGCAACCCTCATCGCAGTTTCTCTAGCAGATGATCTTTCAAGAACATTTCTTATATCATCAAAATCATATTTCATAACTCCGGCTAAATCAGCATGACCAGGCCTTGGCATCGTAACTTTTTTATGGTCTTTTTTTGGTTTACCAACAGCCATTCTATCTTCCCAATTAACCCAATCTAAATTTTTAATAATTAAAGAAATTGGTGATCCCAAGGTAACCTGATGTCTAACGCCGGAGAAAATTTCAGCAAAATCTTTTTCAATTTTCATTCTCTTTCCCCTACCGTGACCCTGCATTCTTCTAAGCAAATCAATTGATATATATTCCTCGGTAAGCTCTAAACCTGCAGGAATTCCTTCAATGATTCCTGTCAGCCCTTTTCCATGCGATTCGCCAGCAGTCATATATGATATCTTCTTTAACATATTATTTTCTCCAATTGTTTAATAATGGAATCAATTTTTGAATTCACATTATAGGTAGTTTCATTCCAAATTTCAATAGACTTCAATGCTTGAAATATTAGCATATCTAGACCATTAACTTTTTTTCCATTAGTTTCAAATCTATTTAAAAACATTGTTGATTTAGAAGTGTAAATAAGATCTATTAAATCAGCATTATCATTGACAGCAAAGTCAAAAAAATTATCACTATCGTTCATTGAATACATTCCAAGAGGAGTTGTATTAATAATCAATTCACAAGTTGAATGCTGCTTCCTAAATAAAACAATGTTATCATAGCCTAATTCTTTGGCAAATTCTATAACTTCAAGTGCATTTTTTTCACTTTTATTTTTAACAACAATCTCTCTTGCTTCTGAATCAATCAACGATTTAATAATAGTTTTTGCAGAAGAGCCTGCGCCTAAAACCATGCATTTTTTATTCTTTACTGCAATACCGTTTCTTGAACAAAGCATATCAAAACCATATTTGTCTGTATTGTATCCTTTTAAAATACCTTCTTTCATTGAAATACAATTAACATTATTTAGTATTTTCGCCTCGTGATTAAGCTCATCCAAATAACCAATTACTTCATTCTTAAAAGGAATAGTAACATTTAACCCATTATAAGATGTTATTACTTTTTCAAAGAAGCTATCTAGCTCACGTTCAGTTAGTTGAATTTTTTCAAGAAAACAATCCTTAATATCTAGTTCTTTGTACAAAACTTTGTGCAATTCTGGGCTAATACTTTTAGAAACTGGATTACCTATTAATGCATATTTCATTCAGCTACTCTTTTTATCAAATTAAAGAAGTTTGGTAATGAAATATCGATGCAATCTTTGTTATCTAGATGATATTTTCCAAACGATGTTAAGCTCAAGATTGTGAAAGCCATAGCTATTCGATGATCATGAAAAGTTGTAATTTCAGCTAGCTTATCAGGCTTACATCCCTCGACAAAAAGACTGTTATCTTTTTCGTAAGCATTAATTCCAAAAGCATTAAGATTATGTATAATTGCGTGCAACCTATCACATTCTTTATATTTTAATTCTTCTATATTTCGAAATATTGTAATGCCATTAGAGTATGCTGCTACAACAGATAAAATAGGTATCTCATCTATGATTGAAGGAATTATTTCAGACTCTACTTCTACCGAAGTTAGATCAGAAGTGCTAAAAGTTATATCTCCGGTCTTTTCACCATTATTCAACTGTTTATTGCCCACAGCCAAATTGCAATTCATTTTTTTTAGGACGTCAATAAATCCAATTCTAGTTTTATTCAACAGCACATTATTGAGAGTTAATTCTGAGTTATCATTTATTACGGCCATAGCTGCAAAAAAAGCTGCAGATGATGGATCTGAAGGAATTGTTATATTAATAGGATTAAGTTTATTTTTTAGAGGATGAATATTAATACTTTTATCTACAAAACTAATAGTTGCGCCCATATTTTTTAACATAACCTCTGTATGATTTCTTGTTAAAATATTCTCATGAATTGTTGATGGATTATCTCCTCCTAAGGCGGCTAGCAAAATACATGATTTGACTTGTGCGCTAGCAACAGGAATTTTATAATCAATAGAGCGTATTCCTTCTTTAGCATTTATGGTCAATGGCAACAAATTATCGTTAGAAGAAATATCACAACCCATTTTTTGCAATGGAGTGATAATACGTTTCATTGGCCTAGAAGACAATGAGCTATCTCCAACAAGAGTAAAATCTAATTTTTGTGAAGATAGGAGCCCTGAAATTAGTCTTGTTGTTGTTCCAGAATTTCCACAATCTAATTTTTCATTTGGGTTAGTTAAGTCTACCCCCTCAATAGTAATAGTTTGATTTCTACTATCAATTTTAGCTCCGCAGGCTTTTAATGCATTGATTGTTGATTGTAAGTCAGCACCATCATTCAAATTCCTAATGGTACTTTTTCCATCTGCAATAGATGAAAGCATTATTGCGCGATGAGAAATTGACTTATCTCCCGGTAAATATATTGTTCCTTTAACTTGCATTTATTTCTTTAATTTTTCTGCAATGTTAAATGAAAGCTCTAAAGCTTGGTTCGCATTTAATCTTGGATCACAATGAGTATGATATCTAGAGTTCAAATCATCATCTCCAACCTTATAAATTCCTCCAGTACATTCAGTAACGTTCTGACCGGTCATTTCTAGATGAATACCTCCAAGATGTCTTTCTTTCGACTTTAAAATTTCAATGGCTTTACTTGTTTCATTCAAAAGTGAGTTAAAGTCTCTTGTTTTTAGACCAGACGATGACTTAACTGTGTTGCCGTGCATAGGATCTGATATCCATAATACATTCTTTTTATGCTTTACTATAACATCAACCAATTCAGGAAGATACTTATCAATACTTTCTTCTCCATACCTAAAAATAAGTGAAATCTTTCCTGGATCATTGGTAGGATTAATTTTGTCTATTATTTTAATAAGCTCTTGATTATCAAGGCTAGGGCCGCATTTAATACCAATCGGATTGCTAATGCCGCTACAGTACTCAACATGTGCACTATCAATAAAACGAGTTCTATCACCTATCCATATAAAATGTGCTGAAGTACAATATATTTCATTAGAAAGTGAATCAACTCTGGTTAAAGCTTCTTCATATGGAAGATGTAATCCTTCATGACTAGTGTAGAAGTCAACAGTATTTAAATCAATTACAGTTGAAGTATTTACACCAACCGCGTCCATAAAATCTAAATATTCATTAATTTTACCAGCAATCTCTTCATATCTCTTTCCTTCTTCGCTAGCTTTGACAAATCCCATATTCCAGGAATTAACTTTACGCAAATTTGCAAAGCCTCCTTGAGCAAAAGATCGCAATAAATTCAACGTTGAAGCTGACTGTGAATAAGCTCTTAACAGTCTTGCAGGATTTGGTTCACGTTTTTCTTCAGAAAACTCTATTCCGTTGATTGAATCGCCATAATAACTATTTAATGTCTTTCCATTAACAGTTTCACGATCTGAAGATCTAGGTTTTGCAAATTGTCCAGCGATTCTTCCAAGCTTGATTACTGGAACTTTTAATTTAGCTGTAATAACCGCACTCATTTGCAGAATAACCCTAAAAGTGTCTCTAATATTATTTGCATTGAATTCTTTAAAACTTTCAGCGCAATCACCTCCCTGCACCAAAAACGCATCTCCATTACTTGCTTTAGCTAGTTCTTGCTTTAAATTTCTACACTCTCCAGCAAATACTAGAGGAGGAAAACCTTCAAGTTTTTTTAACGCTTTTTCAAGCTGTTTTACATCATTATACTGCGGAATATGTTTAATGGTAAAATTTTTCCATGAATCTTTTGTCCATTTTGACATTATAATTCCTCGACTTTCTTTGATTCTGTAATGATAGATTCATAGATAGGTTTTAAAAATGAAGCTTCTACAGTAGAAAACCTTGCATCAATTTTAGCATAAATTGCATTTTCTCTTTCTTGGTCTAAGACTGGTAGTCCTTCTTGTTTTTTGATATACCCTATGGTATTTACCGCATCTAATCTTTCTAATAATAAGTCAAAAATTTGATTATCAGCTTTATCTATTCTATCTCTGTTTTCTAATATTTTTTTGTTCATTTTTTCCTCCATATAACAAAAAACCCTAGCGGGTTTTGCTAGGGTTCATGTAGAGTTTTGATATAATTATATCTTTAGGCTTCTACAGTCCCCCTGCTTCTAAAATAAAAATAGTAGTTATAAAATTTGCTCATTGAACTAGTTTAAACATCGATATATACGGATTCAAGGAAAATATTATTTAGATTTAAAAATCAATTTAGAAGATTTGGTATCATTGATAGCATCATAAGAAAATTTAAAAGGTTTGAATTCACCAGCATTATACATTTCAGTTTGATCATCATAATGTTGTGACCTAAAAAGTCCTGACTGTCCAGTCGGTAAAATACTATATCCATTATCAAAGTTTGAAAAATCAATTACTCTCCTCATAGATGACCCTGCACGAACATTAAATGGCTCGCTAACAGAGTAACTTGCTGCTCTAGGAGTCATACCTGACCCCGCCATTGGATATGGCCCTACACTAAAGTTAATTAATCTTTTTACTAGAGGGTCTTTATCCAGACGATGACGATAAGTCACTTGGTGCACCTGACCCCATGATAAGACTTTTGGGTTTCCATAATTTTCTGCAAGAAATAAATGTGCATCATGGAAAGACTTATTAACGATATCATTTAAGGTTTCTTGTTCATCAGTTAACACATTATCTACCCATAATGTCGCCTCACCATCAAATGTTTTTCTTATAGCCAATGAACGGATGTATTTCAAGCTGTAAAACGTATCAAATGAATCATTCCCAAAACTATACAACTCATCCTGAAATAGATTTTGAACTAATTGTAGATATACTGCATGAAAAGCTACTGTAGCACCTGAATCAATTGATTCAATACCATCCCACCCTTTTAGCATGTCATATATTTTATCTCCTTCATCTGAAAAGCCTTGAGTATAATTTGCAATAAATAAAGGAGCATATTCTTGTCCAAATGGTGATTTGATATCATTGAGAACAGATTTCATATCATCGACATCAAATTTAGTATCAATTCTTAATCTTCTATCAATTTGCTCTCCACGACTAGGGTCTGCCCAATATCGTGATATATAGTACGGATATTCATCCCCAACAATCTTATTATTTCCATTAGAAATATATCCTTTATCAGGATTAAAAGAATATGGCATTTCATCAAAAGGAATATATCCTTGCCAATCATGCTTTGTGGTAGTTCCGTCAAAAGGAATAAGCATTTCAGCATCAAGCCTTATCGGAACCTTTGAACTAGGCCTCCATCCAATATTGCCTTCCTTATCAGCGTATGTCCAATTTTGACCTGGAGCACCAAACATCTTAGAAGCCTCAGAAAATTCTTCCCAATTAGATGCCTGAGCTAACATAAACAATCCTGTAGTTTCATCAAAAGCGTCATATTCAGTCCATTGAAAGGATATTGCTTTATTTAAAGCTTTCGCATCTCTGTGTATCTTGCTAATAATTGGACCTCTGTGTGTAGAACGAATAGTAATTTTTCTAATATCACCAGACTTTAGAGTTATTTCCTCTTCTTCAATTAATAAGTCTCTCCATTCACCATCTACATAGTACTGTGTTTGATCATCGTTTAAGGACTCAATATAGAAATCCATGTCGTCTGTCATTACATTAGTAAAACCCCATCCTATGTGCTCATTATGTCCAATGACTGGTAAAGGAAATCCATACAGACCATAGCCACCAAAATTAAAGTTGTCACTTTTTAGTCGAATCTCATACCACCAGGGTGGCTGATTATATGCCAAATGAGGGTCGTTAGCTAGCAAGGGTTTTCCAGAAACTGTTTTAGATCCTGACACTGCCCATGCATTTGAACCGTATCCATGTCTATCTGTTTTTAATAGGTTTCTTAAACCTTTGGTGTCGCTGGCAAATTGCTGATAGCTTTTAAGTAACACATCATTTGATGCTATTGTGACATAATCTTTCTTATATGCAGGTAAAATTTCAGCTAAATATTCTGGACCAAGCTGCTCGTTAATTGCTCCAAAGAAAAGTTCTGAATCCCATCCGCCTTGCAATTCCCAAGCCATCATAGTGCTTAAAGCAATAATATCCAGCGGCTCAAAGACAGGTAATTCTTTGATCTGCAATAACTTGAATTCTAATGGATATTCTGATGGGCTTAAGCTTTGCACATAGGCATTAATACCATAACAGGTATCTTCTAAATGCTTCATAATTTCAGGAGAAACTTTATCAAAAGTTTTCTTGGCAGTTTTTTCAAAACCTAAGGTTCTTAGAAAGCGATCTTCAGCAAATAACGTGTCATTAACCACTAAGCTTAATTGCCCTTTATATGCATATTTCATAAAAGCCATTTGAAATAGCCTGTCTCTTGCTCCAACATAACCAGCAACTTTAAACATATCAGAATTGTTTTCAGCAAAAACGCTTGGAACGCCATAATCGTCAAATAATACCTCAACATCATTTGATAATGATAACTCAGTATTAATACCGTCATATGAAACTTCAACTGGCTTTAAAAATGCATTAATAGCATAATTAATAATTAAAAATGAAACAATTATTAGAAATAGAATTTTGTTACGAATTCCCATAACAAAAAGTAAGTAAAAAATACTAATTTATTTATATAAAAAATTACTCTTATAAAACATCAAAGTTAAAATAGCTAATATGAACCTGCGACCCCCTGCTCCCAAAGAACAGGATTTTTCCTCTATAAATTGTAAATTTATGCGAAATTAATACTTAATTATCCTCCGTTTTGATCTAAAAGTAAAATATAGCCTTTAGTATCTCCACCTCCGCCATTGATGTAAAAATTTATGTCTCCAACGATAACAAAAGATTGGGCATACTTACCATTTTCTACATAATCAGCTCCAGAAAAGTGGCCATCAAAACCATCATAGTCTGGATTTGAAAAATCAAAACGTTCATATTTCCATTCAACTTGACTACCTGAACCAATATGAACAATACGTACATCTCCAACCGTGATTCCTCCAACTGCTAAAACAGCTTGAAGGGAATTTGTATTTTTAACTAATTCTGCTCCATATCTAAATGTTTCATTATAAATATTTTCATATGCATGTAATACTGAAAGATTATTATTTGTAGAATTAATTCTTTGTACAACATAATCATTACCTTGAGAGTATAAAGTATGAAATTCAAATTCTCCAGATGATGGTGCAGCTGTGAGTTCAATATCATACACATCTAAGGTTTTAGCAGCATCATATGGCATATCTAATGTATGCTGATTTGATAGTTCAAAATCAGTTCCGTTATCATAAAATTCAAAATATTTTATTTTATCAAAGCTTGCAAAATTTATTTTAGAACTTCTTAGTCCCATTAAGTATTTATTGGAATTACCAGGAATTTCAATTACAGGAAATGCTTCTGAGGAATTAAACGAACGATCAGTCCCCAAATTATCTAAAGAAGAATCAAGTAAGTATGAATAATAAATATTTCCAAATGCATCACTTTTAGAAATGAACGGCTTAGTGGATGGACTATCAGTAGTCATTCCTGAGATAATTAAATTAGCATTAGAATCTCTGAAAATATTAGTAATCTTCATTCCATTATTGATAAATGATTCAATATGCTTTGTCCATAATAAATTATAGTTGAAATCAATTGCAAAAATGTTTCGAGTATCATAAATAACCATTTGAGGATTAGCATCTATATTGCTTTTGACAATGCTTAAAGTTTTAGTCTCATCCCAATTACTATAATAATCTGGGCCATCATAATCACTAAATCCAGAAATATTCGTTGCAGAATCAATGAGCTCTAAATCTCCATTATATCTAGCAATAAAAAATAAAGGATTAATTACTTGATTGTATTTGTGGGTTGCCTTCCCAACTAAATGATATTCTTGCTGTGAGTCATCATAATAAATATCTTCTGCTTCTTGTGTATAGTCTTCCAATCCTGGTATATTAATATAAAATAGTTTTCCAATTACATCTCTTACTTCAATTGATACAGTTGCTGGATTAGATGAATCACCTACTACGTTGTATTGAAAACTATCTGAACCTACATACCCAGCATTTGGAACATATGTTGCTGAAGCATTACTTATAGAAACTGTGCCATTTGAAGGATTTCCATTTTGAGATATTTCATAAGCTATTGATGAATTATCGCCTCCATCTGGGTCTGATGCTGTCAACGTAATCAATAATGAACTATCTTCGTTTGTGGTTACATTTAAATTGTCTGCATGAGGAAGGTCATCTACACCAACAACCGTAATAGATGTTAAAAGATACTGAGAACGAAGTCCTGAATTATCCATAGCATAGTAATAGAACGTGTCTCCTCTTGTTGCTCCTTCAGACAGTTCATATGAACCATTACTATATGGAGTGTACGTATAAGTATTACTATTTATATCTACTGTTCCATCAATAATTATTTGGTTTCCGCTCGGGTCATCATTACTATATCCAAACTGCAACTGATCTCCATCAACATCAGTTGCATCAATAGTAAAGCTTACCGATTGTTCTTCATCTACAGAAACTGAAACAGATGTAGTAGTGAGTACAGGAGCGTCATTTACTGGATTAATGGTGATAGTAGCAGTTCCAACATTCATCATTCTACCTGTATCATCTGTCGCCTCAAAAGTAAACGAGTCAGTACCATTATAGTCTTGGTTTGGAGTATAGGTTGCATTCGCTCCATCTAAACTAACAGAACCATTGGTTGGTTGAGAAATAATTCCAAAAGAATAACTATCTCCATCATACTCCTCTGCAGTTAATTGTAATACTACCGCCACATCTTCATCCGTAGTTGCTGCTGCATTTTGAGTATTTGGATCATCATCTTCACCAGAAACCGTCATGGTTACTGTGGCAATATTACTATCTGATGTTCCATCATTGGCTTTATAGGAGAAGGTATCCGTACCATTAAAGTTTGCATTGGGAGTATAGGTTGCGACATTACCATTTAAGGTAACTGTTGCATTATTAACTTCAACAATAGTAAAGGTTAAAGACTCACCTTCTGGATCAGAACCTGCAAGCGTTATATTAATGGGGGTATCCTCTCCAGTCGATGCTGACATATCATTAGCTACTGGTGGTTTTAAAAATTGATTAATCTCTGTTTCAAAATCTGGGATGGTTGCAGTGATTCCTAACGAAACATATCGAGCTTCTAAGTTAGATCGCACTTCTGCCATATCTAAATTTTTGGAATTTTCTATAAGAGTATTTCTCAAATTGGTGTCATCAAGTGTTCCATCATTTGCAATGTCCGTGCTGATGTTTGCTAGCAGTTCAGACATTTGACCAGTATTTAAATTACCTTGAATAATAGCTGATATCGCTAATAGCTTGGCATTAGCTGCACCGCCTTGACTAATATCTAAGAGTTCAGACTCGGGAACGTTTGCTCTTGAATAATCAAAAATAGCTAACACTTCTTCTTGCGCTTGTAGTTTGGCCTGCGCAAAGGTTTTTGGATTATCACCTGACATCAATGTGACCATTCTGTTTTTTTCAAGATGGGTTATAATGTTTACATTGAGTGAAGTTTTTCCTGTCAAATTAGATAAAGCAAATAGCGTTAATTGTCCTGAAGAAATCTCATTTGCAACCTCATTAAAATAATATCCATTTGCTCGTAATTCTACATATGGGGATTCAAGCTGGACATTGGCTACCGCAAAACGTCCTGTATTATCTGTAATAGCAGATGAAAAGTTTCGTCCTGTTGGACTTAAAGTGTTGTTCAGCTCAGCAATGTTAATAGTAGTACCATTATTAAATGGACCTTTTTGTGCTTGCCCACCTAAAGAAGTTAGATTAATGACAATTGGTGGCTCTTCAGGACCGGTGGTTTTATCTCCACCCCCTCCACTACAAGTCCATAACCAAAAAACGCTTAGAATAAGCCAAAAATTACGCATTTAATAATATGATGAAATCTTAAAATAGTATCAATAATATTATTTAAGTTGGTTTATAAAAAAATCAGCAGCAAATTGAAATGATTGTTCTCTGGCTTTTTCATTACCACCCATCGTTGGCCCTCTTCCGGCACAAGTTAATAATGCCAACTTTTGTCTTATAGGAGTGTTGATTGGAATATTCCAAAATTCGCTTAAAAATAACGCACCTTGATCATTCATTGGAAAGAAACAATCTCCAAGGGTGTAACCATTCTCCATTGTAGTTAGATCCATTACTCTATCAAAAGAGTGGTGAGCCCCTTCATAAATAGTAATATCTATATTATGCGACAATCCACTTTCATTCAACTTGCCTAAAAGATTTGTGCATGCTGAAGCAGGTACCCAATCATCCAATTCACCTATTAAAATATGTACTGGTGCTTGACTAAAAATCATTGACTCTTCTGGATATGGATATGCTAAACATCCTGGATAAATTGGTAAATGAGCAGCGAACCTAAATTTTCCGTTATTAATAGAATTAATTAATGGCATCCATGCAGAATAAAGTGATACAGTTCCTCCCAAACTCCATCCTGTTATTCCAGCTTTATCAATATCGATATTCGGATGTGTAGACAATGTTTCTAGCGCAAGATAACTATCAAGAATCATCATTGCAGATGTAACTTCTACCTGACTACCAACTGTAGACTGAACATCTCTACTATCAAAACTTTGTAATTGAAGCGTAGCAAAGCCTAATGAACGATACATTTCTAAATACTTTAAATGATGAGTTCCCCAGTTTAAGCTGCCAGCAACCCCAACAATAAGGGAATATTTTTTTTCAACATCAAAATCTGCTGGAAATCCTAAAATCCCTGTAACCGTTTGCTTTTCTTGATTATCAAGATCGGTAATTACCTCTTCAAAAGAAAAAGGATTTCTACTCTCAAATACAATAGTTTCACTTAGGGCTTCCTGTGCTAAAATTTGTGAACAAATTAATAGTAGTAATAATTTTTTCATGTTTTCTCCAATAATTGTAAATACGATTTAAATAACAATCCACCTCCACCGCTATACCCAACAAGCTCTCCATTACTTCCAACAATTCTATGACAAGGAATAATAATAGGAATTTTATTAGATCCGCTCACTCTACCAACTGCTCTAGCAGATTTTGGTTGTTTAATTTTTTCGGCAACCTGTTTATAACTTTTTGTTTTTCCATAAGGAATGCTGGACATTTCTTTAAAAACTTTTAATGAAAACTCTGAACCTTCAATATGCACTGGAATATCGAACTTTTTTAATTTTTGGTCAAAATAAGCAATTAATTGGCTTTGAACCTCTTTACCTAATTTTTCTGAGCTATTATTTAGAATTTTTAAGGATAACTGTGTATCAAGTAATTGATTTTTACGGTCAGCGAATGTTAATTCGTACAACTTATCATCACTATAAATAATTCTAAAATAAAATGGCAAATTTAGTATTTGAAAAATCTTTTTATTCATGACCAATAATTAATATCATCATGAATTTGCACTATCTGCACTCGCATTTTTTTATACCATTGTTTTCCATGTTTTTTTGCTTCTATATGTAGAAAATCTTTTCTCCAAATATCAATACTTTTCAAATCTTTCCAATAGGAGATAAAAGTATTTTGATTTCCATCACCAAATTTTTCATACCCTAAATAGCCAGGAACGCCTACAACTGCATCAATTGTTTTTTTATCCATGTCCTCATATCCATCAAGGTTATCACTTAATTGATAAGAAAAAATCACTGCATAATTTCCTTGAACATTGCTAGGTATCTGGTGAGGACTAATCATTAACTATAAACCAAAATTTCAATTATAGCTTAACAGCTGTTCCGTAAATGAAGATTTCTGAAGCCCCTGCTTGAAGCATTGAAGTTGTAAAGCGAACTCCAACAATAGCATCAGCATTCATCTCTTCTGCTCTTAAAATCATTCTATCCATTGCTTGCTGTCTTGATTCAGCCATGAGTTTTGAATACTCAGTAATTTCTCCACCAACAACATTTCTTAACCCTGCTAGAATATCTTTGCCTAAATGCCTAGCTCTGATAGATTGGCCGCTTACAACACCTAACACTTTTGACACTGATTTATTTTCAATTTTTTCTTGAGTGGTTATAATCATTACTTATCAATCTCCTTTGAATAGTATGAATCTTCTTTATTATTTAAACGATCTTTGAGCACCTTGATAAATAGTACAAGCAATCCTGATGAAGCCAATAAAAGCAATAAACCATCAGGATAAAAAACTTCAACATCAGCAATGATAAAGTTGATTATCAATACATAAAATCCAATTAGCAATATATAACCTAATTTTTCCATACAAGACAATTTAAGTAGTTTATTTAAAAAAACTATAATATTATCAGGAACTATGGACGCAAAAAAACTATATGTTATCATCATAGGAATGGGAATTGCTCTTGCTTTTTTAGGTTATAAATATGTTACCACAAATAATGATTTAAAAAAATACAAGGGGTACTATAAAGACCTTTCTATTACATATTTGAATGAGATTATGCAAGCACCGGCATTAGAGCCATCTTTAAAAGATGGAAATATTATTTCTATAGATTTTGAAACCAATGCTTTGCAATTCACTGATCTTGATAAAAAAATGTTTTCAATCCAAGATTTTAAAGGAAAAACTCTTTTTATTAATTATTGGGCTACTTGGTGCAATCCTTGCTTAGCTGAAATGCCTTCAATGGCTGACTTATATGAACGTTACAGCAGCAATGATGCTATCGTTTTCTTATATCTCTCAAGAGAAGAACTAAAAACAATTCAAGAATACATTCCTAAAGATGAATCGCTTCAAAAACTTCCAATATATAAAGTCGTTACAGATGATGAATTTTTTGCCACTACTGGAATTCCAACAACTTTTATTATTAATTCAAGCGGAGATCTGATTGTCAAAGATGTCGGAAGTGCATTTTGGAATGACCAATCAGTATTTAATTTTATCGATAACTTATTAGGAATTGATGAAGTCTAATATTTTAATTAATACGGATAATAAATTTCCATATTTAGGCAATGGTATCAATTTCGATGAAAAACTTTTTGGGTTAACCTTTGATGCTTCATTGATACAAAAAACATCTGAACTCATTTGGAAACCAAACTCAACACTTCCATATTCGACTTTAAAGAAACTTCCAGCTCCCTATACTTGCTTATCTGATATAGCAGAAGAAATGACAGTAAATAATTTTGGTAAGACAGGGTTGATTGGTAAAAATTCATTACTTGAAGAAGTCAAAGCATTGGACGATTCCTTGATGGATAGATTTATTTTAGATGTTCAAAATCACATTACACACCCAACGCATGAATCAGCTGAGCTTATAGCTAATGTGAGATGTTGGTCTTCTTGGCTTGCTAATGGTGTAAAAATTGAACCTATTTTTAATGGAAGCAAAAAAGCGTGTTCATTCATTCCATGGCCTCTATCTGGCTTACTCTTGCTTTCATCTAGAATCATTGGGCAACAACCGGAGTTTGAATATGCTGCTGACTATGTTTTAAGGTCAGGTATTTTACCAAAAGATGAATTAGATAACTACAGCGATATAAATCAAAATATTGACTATATAAGATCAATAAAGCCTGTAGTTGCTTTTCATGATTTTGACGGAAATGAACAAGGCTTTAGAATGACCCATCTTGCGATGGAACGAACTTCTCAAATGATGATAGAAAATGCATTATTTGGAGTGGAAAATGAAGATATCAAAGAGAATCTTGAAAAGATTGAACTAGCAACAATGCAGTCAAATCAATTATTCAACGCAATGTGGAAAGTAAGTGAACCTTTACTATACAACAAAGAAGTTAGAATCTTTATTCAAGGGCTTTTTGGAAATCAAGGCAGTATCTATTCAAATAATGGTCTCTTTTTTGAAAAATGTGGTGATAGATATAGTGAAGAATTTAAAGCCAGTGGTTTATTTATTTCAGATTTGCACGGTCAAACGGGTGCAAATAGCTCCTACCATCCAATTGCTGATGAGATTACAGGAGTTGGTGATCATACGCATGCTTACATAGCAGATAAGCATGTTGACAACTCAATTATTAAAAGCGTTCTTGAAAAAGGATATGTTGGTGCTAGCGATTTGCCTAAGGATGCTAATGTAGACTATCTTACAAAGCTTTTAAAATCATTCAGAGTTGGATATAGACCACCAGCACATCATAGTATGATTGTAAGAACAAGAAATATTCTTCAAAATTCTGATTATTTTTCCAGAATTGAGTCAAATAACGAATATAAAAAAATACTGGCCAGTTCAGTTAGATGGATTATTCAGCACAGAATAGATCATTATAAAATGGTAGTCAGCTATATATTAAGAGCGCCAGATCCGTATAAACATCAAACCAAAGCAAAAGGTACTGGCGGAACTCCTACTCCGACCTTCCTTCCTAAGATGTTTACGCATAGCATTGATAGGCTTCAAAATTTAGTTGAAAATGAAAATCTACCATGGGCTGATAAGTTAATCAATATTACTTCTAATCATGAAACTGCGATGCAGCAATTTCAAAAAATTGCTCTTGAATCAGAAGCAGCTTAGAACGTTTCAGGTACAAGATGTTCAATGAAAAAATCTGTCATCTTTTTATATAAATGATATCTATTTTTCCAACCATCTGCAGGATTTTCTTGAGTTAGAAAGTTATTATTATACATTCCGTGATTAGCATTAGGATATATAAACATTTCCATCTCTTTTCCATATTCTGCGTAAGCTTTCGCTAACTTTAATGAATGTTGATGATGAACATTGTCATCTGCATTTCCATGTATTTGTAATAAGTGGCCTTTTGCCTTATCTACATGTGTTAATACTGAAGCATTTTTATATCCTTCAGGATTTTCTTCAATAAGTCCCATATATCTTTCAGTCCAAATTGTATCATAAAGTAATGGCTCAACATTAGGTGCGATTGAGATACCAGCTTTGTAATAATCACTAGCTAAAGTCATGCACATGTTGGTTAAATATCCACCTCCGCTCCAACCCCAAATTCCAATATTGTCTGCATCAACATAGGTTAATCCCTGAAGATATTTTGCAGCAGATATGTGATCTTTTACCAAATATTTTCCATAATCTCCATAAGCTAAATCTTTAAACGCCTTACCTCTTCCTCCTGTGCCTCTATTATCAAATGAAAAAATGATAAAATCTCTACTAGCAAAAAATTGATGGAGAGTATGATTTCCAGCTCCCCATCTATTCATCACCAATTGTGATCCTGGACCTCCGTAATTATATAAAATTACTGGGTATTGTTTCATAGGGTCAAAATTGTGGGGATATGTGATTAAGGCATTTAATCTTGTTCCATCATCTGAAAAAATATTTATTAATTGAGGATATGTTAAACCAAGGTTATCAAACTTTGATTTTTCAGTTTCTTTTAAGACTCTTACAATTTTCCCACTATTTTGTCTTAAAAATGTTTTTGGTGGAATAGTTAAGCTTGAATATCCGTTAATAAAATAATTTAAAGTAGGAGAAAAAGCTGCGGAATGTGAACCATTTTCTTTGGTAATTCTTTTTAGCTTTGAACCGTTAAATCGAACAGAGTACAAATGGTTTTCTGTTTCAGTTTCTTTCTTCCCGGTGAAATAAATAATTTCTTTTTTGTAGTCTATTGCATTTATAGTACTAACCTCCCATTCACCTCTCGTAATCTGGTTAAGGAATCTTCCATCAGGTCTACTTCGATAAATATGCTTGAATCCATCTCTTTCAGACAGCCAAATAATTTCACCACTTTCCAAAATAGCAAAACTAAAACCTCCTTTTGTTGTCCATGTTCCAATTTCTTGAGGTACTGTAAAAGGATCTCTATCAATCCATGAATCATTAGAGTCGTTAAGAATTAATTCTCCATTATTCATCGCAAAATCATACCTATATAGATTCCAATCATTTTGCTTGCGATTAAGAGTTGCAAAAAAAAGATTTTCTGAATTATCTTGCCAAATTATATCAGGTATATAATATGCAGTATCTGGAAGATTAACAGATCTGTATTCTTTATTCTCTAAATCTAAAATACTTATTGATACCACCGGATTATCTTCTCCGGTTTTTGGATAACGGATATACTTTACTACAGGATACTGAGATTCATAATCTACAAGAGGATATTTTTTAACATACGTTTGGTCTTCTCTAATAAATGCGATATGTTTGCTATTAGGACTCCATTTGTAAGAGTCATATGTGCCAAATTCTTCTTCGTATACCCATCCAAAATGTCCATTTAAAATATTCTCACTTCCATCAAAAGTAAGCTGCTCTTCAAGGTTACTAGCTATAGAAAAAAGATATAAATTATTATCTTCTCTAACAAAAGCAATATTTTCTGAGTCTGGGGAAAACTTAACATTCCTCAATCTATCAGGGTTGGAAGTAACAGAAGTTAAGGAGCTTGATTCTATATCATAAATATAATACGAACCATATGAGGAATGTCTCCAGATTTTAACCGAATTTTTTTTTAATAATAATTTTTTTTGATTTGGACTAAATGAATATGAGAAATTATTAATTAGCGACTTTGGAATACTGAATGATTTGGTTGTATCATTCGAAGCAAGGCTATAAATGTAAAAATCTAATCCACTATCACTTTTCTTTGAAAAATAATATGAATCCGTACTATTTTTCCATGTATACCTACCAATAGATTCTGTACTAAAAGTACCATCTAAAACACTTTTAAGCGATATTTCTCCCTGAGAGAAAACATTACTTATCATCATAGCAGTAAAAATGTATATTTTATATCTCATGTATTAATAATAATTATTTTCTATGGAATAAACCATCCAAATGAATCAGAATTTTTAAAATAGAGTTATCAAATTTTTTAATAGGTTTGCATAAACATTGTTGCTGTTATAAATTCGCTGTCTATGGGCATAATAACTAGTATGAGAAATAGAATGCAAGTAGTGATGTGGACTATATTAGTCCTATTTGTTACGAGTATGGCTATCGGTGGACTTGTTGGTGGAGCAAGTATTACAGATATTTTCGGTCAAAGACAAGGCAATGAAGTTGGCTCTATAAATGGAGAACCAATTCTTTTTGAAGACTTTAATCAATTAGTATCAAATGAAATTAATAGATTAGATTCTCAATCTGGAAAACCTGTTTCAGATGAAGAAAGGGAATATGTCAGAGCTGTAGTATGGGAAAGATTAATTGCTGATTTAATTATTCAAGAACAAATTGAAAAAAACAAAATTGTAGTTGGAGAAGAAGAAGTTCTTTTTCAAATGAAAAATAACCCTCCTCCTTTTCTTCAAAACAGTGAAGCTTTTCAATCTTTTGGAAGGTTTGATTTAGAAAAATATCTTAACGCTGTACTGACTCCTGATCAAATAGATTGGAAGCCAATTGAAGATTTTATGCAAAATGTCTACTTACCAAACTATAAGCTGCAACAGTATGTTATTAATGCATCAGCAATTCATGCAGATGAAGTTCTTAAGGACTACAAAAAAAGATTTGTAAAGCATAAGCTTGAAATTTTACATATTACAGATAAAGCTATTGATAATGATTTTTACGACTCAATGATTCAAAATAGACCAACCGATGATGAATTACTAGAATTATACAATGAAAATGTATCTAATTATGATCAATCGGAAACCAGATTTATGCAGTATGTTAAATGGCCTATTATTTCTGATGCAAATGACACATTAAGAGTTAAGCTAGAAGCAGAAAATTTAATTTACAGGATAAATAATGGAGAAGATTTTGCGCAACTAGCTAATATGTACACCGAAGATCCAAGTAATAGTGCAAATCCTCAAGAATTAAGAGGTGGTAGTCTTGGATGGTACAGTAAAGGTCAACTTCTTCCAGAGTTTGAAGTTGCTTCTTTTGATGGTAAAAAAGGTGATATTGTTGGTCCGATACTCACCGACTATGGATTTCATGTAATTAAAATTAATGATAAAAGAGTTGTTGATGAATCTGAACAAGTAAATACTTCACACATTCTTCTTACTATAACACCTGGTAGAGGTACTGAAAATAAATTAAGAGATACTGCAAGCATCTTTGCTTTAGAAGCTAATGAATATGGTTTTTTTGCACTTGCAGACTCTCTAGGTCTTGAAATCAATGAATCGAGCCCAATAAGAAAAGAATCAATTTTTATCGACGATTTTGGCGTTGCTAGAAGTGCTGTTAATTTTGCTTTCAATAATGTTGAAGGTGCAACATCAGATGCTATCAAAAATGATAATTTCTATGGTGTCTTTTTCTTAGACTCTGTTAAAGATGAAACAATCTTAAGCTTTGAAGATGTTAAAGAAGATCTTAAAACAGAATTTTTATCAAACTTCAAAAAAGAACAAATCACAAACTTAGCGCAATCTTTAAAGGATAATTCTGCTGAAGAAATGAATCTTTTAGCTCTATCACAGAAAAATGAATCTTTTGAGTACGTAGCTGAATCGAGTGCAAGTCTAATAGGTAGCTTTGATTCAATTGGAAAAAGTAATTATATAGTAGGTGCACTAACTAATGCAAAAGCTGGTGATATTTTTGGACCCTTGCCAACAATAAGAGGTCAAGCGTTTGTTAAAGTAATCGAAATTGATGAAATAAATTCTAATGATTTTGAAGAAAAGAAAGAATCAATCAAGTTCAGTCTTCTTATTCAAAGACAAAATCTTTTATGGGCTAATTGGTTACAAGCACTTAGAGATAATTCGGACATAGAAGATTATAGATACGACTTTTATTAGTCTTCTCTAAAAGTACCAAGCTTATCATATCTAGCAACTCTATTATCAAGAAAATCTTTATTAATATTTTTCTTTAATTCACTAAGCTCGTTCAATATTGCCTCTTTCAATATTGATGCTGCTTCATCAAAATGTCTATGTGCTCCTCCTGATGGCTCATAAACAATCATATTACAGATATTATGCTCCATTAAGTCTTTCGGGGTTAACTTTAAAGATTCAGCAGCATCAGGAGCTTTTGTTGAGTCTTTCCATAGGATTGATGCGCACCCTTCTGGACTAATAACAGAAAACCATGTATGCTCTAGCATAATCATCTTATCGCATAAACCAATTCCTAAAGCACCTCCACTTGCGCCCTCTCCAATTACAACTGACAAAATTTGAGTTTTTATAGAGGCCATTTCAAATAAATTATTTGCAATAGCATACCCTTGACCTCTTTCCTCTGCTCCAATACCAGGGTCTGCTCCAGGAGTATCAATCAAGGTTACAATAGGCAGTTTAAACTTTTCTGCCAATTTCATTACTCTTAAAGCTTTTCTGTATCCTTCAGGCTTCATCATACCAAAATTTCTAAAAATGTTATCTTTAGTATTTCTTCCTTTTTGCTGTCCTATAATTACTACCTTAGTATCTTCAATAATCCCAATACCTGCAATCAAAGCGCTATCATCAGAAAAAGCCTTATCTCCATGAAGTTCGGTAAAATTATCGCACCAAGCATTGATATAATCGAGTGTATATGGTCTATTAGGATGCCTTGCTAACTGAACAGTTTCCCAAGAAGAAAGATCTGAAAAAATATTTTTTTCTAACTCCTCTCTCTCTTTTTTTAATTCATTTAATTTTTCAGGTTCTGTTTCAGAAATAGATAGTTTTTCTATTTCTATGTCTAAATCTTTAAGTGGTTTTTCAAATGATAAATAATGTTTTTTCATCTTTTTAGCCTAAATAATCTCCAAAATCCAAAAAGCCAAACTTTCAAAACAGCCTCAAGCATAACTGCTTTACTCATTTTGGATTCACCTACAGTTCTATCAGTAAAAACTATTGGATGTTCAACCAATTTACAACCTTTTTGGTATGCTCTAAATGAAGTCTCAATTTGAAAGCAATAACCTTGAGAAGAGCATTCATTATATTTAATTTTTTTAAGTGTACTAACTCTCCAAGCTTTAAATCCTGCAGTTAAATCTTTCACAGGTACACCAGTAATTATCTTAGCGTACAAATTTGCAAAATAACTGATATACAATCTTTGAATTGGCCAATTAATAACTCTCAATCCACCTTTATACCTACTACCTATTACAAGATCATTTTTATCTAAAAGACTAAACATAGGAACAATTTCACTTGGATCATGTGATTGATCTGCATCCATTTGAATGATTTTATCGTAGTTATTTTTGATAGACCACCTAAATCCATCTACATATGCTGAACCAAGGCCCTTTTTTGACTCTCTTTTTAAGAGAAAAATTTTGTCATTTTTTAATCCTTCAACAATGCCAGATGTATCATCAGGTGAGTTATCATCTATAACCAGTATATCAACATCTATACCTTGTTTGAAAATCAAATCAATTGTTTTAACAATGTTTTTTGATTCATTGTAGGTTGGAAGAATAACCAAATTTTTCATGAATTTACAGTTATTGTTTTAGCAATCATTTCAAGTTGTCGCATATAAAATGCTTTTTTCCCACCAGGATTAAAAACTAGATAACTTATATAAAATGTTCTATCATTTTTATAGTCATAAAATACATATCCTTTAAATGGACCTCCTTTAGCATCATCAATAGACTCCCATAAACCAGACACTTCGTACGATGATTCAGAATTGAAATCTTTAAACTCAACATTAATATATTCTTTGTTATACCTAATTGATTCAAAATACATCTGAGGATATTCTTTTACATACTTTAAGACATCTTCCTCGCTAAAAAAATTACCATCTCTCCAATGAACTGCAATCCACCTAAAAGGTAATTCATGACCAATCCAAAAAAATGATTTTTCACTATCATTTTTTATTAGTTCCCATCCCCATGGAATTTTTATACTCCAATCATACTTTATTTTAAGATCCTGCTCAAGCTCTTCCTGTCTTTCATTTTCTAGAAAATATTGAGATTGTTTCTTAAAAAAATTTTCATCGAATTGATTTCGAATAAATTCATTATTGAGCACTAGATAATCTTCAATTTGTTCAGAATTACTTCCACTTAAAATCATAAATAATTGATTTTTAGCAAATTGATCTTTTGATAAAATTACCGGAACTCCATTAAGTGTATTATTGAAGGCATTTTGACCCAAAAGCTCTTTTGCAAGCTTAGTACCTGGATTTAATTCATAATTACCTATGGAAGCAACAATAAGGTTGGTTTGAGTCTTAAGTGCAGAAAAACTTTCTGGATCAGCAAATTTAATATTATAAAAAGATTCAGGAGATGGAGTCAAAATTGTTTCATTAAAAATAGTTGACAAAAGACTTCTAATTTTTTCTCTATCTTCTTTAGCTGCAAGCACAACGATATCATCATTTCCGCCTATAGCATCTCTTTTATAATCACAGCTCATTATTGCCATTATTATAAAAAATAAAATAAAGTTTCTTTTAATCATTTTTTGATCTTTGAAATTCATATATAAACACAATAAACAATGACAAAAAAAGGAACATTAGCATTGGCTCCCAAGTCAATAACGGATATCTAACAAACTTGTCGTTTGCAGATGGCGGAGGTTGTGCATAAGAATCTTGAGTGCTTATATTAGCAGCATACTGGATTGAAGTTCCTCCATGAGGATTATAGTAATTTAAACTGATCAAAGAGTTATCTTTGTCTGAAAAATTATTATTTATTCCTTGATAAAAAGTCAACCCATTTTGATCGCGCACCTTTTCAAGATTAAAGCTATCAGCAGAAATTTGAAATTCTTCAGACCCAAAAGGTATCTGAACCCCCAATATTAAAGTATTAATATCCTGAAGCGATTCAAAATTATATGAAAATCTTCTTGGCCCTGGGTCTTTTATAAACTTATCCAAAAATAAATAAATGGTATGATTTCCGTTTTGATTTAAGGTTTTCAGTAAATTATTTTCTACTTGAACTATTTTTTCAAATTCTAAGCTGTCTGTAGATATTGTATACAAAACGGAATCGATATTTGCAGGTATTGGGAAAGTAATATCATTATTATTTGACTTGTCAAACTTATACTCTATTGCAACGCCTGGATAAGAAAATTCTGGATAGACAGTTACAGATAGAGTATCAATAATTGATTGGCCAAAAACTTGACTAAAAATTAATAAATAAAAGAAAGTTTTTTTCATAAGCTAAGTTAAACGAAAAATAACAAATAAATCATAAAATGCATGAGTTAATGCAACTATTCCAAAACCACGATTAATATAAATTACTGATAAGTAAATACCTGCTAAAAACCTTAAGGTAAAAGATATTGGAGCGAAAGATTCCTCTCCTATGTAATGAAAAATAGAAAAAAGAATTGAACTAACCATAATTGATAAGATTAATGAGTAAAATTCTTTCACTTTAAAAACAAATGATATGCTTTTTGTAAGAATAAATATCAATAAAAATCTAAATATTAATTCTTCATATAGCCCTGCACCAATAGATAATATAAAACTACTTAACCAATTAGCTCCTGCTCCTTGTAATAGATATATATTTTGTAATAATAATAATAATAAATAAGCATATGCTATTGACTCTAAAGCCATAAAAAATAGATAATTATACTTAATCTCAAAAGATTTGAATTTCTTTCTTTGTGAAATAAAAATAGAAAATAATACTACAATAAAAATTGAACTTGCAGCATAATAACCATTCAGTCCAAGCATTTTAATGAATTCTTCAATTAGAACATCTCCGCCATTTTTAACGTAAGAAATATCTGTTCTAAACATAAAAAAAATACCAATTTCATATACCAGGAATAGAGGAAAGGTGAATAAAAGACTATAAAATAATGACTTTGATTTAGAAAGATAATCTTGAATCATATCAGATTTTTAAAACAGCTAGCAAAGCTTCTTGAGGCACTTCGACTCTACCAATAGTACGCATTCTTTTCTTACCTTTTTTCTGTTTTTGTAGCAATTTATTTTTTCTAGTTACATCTCCACCATAAAGTTTTTCTGTAACATTTTTTCTAAATGGTGCAATATTTGTTCTTGCAATAACTCTAGAGCCTATAGAAGCTTGAATTGGAATCTGTATTTGATGCCTAGGTATTAATTCTTTTAATTTTTGACATAATGCAAGACCTCTATGATAAGAATCCTTCTTTGAGCAAATCATTGACAAAGCATCAACGGGCTCTTTATTAATTAAAATATCCAATTTATCTAACTTGCTTTCTTTGTACTCTTTGAAAGTGTAGTCAAATGATGCATACCCTTTTGAACCAGATTTAATTCTATCATAAAAATCAAAAAGTATTTCTCCTAGAGGTAGATCATAAATAAGCTGGACCTTAGATTCAGATAAATACTGAGTAGATTTATATTTACCTCTTTTTTCTTCACAAATCTTCATGACATTTCCAATGTAATCTACAGGAGTTAAAATTTCTGCTGTTACAATAGGCTCCATCAAACTATCTAGGAATTTTGGATCTGGTAATAATGCTGGTCTCTGAACCTCTTCTTGAGAACCGTCTTTTAAATTTGCTAGATACTTAACGTTAGGACTTGTGGTCACAATAGATAAATTAAATTCTCTCTCAAGTCTTTCTTGAATTATTTCCATGTGCAATAACCCCAAAAAACCACATCTATATCCAAAACCAAGGGCGTCACTTACTTCAGGCTCAAAAGAAAGTGAAGCATCATTAAGTTTTAATTTTTCAAGCGCAGTTCTTAAATCGTCATATTCTCCCGCATCTGCAGGAAATAATCCTGAAAAAACCATAGGTTTTATTTTTTGAAATCCTGGTAAAGCTTCTTTGCATGGTTTATTAAAATTTGTAACCGTATCACCGGCAAGAACATGTTCAATATCTCTAACATTTGCAATTATATAGCCTACCTCTCCAGCCTTAATTGAGTCAGACTTTTTTCTATCAATAATAAAGTGTCCAACTTCATCAACGTCATAATGTGTATCATGGGCAAAAAACTTAATTCTGCTCCCCTTTTTTAAAGAACCTTCATAAACCCTTACATAAGCTACAACACCTCTATATCTATCATAGATTGAATCAAAAATTAAACCTTTAAATTCTTCATTTTTTGGTTCTTCAGGAGCGGGAATTTTTGAAGTAATTGCATTTAGAATATCCTCAATTCCTTCGCCTGTCTTTGCACTTGCAAGTAGAATATCTTCCTTTTTACATCCAACCATTTCAATAATTTGAGCTGATACATTTTCAATATCAGCATTTGGTAAATCTACTTTATTAATTACAGGAATTATTTCAAGATCATTCTCAAGAGCAAGTAAATAATTTGTAACAGTTTGTGCTTCAATACCTTGAGCAGCATCAACAATAAGCAAAGCTCCTTCGCTAGCAGACAGCGTTCTTGAAACTTCGTAAGTAAAATCAACGTGACCAGGAGTATCAATTAAATTTAGTATGAAGTCTTTATAGTCTATTCTAATTGAATGACTTTTAATTGTAATACCTCTTTCTCTTTCAAGCTCCATATTATCTAAAACTTGATTCTGCATTTTCTTTTTTGAAATTGTTCCAGTATGCTCAAGCAATCTATCAGCCAAGGTAGACTTACCATGATCTATGTGTGCAATAATGCAAAAATTTCTGAGGGATTTTGTGCTATTCATGAAAATGATTTACAATTGGTATCCTTCTTCCAATACCAAAAGCTTTTTTACTCACTCTTAGAACAGGAGCTGCTTGTCTCCTTTTATGCTCATTAATATTTACCTTCTTTTTGAGACTTAAAAACTCATTATCAGCATTTTTATCCTGCTTATTATCCATAACTATCTTATCAACTAATGGACTAATTAATTCATAGTCAAATGGATCAAATTGATCTGGAGCAAGTTCAGCGGAAGGAGCTTTTTTGATGATATTTTTTGGAATAACCTCATTATTTTTATTAATCCATTTCGAAAGATTGTAGACCTCATTCTTATTTAAATCTCCTATAGCAGATAATCCACCGCTCATATCTCCATAGAGCGTACAATATCCTAGAGCAAGCTCTGTTTTATTACCTGTTGAAAGTACTAAATATCCAAATTTATTAGACAAGGCCATTAAGATATTTCCTCTGATTCTTGATTGAATATTTTCTTCAGCAACATTGCTATCTAAGCCCTGAAAACTAGGAGCAAGCACATCTAAATATTGTTCAAACAACCCATCTATATCAATTGTTTCAAAATTTGCTCTTAAATTTACAGCCAATTGATTTGCATCTATTTTACTGTGTTCGCTAGAAAATCTAGAAGGCATAGAAATTAGATAAACATTATTAGCACCAAGAGCGTCAACAGCTAAGCAAGCGACCAATGCGGAGTCAATACCGCCGCTCAGACCTATCACTGCTTTACTGTGTCCAGTTTTATTAAAATAATCTTTAATACCAAGTGAAAGTCCATCAAAAAGCTGTTTATTTTTAGAAACAGATGGAATAGCTTTTGATGTTTTTAAATCAGTTAAAATAGTCTCTTCCACAAATCCATTAGCCATTTCAATTAAATCCATATTTTTATCAAAAATCATTGAAAATCCATCAAAGATCAATTCATCTTGCCCGCCAACTAAATTACAATAAACAAAAGGGCATTTAGCATCTTTAAACTTACGCTTTACAAGATTAACTCTTTCTTCTTTTCTATCTTGAGCAAATGGAGAAGCAGATATATTGATAATCAAATCAGGATTATGTTCAATTAATTCCGCTGAGAGTTTTCTATCATAATTATCATCCCACAAGTCTTCACAAATCTGAAGACCAATATTATAATTTAAATCTTTAATTTTTAATGAAAATATTCCAATTGAACTTCCATTAGAAAAATATCTTCTTTCATCAAAAACATCGTAGTTAGGCAAGTGTATTTTATGATACTTAAAAGCTATATTACCATTTTGGCATATTGCTGCTGCATTATAATTTTTACCGTTAACACTATCAACAAATCCAACAACGCATGGAATGGTTACTATTTTAGAAAAATCATTTAAAGATGAAAGATTCTTCTTAATAAACTTATTGTTACTTAATAAGTCTTGAGGAGGATATCCTGTAATAGACATTTCTGGAAAAATTACAATATCTGCTCCTTTTTTAACTGCCTCTAAATAGTTAGATGAAATTTTTTTAAGATTATTATTAAAATCTCCAAGAATTGGATTTATTTGGCAAACAGCAACATTTATATCTTGAGACACTTATCTACTTCCTCAATTAGAGAATTGATAGTTTCTACCTTAATAGATTTAGGAATATCCCAACTATTATATGCTATCAATTGTTTTTCTTGTGCTAGAGTAAATGCTATTTCACTTAACGTTCCATATGCTCCTGATATAGCAACTCCAAGGTCGCAGTTATAACTAATTAGCGCATTTCTTGTTATGTCCATTCCAGTAGAGATGGGAATACTTAAAAACTCATTTCCAGTTTTAAAATCTTTGTCTTTAAGAATACCAATACATGTTCCACCGCCCAAAGAAACTCCTTTTGCAATAGCCTCCATAACACCTTCTCCACCGCCACAAAATACTAACAAATTTTTTTCTGCCATTCGTTTACCAATTTCAACGGTGTCATTATAAATTTCTTCAGTTATAAATCTTCCACCAAAAACAGCAATTCTACCATCAAATTTCATTAAGGCTCCAATCTTCCCATTGTTCTAGGAAAAGGAATAGTTTGCCTTACATGGTCTATTCCACATATCCATGAAACTGTTCTTTCAAGCCCCAATCCAAAACCGGAGTGAGTAACTGAACCATATTTTCTCAAGTCTAGATACCACTTAAATGCACTAACAGGCAATCCATGGTCTTCAATACGCTTTACAAGCGTATCATGATCATCTTCCCTTTGACCTCCACCCACAATTTCTCCATAACCTTCAGGAGCTATTACATCAACACCTAGAGCTAATTTATCAGAACTATCTCTTTTCATATAAAAAGCTTTGGTTTCATGGGGCCAACTATGAATCATGACTGGGCTATCATATTTTGATGCTATTAACTCTTCATCAGGAGAACCAAAATCGCTCCCATATTCAAATTTTTGACCATTATCATTCAGAATTTTTTCTGCCTCATCGTAAGTAATTCTAGGAAAAGGTGATTTAACTTTTTCAAGTAATGAAACATCTCTTTCTAGAATTTTTAGCTCATCTTTACAGTTAGCTAAACTTTCAGTAACTATGTGAGTTATAAATTCTTCAATTAAATCCATATTTTGATCTAGATTGCAAAAAGCCATTTCTGGTTCAACCATCCAAAATTCAGTTAAATGTTTCCTAGTTTTTGACTTTTCAGCTCTAAAACATGGACCAAAACAATAAGTCTTTCCAAAAGCCATTGCTCCTGCTTCTTGATACAATTGACCGCTTTGAGTCAAATAGGCTGAACGATTAAAATAATCAGTTTCAAATAGCGTTGTGGTCCCTTCAACTGCATTTCCAGTAAACATTGGAGAGTCAATTAGAACAAAATCTCTATTATCAAAAAAATCTCTTATAGATTTAATAATATTCTGGCGAATTTTCATTATTGCAAACTGCTTTTTTGAGCGCAACCAAAGATGCCTGTTGTCCATTAAAAAACTAACGCCATGATCTTTTAATGCAATTGGATATTCCTCAGCAATATGAATAACACTCATATCTTTTACAAGAATCTCAACTCCTAAATCAGAACGAGAATCCTCCTGCACAATACCAGTAACTTGAATAGATGATTCTTGAGTCAATGATGATTCAAGTTCAAATACCTCTGAACTAACATCATTGCTCGTCACTACACATTGAACAAAACCGGTACCATCTCTTACGATTGCAAACCAAATTTTACCAATTGATCTCATATTATAAATCCATCCATTTAGCTGAACTTCTTTACCAACAAAATCTTTTAATTTATTAATTGCTACATTTTCCATTTTTTTTACCATGTTGAAAGGATTGAATTTACAATATCTGATGCAATTTTGTTAATTGCAATATTAATCGCCAGCTCTCTTGAATCACCAAATTCATCATCATCATTCTCATCTAAAAGTCCATCATTATCATTATCTAAACCATCAGATGAAGGATCATTGTTTATACTATAAGTTCCAAAACCTGAAAAGGTTTTTTCAATTAAATTTTTATCATCATTATTATCTATCCATTTAATATTAACAGATAAAGAAAACCTATATTCGTCAACCTGCTCATTGCTATCAAATGAAAATGGACCGTCTGAAACAGTAGTAACAACCCCGATAATTGAACTATCGCTATTTTCAATATTTGAAATTTTTAATATATTTTGAGCAGCAATTTCTTCAGTTATCTTTGATGTCAAATTTTCAGCAATCTCAAACTCGGCAGTATCATTTTGAAAAAGAGGGATATTAACATTATTAATATTAGCAGGAATGGACCCTGCCATGGAATAATAGCTGCATCCTGCAAGTATAAACAAAAAGCAAAAATTAGCTATCTTTTTTAATCTTCTTTTCAATTCCATAATCATTAATTTTCCTGTATAAAGTTCTTTCGCTCATATCTAGAGATTTAGCGGAAGCTCTCCTATTATTATTGAAATATTCTAGAGTTCTTATTATCATTTCCTTCTCTAAGTCCTTAGTATTAAATGCTCCAATTGCTTCACCCTTGATGAGATTATCATCTTGATTTATAATTTCATTATTATGAATTGTAGAATCAAATGACTGATTAATACTTCTAGTAGAATTTAAATCAGAAAAACTAGATTCTTTCATCATTAATTTTAAATCCTCAATATCTTGCCTCAGAAAAAGTAATTGTCTTAGAATCAATTCTCTTTCAGCTTGATCTGGATCGCGATTTACAACAACTGGCAATGAATCGTTTGAATGATTATTGTCAATCATATCACCAGCTAATTGACTACTTACCATTTCAGCCGTAATACGTTCTCCTTTTTGCAAAATAAGAATACTCTCAACAAAATTTCTCAACTCTCTAACATTGCCTGGCCAATGATGTTTGTGCATCTCTTTAATTGATTCAGGTGTAAAGCCTTTATACTTAATATTATTAGATCTACTAAATTGTAAAGCAAATCTATCCACCAGCAATCTTATATCGTTCTTTCTTTTTCTTAATGGAGGAATATTAACTGTAACTGTTTTAAGTCTATAATATAAATCTTGCCTAAACTTTCCTTCTTTTACTAATTTTCCCAAGTCTTTATTGGTCGCAGCAAGAACACGAACATCTGTTTTTTTAGTAACAGAATCACCGACTCTCATAAATTCACCAGACTCTAAAACTCTTAATACCTTTACTTGTGTTTCTAAAGGCATGTCTCCAATTTCATCCAGAAAAATAGTTCCTTTATTTGCTGTTTCAAAATATCCTTTTCTTGAATTGCTAGCATCTGTATATGCTCCTTTTTTATGCCCAAATAGCTCACTTTCAATTATTCCTTCTGGAATTGCTCCACAATTTACTATTACAAGATCGCTAGAAGCTCTTTTACTACCTAAGTGAAGCGCTTTACTTACAAGCTCCTTACCGGTACCAGACTCTCCATTGATTAGTACAGAAATATCAACATTAGCTACTTGAGCTACCATTTCTAATACTTGATTAATCCCTTCACTTTCTCCAATAATACCTGCTTTTTGTTTTATCAACTCAATGTTCATACTTTCTCCATAAACTATAGTTTAATTTCTTTTTCAAGCTTATTCATCTCGTCGCGCAATTTAGCTGCCTTCTCAAACTCTAAATTTTCTGCCGCCTCTAACATCTCTTCTCGAATCATTTCAACTATAATTTTCTTGTCTTCGTTCAAAAATTTATCTGTCGCTATATCTCTTTTTATTTCAATTTCACTTTCCTTATAAGACTCTGCAACCCGAGTTGCTTGCATAATTTCATCAACTGATTTTTTAACAGTTTTAGGTGCTATATTATGTTTTTTATTGTATTCAAGCTGAATTGACCTTCTTCTATCTGTTTCATCAATTAAATATTGCATAGAATCAGTAATTTTATCTGCATAAAGAATCACTTTTCCATCAATATGACGAGCAGCTCTTCCAGAAGTCTGCACCAGTGAACTTTTAGACCTAAGAAACCCTTCTTTATCAGCATCAAGTATTGCAACAAGAGATACTTCTGGCAGATCTAATCCTTCTCGAAGCAAGTTTATTCCAACCAAGACATCAAAATCGCCTAATCTTAAATCTCGTAAAATTTTTACCCTTTCAATTGTTTTTACCTCTGAATGCAAATACCTTACTCTCAATCCAACGGAGCTTAAGTATTCTGATAAATCCTCAGCCATTTTTTTAGTTAATGTCGTTACAAGACATCTCTCATCTTTTGCTGATCTGATTTTAATTTCTGAAATAAGATCATCAATCTGACCGCTAGATGGCTTAATAATCAATTCTGGATCTACAAGTCCCGTTGGTCTATTAATCAATTCTACAACAGCACCTTCTGATAAATCTAGCTCTCGATATGATGGCGTAGCAGATGCATATACGACTTGATTTTGTAAAGTTGCAAATTCTTCTGATTTTAATGGTCTATTATCGTAAGCAGAAGGCAATCTAAACCCAAAATCAATTAAGTTGTCTTTTCTTTTCCTGTCACCTCCATACATTGCTTGAATTTGAGGTAAAGTAACATGGGACTCGTCAATAATAGTTAAAAAATCATCTGGAAAAAAGTCTATCAAAGTAAATGGTCTTTCACCCTCTTTTCTGCCATCAAAATATCGTGAATAATTTTCAATTCCTGAGCAATAACCAATCTCTTCTATCATTTCAATATCAAAATTTGTTCTTTGCCCAATTCTTTGTTCCTCAAGAAATTTTTCATTTTTATTAAAGAATTTTAATCTAGCATTCAAATCACTTCTGATTTTTTTAATTACAGAATCATTTTTATCTTTATCTGAGATAAAATGCCTAGCAGGATACAAATAAAATTCTTCATGCTCTTGATATTCTTCACCTGTAAGCGGATCAAATGAAACAATTGATTGGATAGAGTTATCAAAAATATCAACTCTTATAGCCTTATCTTCATAAGCAGGATATATTTCAAAAATATCTCCTAATATTCTAAAATTACACCTTTCTAATACCTGATCGTTCCTTTGATAATAAATATCAACAAGAAATTCAGTTAAACTACTTCGACTTGTTTGAGAATCTAATCTTAAATGAACAACTTGCTTTTTCCATTCCTTAGGATTTCCTAGCCCGTAAATACATGAAACAGAGCTAACCACAATAACATCTTTTCTTTGTAAAAGTGAGCTGGTTGCCTTAAGGCGTAATCGATCAATTTCTTCATTCATTGAAAAATCTTTTTCAATAAAAGTATCAGTAACTGGCATGTAAGATTCAGGTTGATAATAATCATAATAACTAATGAAGTATTCAACTGCATTGTTAGGAAATAAATTTTTAAACTCTCCATAAAGTTGCGCAGCTAAAGTTTTATTATGAGAAATAATTAATGTTGGCTTTTGAACCTCTTCAATCACTTTTGCCATTGTATAGGTTTTACCTGACCCAGTAACACCCAACAAGGTCTGATGATCAGTTCCATTTTTTAAACCCTCTGATAATTCAGAGATTGCAGATGGTTGATCTCCAGCTGGAGAAAATTTTGATTCTACTTTAAAGTCTGCCATAATGACTAATAATTTAGTTATTATTAACGATAAAGTAAATTAGAATGTATGTCAATTAGTTCTATTACTTTTCTCTAGCTTAAGAAAAAATCTTATATAATCTAAAAGACTAACAAACAATAAGATTGCAGATATATTTAATAGATAGGGAGTTATAAAAATGAAATTATCTAACCTTAAAGCAAATACACATAATGCTACGCCTAAAAAACAAACACCCGTCTTTCCTAAAATGTTTGACCCATATACAGTTTTTAATTTTGATAGATACCATAGAGAAAAAATCAGTATCGTAAGTTGCCTTAAAAAATAAAAAATTGTAAACCAATTTGAAATAAATCCTTCTCTATTAAATAGAATGATAAAAGCAAAGAGTGTAATTCCATCTGCTATAGGATCTAGAGTCTTTCCTAGTTCAGATTTTTGATCAAGAAGCCTAGCTGCAATCCCATCAAGAAAATCTGTTAGCAAAGAAACAGTTAAAATAATTAAAAAATAATTTTGCATTCCATTTTGAAATGTAATAATCATTGGAACGATCAAAAAAAATCTCAAAATAGTGATTAAATTGGGAACTAAAAATATGTCCTTAAACTTGAAAAGCTTGCTCATAAAAGTTCTAATATTTTTTGGGTTGAACCTTTATGTTTAATGACATAATTCTTAGCATTTTTTGAGCATTGTCTATAGAAATTTATATCGTATAAATTATCTATATTTTTAATTAATTCTTTATATGAATTAACTGAAAATCCCGCGTTTGATGATTTTAAAAATACTGCATCTAACTTATTTGAATTCTGAAAATTTGGGCCAAAAATTACCGGATTGCCAGCAGCTGCTGGTTCAGCCAAATTATGGATACCATTTTTTGAAAAACCTCCCCCTACATATGTTAAAAATGTTTGACTATAAATTTTAGATAAAAAACCAACTTTATTAACAACAATAACCCTTTCATCTAAATTAAAGATATTGCAATATGAATCAATTATTTTATATGAAATAGATTGACTATCTAGCATAGAACAGTAAAAAGAAATATTTTTATCATTTATTTCATGTGGAACTATAATAATTTTATTCTGCTTATTTTTGTCTAAATATTCAAAAATGCCTGGAAATAAAATATTATTATCCTCCTCCCAAATACTTGCTAATACTAAAACCTTATTATTCAATCTATCTTCTTTATTAATATGCTCATGTGAAATATTTTTAAGGATTCTATCCATTCTCGGATTACCTGCAAAAATTACTTTTGGCGATGAAGATAGTGCAGCAATAGTTTTTTGGTCATTTTTAGTAATGGTAAATATGGAATCAAACATATTAAAGAATATTCTTTGATATAAATTTTTGACAAAAGAGTTGAAGTCTTTGCCGTCATTTAATCGTGCCGACGTTAATATTAATTCGATTTTTTTTCTATGCGAAAAGATCATAAAATTTGGCCAAAAATCATTGGATGTAAAAAATATTTTGTCAGGATTAACTAACCTCAAAGCTCTAAAAATCGTAATAGGAAAGTCAAAAGGAAGATAAACTTTACAATCAATATTTTGATTATCTACATTATTGAAACCTGATGGTGAAAAGAACGATACAACAATACCAATACTACTGTTATCTTTTTTCAATGAATCTATTAAGGTTTCAATCTGCTGAAACTCGCCATGCGAAGCAACGTGAAACCAATATCTTTTCTTAAAAGTAGCTATATTAAATCTCTTTAAATGTTTTAATGATTTAAATCTTCCAATTATACCTTCTTTAATTTTTCTATTAAATGGAGAAAGTAAAAATACAAAAAAAATTATGGGATAAATCAAAACATTATACAAAATTAGAAAAATTATTTTCATATCAACAACTTCTTTGAAATGCCCCAGCTATATCTTTGATGTTTATTTCTGTTAAACAATACTGCTCTTTTCTAATGCACGGTCTTTTACCATTTTGAGAACATGGCCTACACCAAAGATTATTTTTCTCAAATATTTTGGAATTTGGATGATTTATACTTGCTCCAGTCTCCATAGATGTAGGACCTAATATCATCGAAACAGGAGTGTTTAAAGCCTCTGAAGCATGCAAGAGTCCAGTATCGCTTCCAAATGTATGTTCAGATATTGTCAAAATACTCATTGCCATTCTAAGCGATGTTTTATCTTTTAAATTAACAATATTAATATCTTTTTTTATTTCATCGCAAATTGTATCATTTTTTGAACCTAGCAAAACGATCTTAAATGCAAATTTTTTATTAAGGATATCAATAAGCTCATTGTACTTATCTGCTGGAAGTTGTTTCTGTTTCCATGCTGCTCCAGGAACTATACATATGAATTCTTGATCTACTCCCTCCTTTATCAAAAATGATTTTGCCCTATTTATTTCATCGCTAGAAACGTAAAGAGATGTTCTTGGAAATGAATGAATATCTCCTAAAATTGAATGGTACATCCTTATATGACTAAAATCTTTTTTGAAAAAATTTAATTTTAAATTGAATAGCATAAATCTTTTCAACCTTGGTTTTTTAATTTGAAAAAAAATCTTTCTTTTGAAAAAGAAAGATAAGATTTTAGATCTAAATACATTATGGATATCAAAAACCTTGTAATAACCTTGATGCGTAAGATGTTTGCCTAAATTTATTAACCCCTTCAATCCTTCTGACTTATCTAACTCAATTAAATTATTTATATGAGGATGATTTTGCAATAATGGAGAAAATTCTTTTTTTATTAAAAAATCAATAGATGAATTCGGATATTTTTTTTTAACAGAATCTAAAAATGAGGTAGCCAAAATAATATCGCCTATGGAACTCATTCTAATAATTAATATTTTTTTCATATCTATTGATTTTGAAATAGTTTATTAGCAAACCATGAAACTAAAATACTTATCTCAAATAAAATTAGCATTGGAATTGACATTATTATTAAACTAATAGGATCAGGGGGTGTAATTATAGCTGAAAGAATGACAGTCCCAGCAATTGCTTCTCTTCTATAGGTTTTTAAAAATTTAGGATCAACTAGACCAATTGACGAGAATAAAAATGACGCAACAGGCAATTCAAATAAAAGACCAGCTCCAATCATAAGAGACAAAACAAAACTAAAGTAATAATTAATTGAGAAATTGTTTTGAATATCTGCAGTTATCATTGATGCAAAAAAGTCCAAAGAAAACGGTAGTATCACTTTGTATGCAAAAATTCCACCTAGAACAAAGCATGAAAAAGCAGTTAAAATTAAAGGAAGTAGAATTTTTCTCTCCCTATCATATAAACCTGGAGATAAAAATTTCCAAATTTGTACTGTAATAACAGGGATAGAAAAAATTATTCCACCAATTATAGCAAGATTCCATTTTAAAAGGAACATTCCCTGAATTGTTAATACCTGTAAATTTAAATCAGAATTAATCTGCATAGCTGGCTGTATCAAAAGATCTACCAAGTTATTTGCAAAATTAAAAGTTAAAATTGACATTAAAACAATAGATCCTAACGACTTGAGAATTCTCCACCTCAATTCTTCCAAGTGATCTACTATAGACATGTCTTGTGAAGTCATTTATTGCCCTTAATTTTATCAACAATTTCGTATGGTGATTTCAATTTAATAGAAGATTCATCAACTTCTGCTAATAAAGACAGTCTTTCTTTACTCCAAAAATTGTTTAAAATATCTTTTTCAATAATTGTTTTTATTCTCCTGCTATATCGTAAAACTTGTCTACTTTGAATATCTTCATTTTCTTTCATTGAGTTATAGTATACCACAATTGCTTTTGCAAATACATCTAAACCTTCATCAGTTTTGCAACTAGTCTTAAAAATTGGGATTTTTTTAAGATTTTTTTTGGTTGATGAAATAATATTGTTTATAGATTTAACTAGCAAATTTGAATCTTTTCTATCTGATTTATTAACCACAAATATGTCAGCAAGCTCAAGAATACCAGCTTTTAATAATTGAATCTCGTCTCCTGATTCTGGTACAAAAACTAAAGTAGTCAAATCAGTTATTTCAGATACACTATATTCAGATTGACCTACTCCGACGGTTTCAATAAAGATTATATCTTTTCCACTATACGCTAAAATATCGCTAAAGTCTTCTGCTAGCTCTGTTACACCTCCCAGCTCTGCTCTAGAACCCATGCTTCTAACAAAAACATTTTCATCGTTTACTGCATTATTAATTCTTACCCTATCACCTAAAAATGATCCTCCAGTAATTGGACTTGATGGGTCGATTGCAATGACACCAACAGATAAACCTGCTTTTCTAATCAAAGGAATTAATTTATTCATTAAGGAACTTTTTCCTGCTCCTGGAGGTCCTGTTATACCAATTTTAAGCGATTCATGTGAATCTTTAAAAATATATTCTGAAACCTGTTTTCTTGAAAAAATATTGTTTTCTATACCTGACATTAATTCAGAAATAGAGATAAAATCATTTTTCTTTGCTTTATCAGCGATCTCTTTAAGATTTTTTGACGACATAGCGTAATTTAAACGATAAAACTTAAAACAATAATCAAAATAGAAAATTATTGACATCTATCCCTTTATAGAATAAGTTGCAATCACATTTTATGGATAGACATAAACAACAAATTAAAAGAGATAGGCAAGATTTAAAAAGAAGAGCTATCAACTCTCAAAACAAATCTAGAATGCGTACATTAATTAAGAGCGTATTAACTGCTGATTCTAAAAAATCTGCTGATGAGCATTATGCTGATGCAGTGTCTTTTATAGATAAAATGGCTAGCAAAAATATAATTCACAAAAATAATGCAGCCAGACAAAAATCAAAGATAACTAATCACTTAAATTCTTTAAGTAAATAACTACTTATCATGCCCTTGATAATTAGGGGCTTCTTTTACAATACTCACCTCATGCGGATGACTTTCTTTGACCCCAGCAGATGATATTTCAATGAATTTCTTATTTTTGTAAAAAGCTTTTAAATTTTGAGATCCGCAATATCCCATTGATGATTTTAATCCACCGATAAGTTGGAAGATAGTATTGTTCACTGGACCTCTAAAAGGAACCATACCTTCAATACCTTCTGGAACCAACTTTAATTCGTCTCTTTCTTGCTGAAAATATCTTTCACCTCCACCTTCTTTCATCGCGGCTAAAGAACCCATTCCTCTATATGACTTATATCTTCTTCCTTCATATACTATGGTTTCTCCAGGGCTTTCATCCATTCCCGCAAGCATTCCACCAAGCATTACAACATTTGCTCCAGCAGCAAGCGATTTTGCAACATCGCCACTATATCTAATCCCACCATCGGCAATTATTGGTGTGTCATGTTTAATTCCAACTTCAGCACAATCTATAACTGCAGATAATTGAGGCACTCCTACCCCTGCAATAATTCTTGTGGTACAACTTGACCCTGCACCAATACCTATCTTAACACAATCTGCTCCAGATTTAATTAAATCTTCTGTAGCTTCAGGGGTAGCTACATTTCCTGCGATTAAATCTAAGCTTGGAAATTCATTTTTAATTTCATTCACTAAATCTAAAACAAACTGAGAATGACCATGAGCAGTATCTACTACGATCGCGTCAACCCCTACGCTTACTAATGCAGAAACTCTTTCTTTCCAATCATCTCTAACGCTAATTGCAGCTGCAACTCTCAATCTTCCATTCTTATCTTTTGTTGAATGAGGAAATTCTTCTTTTTTTGTTAAATCTTTAACAGTAATTAATCCATCAAGATTATTGTTTTTATCAACCACTAATAATCGTTCAATACGATGTTTTTGAAGAATCTTTTTAGCTTCATCGTTGCTAGTTTTAGAATTAACAGTAACTAAATTATCTAAGGTCATTCTATCCTTAACTAAAGTATCCAAATTAGATTCAAAACGAATGTCTCTTTTTGTTATAATGCCAACTAATTTATCATCAGACAATACAGGTAGTCCTCCAATAGAGTATTGCTCCATCAATTGTTTCGCATCTCTGACAGTCTTATTTTCGTCCAACGTGATAGGATTTCTTATCATACCACTTTCATACCTTTTAACCTTATCAACCATCAGTGCCTGTTCTTCAATACTTAAATTTTTATGAATTACTCCAATGCCACCTTGCCTAGCTAAAGCAATGGCCATGTCAGATTCAGTTACTGTATCCATCGCTGCGCTCATTACAGGAATATTTAAAGAAATTTTCTTAGTTAATTGAGTAGAGCAATCTACTTCTTTAGGCAAGATAGATGATTTTCTTGGAACCAATAAAACATCATCAAATGTTAATTTTTTTTCAATATTATTTGGCATAATTATCTTCGGACGCGAAATGTGGAATGGTTTGTGTAACCAACTTTTTAGTATAAAAAGTTTTTACTAAGGTCAACATTGAACAATTTAACAAAAAAGATAAGAAAAACCAGTATATTATTAAGCCTGATTAAACCTTAGAAAATCATACTTTCTTTTAAAAGAAAAATAGTAATACATATTAAAAAAAAGGAAGTATGAGAGACCAATAAATCCAAACCATAATTCTTTAGAAGAAATGAAAATAAAGATAATTAAGGGAAGATATTTTTGAGCATAAACAATTTGATTCTTTGATTTAAATAATAAAGAAGAAATCAAAAAAGGTATATATATAGCTGCACTAGTAGCAAGTACTGGCTCATTAAAACGTAGAGATAAAAATAAAGTTAGAATACTTAAAAATAGTCCTAAAGAGATACTGAAATAACTGTTTGATCTATAAATTACATAGAGAACAACATTTAATAAAAATAACCCTATCATCAGCTTTCCATGGATAAAAACATTTAATAAACTAAAAAGTGACACAAACAATAGGAAGTTTGTTTGGAAATCAGATTTAACCGTTCTAAATGGACCGAAATAATCAAATTTTTTCATTAAGTGTAAAAGAAAAATAGTATGTAAAATGATACTAATTACACCAAACCAATCATAGCTACTTAGTGAAAAAACATACTTTTCATTATTTTCAATATCAATGGGATTGAAAATAACATAAATATCATATGACTTGATTAAATAATGCTTAAAAGACAATACGCACCACATCGGAAAAAACATTTCTAATCTTTCGATAAATTCCATATCAAAAGATTTAAAAATTTTCTGTAGAAAATCAAACTGATTTGAATCTTCAGGGAAAAATCTTTTAATCATTTAATTTAAATCCAACCAATTGAATACAAAAATACAAGAAATATTAATACTGGACAGATATATTTAACTGTGAAGTTAAAGAAAGATTTAAACTTCTTGTTTTCAAAAACTGTATTTCCGAAATAAATAGAATTAGACTCTCCTATAAGAAGGTTTCTTACCACTTCGTCAATACCCCATACATATCCTGCAAATACAGCTAAAAAGAATCCTCCAAAAGGTAGTAAAATGTTAGATGCTAAGTAATCTGCAATATCAAAGAATGTGAATGCTTTATCTTGAAAACTAAATGTAAAATCTGATAATAGATTAAAAGACAACGCACAAGGAATAGCTGCTAAATAAACCATGGAAGCCATCATAAGAACTGCCTTCTTTCTTGAATATTGTTTTTCATCAACTAAATATGCAACACTAACTTCTAAAATAGATATTCCTGAAGTAATTGCTGCAATAGAAAGCAATAAAAAGAACAGGAATGCAAAGAAATAACCTCCAGTTAGATCTGATAAGAGAGGTGGTAAAACATGAAAAACTAACCCTGGACCTGCGGTTGGATCATAACCCGATGAAAAAACAACTGTGAAAATTGCTACTCCAGCTAGAATAGCGATAACTGTGTCAAGAAATGCCACTAAATAAGAAGCATTGACAATATCATCATTATCGGATAAATAACTTCCATATGTCATCATTGCTCCCATTCCGAGACTTAAAGTAAAAAATGCATGACCCAATGCTAACAAAATTGTTTGACCATTAATTTTTGACCAGTCAGGCTGAAACAGAAAAGATACCCCTTTATTTGCATCTGGCAAAATCAGTCCTTGAACAACCAAGATAAGTAAAATAAATAATAAAATTGGCATAAGAAATTTACTAGCTTTTTCAAGACCTGCTCGTACTCCTGAAAGCAAGATTAAAACTACAATTGATAAGAATAAAGTATGATAGCCTAAAACCCACAAAGGATTACTATTTTTTAAATTAAAAAAATCTCCTGCAGTTAGAGGATTGTTAAAAGCGGGGGTGTTAAATGTTCCTATTAAAGCTTCATATGTATAAGCTAGAGACCATCCTCCAACAACACTATAAAAAGAAAGAATAGTAAAACTAGCTAGTACTCCAAGCGCTCCGACATACTTCCAGAAAGGGTTATTTGTTAGAGTCTTAAATGCGCCTACAGGATTTTTTTTAGTAGCTCTCCCTAAAAGAATTTCAATATTTAGAATTGGTAACCCTATTAAAAGAATACAAATTAAATAAATAAATAGGAAGGCTGCTCCACCGTTTTCACCGGCTATATAAGGAAACTTCCAAATGTTACCAAGACCAACTGCTGAACCAGCAGCAGCTAATATGAAACTTGCCTTAGAACTCCATTGCTCTCTATTACTCTCCATCAATATCCCCTTCTGTCTCTACAGGATTGTTTTGTTTAACTATTTCATCAAAATTGTCTAGATGTGCCTCAACTACCGAATCTAGGATTCCATAAAAGTACAACCCAATTGCATTCCAAGCAAAACGATTTCTTGCTGACAAATAATAGTTTTCAGATTTAGGCATGTTTTCATTATAATTTTTATAGTTTTTTCTGTTTTCATTAAAACTCCATAAATAGAAAATTTCTAATGCAATCATCGAATAGCCTTTTATTTTTTGATCATTATAAATTTGGCCCATTCCAGGAAATGTTAGAGATTTTTTAAGAGCAATTTTTGGATCTTTGGCTTGTTCTTCAGGTGTTCTGAAATCTACTTTTTGTTGAGCAAAAGATATGGATATAAAAAAAATAATAAAAATTACTATCCTAAACATTCTACTTCTACATTTGCTCCCATTGGAAGTCCTGCGACCTGTATAGTTGATCTTGCAGGAAAGGGTTCAATTAATCTTTTTTCTATTTCAGCATTAACTAATGGAGTAATTGATAAATCAGTTAAAAAAACTAAAAACTTTTTAACATCATTTATTGATTTTCCATTGTCTGACAGCACAGCTTCTAAGTTGTTAAAAACCTGCACCACTTCTTCTTCAATTGAGTTATTGTTAAGCTTTCCTGTTAACGAATCAATTGGTATTTGGCCTGAACTAATCCAGCCACCAGACGAAAGCTCTCTAAACATTGAATATGGTCCAACCGGATTAGGTGATTTGAATTCTGACATATTTTTCTCCTTATAATTTGCATAGACTTAGCGTTGCAAGTCCAATATCATCATTTAATTTTCTGTGGGTTTCATTTTGAAAGTCATGAATAATGAATTCTCCAACAGCAGCTACTTCCATTTCAAATAAGTGACCCCCAAATACTTTCATATCATGATTACCTAATGTAATATGAGCATGTAAAAAAGGCTCTCCGTCTTTTATAGCAACATTGCCTTGAAAAGATAATAATTCAAGTATTTCATCAAAATATCTATGAACATAGTCTTTTGTAATAATGTCATATGCTCCTATATCAACATTCTTTACTGCGCCTATGCCTGCCAATTGGGCTGAATTTATGTTATTTTCCTTACAAAAGATTGTTAATGACTCCATAACTTTTTCGCCCTTTTCAACATGAACTATATATGAATTATTTACTTTTTGAAATTGCATTATATTTTCTCCAAAATAGTTTTAATTGTATTTTTTATAACATCATTGATTTTTGCTGATGAACTTTTTAAGGAAATTCCAGCCATTGCAAAATCTTTTCTTCCACCACCGCTTCCATTTAATTGCTTAGCTATATCTTTAACTAATTCTCCAGCAATAATTGATTTTTTTATCAAATCATCAGAAACACCAACTGAAAGTGTTTTTTTATCTTCCACCTCTGTAAATAAACAAATTAATCCAGAAAGAAACTTATTTCTAACTCTTCTGTTAATTTCTTTAAGATCTCTAGCTGATCCTAAATTTACATTTGCTATTAAAATATCTATATCATCTATGGAAATTCTATTTTCTAAAATTGTATTAATATCAACTGCTTCTATAAGTGATAATTGATTGCTTTTTTTTAACTCTTTCTTTTGATGTGCCAGCTCTTGAAGTCCTAATTCTTCAGTTTTCTTTTTTAAATAAAGATCAACCTGATTATTAGTTATGGCATGAACTCTTCTAATACCAGACGAAATAGCTTTTTCATGCTTTATTTTAAATTTTTGAATTTCTCCAGTATTAGAAACATGTGTACCTCCACATAGCTCTAGCGAAAAGGAACCTATGGATAATACTCTTACTTTGTCGCTATACTTTTCTCCAAATAATGCAGTTGCTCCCTCTTTCTTAGCATCTTCGAGACTTTTAATGCTAGTTTTTACCTCAATATTTTCTTTAATTTTTTTGTTTACTGTATTCTCAATTTTTTCTATATCTTCTTTTGAAATTTTATTTGAATATGTTATATCAAATCTAAGATAATCTGGGTGCACTAATGAACCTGCTTGATTTACGTGATATCCTAATACATCTTTTATGGCCTGATGAAGTAAATGTGTTGCCGAATGATTTAGCTTAATATCAAACCTTCTATTTTCATCAATTGCACAATCTACATTAAGATTTTTTCCAATAGATCCATTTTTAAGATTGCAAATATGAAAAATAAAATCTCCATCTCTTTGAGTATCTAGAACATAAAAGTAAAAATCCTCATTTTGAATTATTCCAGTATCTCCAATTTGTCCACCAGATTCTGCATAAAAAGGTGTTTCTCTTAAGACTATAATAACACAATCATCCTTAAAAGCGTAATTTGTTATTTCTGAAGACACTTTCATTTTATCGTATCCTACAAAACTAGAATGATTTTTATCTATAGCTAATTCCCATTTAACATCAGCATTATCCATTATAAATTTTTGACCACTTTTTGCCATAGCTTGCTGTTTTAGCATTTCATCATTGAAGCCATCAACATCAACCTTTCTACCAATTTCCTCAGCCATCATCTCTGTCAAATCTAATGGGAAACCATATGTATCATATAATTTGAAAGCGTCGCTGCCATTTATTATATTTGAATTATTATTTTCTACAATTTTTTCAAATTGAATTACGCCATTTTCAAGAGTTCTTAAGAATGCATTCTCTTCACTCAAAATTGTTTGTTCAATGTATTGCTGCTTTTCTTTTAGCTCTGGATAATGGCTTGACATTGTACTTACCACCGAAGCTACTAACTTATATAAAATCGGCTCTTTGCTTTTGAGATTCATTGCAAATTTTGATCCTCTTCTTAATACTCTTCTAACAACATATCCTCTTCCATCGTTTGAGGGAATTACGCCATCGGCTATAGCAAAAGATAACATGCGAATATGATCGCAAATTACATTATAAGTAATTTCAAAATCTTGATACTTAGTTCCTGAAAATTTTTCCAAATCTTTGATTGTTGCTGAAAAAAGGTCTGTTTTATAATTAGAATCTTGATTTTGAAGAACTGAACAAATTCTTTCCAATCCTGCTCCTGTATCTACATGTTTTTTTGGAAGATCCTCCATAGTTCCATCTTTCAATCTATTAAATTGAATAAATACAAGATTCCATAACTCCCAATACTCAGGTGAATTATTAACCATTTCTGCTTTTTGATTTTCAGCATCATCTCCTACATAATAGTGAATCTCCGAACAAGGACCGCATGGTCCTGTTTCAGCCATTTCCCAAAAATTATCTTTAGCTCCGGATCGTATAATTCTTTCAGGATTAATATCTGTACAATCTTTCCATAAATCATATGCTTCATCATCTTTTTCAAAAACTGTAACCCATAATTTTGACTTATCAAACTTCCATACTTCTGTAAAAAGCTCCCAAGACCATTGAATAGCTTCTTTTTTGTAATAATCGCCAAAGGACCAATTACCCAGCATTTCAAAGAAAGTATGATGAAAGCCATCTCTACCGACCTCCTCTAAATCATTATGCTTTCCACTTACACGAATACATTTTTGACTATTAACTAATCGAAGATTGATAGGCTCTTGAGTATTTAAAAAGATTGGTTTGAATTGATTCATACCAGCGTTTGTAAATAGTAAAGACTTATCGCCAATTGGTAATACTGGCGCACTTGAAACCCGTTTATGGTTTTTGCTTTCAAAAAAACTAATAAATGATTCTCTAATTTGTGAACTTTTCATTGATAAAATTGTTTCATATGAATCTAAACAAATAATATATTCATTAGGTGAAAAATAATCTAATACTAACTGTTTTATTTTTGTTTTTTTGTACTCCGGTTTTGTCTCAAAATCAAACTATTAAAAAATTGCATGTAGAATCTAAAAATAATGGAACAGTTATCATGCTTGAATCAAATAAAAAATTAAATCTTAAAAATATAACTGCATGGTATTCTTCCGATTGGTTTTATATAACTATATACGATGCAGAATCAGATAGTCTTACAATGTCTAATTATAAAAATGACTCATTAAAAAGTGTAGAAATTTCAAATGCTGAAGAATCGACGCAGATAGCACTTCAGGTTAATGAAAATATTGAATCTTTTGAGATAGATATACCACAAAGAAAAAGTGTACAATTTCTTCTTAGAAACAATCAAATTATTTCTAAGGATAAAATATCTAAAGACCTATCTGTAAACACATTATCAATTAATGATAATGATATCAATGAAACTGAATTACCTGATGGTCAAGAAACTAAAGCAGCATTTAATAGTAAATTAATTGTACTTATTGGTTTTTTAATATCCGGATCTGATATAACAAACAATACAACATTTTTATTTGGGTCATTATTGGCAATTGTATCAAATTTAATATAGACTACAGTTCTACAAACTTATCGGTGTATTCTAATAGTTTATTTTTGATTCCTTCTTCATAAATGGAATGTCCAGCATCTGGAATTATATGCAAGTCTGCTTCAGGCCAAGCTTTATGAAGATCCCAAGCCTGCACCACTGGACAGATAATGTCATATCTTCCATGTACAATAACCGAAGGGATATTTCTTATTTTATCTATATTTTCAATTAAATAGTTTCCAGTTGGAAACCAGCAATTGTTCATGAAATAGTGGCATTCAATCCTAGCAAACGCTTCAGCAAATTTTTCATCACCGAAATCGGATATAAAATCATCATCCAAAATTAAACGAACTGAACTTCCTTCCCATGTGCTCCAAGCTTTTGCAGCTTCAATTTTTTTAGCCTGGTCATTTCCAGTCAAAATTTCATAGTATGCAGCTAGTAAGTTGTCTCTTTTTTCTTCTGGGATTGGAGTTAAAAAAGATTCCCACTTATCAGGAAAAATATTATTTGCTCCAGATTGATAAAACCAATCAATCTCTTTTTTTCTTACTAAAAATATGCCTCTTAGAATAAGAGCTTTACAAGATAAAGGATGCTTTTGACTGTAAGCTAAAGATAACGTACTTCCCCAGCTTCCTCCAAAAACTACCCATTTTTCAATTTGAAGATGCTCTCTAATTTTTTCAATATCTGCAACTAAATCCCAAGTAGTGTTTTCTTCTAATTCAGCAAATGGAGTGCTTTTACCGCAACCGCGCTGATCAAACATAATTATTCTCCATTTCTCAGGATTAAAATATTGTCGATAGCTAGAACTGATTCCACCTCCTGGACCGCCATGTAAAAATATTACAGGTTTTCCATTTTTATTTCCTGATTCTTCAACAAAAATTGTATGCAAATCAGATACTCTTAGATTGAAAGAATTGAAAACATTAGCTTTAGGATATAATTCCATTATTCAATTTAATTAAAAAAAATATTTATTATGAATAAAGTTCTTGACGATTGCTACGAAATGCGTAATTTTACCTCGATTTTATTGTTATGAAAATTGGAATTTTAAAAGAAAATAAAGCAAATGAAATGAGGGTGGCTATTGTGCCATCAACTATTTCTGCACTCTCAAAAAAAGGATATGAATTTTTCATCGAAACTGACTCGGGCTTAAATGCTAATTATTCTAATGAAGAATACAAAAATGCTGGTGCCAAGATAGTTGATAAGAATCAAATTTTTGATTGTAATATAGTATGTAAAGTTAATTCGCCTTCTAATGAAGAAATTTTATCTCTTAAAGATGGAACATTATTTATTTCTCTATTACAAACAATAAAAGAAATTAACTGCGTTAGAGGATTGGCAAGTCAAAAAGTATCTGCTTTTTCTTTAAACTTACTTCCAAGAACTACTCTTGCACAGAAAATGGATGTTTTAAGTTCACAGGCTAATATTGCTGGATATAAAGCAGTTCTAATTGGAGCAAATCATATTGGTAAATATATGCCTCTTCTAATGACAGCAGCAGGTACTATCTCTCCTGCTAGAACTCTTGTTATTGGAGCAGGTGTTGCTGGCTTACAAGCAATTGCAACAGCTAAAAGATTAGGTTCGCAAGTAGAAGCATTTGATGTCAGACCTGAGGTAAAAGAACAAGTTGAAAGTCTTGGAGCAAAATTTGTTGAAGTAGATAGCGATTCAGATGACGGTGTTGGTTCTGGAGGATATGCTTCTGAAACAAGCGATGATTATAAAGCTAAACAACAAGAATTAATGAAAGAAAGAGTTGGTAAATCAGATATTGTTATAACAACTGCTCTTATACCTAATAGACCTGCACCAATGCTAATACCTAAAGATATGGTAGAAACAATGGCACCAGGCGCTGTTATCATGGATTTAGCTGCTGAGAATGGCGGAAATTGTGAATTAACATCACCAAATGAAATAGTTAATCATGGCGGGGTATTGATTGATGGAAACGCTAACATACCAAGTACAATGGCTTTTCATTCTAGCCAGTTATTTTCAAAAAATATTGAAGCAATAATTGATCACTGTCATTCTGAAAATGGATTTAAGCTAGATAAAGAAGATGAAATTATTGATGGAATGTTATTTTTAGAAAATGGCGTTGTTCGCCATGAACCTACAAAGGAGGTAATGTAATGCATATTGATATTGTTAGTTTAATTACAATTTTTATTCTTGCTGTTTTTGTTGGTAATGAAATTATCAATAAAGTTCCACCAACCCTTCACACTCCTTTAATGTCAGGGTCTAATGCAATTTCTGGTATCGCTATTGTTGGTGCTATCCTTGCAATTTTGGTTGATGGTGGAGAAATAAGTAAATATATAGGGCTCGCCGCTTTAATATGTGCTACAATTAATGTGGTTGGCGGTTTTTTAGTTACAGATAGAATGTTAAAAATGTTTAAGAAGAAATAATATGGAATCTATTCAAATAACAAACATACTATACTTAGTCTCAGCTATTGCTTTTATTCTCGGTATAAAGAGACTATCTCATCCTAAGACTGCAAGAAGCGGAAATCTTCTATCTTCTTTTGGAATGTTAATTGCGGTTATTGCAACTCTAACTTATCCAGGAAAAGAATTTGACTTTACTCTAATACTTGCTGGTGTAGCTATCGGGGCTGTAATTGGTTTAATTTTCGCAACGAGAGTTCAAATGACTGAGATGCCTCAAATGGTTGCTATTTTTAATGGATTAGGTGGAGCAGCATCTGCTTTCGTAGCATCATCAGAGTTTTTATCCTCCCCAAATAGTCCTTTCATTATTGTTTGTTTAAGCGTATTTATTGGTTCGCTAACTTTTACAGGAAGCTTTATTGCATTTGGTAAACTTCAAGGCTTCATTTCTGGGAAAGCAATCACTTTTAAAGGTCAACAGGCCATAAATGCAATAATAGCTTTATTATCTATATCAATAATTTTTGCTTCAGGTTTATTTTTTGAATCATCTATATATACTGGATATTTTAATGCATTTTACATTGTTATCGCGCTTGCTCTTCTTCTTGGAATTGGTCTTACTATTCCTATTGGAGGAGCTGATATGCCTGTAGTGATTTCATTGCTTAATTCTTACTCAGGTATTGCTGCTGCTACTACTGGATTTCTAATCAATAATAATGCACTTATCATCAGTGGTTCGCTCGTTGGAGCTTCAGGACTTATTCTTACAAATATAATGTGCAAAGGTATGAATCGTTCTTTAGCAAATGTTATTTTTGGAGCAGTTGGAGCGGAAACTTCAGGAGGCGGATCTGAAGGTGGTAAAGAAGTCAATATTAAAAGCTACTCTACTACTGAAGCCGCAATGATTCTTGATGCTGCTGAAAAAATTATTATTGTTCCAGGCTACGGTTTAGCTGTTGCGCAAGCTCAGCATGTTGCTAGAGAAGTAGCAGAATCCTTAGAAGCAATGGGTAAGAAAGTATTATATGCTATCCACCCTGTTGCTGGAAGAATGCCTGGACATATGAATGTTTTGCTTGCAGAAGCAAATGTTTCTTATGATGTTTTAAAAGATTTAGATGAAATTAATCCTGAATTTGAAGATTGTGATGTTGCGCTAATCTTAGGAGCTAACGATGTTGTCAATCCTGCCGCTAGACATGACCAATCTAGTCCAATCTATGGCATGCCAATCTTAAATGTTGATAAGTCTAGAACTGTCATTATAAATAAAAGAAGTATGAATCCTGGATTTGCTGGAGTTCAGAATGAACTGTTTGGATATGACAACTCTATAATGGTTTTTGGTGATGCTAAAGATATGTTAAATGACCTTCTAAAAGAATTAAAAGAATTATAAAATTCTTTTAATTTTATTTCTATATTAAATCATGTTAAAAACAACTCTCTATGATATTGCTAATGAATTTGAAAAATCATTAGAAAATCTTCTTGATCATGATGATTTAGATTTAATAAAAGAAATTGAAACTATTGAAGGTGAATTTAAATCAAAGTCGACCAACGTAGCTAAATATATTAGAAATTTAGAACATTTAGCTTCTGGAATAAAAGAAATTGAATCAAACCAAAAAAAGAGAAGGTCCGCTTTAGAAAAAAAAATTCAACGTTTAAAAGATTATTTAAGAATTAATTTTGAAAAAACCAATACTGATAGAATAGAAAGTGAAGATATAGTAATTGCTATCTATAAAAACCCTATTAAGGTGAATGTCATTGATGAAAATCTTATTCCTAAAGAATTTTTCAATATAAAAGAAAATAAAGTTCTCAATAAAGATATGATTAAAGAATCTTTACAAAATGGTAATGATATTCCAGGCTGTGAATTAATTCAAGAAAAACGGATAAGTATAAAGTGAAATTATGACTAGTCTATTAGTAAAATATCGTATGTTTTTTTTTAGAATTTCTATTCTTTCGCTTTTAATTTTATCTTTAACGAATAATAATTTTAGAGCATATACGCTTGATATTTCTTCTATAGAATCACTTCAAATGAGTATAATTGGTTTTATTTTTGTTGTTTTTGGTTGTTTTGGTAGGATTTGGTCTTCTCTTTATATTGAAGGACACAAAACAAAAAATTTGATAACAAACGGTCCGTTTTCAATGGTAAGAAATCCACTATATTTCTTTAGCTTAATAAACTTAATAGGTTTTTGTCTTGCTTTAAAAGCTACATATCTTCCCTTAGGGTTAATTTTAATTTTTATATTTTTTCATTTTCCCACAATAGCTGATGAAGAGAAAAAACTATTGCAAATACATGGTGAAAAATTTGAAGAATATACTAAGATTACACCTAGACTGATTCCCAATATATTTAGATATAAAAAAATAGATTCAACAGAAAGGGTTTCTATAAAAATTAAAAGAATTAATAGCGTACTTTTAGAAATTATAGGATACTTATTTTTGTATACTGCAATTGATATTATTTACTTTACACTAAATTAATTCTTTTTCTCTAAGCATATTAATTAGATCTTCACTTTTATATTGAACGTTATAGATTTCATATTGATTATTTTCTTTAAGATGAAATAAAGTTTGACTTCCAATTTCAAGACCGTAAAAACGTTCTAAGATATATCTATAAAATGTAAGCTGTAGAGAGTAATGGTTAAAGTTGCAATCTTCTATATGTCTTGAAGAGTTTAATAATCCTTTTTTTCTTCTGAACGATCTCTTATCGATTCGCTTATTTGTCTTCCAGTCAACTAAATGATACATGTCCTGCTCACTATTATAAACTAAAACATCAATTGTGCCTGCAATACCAAGCTCTTTTGAATACACTATGACTTCTGAAAAAAAGGTATTATGTGGATTTTTTTGTTTCTCTTTAACCCACTGAACTCCAGTGACAGACATCTGATGGGTTGGAGGAATGTTCTCTTTAATGAACATTTCTAATTCGTTATGAACAATTGTTCCTCTCTCAGCTCCTTTACCCCATTCTTTGATTACTTCATCAACAGTTTTTCCGCTATACTTTGGATGAGTATTAATTAATTTTCTTGCAACTTTTTCTTGATCAAATTTTTCAAAAAAATGGTGAATAAACTCAGTAACGCTAGAAAATTTAAAATCAGGGTTACTTTTAAGAATATATTTATGATTCTCTTGATCTAAAGAAATATCATTCTTAAATAATTCATTCATTTAAGCGCCAATCAAATCAAGGACTAGCCTAATCACTTGACCTGAAGCACTGTTCTTTTGAATGTAACTTCTATTTTCAACATGATAAGAAGTTCCAGCTACATCAAAATGAGCCCATGGAATATCTTTACCGACAAAAGCTTTCAAAAAAGCAGCTCCAGCTATAGTTCCAGCTTGACCTGGAGAACCTAAATTTTTTACATCAGCAATTTCAGATTTTACCTGGTCGCAATACTCATCCCAAAGTGGTAACTGCCAAACATGCTCTCCAGTATTATCTGATGAAACTTTAATATTTTCAACCAATGATTCGTTGTTACTCATTAATCCTGTTGCTATATGACCGAGTGTTACTACAACTGCACCTGTAAGAGTTGCAAAATCAAGCATGTACTCAGGATCATAATGCTTACTTGCATATGCAAGAGCGTCAGCAAGAATCAATCTTCCTTCAGCGTCGGTATTTAACACTTCAATTGTTTTTCCATTGTATGCTGTAAGAATATCTCCTGGCCTATATGCAGAACCGCCTAACATGTTATGTGTTGATGGAACTATTGCTACAACATTCATCTTTGGTTTTAATTCAGCAATTGCATTCATAACTCCAAAAACTACAGCAGAACCGCACATATCAAATTTCATTTGATCCATATTTAAGCCCGGCTTAAGAGAAACACCTCCGGTATCAAATGTCAGCCCTTTACCAACAAGCATTATTGGTTTTTCATCTTTTTTACCACCAGAGTATTCCATGATAATAAATTTTGGAGGCTCATTAGTACCTTGAGCAACGCCAGCAAAAGATCCCATTCCCATTTCAGTAAATTCTTCTCTATCAAAAATAGTAACTTTCATATTACCTTTTTTTCCAACCTCAGTTGCAAATTCTGCTAATCTGGTTGGTGTAGTAACATTTCCTGGATGGTTTCCTAGATCTCTCGAATCGCAAACAGCGCTACCAATAATTACTCCTTTTATGGATGCTTCCTCATTGCAAGCTCCAACCATTGTAATGCCATTTAAGTGATAATATCCTCTTTGATCTGTGAAATAATCTAAGAACCTATAACTTGATAAAATTAAACCTTCTGCAAAAGCTTGACAAAAATATTCACCTTCGTCTGAAACCGGACATTCTACAGCTATATCACCATATTTGTGTTTTAAAGCATAACCTACAATCTCTCCAGCTGCTCTTCGAAAATTTTCAGGAGTTTTTTCTGAAGAATTACCTAGCCCATAGTAAACAACTCTAGACTCATTATCTATTTCAAAAACTAATTCTCCAACTTTTCCTGTTTTATTTTGCGATTTAAACAACTGAGCTAAATCTTTATCCATTGTATCAGAAAATGTAGGTACAGCAACCATGCTATAGTTTTCGTCTACTAATTCCTTATGATTTTTTAAAAATTTTAATTCTTTAATGTGTGCCATTTTTAATTTCCTTTATAAGCTTAGATTATGTTTAAAGCTGATTAAATCCCCTGTTTCATTCTTGATTACTGCAACAAACGTAATGTCGGCAGTACAAGCAAGTCTTTTTCCATGATCTTTGCTTTCTGCAAAGGCCTGAACTTGAACTTTTATCGAAGTATTACCAGCGTCAATTATTTGTGATTTACATTTTACCCAATCTCCAAGATAAACTGGTTCTTTAAATTCAACCTTATCCAATGCGCGAGTAACTGCACCCCAAGCATCCGTCTCTTCTAAGAATTCTGAAGCCGCTTTTGCTGCAGCCAAATCAAGCCATGCTAGCATATATCCACCAAAAAGTGTTCCAGCAGTATTAATGTGCGTGGGTTGGACTAACTCTGAATATTCTGAAATGTTATTCACGTCGATAATTTATAAAAAATTGCAACTTTGTGAGCGCTTTATTTCAAAAAATTTTAAAATTGTTGCTCTTATATTGAAATTAAAGATTTTTAGCAATTGCTTCGCCTTCAGCTATATCGACCTTTGAAAAGATATAACCTCCTAAAAGAAACAAAATCATAATTGACATTAATCCAAAGCGAGCTGCTAAAATTTCATCATCTACAATACCGCTTAAGAGCAAAGTAACAGTTCCCATTAAAATAGGTCCAAAAACTGCCGCAAACTTTCCAAGCATATTGTAAAAACCATAAAATTCAGCTGCCTTTTTTTCAGGAATTATTCTGGAATATAGACTTCTGCTAAGTGATTGTATTCCTCCTTGGAAACAACCAATCAAGAAAGCTACTATATAAAAATGGGTAATAGTTTCTGTAAAATACCCTGCAAAAATAATAACTAAATATCCTGCTATACCTAAGTATATACCGTTTTTTAAACCAATGAATTTTGAAAGCTTTATATAAGCAAGAGTAGCAACAAAGGCTATCAATTGTATAAATACCAGAGCGCCCATTATGGCTGCCTGATCAAAACCTAGAGTAAAAGCAAAATTTGCTGCCATTCTAACAACCGTATCAACACCGTCAATATATAGCCAATATGCTAAAAGAAAAGTGGCAACAACTTTCAATTTTTTTAAATCATTGAAAGTACTTTTAAATTGAATTAAACCATTCTTAATTGAATCACTAATACTTTCCTGATTGTGGTGCTGCGGCTCTTCAACAAATAAGATTAATGGCAATGAAAATACAGTCCACCAAATAGCAACTGAAATAAAAGAATATTTTGTGGCTTGAACTGCGTCAATTAATCCGAATGTAGCTGGATATGAAATCATCAAAAAATTAATAATTATGAGAATTCCTCCGCCAAGATAGCCTAATGAAAAACCTAATGCAGATACTTGGTCAACACTTTTTTCATCAGAAACTGCAGGCAATAATGAATCATAAAAAATATTTGCTCCAGAAAATCCTATAGTTGAAAAAATATACACCAATAGAGCAATTTGCCACATACCTTGAGCAATGAAACCTAAACTCAAAGTCATTACAATACCTAAAAAAGCAAAGAAAATGAGGAATTTTTTCTTAAAACTTCCTCTATCTGCAATAGCTCCTAAAATAGGCGCCATTAATGCAACAATTAATGATGCAATAGAATTACCAAGACCAAGGTAAAAGGTGCTAATAGATAAATTGTCAGGATTAGACCAATATTGGGAAAAGAAAATAGGGAAAAAACCAGCCATTACAGTTGTAGCAAAAGCAGAATTTGCCCAATCATACAACGCCCAACTATAAGTTTGTTTTTTTATCATTAGCCTTTTCGCAAAGAAAACTTAATGGTTATGCCCTTTAAATCAAAAGAATCCCTTAATTGGTTATGCAAGTACCTTAAATATTGTACAGATATTAGTTTGGGATAATTGCTAAATATCGCAAAAATAGGAGGAGATTGTTGGACCTGTTCAATGAACTTTAACTTAATTGATTTACCTAACTTAGCTGGAGGAGGATAGTTTCTAACAGCTTTTTCTACCCACTCATTAAGCTTTTTAGTAGACAATTTTTCTCTTTGCTTAGTAAAAATATTCCAAGAAACTTCTAATATATTTGACACTCTTCTCTTTGTTAAAGCAGAAACAAATAAAATAGGATAGTGTCTTAAATCTTTAAATTCATCGTACATATCTTGCTTATAAAGCTCTGCAGAAACATCAGTTCCTGAAGCTAGGTCCCATTTATTAACAAGAATAATCATTCTTTTTCCTTTTTTAATTACTTCCTTAGCAATTGATTTTTCCTGTTTTGTAAATCCTTTTTCAGCATCAACAACTAGCAAAACTAAGTCTGATCTCAAAAGGGAATCCATTGCTCTAAGAGAACTATAAAATTCTATATCTGAATCTATCTTACTCTTTTTTCGCAGACCAGCTGTATCAACAACTTTGATATTTTTTCCATGCCATTTAATTATAGTATCCAATGAATCTCTCGTAGTTCCTGCAATATCAGAGACTATTGCCTGATTTCTCTGAAGCAAGGCATTCAACAAGGATGACTTTCCTACATTTGGCATACCTACAATGGAAAGAGAGCAATCTTCATTTTCATCTGATTTAGAAATTAAATTAAAATCAATATGCTCAAATAATTCATCTAACATCTCTCCAATACCAGCACCGTTTAATGCAGAAATTGGAAAAGGATTTTCAAAACCAAGATCAAAGAATTGATCTTTTCTATGATGATGATCTGGAGTGTCACATTTGTTAACGCCCATCACAAAATTTTTCCCTGACTTTCTAACTAATTTAGATAAAAGATTATCGTTTGGATTTAAACCGTCTTTTCCATCAACCAAAAAAATTATTCCATGACATTCGTTTAAAGCTGCAGTGATTTGTACTTTAATTTTTTTATTAAAAATATCCTCATTGGAACTAACAAATCCCCCAGTATCTATGATATTAAATTCTTGTGAAAGCCATTCTGCGCTTGCATAGACTCTATCTCTTGTTACTCCTTCTAATTGGTCAACAATAGATGTTCTTTTTCCAGAAAGTTTATTAAACAATGTAGATTTACCCACATTTGGACGTCCAATAATTGCTATTTTCGGTTTTTTGGCCATAATAAAGGATTATACAACTATGTGAATTATGGTGCTATTAATTATTTTAACAAAAAGATGAATAAATCAATCCATAGCACAAGACTTACAATCAAGGAGTACTGGAAAGGAATTCTTCTTTCAGAGATTTTTGGATTTGAAATTCTTACAAAATAATGCCATAGCCTTAATGCAACATATATCCAAGATAAAGCTAAATTAAATACTGATACATTGTTTAAAACGTAAGCACATAAACAAAAAATTAAAAATACTATCGGAGCTTGAAAAAGATTTTTATATAACTCTCTAGAAGCTTGAATATTGTCGGGAATTTCTTGCCAACCTGGCATGTATTTTAACCATCGCGGGTCAAGTTCTTTACTCACAATTGATTTTTTAATTTGCAATGCATTGACCAGTGTATGCAAATGCATCATCAAGATAATTGGGAAAATTGGAAATAAAATTAAAGCAGAATTTAAACTATTGTCCAAGATAAACTCTTAAGGGCTCGCTTCTAGTTTTATGAGCTAATCTTCTGATAGCTTTTTCTTTAATCTGCCTAACTCGTTCTCTAGTTAGACTAAATTGTTCGCCAATTTCGTTAAGCGTAAAAGATCTATCTCTATTAATTCCAAAATACATCTCTATAACTGAGCGTTCTCTTTCTGTTAATGTACTTAAAGCAGAAGCGATTTCTTCTTTCATAGAAGTATCCATTACTTTATTATCAGGATCTTTTTCCTGTTCGTCTTCAATAACATTAATTAAAGAACTGTCTTCACCTTCAGCAAATGGAGCATCTAATGAACTGTGCCTTCTTGAATACTGTAAAGCATTAAACACTTCTTCTGATTTGACATCGAGCTGGTGGCTAATTTCTTCCACTTTTGGAGGTCTTCCCATTTCAGCTTCTAGTTTTTCAGCTGCTTTAGTTATTTTTGTAATAGTACCAACACGATTTAGTGGCAATCTTATTAATCTTCCCTGCTCAGCTAATGCTTGAAGGATTGCTTGTCTAATCCACCATACTGCATATGAAATAAATTTAAACCCTCTTGATGGATCAAACCTTTTCGCAGCTTTAATTAATCCCAAATTACCTTCGTTAATAATATCAGATAATGAAAGACCATTTCCTTGGTATTTTTTTGCAACAGAAACAACGAATCTTAAGTTTGCTTCTACTAGATCTTTCATTGCTCTTTTGTCGCCTTTGGCAATTAAGACTGCAAGTTCTACCTCTTTTTCTGGAGCCAATGGTTCGTATTGCGATATTTCCGATAAATACATGCTAATTGTACCGCTAGATACTTTGGATCCCTTGATTCTTTCATCAGCTCTACCCAACGCTTGTTTTCTTTTTTCTTCTTCTGCCTGTTCCTTTTCAATAGCAGCAGCCATTTCATCCGGGCCAGTAGATTCAATATTCTTTAGTTCGTTAGAAAGTTTTTTTGAGATTTTGGCAGTCAATTGATTAATCCTTTTAGTAGAATTTTTATTGTTTTCACAGTCCGAAATTTACCAAATTTTCAAGATTTTCCAAGCTATTTATTAAGAGAGATTTGAAAGTGCATCTTTTAAAGATTGAAATTTAAATTTATAACCACTTTCTAGAGTTCTTTGTGGCTCCGTTTTGGGGCCATATAATAACATTTCGCTCATATCTCCTAACAAAAATTTTACTATTTCTTTTGGTAAAAATAAAACCCATTTTAGCAAACCTTTTTTATGGCTAATAATAGTCTTAAAGAATTCTTGATGAGTAGTAAAATTTGGAGAAACTAAATTGAAAACTCCTTCTAAATTATTTTCTATTGAATAAGATGTAAATCCGGCAATGTCATCAACATGTACCCACGGAAAATAGTGATTTTTATCACCTGGAATCGGAATTGAAAAAAACAAAGGCAGAGACAGTAATGATATAATCTTTTTTTGAAGCACCACTCCAATTCTTAATTGAACTATTTTAATACTTTCATAAGAATTAAATATTTCACTTTCTTTTTCATTCTGAACACATACATCTGATAAAAATGTATCACCATACTCAGAATGTTCTTGAACAGAAAAATCATATTTAGTCTTAATATTTGCATAGATACCAACAGCTGATGCATTAATTAATTGCTTTGGAATGATTTGGTTTTTCTTGCAAAATTTATGTAAAAAAATAGTGGTCTCAATTCTACTATAAAGAATTTTTTTTTTAGTTTTTTTTGTCCATAACTGGTCTACTTTTTCTCCATTCAACTTAATTAGTATGGATATTTTTGAAAGCATGGCAGGATTGGTAGTATTCCAATCAACCAGCTTAACATTTTTTGTAAATGAATTTCTATGATGATCAATATTCCTTGTTAAAACAAAAACTTTATAATTTTGATTTGATAAAATCTCAACGATTTTTTTTCCGATGAATCCGGTGCCGCCTGCGACAAGAATATTCATTTTTTTGCCAATGAGCTCATGACAGTTTTGACTTTTTTTTGCGTTTCTTCAGAGAACCAATTATCAATCAATACATCATAATCAAAATTAGTTTCATGCATTAGGGATTGCTTTAATCTAACAAATGGCTCTCCAGCATTTATATAAAATTGAGCTAATTTTTTTGCTCTTTCTAAAGCAATTAAGGTGGCTTTCTTCTTTCCTGAAAATCTATGTCCTACTAACTCATTTATTAATCCTTTTTTTTCAGCTTGGACTGGCGAATACATTTTACACTGTGTGGTAACTTCAAATAAGTTGTCTCTACTAATAGAGTGTGAAATAATTGAAAGCATATCTGGTGGCAAGTCAATACCAATTGCCATCTCATTCAAGCCCATTCGATGTATACCATGCATCCCATATCGATAATCGGAAGCTAAAGCTAGTAGACAGCCTCCAGCTATTGCATGCCCACCTACAATGCTTATTACAGGGCCTTGAAAATCTCTACATGCTTGAAGTAGTTTTCCAAGAGTACCAAAAATTAAAGCTACTTGCTCAGGCTCTGTAGCAGATGTTAAATCTTTTAGATGTAATCCTGCGCTAAAAACTTTATCGTTTCCTAAAAAAATTACTGCCTTGCACTCGTTGTAGTCTAATTCTTGAATAATTTTTTTTGCTCTATCAACGCTTAAAAGATTCGGACCTTTGTCGCCCATTTGAATTATTTTTACATCATTTTCTATTATAATGTTCATTTATTCTCCCCAAACTCATTTTTTATTTCTTCAAAAACCTTAACACTTTTTTGACTTTCAAAGTCAAAGCAGACAAGGGTCATATGGCAACTAATTGCGCACTCATCATCCCCTTCTACGAATAAGCCATATTCATAGTCAAAACTTTTTCCTCCTAATCTGGAAACCTTAAGCCCGATGCTGATTTTTTTTGGATGTTTGACTTGTTTTAAAAAATTGAATGACATTGAAGCCACAATGAATGGAAAATTATTGCTATCATAAGGGGAAAGCCCAATATCGCTTGCATGCCTAACTCTAGCATCTTCAAAATAAGTTACCGCAGTTCCATGATTAAGATGTCCTAACATATCTTCATCATACCATCTAGTTTCCATATTATAAAATCTAGAGAATTGTTCTTTTTTCATCAGTCAATTAAAAATTTTGGGTTGTTTATTGGAAAAATACATTCTTCTTTTTTTCCAAACCAGCTATATCTTCTTTTTGCAATGAAGTCATAAATAAGATCAGCAAAAAATCGTGGAACTAAATAAAATGAGTATCGTAGAGGGTTTTTTAATTGTTCAAGAATTACAAAAGCTGCATTGGATTTAGTATATAATATACCACCCTTTTTAACAATCACAGTATCCATCTTTTCTAAATATTTTTGGTCAATTGTTGATTTTGCAAAGTTAGACTGAAGTGGACTGAAATATAAAATATTCTCTTTATCCATTTTGATTAAGGTGTTCATTGCTGAAGAACAAACAATACATACACCATCATAATATATCACTATTTTGGTTTTCATTACAAAATGTAGGGCACTATAAAAGCTGTTTTCTCCTTGTATGATTTATGTTCATCAAATCTTGAAAGAGATTTATCAATTTTAATCATATTGGGAATCCAAACAGCAACAATAAATAGAACAAGAATTGTTACCGGCAACCACCATAATGATGTTTCAATAACAAGCAAAACAAAGCTTAAATAGATTAAAAGTTCACCAAAATAATTTGGATGTCTACATTGTTTCCAAAATCCGTCAATTATTAAACCAGAGTTATTTTTTAAAAAAATATATTTTTGCATATCTGAAGCAAAATGATAGAATACTCCAATTGAGAACGTAAAAATTGCAGCTGTAATAATAGGCAGAGAAGCTTCATGGCCTGCTAGGGTAATAATTAAGGCTGGTGCCCAGTAAAGGACTAAACCAAAAAAAATTAGAAAAGCATAGGGAATACCAACCTTGCTTTCCCATGTTTTATCTGGAAAAATGTAACTCTTAGCAACCCACATTAAACCATAAGATCCATGCAAGCAAAAATAAATCCATGCAGTCATGTTTTGTTCCTGATTAAGGCAAAATATTAAGGACATAACTAGAAGCCAGGTTATTCCTTTAGCAAAATCAATTATATATTTTTGCTTAATTCGCATACAAAAATAAAGGTATTAATAAAATTGACATGATTATTATTATGGTTAAAAAAGATTTTTTATAAAAAGTAACTATGTCTTTTTTATCTCGCATTACTATCAGCCTTCCAGGCTAGCATACCGCCATCGACATTTACTGCATTAAAACTATTTTCAATTAATAAATCTTTGCCAAAATTAGATCTATTTCCACTTCTGCAAACAACATATATTGTTTCATCTTGGAACTCTTTTAATTCTTCTATTCTGATTTCAAGCTCATTTATAGGAATAAGTATTGCACCATCTATATGCCCTAATGGCCCAAAATACTCTTCTTCAGTTCTTACGTCCAATACAACAGTATTTTCATCCAAAATTTTACTTTGAAATTGCTGCATAGATATAACATCTACATTTTTACTGCAAAAATTCATGGAAAAAGTTACTACAAAAAATAATAGGATTAATTTAATTTTCTTCATCTCTTCTTTTTCTTATATACCTCTTGATTGTTAAAAAGTTAAATATTGTACCAAAAATTACAAGAAAGGACATTAATATAATTGTACTTTTCATTTTTAAGGCGCGATCCATTCGGCGTCAATCTTACTCTCGCTTAACATAAAATTACATCTAAAATGTCCACTATATTTTAATTTCAAATAATCTACTTTATCAAAATAACACCTAACAATTACAAAATTTTTATACCCAATTAAAGATTCTTTATCTGAAGGATTTTTAAATTGTACACTTTCAGGAATGTTTGGATGATATTCACTTAAGGATTCAGATGGACTGTAAGGTCCCATATAGCATCTTTTTGACGAAGGGGTTACCTGATCCCAGCGCTTTTTTGTTTCAGAACAATCATAAAAAACTTTTGTTTTTCCATTAAACCTTATTTGCACCTTAGTTTGAGATGAATAAAACAATGCTGAAAAATTATTATTTTTTTTTAACTCTACTAATTTGGGACTACGTATATCAGAATGGAACTCAAAATAGTTATTTATTTTTGAGAAATCTCTCAAAACAACGGTCCTTACTTTTGGAGATTTGACGTCAACAGAGGCTAGAGAAAATGTTCTATATGGATGAGCAGATTCACTAATAGCATTTTCCATCAAGTCAACTATTTCATCATAAATGTTTTGAAATTCTTTTTCCATCTTCTTTATTAAAGTATTTGAGTTTTAAACAAATTTAATTATATATTAACTGAATTTAACAATAATGAGGTATAAAACATGTTTATAAACTTAATTGGAATAGATCCAAGCACTTTAACAGGATTCACATTCTTTGTAGTTAATATGGCTTTACTTGCTTCTGCTCTTTTCTTTTGGTTAGAGAGAGACAATGTAAATCCTAAATGGAAAACATCATTAACAGTTTCTGGATTGGTATGTTTCATTGCTGCGGTACACTACTTCTATATGAGAAGTGCTGACGGTATAGAAACAACTGCTATCAGATATATTGACTGGTTAATTACAGTGCCATTACTTATGATTGAGCTTTACATTGTACTGTTAGCAGTAACTAAAGTTAGCTCAAGCGTATTTCAAAAACTTCTTGGTTACACTACTCTTATGCTTGTTTTCGGTTACTTAGGGGAATCTGGCGCAGTTGCAGCTATCAATTCAACAACTGGTTTTGTTGCAGGTATGCTTTTCTGGGGTCTTGCTCTAAGAGAAATTTGGTCAGGTGAAGCTGCTGAAGCTAATGCTGGATCAAAAAACAAAGCTGGTCACTACGCATATGATAACCTAAAGAAAATCGTAACTTTTGGTTGGATAATTTATCCAGCAGGTTACGCTCTAGGTTACTTTGGTGGTGGAGTTGATATGGATGTTGTAAATCAAGTTTACAATCTAGCTGATTTTGTTAACAAAATTCTTCCAGGTGTCATTGTTTATGCAGCTGCTAGAATGGATACAAAATAACCAATTCATTAAAATCAAAAAAAGGCCTTCAATTGAAGGCCTTTTTTTTATTCAAACAAATTACTTAACCTGTCTTTAACTATAGCCTGCTTAGCCATCACTGATAATGACATTACTGCAAGGTTTAACAATCCAAATCTTTTATCTTTTGTGAATCCTTTTTTATATCTGAAATATATTTGCTGAGCTATTACAGCAATCTTAAATAGACCAAATACATAATAGAAAACAGGATTATTCACTGAATGTCCAGATTTATTTTCATACATCTCAAGAATGCCTTCTCTGGATGGATTTCCTTCTAAGGTAGTAGCGCTTAACTGGAACAATTTTAATTCTGGCAAATCATTGCTATCTACCCAATACCCTAACGTAGTTCCGAGATCCATAAAAGGGTCACCAATAGTGGCCATTTCCCAATCCAAAACAGAAATGATGTTAGAAAAATTATTCTTATCTAAAACTAAATTATCGTACTTGAAATCGTTATGAATAATTGCTTCTTTAGATTCCTTTGGCTGATTTTCATTTAACCATTTTGCAATAAATTCCATATTACCAATAAAATCCGTTTTTGAATGATAGTATCTATTTGTCCATCCTTCAACTTGTCTTTTAACATAACCATCAATTTTTCCTAAATCATTTAGATTAGCTTGTTTTATGTCAACTGAATGTAATTCTACAAGAGTGTCTACAAGCGAGCTAGATATTTTTTCAATGATTTCTTTACCTGGAGATTTTTTTTGCTGGAGATTAGGCCTTATAATATATCCCTGTACACGATCCATAATATAAAATGGTGCTCCTAAAATGCTTTCATCGTCGCAATAAAGATGGACATTTGGAACTTTATGAAACTGAGATTTTAAGTTTTTTAATACCGTATATTCCCTTAACATATCATGACCACCTTTTAAACTCTTAGCTCCATATGGTGGCCTCCTAAGAACCATTTCTTTTGAAGAATTTTTTAAAAAATATGTTAGATTAGAATACCCGCTTGGAAACTGTTTCAACTTTAGATCGCTTGTATCGATATTATTATTTTGTAAGAATACTTTTAGATTTTCTAAAGAAAACTCTTCACCTGATCGAATATTTCTAGGAATATCTTCCTCAAAACCAGGTGTTTTTTTATTTTGAACAAAGAGTGATAATAAGTAGTAAAATTTTAGCTTTAGAGGAACTCTCAAAACTTTCACAAACTTATTTTAAGTACTTTTTTATTATTTCTTTAGCAACTCTAGTTTTATGAACCTCATCTGCACCATCATATATTCTAGCAGAGCGCTCATGCCTATATAGTGAAGCTAACGGTGTATCGTCAGTCATTCCCAAAGCACCGTGGACTTGAATAGCCCTATCAAGCACATTTTGAAGGACCTGCGCTACATAAAATTTAATTGTAGATATTTCTACTTTTGCAGCATAAGCTCCTTCATTATCGATTTTTTTTGCTGCATCTAACACCATTAATCTTGAGGCGTTTATTTCAGCTCTTGATTCAGCAATCCAATTTTGAACTGTTTGCTTTAAAGCAAGGGTCTTTCCAGGAGCTAATTCTCTTGAGGCTGCTCTTTCACACATCATTTCAAATGCTTTTTCGCACTCACCAATCCATCTCATACAATGATGAATTCTACCTGGACCAAGTCTATCTTGAGCAATTTTAAAGCCAGCTCCAACTGGACCTAAAACATTTTTTTCTGGAACAATACAATTTTCATACTTTATTTCGGCATGAGCATTCCATCCATCTCCCTCATCGCCCATAACAGAAATATTTCTTATAAAGTTAAAACCTTTAGTATCTGTAGGGATGATAATTTGCGATGCTCTCATATATGGATTAGGATTTTCAGGATCTGTTATTACCATTACAATTGCAAAGTCTGCTCCATCAGCTGATGAAGTAAACCATTTATGTCCATTAATTACATAGTTAGACCCATCTTTAATGGCTGTTGTGCCCATCATAATAGGGTTAGATCCAGCATAATCAGGCTCAGTCATTGAGAAACAGCTTCTAGCCTTTCCAGCAACTAAAGGATTTAAAAAATTTTCTTTTTGATATTCCGTTCCATGCTCCATCAATATTTCCATATTTCCAGCATCTGGTGCTTGACAATTAAATACATATAATCCGTAAAAAGTTTGACCTAATATCTCATAGATTTGACCAAGTTGATACAAGCTTAATCCAAGACCGCCATGTTTTTTGGGGATTTGTGGCGTAAATAAGCCCATTTCTCTTACCTTGTTTCTTTTTTCCTCTAAAAACGGTAAATGATCTGCAAACTTATGACTTAAATCAAAAGAGTTTTCATCTGCAATCATTTCTTCATCGATAAATTGCTGAATTTTAGATTTAATATTTTCAAATTTTTCTGTTGAAATTGCCATGACTTCCCTTATATGAATGTTTCTAAATATCTTGGTATAAAACTACGATTAAATGTTTCTAATGTAAAAGTATCATTTTCTTTCGTAAAAAGTGAAATAGAAGCATTTTTGATTTTTAAGCTTAACTGCATAATCTCTTCAGCTGAAAGCGAATGACATTCAGCATATATTCCTGTAATTGTACCTCCAGAAGACACAACCATAGTCTTTGAACCTTCCTTCATTATTTCAGCAACTTTACTTTTTGCAATCTTAATACGATTTTTAAAGCTTTTATAACTTTCAAAATTCTTATCTGAAAGATCTAGTTCTTCGTTAATCCATTGTTGAGCAATAATATTGAAATACTTTAAAAATGTTTTCTTTCTTTTCCAAAATGGAATTTCGCTCATTAACTCTTTAATATTCTTGTTTATTTCTAGCATTTTAGGAATAAAATATTGAGCAATTTCCATTAATTGATTCTCAGCAAATTCATCAACAATTATCGGATTGCTTAAAGTTTGACCATAGCCTTTATTTATCCCATTGAAAGTTTGAATATGCCTTTTCATTGGACCTACAACTATATTGTCAAAAACTAAATTTCTTTTATTTAATTTTTTACCTAACGAAATGGATTGCTTGATACCCTTTTCGCTTAAGTTGTCATAATTTTTTTCACCAAATGATGCTTGTCCGTGACGGACTAGATATAGTTCTGAAATATTCCCCTCCTAAACTTATTCGTAAATCAAAAAAACTTGCTCTGCTATACAAGCAGGTTTGCTACTATCTTTTAACTCAACAGTCACTTCTACTGTTAACTTGGCTCCATTTTTGATTTCTTTAAAATCTTTCAACAAGACTCTTCCTCTTACAAAACTATTTACCGGCACAGGAGCAGTGAATCTTACACGATTTAAGCCATAATTTACACCCATTTTTGCTGATTTAATCGAAAAGGTTTTTTCTAAAAATTTTGGAAGCATGGACAGTACAAGAAATCCATGTGCAATTGTGGTTTTGAAAGGTGAAAACATTTTTGCTTTTATAGGAGCCGTGTGAATCCATTGTTGATCACCTGTAACTTTACCAAATTCAGAAATTTGTTTTTGAGAAATTTTTTGCCATTCGCTCAATCCAAGCTCTAAACCAACTAAAGCTTTAGCTTCTGCTAGATTGTTCAAAATCTTCATTTTAAAAAATTAATTTTTTGAGTGATATCATACAATATTAAACTTTTTGAAATAAAATTTCATCCAAGCATAAGAGATTATAGCAGCAATCAATATTGCAAACACTTGTGAGTACCACACCCATTCTAAGGGCTTGCCAATGTAATAAAAATAGTATGATAAAGGAGCAGTCAATATAAGAACTCGAGTAGTTGTTGTAATTAACAGTGGAACTCCTTGACCCAGAGCTTGGCAAACTCTAGAGCAAATAACGCTTATTCCAACTGCTGGATAAGCCAGAATAATAACTTTTAAATAGGTTACTCCAATATCAACAACCATCAAATTTGAACTAAAGATAGGTAAGATATTTTTTGCTAGTATAAAGAAAAGAATTACACTTATTGTTGTAATTATTACTGCTCTATTTATACCATAATTAACGACCGACAAAAGCTTTTTGTACTCTTTTGCTCCATAAAACATTCCAACAATGGTCGTCAAGCTGATTGCTATTCCTAGAATTGGCATAAATAATAACATATCAAGTCTAGAAACAATTTGATATGCTGCAACTGCCTCTGTGGAATAATTAACAAGAATCTTATTCATCACAACCTGTCCAAATGAAATAATAAGCATTGATAAAGACGAAGGAATTCCAATTTGGAAGATTTTTGAAATAATATAATTATCTAACGAAAGATTTCTGATATTAAATGATATATAAGTGGATTTTTTTACAAAGATAATAAATAAATAAGATACAATCATTGCTACTTGACTTATTATGGTAGCAAATGCTGCTCCTCGAACACCATAATCAAATGTAAAAATAAGTATTGGATCTAAGATAAGGTTTAAAATGGTTCCGATTAAACCTATGATCATAGGAATTTTTGTTTCACCCTCCCCAGCAAGAATGGCTCTAAAAAACATAGAAAAAATGACCAATCCTAAGCCAAATGTTAAAATGCGTAAATAAGAATACGCAATAGATAAAATTTCTCCTTCAGCCCCCAGGATTGATAGCAAAACCTCTCCATAAATTACTCCTAGAGCTGTCAAAAATATGGTACTTAAAAAACCAATTAAAATAGTTTGAGAAGCTGTTTTTTCGGCATTTTGTTTATCTTTTTGACCGATATATTGAGCTATAGTAGCAGTTGTACCTGTACCTATCCCTACACCAAGACCTATAATAATAAAGAATAGTGGACTCACAAATGCAACAGCAGTTACCTCATCAGAGCCCAGCCATCCAATAAACATTATATCAACTACATTAAAAAGAGTTTGGACCATCATTCCTGCAATAATAGGCATGGCCATTGTCCACATAGATTTATAAGGATTTGCTATAAAAGCATTTAATCGAGATTCTTTTTGCATTTATGTTTCAAAAAGATATAAATACTCTTTATATCCTTTTTCTTCCATTTCTTTGACAGGAACAAATTTTAGAGCAGCAGAATTAATACAGTATCTTAGCCCAGTAGGATTTGGTCCGTCATTAAAAACATGACCAAGATGAGAACCGCCTTCCTTGCTTTTTACCTCAGTTCTTGGCAGAATTAATTCGTAATCTTGTTCAAAAGTGACATTTTTCTTCTCAATTGGTTTATAAAAAGAAGGCCAACCTGAATTAGAATCATATTTATGCACTGAAGCAAAAAGTGCTTCTCCTGAAACAATATCAACATAAATACCTGGCTCTTTGTGATCCCAATATTCATTATCAAATGCTGGTTCTGTTCCACATGCTTGAGTAACATAATATTGCATATCCGTTAACTTAGATTTTTTCTCTTCCATCGCTTCTTCCGTCGTCTGTGCATTAATGCTTAAACACATTATTGCAATTATTGTATATTTTTTTATTTTTTTCATAGAAAACTAAGTTAATACTAGTCTATATTTTTTGTTTGGTTTTTTTCATTTATAGTTATACCTTGAAAATAATTGACATCTTCGTGTTCACTAACACGAAGAGAACTAACTGATAATAAATAAAAAGAGGTATAAATAATGAAACTTAATAAACAAAGTTTTCAGTTTATGTTTGTTTTCCTTTTTTCTACTGTAACGCTTTTTGCGCAGAATATTACCGGAACCGTAAATGGTGACAAAGGTAATGCTCTTGCCGGAGCAAACATTATTGTAGAAGGAACTGAAGTAGGTGCTTCATCTAATGTTGATGGATCATTTAATATTTCAGGCTTAAGCGATGGAACGTATACAGTTACAGCATCATACATAGGTTATGAAGATGCAAGTGCTGTTGTTACCATTAGTGGTGGACAAGCTGCAAATGCGAATTTAACTCTTGATAAAAGTAATTTATTACTTGATCAAGTTGTTGTATCTGCATCGTTTAAAAAAGAATTAGTTGTTGATTCACCTGCAAGTGTTGAAGTATTTAGTGGTGATGAGCTAACTGCTCGTGGTGCTGCTTCAGTAGTAGATGTATTAGCTAATAAAGCTGGTGTTGAAACAATGAAAATGGGTATTGAATCATCAAACATGACTGTTCGTGGATTTAATAGTGTTTTCTCGGGAGCAATCCATGCTGTTGTAGATAACCGTTGGACAAGAGCTCCTGTGGTAAATGCACAACTTCTACAATTTTTTGCACCTGATGATTCAGAAGTTGAAAGACTAGAACTAGTAAGAGGCCCTGCAACACCAATGTATGGTCCTGATACTCAACAAGGCGTTATAGCAATCTACACCAAGTCTCCATTCGACCAGGGTAATAGAGTTTCTATTACAGTTGGTAATAGAGATTACATGAAATTGTATGCTCGTACAGCATTTCAGCTTGGACCTAGAGTTGCTATGAGATTAAGCGTAAAAAATACTACCTTTAATGACTGGGAAAGTAATATGCCATTAACAGCTAATCAAGCTGCTGCTGCTGGACATACTTACTTTGAGCCTGCTAAAATTAGAAGAGGTCTTCAAACAACTACTTACCCATTTGTTAATTTTAATACTTCATACAATGATCCTGTTGGTGGAGTAGCTAATATCGCTAGAGATGGATTTAGTCCAGAAGCTACAGTAGTTGATTTAAACACAGAATTTCGTGTAGATCTTAAGTCAACATTGAAAGTCAATGCTAGAATGGCTAACATTTCAGCTATTGAAATGTCAGGCGTTGGAAGACAATTTGCGGATGACGCTGACTTAAGTCAATTCCAAATTTCTTATGCTAGGCAAGATTTTCTAGGCGGAGATTTATTTTTAAATTTTTTTACTAATGAAAATAAACAAGAAACCACTTATAATGTATCAACTGGTTTAATTGTTTATGATTCATCATCAAACATGGCATTCCAATTACAACATAATATTCCTATGAAAAATGGTCAGTCTGTTGTTTGGGGTATTGACGTACTTGATAGAACTCCTGAAACACTTGGTACTATTAATGGTCAACATGAAGATATGGATGATTTCACTAACGTAGGTGCCTACTACTCTTATGAGAAAAAATGGGGCGATAAGTTAAAATTTATTGGAACAGGAAGAGTTGATAATAGTAACTTTACAAGAGACATTGGAGAAGGAACATTATTTGCTCCTAAAATGGCTCTAGTTTGGTCACCAGAAGATGTTAGAGGAAATTTTCGTTTAACATATGGTCAAAATATTGACTTGCCTGGGAACTTCACAAAAAATCTTGATATTGGTGTATCAAGAGACTTTGTATACGGTGGTCTAGGTATTAATTTCCAAGATCCAGCTTTTGGTGGATTACCATTCAATCCTGATTTTCAGGTTAAAGCAATGGGTTCGTCTACAGTAGGATATAAATATAATAGAGATGTAAACGGATTACATACATTTCGTTCAAACTGGTCTCCAGCCTCAAATAGAGATATAAACACAAACTATGCAATGGGTAATAACACAGTAAATGCTGATGCTCATGGTGTATTTGCGCCATTATATACTGGTCAATTCTTACAAAGTGCTGACGGTACTAATTACTTAGGATTAGTGGGTGCAGGAATTGGAGCGAATATGGGTGCCGGTTTAGCCGCTGGTCTTTCTTTAGCTCAAATGGGCTTTAATGAGACAGTACAAGCAGTATTTAATCAAACTGTAGCTGCTACAGGTGATGCAACTGCTGCTGTAACTGCTGCTGCTCAAGCTGCTGTTGGAATGGGCGCACAAGACCTCATGTCAATGGCAAGTACAGTATTTCCATCATCATATAGAAATATTGTACTAGATTTTGGATTAAATCAAATTAATCCAATTACAGACCTACCAGATGCTCCAGTAGTTAAACAAACTACATGGACACAAACTGAATTTGGATATAAAGGTCAAATTAGTAATAATATGACATTATCTGTTGATGCATATCAACTAAACGTTGATGGATATGTAACAAATCTTCAAGGAGTTAGTGGTATTGTTACTTCAGTAGGAAATCCAGAAGGTTATATTGCAAGAATAAGAACTAACATGGAAAATAATACAGAGCTATCAGCTATCATTAATGGCTGGGATTCTGCTCCTGGTGGTAATGGCAACGGAACTGGTGCAGATGAATATGCTGCCTTGATTTTAGGTAATATTGCTAAAACTCCAATGGGAGCTATATCTCCAACAAATTCACCATACGGTGGTAATTTAATTGTTGGATATAAACAATTAAGTGAAGAACTTGTACTTAACGGTCTTGAAACAACACTTAATTATTTTCCAAATTCTGATTGGAACTTCTACCTCAATATGTCACTTTTAAGTGATCAAATTGTTGAAGCTGATTATGAAGGAGCAACAACACAAGTTGAAATGAATACCCCTGAATTTAAAATGGGTGGCGGATTTCAATATAGTGGCGATGGTAGAGCATATGGTATGTCCTTAAGATACCAGGACTCTTTTGAATCAAACACTGGTTTTGCTACAGGTACTGTTGAATCATTCTATACTCTTGGCTTTAACGCTAAATGGGATGTAAATGCAGTTGACGGGATGTCAGTTGGATTAGCAATAGATAACCTTACAGATGTAAAACATAAAGAGATGTTCTTAGGTCCTGAAATGGGTAGATTTACAACTCTTAGCGTTGGATATGATCTGTAATAAACCTAGTTTATTAAGTAATATAAAAAAGCCCTCAAAACTGAGGGCTTTTTTATTACTAAGTTTTTTATTTTTATTATTCTTTGTTGACTTTTAACCAAGGTAAAGATACTAAATCCACATTACCACCAGTAATGACCAATACAATTTTTTGTCCTACAAATTTTTCTTTGTTTTTTATTACTGCTGCAAGCGCTAAGGCGCAAGATGGTTCAATTACAATTTTCATTCTCTCCCAAATTAGGCGAGTAGTATCAATAATCTCTTTCTCTGAAGCTAAAACAATGTCATCTACATTTTCTTGAATTATTGGTAACGTTAATTGACCTACAATTGCCATCAATCCATCAGCTATTGATTCTCTGTGCTTCATTTCTATGCGTTGATTTGCCTTATACATCTGGTAGGTATCATCAACGCTTTCAGGTTCACATCCAATAATCTTAGCTGGTGTATTCAATCCTTTTAAAGCAATTGAAATACCACTAATAAGTCCACCTCCTCCAATTGGAACTATAACTGAATCAAACTCTGGTACTTGCTCAACTATTTCTAAACCTATTGTACCCTGTCCAGCCATAACATCAAAATTATCATAAGGATGTATAGATATTCTATTCTTTGCTTTAACCGTGGTATCAAAAAGCTCATCTCTCTCAGCCATTGTATCGCAAAATATCATATTTCCACTATATGTTTTTACATTATGAATTTTGGCTTTTGATACGCTCTTAGCCATAACAATGTCTGCATGTACACCTTTTAACTTAGCTGCGCAAGCAATTGCACCGCCATGATTACCAGATGATTGACAGGCAACTCCTTGAGCTTTTTCTGATTCACTCAAAGAAAAGACTGCATTAGTTGCTCCTCGAATTTTAAATGAGCCAGTTTTTTGAAAATTTTCACACTTAAAAAATAGCTCCATACCAAGCAGATCATTGAAATAATCTGATTTTAGGATAGGTGTTTTTCTAACTATTGGTTCGATTCTTGCTTGAGCATCTTTAATATCTTGTAAATTTGGTTTCTTTTTTAACATAAAATATAATATCAATAAATACGAATTCAGCTCTTAAAAATAGAGTTACTTTTCTTAAAGTATTTCTCCATTGATTCAAGTCTAACCTCTTCATAGCCTCTTATAATATCGGGCAAAATTGAGAAATCTTTTAAGGATTGATACTCTCCATTTCCAATCTTATCAATATTTTCTGAAATTGTAGTCTTATAATGATTCAGAGCTTTTTGATCAGCTTTTCTAACATCACTGCTAAACCATGCCATAAAATCAAAAGCTGTTCCTCTAAGGAATTTCATATTCTTCAACATTACATAGAAAACCTTAAACCAGGAACCCAAAGCAAGTTTAGACTTTACTCCTGGCAAACGATTTAAAATTGGGATATTTTGCATTGCTTTTAGAAATGGCGGATGTAACATATAACTTATTTTGGCAGACCTACCAAACTCTTTACTAATTGCTGAATCAAGCTCTGCTTTTAAAGACAGTCTTGCTACTTCATATTCATCTTTTGTTGCCATTAATTTGAATAAATATTTAGCAACATTTTGAGATAAGTCTGATCTTGATCTTAAATCTTTCTCTTTAGTATATACTGTATTGACAAAATTAATATACTCTTTTGCAAAAGCTAAATTTTGATAATCAATAAGCTCTTGAGTTCTGTATTCTAAAATAAATCTCAATTCTTGATCGGGTGATATTGAATCAATTAATTTGATGGCTTCTGAAGATAAGCTTGGCTCTACTGCTAAGCTGCCAGAACGATATAAATCTATTGTATCAATCCAATGAGGATCTGATACTACCTTTCTTCCAATATTAAATGCTTCAGTATTCTGTTTAACAGCAACTCCGTTTATTTTAATTGCTTTTTCTATTGATTCATTTGATAGAGGAATACTTCCTGATTGATAGGCGGCTCCAATAACAATAAAATTAGCCTGCATATTACTTCCAAAGAAATGTTCAGAAAGTTCTGTAGCATTTAACAAAGCACTATCTTTGGAATATTCTTTGATAAGATCAATCATAAAGGATGCTTCAGGATATTCTTCAGCAGTCGATCTAACCATATCTCCTGTAGGTATTTCAGACGTTGAAATAATAGATGTAGAATTTTTTGTGCTAAGTTTAGCCATATTTTTAGGATTTGCTCCTGTCAATAAATCAAAAACTAAATAAGCATCTGATTCTCCATTAGCTACTCTACTTGAATACTCTTTATTATCACTTACAATTTTCAAATGAGAAACTACCGATCCACCTTTTTGACTTAAACCTGTTTGGTCTAAAGCAATCACCTTTTTCTCTTCAATAAATGCAGCTGTTGAAATAATTTGATTAACAGTGACTACACCAGTTCCTCCAATTCCTAACATGAAAATATTAGCTACATCTTTTTGAATCTTTTTAGGATTTGGAATTATTGATGGATCAAAATTTAATTCAGGCAATGATCTCTTATCGTCTTTTTCAGATGGAATAACTTGAATAAATGAAGGACAATTACCTTCAACGCATGAATAATCTTTATTACATGAAGGTTGATCTATTTGAGTTTTTCTTCCATACTCTGTTTTGATAGGTTGAACACTTAAACAATTAGATTTAACTCCACAGTCTCCACACCCTTCACAAACTGCCTCATTGATAAAAATTCTTTTTTTCGGCTCATGAACTAAACCACGCTTTCTTAATCGTCTAAGATTTGCTGCACATGATTGGTCATGAACTAGCACAGTAACACCCTTTATAGCCTTTAATTTCTTTTGAGCCTCTACAATTTCATCTCTGTGCATAATTTCAATATCTTTATCCCATCGAGATTTTTTGATGGATTTGTATGCTGAGGTATCATCTGTAGTAATAATAACCTTTTCAACGCCTTGGGATTTCAAATATTTTGTGAGCTCTGGTAAATCTAACCCACCATCTGGGTCTTGTGCTCCAGTCATTGCTACAGCTCTATTGTATAAAATTTTGTATGTTATATGTGATTTAGCTGCAATTGCCTGTCTTAGTGCTAGAGATCCTGAATGGAAAAACGTTCCATCCCCAATATTTTGGAACATATGCTCTTTTTCAATAAATGGTTCCATACCTGCCCATTGAGCTCCTTCTCCGCCCATATGAGTAGTACCAAAAGCTTTACCATCATCAACAAACATTGCCATTAAGTGACAACCAATACCACCAAAGGCAGAGTCACCATCAGGTAATTTTACGGTTGACGTATTGTGAGGACATCCAGAGCAAAAATACATAGATCTTGATGATAAAGATTGTCCATAAATTCTTTTATCAACCTCAGTAATAATATTAATTTTATTGTTATCTGACTCTACTCCAAACTTAGCAGCATATCGTTTAAAGAAAATTTTTGATAAATCATCAGCAGTTAATTCGCCGTATCCAGGAATTAAAGGCTTATTGTGTTCATCGTTTTTGCCAATTATAATAGGTTTATTGCTATAATTGTAAATCTCTTCCTTGATAAGCATTTCGATAAATGATCTTTTCTCTTCGACAATAAAAATCTCATCAAGATTTTCAGAAAAACTTCTAATGATATTGCTATCAACGGGAAAAGTTGCTCCAAGCTTCAATATTCTTATACCTTTTTCATTGAGGAATTTTTCATCCCATCCCAATGAATCAAAAGCCTCTAATACATCATAGTAAGTTTTGCCTGCAGTAATAATACCAACAGAATCATTTTCAGATTGCACTGGAATTTTATTTATCTTGTTTGATGCGAGAAAATGTTTAACTGCTTCAATTCTTCCAAGATGAATTTCTTTTTCTGTTGGCAAACTATGATGACCTACAAGTTTGGCATTTTGCGTATGTTTCCATGGTTGACCATTGTATTGAAAATCTGGAATATTGATATTTATTCTTTCAGGATGAACAATAGCACTACTAAACCCATCTGCAATATCAGTAACAATTTTAAAACCTGACCATAATCCTGAATATCTTGACATCTCATATGCAAATCTGCCCAAGTCCAATATTTCTTGAACATTACCAGGATAAAAAATTGGCATCATTGCATCAAATAAAGCAGGTTCAGATTGTGATGGTAAAGTTGAAGATTTACAAGACGGATCATCTCCAGCTACTGCAAGCACTCCTCCATTTTTACCAACACCTAGAAAATTTGCATGTCTAAAAATATCTCCTGAACGATCTACTCCAGGGGCTTTTCCGTACCACATACCAAGCACGCCATCGTACTTAACATTAGATACCATTCCTGCCATTTGACTACCATATATAAGCGTTGCACCAAGATCCTCATTGACGCCAGGAATGAAATTAATGTTATGTTGATCTAATAATTTTTTGTTTCTAACCAGATTTATGTCTAGCACACCAACAGGCGAACCTCTATAACCTGAAACAAGAGTTCCAGTATTTAAACCCTTGATTAAGTCTGCCCTATTTTGATCAAGTAGAAGACGTACAAGTGCTTGAATTCCAGATAAAACTATCCTTCCTTCTAAGAGATTATATTTATCTTCTAATGAAAATTTATTATTCAATTTTAAGTCTGTCATATGCGTTAATTGCATCAAATATTAATACAGAAATTGATGCAAAACAAGTAGGCAAAATAAAGTGACTATCTAAGTGTTTTATAAGCCTAATAGATTTGCTTCCCATTTTTTTTTAAAAAAATATGAATATTTGCATTTTTAAACTTGACTAAAATAAAGAAAAATAGATAAGTTGAAATGCCAGCCAATAAGCTTTTCGAAAGCTTAGTATTTGCAAAAAAACTGATAATCTCATTTAGAGAACTGTCTGCGGACAAAAATAAATATTAACAGTAACCGAGGGTTAGAATTAGAGAATTATGGCGGAAGCAATAGAAATAAACTTTCCAACAGAAAATGAAAAAAATCCAAAAATTGATTCGGAACTAAAGAATCAAATCTTAGGCTTTAATGTCAAAGAAGATATGGATAGTAAAGATCTTGAAAGTTGTCCAGAAGAATACAAAGTTGAAAATTATTATAAAGAAGACGAATTAGGTCGAAGCGTTCTTGAGATGAAATATCTTGCTCCGGGAGAGAAGCATCCGTGGAATCTATGGAAAAGACAAGCTAAAGCGTTAGCAAGCGTTGAGAAAACTCCTGAATTGCAAGAAAAATGGGAAGCAGCTTTCTTTCAAGCGCTTAAAAATTTTAAATTTGTTCCAGGGGGAAGAATTATGCATGGAGCAGGTCGTGAAGATATAACGACAACACTTAATAACTGCTACGTAGTTGGTATTAAAGATGATTCAATCAAGTCTATATATGATTGTGTTATTCAAGAAGCAATGACCTATAAATACGGTGGTGGCTGTGGACATGATTTATCTGTTTTAAGACCTGGTGGTGATGAAATCCTAGGTACAGGAGGAAATTCATGTGGCCCTGTCGGTTTTATGAATTTATTTAGCGAGAATACAAATACAATCGCTCAGCATGGTAGAAGAGGTGCTAACATGCAAACCTTAAGAGTTGATCATCCAGATATTGAAAAATTTATTGAAATCAAAACTGGTGATGTAGACATGGTTAAGTATTCAAATATTTCAGTATTGTTAACAGATGAATTTATGAATGCAGTTCAAAAAGAAACGGATTTTGATTTGCAATGGGGTGGCAAAGTATACACTACTGTAAAAGCAAAAGATTTGTGGATGAAAATTATCGAACATGCGCACGCAAGTGCAGAACCAGGACTACTTTTTTGGGATACAATGACCAAATATCACAATGCTGAATATTGCAGTCCATTGGTATCAACTAACCCATGCGCAGAACAGCCGCTGCCAGATGGCGGGTGCTGTAATCTTGGAGCATTAAACTTAGAGAGATTTGTTGACGGAAATGGTAATTTTGATTTTGATGGATTTAAAGAAACAACAGCTATCGGTGCAAGATTTTTAGACAATGTTATAGATTATAATCTGGATCGTCATGCTCTTGAAGAACAAAAACAAAATGCTATGAACGATCGTCGCGTTGGACTTGGAATTCTTGGTCTTGGAGATATGCTTGTCAAAATGGGTATCAAGTATGATTCAGATGAGGCTTTAGATACTATTGCTAAAGTAATGGAAATTCACAGAAATACTGCCTACGAAACGAGTGCAGACTTAGCAAAAGAAAAAGGGCAGTTTCCTAATTTTGATTGGGACGGTTACTCTGAAAGTCTTTTTGTACAAGATTTACCTAAAGAACTGCAAACTAAAATTAAAAATCATGGTGTAAGAAACTGTACCCTTACAACAGTTGCTCCAACCGGAAGCGGTGCTATTGTTGCTCGCGTAACATCAGGAGTTGAACCAATTTTTGCAACATCCTATAAACGTAAGGTTAAAAAGAATGATAGCTTGGGTAAAGAGTTTGATACTTTCACAGTATACCATCCAGTTGTAAAAGAAATGTTTGGTACTGATGAAAGTTTACCAGACTATGTAGTTACAGCTCATAATGTTGATCCATTTTTTAGGGTAAAAATGCAAGGAGTTGTTCAAAAATATATTGATAGTTCAATTTCTTCTACAGTTAATTTAGCTGAAGAAACTACAGTGGATACAGTTGCCGATATCTATATGACAGCTTACAAAGCTGATTTAAAAGGAATTACTGTATACAGAGAAGGTTCTCGTGAAGGTATTCTTATTACTGAAGAGAAATCATCTGAGAATGAATCAAAAAATCTTAACACATCTGAAAAGAAAACAGCGCGTAATCGTCCTCCTATTACAGAAGGGAGAACAAGACGTATGAGAACCGGAGATGGAACCTTATATGTTACCGTAAACGAAGATGAGAACGGTCTTTGTGAAGTATTTACGGCCATTGGTAAAGCTGGTGGCACTGTTGCAGCACAAACTGAAGCAATCAGTAGATTAATCTCTCTATCTCTTCGATCAGGAGTAGATCCAAATAGTATTATTAGCCAGTTAAAAGGTATTAGTGGTCCAAACCCTACATGGGAAGATGGTCAGTTAATTTTATCAACACCTGATGCTATCGGTAGAGCTTTAGAATCTTTTGTTAATGGAGATGTGACTCCAGACAATAGCAAAAAAAAAGCTCAATTTGAATTAGCAGAAGAAACTGCTAGCGCAACTAAGCCTCGAGGAATATATTGCAAAGAGTGTGACAGTAACGGCATTGTTGATGAAGGTGGTTGTTTAGTTTGTAAAGATTGTGGCTGGTCTAAATGCGAATAAATTTTAGAAAATAATTTACTTATCTAGGATTTCAACTTCTTTTTCTTGCTGGATTGAATTCAATCTCTTAACAAAAGAGTCAGTTACTTCTTGGATATCATCCATAAATTTTTTCATATCATCTTCTGGAATTTTTTGCTCTTCTTCAACTCTTTTAGCTGATTGAATCATTTCTCTTCGAATATTTCTGACTGAAATTCTTCCATCTTCAATAATCTTGGATGCAACTTTAACTAACTCCTGTCTTCTTTCAACAGATAGAGGAGGAAAAGTAATCATTATACTATTTCCATTATTAGAAGGATTAAAACCCAAATCAGATTCTAATATTGCTTTCTCAATATCATCAATAGAAGTTTTATCAAAAGGTTGAATACTAATGGTGATAGCATCCATTGTCGAAATATTGGCAATTTGATTTAAAGGGGTATCGTTATCATAATACTTTACCAAAATCTTATTGAACATTTCAGGGTTTGCTCTTCCAGTCCTAATCTTGGTCAATTCACTTGAAACAAAGGTTATTGTTTGTTCCATTTTTGATTTTGCCGAATCTAAGCTTTGACTTAACATTTTATTCTACGCTTGTACCTATGTCAGTGTTTCCATTTAAGAAATTAAATAAATTATTTTCTTTAGTAATATCTAAAACCCTTATGGGCATTTTATTCTCTTTGCATAAAGTTATTGCTGTTAGATCCATTATTGCTAATTCTTTTTCTAAAACTTCTGAAAAACTGATTGATTTAAATTTGTTAGCACTAGGGTTAGTATTAGGATCTGAATCAAATACTCCATCTACCTTAGTGCCTTTGATTAATAAATCGCAATTTAATTCAGCTGCTCTTAAAGCTGCAGCACTATCAGTGCTAAAAAAAGGATTTCCAGTGCCTCCAGCTATTATAACAATCCTACCTTTATCTAAATGTCTTATTGCTCTTCTTCTAATATATGGCTCTGCAATTTTTGGAATATCAATACCAGATAGTGTGCGAGTTTCACACCCAACCTGCTCTAAGGAGTCTTGAAGCGTAACAGAGTTAATTATAGTTCCTACCATTCCAATATAATCTGCAGTAACTCTGTCCATACCTTTTTCGGAGGCATCTCTTCCTCTAAAAATATTACCAGCGCCTAAAACAATACCAATATCAATATTAAGCGCTTTTAATGCTGCAACTTCTTTAGCAAGCTGTTGAGCAATTTGAGGGTCTACACCTTGAGGTTGATTTCCGGAAAGAATCTCACCACTGAACTTAAGTAGTACTCTTCTTTTTTTGTTTTGAGACATTAATTTAATTGTTCGCCAAGAGCAAATCTTACAAACCTATTAACGGTAATATTCTCGCCTAATTTGGCTACCGCTTCTTGAACTAATTGTGATATAGTCACATCTGGATTTTTAACAAAGGACTGATGCATTAGACAATTGTCTTGAATAAACTTATTTAATTTTCCTTCAACAATTTTTTCAACAACATTATCAGGCTTCCCAGATGATTTTGCTTGATCAACAAAAATTGCTTTTTCTCTATCTAAAATCTCTTGAGCAATTCCTGATTCATCTACAGCTAATGGATTAGAGGCAGCAACTTGCATTGCAATACTGCTAGCTAAATCGTTAAAACCTTCAGTTTTTGCTACAAAGTCGGTTTCACATCCAACCTCAACAAGTACGCCTAATTTATTACCATGATGTATATATGAGAAAACAACGCCTTCGTTAGCTGCTCTTGAAGATTTCTTTTCTGCTTTAGCTATACCAGCTTTTCTAAGTTGGTCTACAGCTAAGTCAAGGTCTCCGTCAACTTCCATCAACGCTTTCTTGCAGTCCATCATTCCTGCTCCAGTTCTTTCTCTTAAAGTTTTAACTAGTTTAGCGTCAACGCTCATGTGTCTACCCTTTGCTATTTTCTTTGTTTAAATCTTTGGTGACAGTTTCTTCTGCCTTATCTTCATCTTTTTTGCTAACTGAAATAATTGTATTAACTATCTCGTTAATCAAAAGCTGAATAGTTCTAATTGAATCATCATTTGCTGGAATTGGATATTCACAGAGTGTTGGGTCTGTGTTTGAATCAACAATGCAAATAATAGGAATTTCAAGTTTTTTAGCTTCCTGAATTGCAATAGATTCAGTTTTACCGTCAACTACAACAATAGCATTAGGAAGTCTTTTCATATCTTTTATTCCCCTATGCTGATCAGAAAGTTTTATTTTTTCTCTATTCAATTGTAACATTTCTTTTTTTGTTAAATCTTCAAAAATTGGAGAACCTTCTTTTTCAAGAGAATGTAATCTTTTGATACTTTTCTTAATTGTTGAAAAATTAGTTAGCGTTCCACCAAGCCATCTTTCTACTATATAAAACATACCACATCTGTCAGCTTCCTGCTGAATAACATCCTTAGCATGTTTTTTTGTTCCAACAAACAAAATTTCACCATTTCTTTGGACAGTATGTGCTACAAAGTTTAGAGCTTTATCTAAATTATTAAGGGTATCGTCTAAATTGATAATATCAATACCGTTCTTTGATGAGACTACAAAATCTTTAAAATTAGGATCGGTTTTGCTGCTTACGTGGCCAAAATGTGCGCCTGAATTAAGTAAGTCTTCTTTAGTAATTTTTTGCATAATATTATCTTTTTGAGAATTGGAACTTCTTTCTTGCTCCTGGTTGTCCATATTTTTTTCTTTCAACTTCTCTAGCATCTCTTGTCAACAAACCATGAGATTTAAGCTGAGATCTGAATTCATTATCAATTTTTAATAAAGCTCTAGCAATACCTAATTGAATTGCTCCAGCTTGACCTGTTAATCCTCCGCCTTTAACATTAATCTTAATGTCATATTTGCCTTTAAGGTTAAGCACCTCTAAAGGTTTTACAGCGTGTATAACTAAAGATTCTCTCTTTAAATAATTGTTGATGTCATCTGAAACGTTATTAATTGAAAAATTTCCTTTTCCATCTGAAAGATAAACTCTGGCTGTTGAATTCTTTCTTCTTCCAACGCCATTATAAAATTCTTTCTTCATTACTTAGAACTCCATTCTTTTGGTTGCTGTGCATCGTGTCCATGATTGTTATCTTTATATATTCTAATATGTTTAGAAATTTCTCTACCAAGCTTGTTTTTTGGCAACATTCCTTTAACAGCGCTGAGCAAAACCTTTTCGGAATCATTTTTCATCAGTTCGCCAAAACTAGAATACTTTACACCGCCTGGATAGCCTGAATGTCTAAAATATTTTTTTGTTTCAGATTTATTTCCAGTAACTCTTATTTTTTCAGCGTTTATAATAATAACAGCATCTCCCATGTAAATATTGGGAGAATAATTAGGGCGGTGCTTTCCGCGTAAGACCTGAGCTACTTCAGATGAAAATCTACCTAGTACTTGGTCTGTTGCGTCAAAAAGCCACCACTGCTGGCTAACATCTTTTGCTGATATAGTTTTTGTTATCTTTTTCATAATTCTATAAAAATGCTCTGGAACTTAATTGATGTGTTACCATTAGTCAATGATTAATGATAGAGAATTTATAATGTAAAAAATTGATTTTTAGAAATTACAAATTTTACTTTTCCAACTAGATCTTTTCCTATAAATGGTGAATTTGAAGATTTAGATAAAATATGGCTATTTTTAAATTTCCATTTTTCATTTGGATCAAAAATTGTTATCTGAGCTTTTGAACCTGTAGCAAACAAATTTGTTTCTAAATTCATAACTTTTCTAGGATTAACTGTAATTTTTTCAATTAGTGACTTAAGGCTCATTCCATTTTCTTTTACTAGTACTTTATTAACAACTCCAAAACATGATTCTAAACCAATCATGCCAAACGCTGCTTCATTAAAAGTGGTTTCTTTATCTTCTAATGTATGAGGAGCGTGATCAGTTGCTATGCAATCAATTAATCCTGACTTTATTCCTTCAATTAAGGCTTTTCTATCTTTTTTACTCCTTACCGGTGGAGCTACCTTTAAATTTGTATCAAAAGAATCAATATCTTCATCTACGAAATAAAGATGATGAGGAGAAACTTCAGCAGTAATTAGCTGTTTCTTGCTTTTAAATTGTTTTAGTAAATCAACAGCTTCTTTGGTTGATAAATGAAGTAAATGTAATTTACTATTTAATGATTCTGCTAGTAATAAATCTCTATAGACCATCACAGCTTCTCCCAGACTAGTATTGCCTTTTAATCCTAAATTATTAGAGGTTGAAGAAGCATTCATTACTCCATCATTTCTTAAGAAGATATCCTCTGCGTGATTCATGATTGGCACATTAAGCATTTTAGAGTAGGTCAAAGCTAATTTCATAAATTGAGCATTTTGAATTGGAACTCCATCATCGCTAAAAGCTATTGCTCCATTTTTTTGCATCAACAACATCTCGGTCAACTCTTCGCCTTTCATTCCTTTAGAAACAGCTCCTATTGGAAAAATATCTATTGGTAATTTTTGACTTTTGCTAACTATATAGTGAATATGTTCTGGAGAATCTATGACTGGATTAGTATTTGCCATAGTACAAACCTGTGTAAAACCTCCTGCTAGAGCAGAATAAGAGCCAGACTCAAGAGTTTCTTTGTCTTCTCTACCAGGCTCTCTAAAATGTACATGCATATCGCAGAAGCCATGAGTTACCACTAATCCTTTGCAATCTATAACTTTATAATCTTTTCCTTTTGTAGATATGGAGTCCGAAATTTTTGAAATCTTTCCAGATTCTATTAATAAATCACCATTAAATGTTTTTTTAGAAAATGGATCTATAATTCTTCCAGATTTTAATAGAATTTTTCTTGCGTTAATTCCTTTAATCATAATTTAATATCTCCATCTCCAAGCAATAAATACAAAATTGACATCCTTGAAGCAACTCCATTAAGCACTTGATCTAAAATAACTGCATTATCAGAATCTGCAACTTTGCTATCTATTTCTACTCCCCGGTTCATTGGTCCAGGGTGCATAATAACAATGTCTTTTTTTAATTTACTTATTTTTTCATAGGTTAAACCAAACTCGCTATGGTATTCTCTCTTTGAGGGAATTCTTCCAAGATGCATTCTTTCTAATTGAATCCTAAGCGCAATAACTGCATCACACCAATTAAGAACCTCATTTAAATTATATGTAATATTTATGCCTAATCTTTTCGCATCTCCAGGCAATAAAGTGCTTGGTCCACAAACTACAATTTCGGCTCCAAGTTTTTTTAAAGCAAAAATATCACTTCTAGCTACTCTACTATTAAGAATATCACCTACGATACCGATTTTTAAGCCTTTAATTTTTCCAAATTTTTCTTTAAGAGTAACCATGTCTAAAATTGCTTGAGTTGGGTGCTCATGAGAGCCGTCACCTGCATTTATAACTGCCCCATCAATATATTCTGTTAATTTTAAAGCTGAACCTGGATGACCATGTCGAATAACAGCGCCGTCTATTTTCATAGATTCAATATTTTGAACAGTGTCTTTTAAAGTCTCACCTTTTTTGACACTACTTGTAGATGCAGAAAAGTTAATACTATCAGCCCCCAGCCTTTTTTCAGCTAATGAGAAACTAATTTTTGTTCTTGTAGAATTTTCAAAAAACATATTAACAACTGTCTTTCCTTTTAGGAGGATAGATTTTCTAGATTCTGTATTTAGGATTTCTTTAAACTTGAAAGAGGTATCAATTATTTTGTTCAAATCAGAAATTGGAAAATGTTCTAAACCGATAAGATGTTTGCTTTTTAACATTAATTCTCCAATTGTTTGCGAAAATTAGTTTATTTGAGTCAATTTATCAACAATATCATTTGATGTATTTTTTTCAATATTAAATGACAAATCATATTTATTAGAACTAAACCATTTATTTTGCCTTTTTGCATATTGACGAGTTCTTATAAATATTTTTTCCATAGCTTTATCTATAGAAATTTTATTTTCTAAATATTCTTTTATTTCTCTAAATCCAATATAATCTATATGGCTAATATCAATATGTTCATTCACAATAAACTCTACTTCTTCAATCATTCCATTGTCAAACATGTCAATTAATCTTTCTTCAATTCTTGGATGTAAAAAGCTATTATTAGCATTCAAATAAACAAAAAAATAATTTTCTACGTACTTACTTTTTCTAGCTGACAAACTAAAGTTTTCAGATAAAGGAATTCCCGTAGTTTCAAAAATCTCTAATGCTCTGACTAATCTTTTTTTGTTATTGATATGGACCTTCTCACTATACTTAGGATCAATTTTTTTTAATTTGTCATAGAGTTTAACTTTATCTTTTTTGTAATCTGCTTCAAGCTTTTTTCTTATTTCAACATTGGTATGACTTCCTTCAAAAATACCTTCAATAAGAGATTTAAAATATAGCCCTGTTCCACCGCAGAGTATTGGAGACTTTCCTCTGGAAAAAATATCTTCAATTTTAGAATCTATAAGTTGTAAATATTCACCAGATGATATTTTTTCGTTTAGTTTTTTAAATCCAATTAAATGATGAGGAATTTCATCTAATTGTTTTTTTGATGGCTGAGCAGTGCCAATAGCTATTCCATCATAAATCTGCCTTGAATCAACACCAATTATTTCTCCATTAATCTTCTTGGCTAATTTGATTGATAAACTTGATTTTCCAATTCCAGTTGGACCAAAAATTGAAAATATTTTTCTCAATTAAGCACCTGTCAATAAATAAAAAATAATAGAAACTGGAGTTAGAATGATTGTTGATAATATTGGAATTCCTATCAAGTTTAAGATGATAAGCCCAATTAGAACCCTTGGTCCATAAATTTCAATATTATATAACGTTCGAGGGTTTTTTACAAGCAACGGAAGAATTCTCGATCCATCAAGGGGATTCAATGGCAGTAAATTAAATATTGCTAAAACAATATTAATTTGAATGAATATTTCTAAAGGAAATATTACCTCTTCGCTGAATTGAAAATAAAAATTTAATCTGTAAAAAATCGACGCCAAAAAAGCTAAGAACATATTTGAAGCTGGACCAGCCATAGCAATCATCATCATATCTTTTTTAGGGTTTTGGAGATTCTGTATACTTACAGGAACAGGCTTTGCCCATCCGAATCCTAAAAAATATAATGCGAATGTACCAAAAGGATCTAAGTGATTAAACGGATTTAGATTCATTCTATTTTGATAGTAGGAAGTATAATCTCCTAAAAGATAAGCAACTCTTGCATGAGCATATTCATGAAAAGTTAAAGCAAATAGTATTGTTGGAACTAAAATTAATTGAAGTTCTAATGATAAGCTGGCTATTCCCATATTAAAAGATAGTTAATTCTTTTTTTTATCAAAAGCTTTCATGTATTCAGTATCTATAAATTCTTTTGATAAGTGAATATATATTTCAGTTGTAGAAATATCTGAATGCCCAAGTAATTTTTGAATTTCAATTAAGTTTGCTCCACCATCTATTAAATGAGTTGCAAATGAGTGTCTAAAAGTATGAGGAGAAACAGATTTTGTTACCGCTGCAGCATTTACATATTTTTTGATAGATTGCCATATAGCAGCACGGGTTAATTTTTTTCCATTATTACTTAAAAAAACAAACTTGCTTTCCGAAGACTTTCTAGTTAAAAGAATATGTCGAGACTGATAAAGATATTTTTCTAACCATTCTTTTGCATAAAAAGTAAGTGGAATAATCCTCTCTTTATTACCCTTTCCAAAAAACCTAATAACATTCGCATCAAATTGAATATTACTAATTTTTAATTCGCACAACTCGCTTACGCGTAAACCGCATGAATACAATAATTCAATGATACATCTATCTCTTAATCCTAATAATTCATTGTCAGTATTTTCAGCTTCTTTAAAAATTCTTTTTATTTCATCTAAAGATAAAACAGTAGGAAGTTTTTTAGTCAACTTTGGAGTAAAAATACTATTGAGGGGATTTTTTTTAATTTCTTTTCTATCAATCAAATATGAAAAATACGAAGATAAGGATGAATATTTTCTTTTAATAGATCTAGGAGAAATTTTACTCCTGCTTAAATATCTAAAATAATTTTTTGTGACTTCAGAATTGTTAACTACTTTTTTGAAAGTTATTTTTCTTTTTTTAAGAAACTTTTCAAAAGATTTAATATCGGATAAATATGAATTTACAGTATTTGATGAATGATTTTTTTCAATCTTTAAAACTTGAACGTAATGCTCTAAGTTTTTAAGCATATTTAACCAATTAGTTCGATGTAGGCTTTTGAATCCAATAAAGATTCTGTTGAATAGCTACTAGGTAATTCAATCTTTACCATCCATCCCTGCTCGTAAGGATCTGTATTTACACCTTCAGGGTCATCATTTAAATTTTCATTTACTTCTATGATTTTTCCATCCATAGGCATAAATAGATCCGAAACTGTTTTTACAGCTTCGATAGTACCAAAAACGTCACCTTCGCTAAAAGATTCATTCACTTCAGGGAATTCCAAAAATATAATATCTCCTAACTCTCCCTGTGCAAAATCTGTAATACCAATGGTTGCTATGTTACCATCAATTTTTACCCATTCATGCTCAGATGTATACTTCAAATTCTCTGGATGATTCATCCTTTTTTCCTTCTGTTTTTTTTAAAAATTTACCTAAAAAATTTATATCAAAATTTCCATTATTAAAGTCTTTATTTTCAAAAATTTTTTCCAATAATGGCAGTGTAGTTTCAGGACCTTCAATAAAGGTCTCCTGTAAAGATCTTTTCATTCTTGTAATAGCTTTTTCTCTTGTTGAAGAATGAACTATTAATTTCACTAACATTGAATCGTAAAAAGTAGGTATTTGATATCCCGCATAAATAAATGAATCAATCCTTACTCCAATACCTCCAGCAAAATTAAGCGATTTTATTTTTTTTGGAGATGGTACAAAATTATTATATGGATCTTCAGCGTTAATTCTACATTCAATCGAATGTCCATTCATTGATATATCTTGTTGCTCCATCGATAGCTTTTCTCCAGCATAAGTTCTAATTTGCTCCTTTACCAGATCAATCATAAATACCATTTCAGTAACTGTATGCTCAACTTGTATTCTTGTATTCATTTCAATAAAAAAGAAGTTCTTATCTTTATCTACTAAAAATTCTATTGTACCTGCTCCAACATAATTAACGTTTTTAGCTAACTCAATTGATTTTGATGTAAGTTTCTCTCTTAAATCTTCATCAACAAAAGCTGATGGACATTCTTCAATTAACTTTTGATTATTTCTTTGTATCGAACACTCTCTTTCACCGAGATGTAAATGATTTCCAAATCTATCAGAGAGAATTTGAACTTCTATATGTCTGCCATTTTCAACAAATTTTTCAACATAGATTTCAGAATTATTAAAAGCCATTCCTGCTTCATTCTGAATAATAGCAAAACCTTTTTCTGCCTCAGATACATTTCGGATAACGCGCATTCCTTTTCCGCCGCCTCCGGCTACAGCCTTCAGCATAACAGGATATCCAATATTTTCTGCTATTTCAAGAAATTCTTCTACGGAAGAAAGCGTGTTACTTCCAGGAATAATGGGTACTCCTGCATCATTAGCTGCTCTTCTTGCATTAACTTTATCTCCCATTAGATCAATAATTTCTGCATCAGGGCCAATAAATGTAAATCCATTATCTTTACATATTTGGCTAAATTTTGCATTTTCTGCAAGAAATCCATAACCAGGATGAATTGCATCAGAATTTGTGATTTCAGCTGCAGCTATGATTCTTGGAATGTTTAAATAACTTTCTACCGCAGGACCATTTCCAATGCAAACAGCTTCATCAGCAAATTTTATATGCAAAGAGTGTTCATCTGCTTTAGAAAAAACAGCTACTGTTTTTATTCCCATTTCGTTGCATGCTCTAATGATTCTTATAGCGATTTCACCTCTATTGGCAATAAGAATTTTCTTAAACATTTTATTTGGAAGGTTTTAATTTGAAAAGCACTTGATCAAATTCAACTGGACTAGCGTTTTGAATTAAGATTTCTTCTACTACTCCTGAATCTTCAGCCTGAATCTCATTCATAATTTTCATAGCTTCTACGATACATATTGTATCCCCAGGATTAACCGTATCTCCAATAGATACAAAAGGTGCAGATTCAGGATCTGGAGAGGAATAGAAAGTTCCAGGCATTGGCGATTTTACTTCGACTAAATTAGAAACATATGGGGTTTCAATTTTATGTTCTTGTTTACTTGTATCATTATCGCTTGATATTAAGTTTGTGCTGCTTACTGGAGTATTTTGCGAAGAAACCTTAGAAGAATCCACATTAAGTATAGATGGTTTTTTTGTAACCTTAATCTTGTTAAACCAAGACTTAACTTCAATTTCATTAACATCGCTATTCTCAAGCATGTAAATGATTTCTTTTATTTTATCTTTCCACATAAACTAATGTTTTACTCTTTCTGAGTAGCTACCATCCTTAGTATCAACTTTAACTAAATCACCCTCATTTATAAATAATGGAACCTGAACTTCTAAACCAGTTTCTAATTTTGCAGGCTTTAATGCATTTGTTGCAGTATTTCCTTTATGACCAGGGTCAGTTTGAATAACCTTAAGGACTGCTTTTGAAGGTAGAATTAAACTTATTATTTCTTCTCCATCAAAAGATATTTCTATGGTATCTCCCTCTTTAATATAAAAATGGGCGTTATCCATCATTACATCTGAAACATTGACTTGATTAAAGGTGTTGTTATCCATGAAAACAAAACTCTCACCATCTCTATACAAATATTGAAATTTACTTGAAGTAACACGAATAAATTCAATTTTAGCTCCAGAATTATAAGTATGATCAATAATTTTACCAGATTTAAGATCTTTCAATTTAGTTCTTACAAAGGCAGGGCCTTTACCAGGCTTAACATGTTGAAACTCAACAATCTTCATTCTTGAGTTTTTAAAAAGAATTACTGCGCCGTTTCTAATATCTGCTGTTGTACTCATGGTTGTAAATTAATTTAATTAATTGCTTTATAATAGTTTTCTTATAACTTTTTTTAATAATTCTAAAATATCTTTTTTTTCAGATTTTGAAGGAGATTTTTTTGCAAACTTTACTTGATCAATTTCGTCTAAAAGCATATTTAATTCATCATCTTGAAAGAAATTTTTTAACTCCATTGAAGTCATTTCATAAGAAATGATATAAAAATTATTGTAAAAATATTTTCTCAATATTTCTATTATTTGATCATAAAATTCTTTTACTGACAAATCTAAATCAATTTTGTCTACATCTTTTAAAGCTTTTGACTTTGGATTAGAGTTAAAAAATTTTCTTTTTGTAAATTTTTTACTATTTCTTGTTTTTAAAAGATAAATAAAATACAAAATTGCAACAATCAGAAGAAGGGTTAAAAATAATCTTAGCCTTTCAATTGGAAACTTTATTTCTTTCAAGGGTTTATCGCTAATTACAGTAGTCATAGTACTATCAAAAACTGAGGTAATAAAAACCTCGCTAGAATCAGTTTTAAAAACTGAAGGAGATATAGAATCGGGAAAGCTTATGCTAACATAATGAGGTGGAATAATAACCTTGCCAGTATCCCAAAATGCAATCTCATAATTAAATAATATAGAATTATTCATTGTATCAATGTTTGATTGAGTAATTATTACTTTGGTAGAATCTTTAAGCCAGAATGAAGAGTCTTCCCATGCTACATGATTGATTGTATATAATTCGCCCAAATTGTCCACTACAATACGATGATTAATAGGAAAACCTATTAGAGATATTTGAGGATTTGTTTCAAAATTAATTTCAGGAGACTGTGAATTATCTTGGCAAGAAAAAAATAATATAGACAAAAAGATATAATACTTATTCATCAACTTCTTTTAGCTCTTTTTCTAAAAAATTGCATTAAAAATTTTACATAATCGTCATCAGTACTAATTTGCAATAAATCAAAGCCTATATTTTTACATTTTTTTGAAAACGTATTAAGTTTTTTATTAGAATTTTCTGAAAATTTTTTTCTACTCTTTCTGCTTGAAGTATCTATCCAAGTCTTTTTACCAGTTTCAGAATCATGTATTTTTATTAATCCAATGTTCGGGAATTTTTTTTCTAAAGAGTCATAAATCTGCAAACCAACTAAATCATGTTTAAAATTTAAAAATTTTAGCTCATTCCAAAAATTATCGTCAATAAAATCAGAAATTAGAAATATTACACTTTTTCTTTTTGAAATTTTATTTGCAAAATCAATAGCATTTTTAATCGATGTTTTTTTTTGCATATAATCAAAATCATGATTTACTATATCGGTAATCAACCTTAAAACATGCTTTTTACCTTTATTTGGTGGAATATATTTTTCAATTTTATCACTAAACAAAGCTAATCCAACCTTGTCATTATTTTTAATTGCTGAAAAACTTAGCATAGCTGCAATCTCTACAGCAACATCAATTTTTAACTCGCTCTTTGACCCAAATATTCCTGAACTACTTACATCGATTAGGATTAAAACTGAAAGCTCTCTTTCTTCTTCAAATATTTTTATATGAGGTTTACCCGTTTTTGCAGTAACATTCCAATCTATTGATCTGACATCATCTCCAGGAATATACTCTCTAACTTCTGAAAATGTCATCCCTCTTCCTTTAAAATTAGAATGGTAATCTCCTCCAAAAAAGTCATTTACAATGTTCTTAGTTCTTATTTCAATCTGCCGAACTTTTTTGAGAATTTCTTTGGACATCTAAACCTTATGGAACTGGGATTTCTTGAAGAAGCTGATTAATGATATCTTCAGATGATATTTCTTCAGCTTCTGCTTCGTAAGACAGTAAAATTCTATGCCTTAGTATATCTTTAGCTACATATTTAACATCTTCAGGAATAACATAGCCTCTTCCATCAATAAAAGCTTTAGCCTTCGATGCAAGAACCAAATTGATCGAAGCTCTAGGAGATGCGCCAAAAGTAATTAGGTCGCTCAATTTAGATAAGCTAAACTTATCTGGCTCTCTAGTTGCAAAAACTATATTTAAAATATAATCAGCAATTTTTGAATCAATATATATCTCATTAACTAATTCCTGTGCATCAAGAATTGTTTTAGACTTTACTATTGATTTAATTTTATTATTTGAAATTGTGCTTGCTCGTTCTAAAATCTCTTTCTCTTCCGTAATTGATGGATAGTCAACAATCACCTTCATCATAAATCTGTCCACTTGAGCTTCTGGAAGTGGATAAGTACCTTCTTGCTCAATTGGATTTTGCGTAGCTAATACCAAAAATGGAGTTGAAAGTTTAAAAGTCTCTTCGCCAATTGTAACCTGTCTTTCTTGCATTGACTCAAGTAACGCGCTTTGAACTTTTGAAGGAGCCCTATTTATTTCATCTGCTAAGATTATATTAGAAAAGATAGGACCTTTTTTTGTATTGAATTCTCCAGTTTTCTGATTATAAATCAATGTTCCTAATAAATCTGCTGGGAGCATATCTGGAGTAAATTGTATTCTTTTAAATTCAGCGTTTATTAAGCTTGCAACAGTATTAATTGTTAAAGTTTTTGCTAAACCAGGAACACCTTCTAAAAGTATGTGACCATTAGAAATGACTGAAATTAAAATCTTATCTATTAGATCGTGCTGACCTACTATTACTTTAGAAATTTCATTTCTAAGCTCATCAACAAATGATGATTTTCGTTGAATCTTATCATTTAACCTATCTAATTCATTTTTTTTCATCTAAACTTCTCATCGTATGCTTTGCTTCAAACTCAGTATCAGTTAATGGAACCAAGAATCCGCTACTTTGTTTAATTTTTAAAGAACCTTTCAAATCTAATACATTTTTTCCTATGATAGAGACTGTTAAGTCTGTTACGCCATTTAAATTAATATTTTCTTGTTTTGCAAAATATATATCATAACCATTAACGATTAAATTTAAATCAGGTTTCGCAATTTCTGTAAAATCTATTGTACCGCCAATTTGTAAGTTAGGCTTTGTTTGCAGTCCTAAGCTTTTTTTAGGATTATAAACTGTTCCAATTAAGTTAGTTTGTCCAATATTATCAATAATATTTAAATCTAAATTAAGTCTTCTTATGGGCTCTGGTTTTAACTGAACAGGAAACGTCTTAAGTCGCATAGTAGTATTCCTAATCTGAATAACACCATTCAATTTTTGACTCATTTCAGTATTGTTAACAAATTCATCCTCAAGAGTAATATCAAATGATATGGTCTCTTTGGAGTCCCCTATGCTTTCTACATCTGGAAAAAATTGAGCAATGTAGCTTACAGGAAATTTATCTGATGATTTTAACCTAAATTTAAAACTTTCTAAAATTGAATTTTGTGAAAATTGTTTAACGTTTAATAAAAAATTAAATTCACCTAAATCTATTTCACCATCAATCATTTTTCCATTTTCAGCTTTAATAGATACATCAAAAGATCTTTTATCAATTGAATCTAATTTGTTTTGACCCTGAACATTGGATATATCAAGCAATGGGCTTTTTAATTTAATAGCTACTGGATTAATTAAATTTAGATCAGTATTGTTGTTTAATAGTATTTCAAGTGCAAATTGCAAAGTCTTTCTGAAATCTAAAGACGTATTTAATGTAATATTTTCTGCTTCAATAAGTATTTTACCAGACTTCTTAATGACAGGGTCAACTAAAGTAACATATGTATCAATATCTTTGTCTCTAGCTTTAAAAAAAACAGAAGATGATTCATTAAAATCAATTTCAAATCTTTGAGTAAGACTACTCAATGTTTTGTTTGACTTATCAAGATTGAATTCTACTCCATCAGTAAGATAAAAATAGAACGCTATCACAAAAATCACTAAAAAAAGAATAAAAGTTGATACTAAGCTTAGTAATGTTTTTATTAGTTTTGGAACTATACTTTCCATAGTTGAAAAACTAACTATTAATAGCTAAATAAAAAATCTAAAACTAGTCTTCTACTACTTCAAAATCAGCATCTTTGATTTTTTTATCATCTTTTGCTTCTGTAGATGAACTTGGTTCTTGAGCTGAACTCGCTTGTTCTTGCGCACTTGAAGCATCATACATTGAAGAAGCTTTTGAGCTCCATACTGAATTTAAATTTTCCATTTCTGCTTTAATATCATCAATTACGGATGACTCATTAGCTTTTTTAAGCTTATCTAATGCTTCATTGAGATCTTTTTTATCATCTTCAGATAGCTTATCATCTAAATCTTTCATCTGCTTCTCTGTCTGAAACACAAGTTGTTCAGCTTGATTTTTAGTATCTATTTCTTCTTTTTTGGCCTTGTCTTCTGCTTCATGTTTTTTGGCATCATTCACCATTTTTTCAATTTCTTGATCTGACAAACCGCTTTGAGCTTCAATTCTTATACTTTGCTCTTTTGATGTCGCCTTATCCAATGCTTTAACATTTAAAATTCCATCAGCATCCATATCAAACGAAACTTCAATTTGAGGAGTACCTCTTGGTGCAGGTGGAATTCCATCTAAATGAAATCTTCCTAAGCTTTTATTATCATTAGCCATAGATCTTTCACCTTGGACTACATGTATATCAACCATCGGTTGATTGTCTGCTGCCGTAGAGAAAACTTGAGATTTTTGCGTTGGAATTGTTGTATTTTTTTCAATTAATGGTGTAGCAACGCCACCCATTGTTTCTATTCCCAATGTAAGCGGTGTTACATCAAGCAACAATACGTCGTCTACGTCTCCTGAAAGTACGCCACCTTGAATAGCTGCTCCTAATGCAACTACCTCATCAGGATTTACGCTCTGGTTAGGGTCTTTTCCAAAGATTTCTTTTACTTTTGCTTGAATAGCTGGTATTCTAGTTGATCCACCTACAAGTATAACTTCATTTATATCAGAAGAACTCAATTTTGAATCTCTTAATGCTTGCTTACAAGGAGCAACAACTCTTTCAACTAAATCTGTAACTAGCTGTTCAAAAGCCGCTCTAGTTAAAGTCATATTTAAATGCTTTGGACCTGATGAGTCTGCTGTAATGAAAGGAAGGTTAATTTCCGTTTGCTTGGAAGATGATAGTTCTTTCTTAGCATTTTCTGCAGATTCTTTTAATCTTTGTAACGCCATTGGATCTTTGCGAAGATCAATTCCTTCAGTTTTTTTGAATTCATCTGCTAACCAATCTACTATTTTTTGATCAAAATCATCTCCGCCTAGTCTTCCATCACCATTACTGGCGTTCACTTCAATACTTTGACCATCATCATTTAAGATATCTAAAATTGAAATATCAAAAGTTCCTCCTCCTAAGTCAAAAACAGCAACCTTTTCATCTTTTTTCTTATCAAAGCCGTACGCTAAAGATGCAGCTGTTGGTTCGTTGATAATTCTTTTTACATTCAAACCAGCAATTTTTCCAGCATCTTTAGTAGCCTTTCTTTGTGAATCATTAAAATATGCTGGTACAGTTATTACTGCATCTGTTACAGTAGAGCCTAAATATTGTTCGGCCATTTGTTTCATTTTTTGCAAAACCATAGCACTTATTTCTTGTGGCTGATACTGCTTTCCATTTGCTTCAACGTTTACCTTTTTGCCGTCAATCACAACATTATAAGGTACTTCATCAATATCTTTTTTTATTTCAGCAGGTGTTCTGCCCATAAATCTCTTTATTGAATAAATCGTATTACTAGGGTTAGTAACTGCCTGTCTTTTAGCAGGGTCACCAACCAGTCTTTCTCCATCTTTAGTAAATCCAATTACAGAAGGGGTAGTTCTTCCACCTTCTGGACTGGTAATAACTGTTGGTTCACCACCCTCCATAACCGCTACACATGAATTTGTTGTACCTAAATCAATTCCAATAATTTTACCCATTATAAACTCCTTTAAATTTTTAGTTCAGTTTAATAATTGCAAAGATGATACCAATAGAATTTTAATGCCATTAATGTCAATAAGTATGACATAAAGTCAGGTATTTATATTTTTTTTAAATCTCCTCCATCGAGAATATACTGACTGTGACCAATATCAAATATTTCTTCATCATGTGTGGCAATAATAAAAGTTAAATTATTTTTAGTATTTAACTTTTTAAAGAGTGCTATCATTTTAATAGCATTTTCTTTATCTAAATTTCCTGTCGGTTCATCAGCTATAACTATTGAGGGATTATTTACTATCGCTCTCATTACTGCTACTCTCTGCTTTTCGCCACCTGATAAATCATTTGGGAAAGATTTCATTCTATCTTCCAATTCAAAAATTTTGAAGAGTTCTTTAATTTTATGTTTATCAATTTTTTCTTTACTAATCATTTTAGGCATACAGACATTCTCTTCAAGCGATAATTCCGGAATAAGATTATGAAATTGAAAAACAAATCCTATATTTAAATTACGCAGCCTATTTAAATCTATAACCTCACTTAAAGATTGGTTATTTATAAATATCTCTCCACTATCAGCATGATCTAAAGTGCCTAATATACTCAAGAGTGTTGATTTTCCTGACCCTGAAGGACCTTTAATGGTTACAATTTCTCCTTCTTTGACGTCAAAACTTATATTATTTAATACATTTAAAGTTTTTTTACCATCAAGAAAATTCTTACTTAAGTTTTTAACTTTTATAATCATATCTGTCTATTAATAATTTGATTTGGACTCATATCTTTAACAAATCTTAATGGAATTAATGAAAAAATACCAACTAATACTAAAGAACCTGCTAGAAGAACAAGGATATCTCCTATAAATAAATTCATGGGCAACGTCTCCACTAAATAAAATTCTGGGTCTAGCTTAATCAGTGCAAAAGAATTTTGAATATTAATAATTAAAATTGCAAAAAATATTCCAAGAAAAATTGCTCCAGCTCCTATAAGGTAGCTATAAATAATAAAGATTATTTTAATTCCTGTTTTGTTCATCCCTAGAGACATTAAAATAGCCAAATCCTTTAGTTTCTTTGAAGTAATTTGCATGATTGATGAACTTAAATTGAATGATGCTACTAATATGATTAAAGATAAAGTAAAAAAAGTAATCTTCTTTTCAATTTCAGTTGCTTCATAGAGTTGTTTATTTCGATCTTTCCATGACGATATTTTAGATGATAAATTTGTGTTTAACGCTTCGGAATTATTGAATTCAAAAGATAAATTTTTATTTTTAGAATCTTTAATTATACCAAAGATTAGAGAATCATTTGCTCTTAAAATTCTATTATTAAATATATTAGCCACAATAAATTCTCTTGCCTCAGGAACGCCAAAGGAACTGAACTTAAAATCTTTAGATATGATTTTAACCTTATCTCCAATATCTAAACTAAGTCGTGAAGCAAGCGCATTACCAATTATGATTTCATTATCAGATAATGCTTCATGCTTTTCTGTCAGATATAAATTATAAAAATCAGTTATAGATTGATTAGTAACAGACTTAAACTGAATAAGGCTTTGTTTATTTTCAGAAATAATTATTAATTCATCAACATTATAATTGGAATAGCTGTGATTATTGGAATCTAAATAATCTTTAATAGATTTGTCTGCTTTATCACTATAATTCTCAATTTCAAATTGACCATACAATTTAATGGATTCAGATTTTAGAATATCTTGAAAACCATTTAAAACAGATATCGATAGAACAATTGAAGCAGCTCCAATAAATAAACCTACAAATGAAACAAAATTTATAGCACTCGAGGTAAATTTCTTTTTTGGAAACAAAAATCTTTTTGCAATTAAAAAATATAAATTCATTTATTCCTCAAAATATCAATAGGATTTATTTTTATAAAATTTGTTACAGATGCAAATGAGAAAACAGCACTAAATAGGATACTGAATAGAATCAAATACAAAGAGCTTAAATAATTAAAATCCATTGGAAGGTAATCAACAAAGTATATGTTCTGAGAAATAGCTATAAAATGAAATTTATTCTGGAAAAAAATAAACAAATAAGATATTATTATACCTAAGGATGAACCTAAAAAGGCTAGCATAATTGATTGAAAAACAAAAATTTTCGATATAGAGGAATTAGGCAAGCCGTAGATACTTAAAATTGAAAAGTTAAATTTCTTTTCATTAAATAAAACAGTCAAGGAACTCAGTAGTCCAAAAAATGATACAATTGCAATCATGCTAAAAATAAAAAATATTGGCCACTTTTGTGTATTAATCCAATCAAATAGATTTGCATATCTATCAAATACATTAATTTCATAAAATGGGTACTCCATAGCGTTTTGATTATTTGAATTAGTTAAAATCCATCCTGAAATTTTGTTATCAACATTGTAGAACTCTTGAAGAAATTCAAGATTGATAAAAACCTGTCTTAAATCATATTCCTCAATTCCAGAATCATACAAATATTTAATTCTTAAAAAAACAAATCTGTTATTATTTGACAATTTATTTAAGTTTGCTGGATTAAAAATAGCTAATTCGTCTCCTGGTAAAACCGACAATTTATTTGCTAAAGTTTTGCTAATAATAATATGATTTTTTTTTAATTCAATATTCCCATTTTTAAATAAATTAATTTTATCGATATCAGTTGATTTATACCCATTTAATACAATATTCTGGGAATTTTTTTTTGATTTTAATAGAGCATATTTCTCTAAGTATTGGATTCCACCATCAGGAATTAGATTTTTATATTCACTACTATCAAATTCATCTTCAAAAAGATGGTTTATTGTGCTATAGCCATTAAGATCTGATAACTTTTGAGCAATAGCTGATTCAAACCCTGCGATAGAGCTAGATACAATATTTAAGGATGCTATACCAAGAGAAAGACTTAAAATGGTTATTAAATTTGTAATTCTAAAGACTGCACTGCTTTTTTTTGAAATGAATAATCTTTTAATTAAAAAAAATAGAAAATTCATTTAAGAGATTTTAAGGTTGGAAATATAATTGCATCTCTTATCCATCGAGTATCAATTAATAACATCACCAATCTATCAATTCCAATCCCCACGCCAGCAGTTGGAGGCATTCCTGTCTCAATCGCTTCTAAGAAATTTTCGTCAATTGGAAATGCTTCTTCATCACCGTCATCTTTTTTGTTTGACTGATCTTCAAATCTTTTTCTTTGATCAATTGGATCATTTAATTCAGAAAATCCATTTGCAAATTCCATTCCAGCAATGAACAATTCAAATCTTTCTGTGAAATTTTTATCTCCATTTCGATTAACTTTGGCTAAAGGTGAAATTTCTACCGGATGATTAATTACATAAGTTGGTTGAATAAGATTAGGTTCAACTTTTCTTCTCATTATTTCATCTATGAGAGTTGCTAGGCTGTCCTTTTTTGAAACTTCCAGTTCTAGTTCATTGCAAACTTTTAAGACATCAGAGTGATTGGATATATCTATCTTATAACCTGTATGCTCTTTAATCAGTTCATCCATCGTTTTTCTAGAAAATTTCTCTTCAAAATTAATTGTATTTCCATTCCATGATATCTGTTTCAAATCTAAGTCTTCAACCACTTTTTTAAACATTTCTTCAACAAAATCCATCATAAAATTATAATCTGAATAAGCTTGATAAAATTCAAGCATAGTAAACTCCGGATTATGACTTCTATCAATTCCTTCATTTCTAAAATCTTTGGATAATTCATATACCTTTTCAAATCCACCCACAATTAATTGCTTTAAATATAACTCTGTTGCAATTCTTAAATAAAAATCTTGATCAAGTGCATTGTGGTGCGTTGTGAATGGTTTTGCGTTTGCTCCTCCATAAATTGGCTGCAAAACAGGTGTTTCAACCTCAAGATATCCATGATTATTAAGAAAAGATCTGATTGTATTAATTATTTTAAATCTTTTTATGTAATTATCTTTTGTTTCGGGATTGATAATTAAATCAAGATATCTTTTTCTATATCTAAATTCTTTATCGGAAACAAGATTGTATTTTTCACCATCCTTTTCTTTTACATCTGGAATTGGCTTAATACTTTTTGATAAAATTGTTAAGGAAGATACTTTTATTGTTAAGGCATCAGTTTTTGTTTTAAAAACTACACCCTCAATTCCCACATAGTCACCAATATCTATTAATTTGAATAGATTGTAGTTTTCTTCGCCAACATCATCTCTAGCTATATAAAATTGAATACGACCTTTTTGATCTTGAATATTTGCAAATGACGCCTTACCCATTTTTCTTAAAGACATTATCCTGCCGGCCAAATTGACTTTGCTATCGATTAAGTCTTCAGTTATTTGAGATGAATGATGAGTTTGATTAAAATCATATGCATAAGGCTCAACTCCCAATTCACGGATTTTCTTCAACTTTTCAAGTCTATTATCAATTATTTGTTTTAAGCTTTTATTTTCCATTGCGAAAACTTATTTATTTTTTTCCATTTTATCTAACAAATAACTATATATAAAATCATCAATATTACCATCCATTACAGACTTAATATTTCCGACTTCAAACTTAGTTCGATGATCTTTAATCATATTATAAGGATGGAAAACATAAGATCTAATTTGACTTCCCCATCCTATATCTTTTTTTTCACCCTCCAGTTCTTTTTTGCTTTCAAGCTGTTTTTGCATTTCCATATGAAACAATTTTGATTTTAAAACTTTCATTGCTTGCTCTTTATTTTTGTGTTGAGATCTTTGAGTTTGACATTGAGTTACTACTCCTGAGGGTATATGCGTTATTCTTATGGCAGAATCAGTTTTATTCACATGTTGGCCTCCAGCACCGCTCGATCGGAATGTATCTATTCTTAGATCTTTTTGATTAATCTCTATATCAATTTCATTATCAACAGAAGGTGAAACTGAAACTGATGCGAAAGAAGTATGCCTTCTACTATTTGAGTCAAATGGTGAAATTCTTACTAACCTATGAATACCTATTTCTGATTGCATCAATCCATAGGCATAGTCACCAACTATTTCAATAGTACAATCCTTTAATCCTGCTTCGTCACCATTTTGGAAATCGATAACATTAAACTTAAATCCTTTAGATTCAGCCCACATAGAATACATTCGATATAACATTTCAGCCCAATCTTGACTTTCTGTACCTCCAGCTCCTGGATGAATAGTTACAATAGCATCATTACTGTCATTTTTACCATTTAAAATAAGTTTTAGTTCAAAATCTTTTAATAATTTAGAAAAGATATCTAGCTCTTTTGAAACTTCTTCTTCCTTAACCTGTTCTTGATCGAGAAATTCATTGAGAACTTCCAAATCTTCAGCTTTCTCAATCAATCTCTTTCTAAGATTAATATCTTTCTCAAGGAGAGATATTTTTTTCATTATTAAAGTGGATTCAGTGTTATTTTCCCACATTGCGGGATCTGAAATTTGATTTTTTAAATCCTGGAGATCGGAGGACTTTGACTCTAAGTCAAAGATGCCTCCTTATTTGATTAAATTTTTCTAATGATATTGAATATTTTTCTTTTAAATCCATACGCTCAACAAAACTCCAATTGTAAGAAGAACCCCTGTTAAAAAGTGTATTCCGATTGTGGAAACATTTACAATTAGAAGCTCATATGGTAACTGCTGAAGATTTGCATCTTGTTTTTCCCATTCTGTTAACCATTCTGTTCCTTTTTTACTAGCAAAATTAAATATTAACATTGGAATTAATGCAATCAATGTAAAATAATTACCAGCATATACTGAAGCGCCTATAATAAGTAAAAATGATAGAAACATAAGATTTCTCCATACTGTGAAAGGCCTTCTGTAGTTCGCTTTGTCAAATGGGCCTGCTAACTTTACAACCCAACTATTTTTATTCGCAGCTTTATCAGCGTTGTAGTCCTGAAAGCAGTTAATAAATAAAACTAAAGCGATGAATATTCCTACAGGAGCAGAATATAATAAAGTAACAATGGGATCTATTGTTTGTGTTGTTGCAATGGATAGATTTTGCATTAAAGCTGCACCGTAAACCATCAATGGACCAAAGCCTATAAAAACAGCTAAATCGCCTAATCCATTATATGCTAATTTGAAAAATCCAGTATACATTATTCCTAAAAAAACACCTAAATAACCTAAGTACATCAATGTAGAATCAATTTGACCATCAAAGAATTGATTATTCAAGTACAGGCCAACAAGGATGGTGGCTGTAAAAAAATATATAGATGAAAGAAGCATATTTGTTGGCGTTATTAAGCCAGATTGAATTGCTCTTGATCCGCCGTTAAAGGGACTAGCTAACTTGTTCATTTCATCATTTCTTGATTTATGATCAAAATAGTCATTGATATTATTAGTACCTATTTGAGCACATACTGCACCTAGCATAACTACCCAAAAGGTTGACCAATCAAAAACTCCAAACTGCTTGTAAGCTATTGCAGATCCTAACATAATAGGTGCAATAGTAGCTGTTAAAAAGGGTGCTCTTACTACAGTAACCCAATACTTGATTGTATTAACAATATTAGTTTTCACCTCTTGAAAAAATCCCATTCTATTTTCTGAAATCTCCAACCACTCAAATTGTTTTTCAGCAAAAAAATCAACATATTTAATTGTTGTAGGTTTAATTTTGTAATAACCAATAACATCATTAGTAATCAAGAATTCATCGTGCATATACTCTGAAAAAGCTTCAGTAACCTTTAAAATAGCTTTTTTAGCCTTTTCAGCCTCATTTTTGTCGATGACTTTTGATGCATATGCATCTATTTGCAACTCTTTTATTCCATCTTCTCCATCAGGTCTAATGACGCATTGGACTTTCGGGTTCATGGAAATTTGAACCGCTTTTCTTGATGGATTAAAAGTAAAAAAATAAATATCAAGTCCATCATTAGCAAAATAAACATTCGCAGCTGATGCATTTCCAGCAACGCTGGTAGACAAAGTCATAAACTCTGATCTATTTAACAAATCTAAAATTTTATCTTTTAACATAGTTAGTCTTCCTCAATAAATTCATTCATTTTATCATTTAATATTTTTCCAAGCTCTTCGAGTGAAAGGCTAGAACTTATAAAAAAACCATTTTCTGCAATAGAGATTTTTCCGCTTTCTTCTGAAATAACTACAGCTAAGGCATCGCTCTCTTCAGAAATACCTAATGCCGCTCTGTGCCTTGTGCCCATTTCAGGATTTAACGTTTTACTTTCAGTAAGAGGTAAAATGCATGACGCAGCTTCAATTAAATTATTATGAATAACAACCGCACCATCATGCAGTGGCGATGTAGGATTAAAAATTGAAACCAACAGTTCGGGGCTAAATGAAGCATTCATTGGAACTGCGTCAGAAACAACATTTTTAAGAGAATTTTCTCTTTCAAAAACTATTAATGCTCCCCAATTATTTTTTTTAATCTCTTCAATACTGTATAAAATATCTTCCTGAATAGCTGTTTTCTCAATTTGGAATAGCTTCCTGAGAATTCTATTTTGACCTACAGAAGTTAATAGCCTTCTAATTTCAGGCTGGAACAAAATAACAAAAACCACAACCCAAACAGTTTGAAATAAATTTAACAGCCATGAAGTGGCTTTAAAACCAAGAATGTTAATTATAAATCCAGCAAAAAATATAATCAGAAGACCGATGAGCATTTGCCCGCCACGAGTACCTCTAAAATAGGAATATGCGTATGAAAATATAGCTGTAACTAATATTAAATCAAATAGATCTGTAAGGGTAAACTTTAAAAAACTTATTTCAAATAGATTCATATTATAATTTAGCTAATATATTGTTGTGAATTTAAAATTTTCTTTGCAATCGTTAAGGCTTTTCTAGTTTGATCAACATCATGAACTCTAAAAACAGAAACACCTTTTTGAAGACCTATAACATTTGCTGCCAATGAACCTTCTATTCTATTATCTTCAGGTACGTCAAGAGTAATACCAATAAAAGATTTCCTCGAAGCACCAAGCAAAACAGGATAACCTAATTTTGTAAATTGATTTAAGTTGTTAATAATTTCAAAATTATTTTCAACAGATTTTCCAAAACCAATACCTGGATCAATAATAATTTTTTTTCTATCTACCCCCTTTGATATAACAAAATCAATACGAGTATTTAGGTATGAAATAATATCGCTTATTAATGAAGAATATTGTGGATTTTCTTGCATATTTTTAGGAACACCTTTCATATGCATCAAAACAATAGGGCAATCAAACTTTAAAGCTATATCTACCATATCTTTATCAAATTCCATCGCACTAACATCATTGATTATTGAAGCTCCTACTTTAAGTGCTTGATTTGCAACTTCTGATTTTGTTGTATCAATTGAAATACATACATCAGTTTCTCTTCTTAGGGCTTCAATAACAGGCAATACTCTTGAAAGCTCTTCATCTAGGCTTACTGGATCAGAAAATGGCTTAGTTGACTCTCCGCCAATATCAATAATATCAGCTCCTTCATCAACCATTTTTATAGCATGTTTTACTGCAGAGTTTTTTTTAAAATAATGCCCTCCATCGGAAAATGAATCTGGAGTGACATTCAAGATACCCATTAATAATGATTGTTTTTGTTTTTTTGAAAGCCAATCATTTAGGTGATTTGAATTCATATACTATGTTCTACTAATTTTTTTGCCATTCATCATAACTTTAATATCATTTCCATCAATTGTTTCATGCTCTAATAACTCTTCTGCCATGAGATGTAATAAGCTAATATTATCTTCTAATATTTTATGTGCAGTTTCCTGAGCATTTTTAATGATAGATACTACTTCATGATCAATTTTTTGTGCTGTTTCTTCGCTATAATCTCTATGTGACTGAATTTCTCTTCCAAGAAAAATTTCTTCATTCTTTTTTCCAAACGCCATTGGACCTAATTCATCGCTCATTCCCCACTCACAAACCATTCTTCTTGCAATACTTGTTGCTCTTTCTATATCATTTGAGGCACCAGTAGTAATCTCATTTAAAATAAGATTTTCCGCAGCTCTTCCTCCCATCATAACTGCAAGCCTACTCAATATGTATGTTTTTGAATAACCATGCTTCTCATCAATCGGTAATTGCATTGTTACGCCTAACGCTCTTCCTCTAGGTATTATAGTTACCTTATGAACTGGGTCAGCTTCAGGTGAAAAAAGTGCAACAACTGCATGCCCAGCTTCATGATAAGCTGTAACTTTCTTTTCATGATCTGACAACACCATGCTTTTTCGTTGAACTCCCATCAAAACCTTATCTTGAGCTTCTTGAAAATCGGAATTATCAACAAACTTTTTTCTTTTTCTGGAAGCTAGCAAAGCCGCTTCATTGACCAAATTTGCTAAATCTGCACCAACCATTCCTGGAGTTCCTTTTGCAATATCAAGCAGGTTAATGGTTTTTGGTTTCATTTTAATTTTTTTTGTATGGATTTTCAAAATATCATGCCTTCCTTTTAAATCAGGAACATCAACAACTACTTGCCTATCGAACCTTCCCGGTCTTAATAAAGCAGAATCCAATACATCAGGTCTATTTGTAGCTCCCATTACGATAATATTGTTAGAATTATCAAATCCATCTAATTCAACAAGTAATTGATTTAAAGTTTGCTCTCTTTCATCGTGTCCTCCGCCAAGACCAGCACCTCTTTGTCTACCAACAGCATCTAACTCATCAATAAATACAATAGAAGGTGCATTCTTATTTGCTTGCTCAAACAAGTCTCTTACTCTTGAAGCTCCAACACCTACAAACATTTCGACAAAATCTGCACCACTTATACTAAAAAAAGGTACATTTGATTCACCTGCCACAGCTCTTGCCATTAGGGTTTTTCCAGTTCCTGGAGGTCCAACTAATAAAACCCCTCTAGGAATTTTTCCTCCTAATTTTTCAAATTTTTTAGGGCTTTTTAAATATGCAATTACCTCTTCAAGCTCTTCTTTTGCCTCAATGCAACCAGCTACATCTTTAAATTTTACTTTCTTTTGATTCCCTGAAAATATTTTTGCTTTGCTTTTACCAAAACTAAAAACATTATTCATTCCATTCCCAGAACCCTGCATTCTTCTTAAAAGAAATAACCAGAATGCTATCAACAATAGCCATGGTGCAAAACCAAGCAACCAACTTGTCCAATCAATCTTTTCTCCCTCAAAATTATACTCTATATTTTTTTCATCCCATATTGCTATTTGCTCTGAATAGTCTGCAGGAAGATATACTACAAATAAAAGTCTCTCTTCAAACTCAGCTCCATTTTTATTGGTAAGTGTCGATGCTTCAAATAGCTCTCCGTGGAAAGAATTGTCATTTTCTATAGAGGCTTCTTTAATTTTGTTATCTGCTAGAAGCTCTTTGTATGTATTGTAAGAAATTTCAACCTCATTTGACGACTCGTCTGGAAGAAATGCAAAAGATGCTATAATAAACATTATAATTGAAGCCCAAATTAAAACTGAACTTGGTCCAGAAGGGGCTTTTTTTGGATTTGGTTTTTTGCTTTTTTGATTTTTCATTGGAGATGAATTTAAGAAAAATGAATAATAAAAAAACTAATTCCTCAAGAAATTTAGTTTTGCAACCTTTTTAGAATTTTGATCAATTTTATACTTATCGCTTAATTGGTATCCAGCTACCCAGACAATCTCTTCTTTATTACAAACAACTAGAGATTGATTTCTTTTATAGAAAGATATCTTTTTGTCTTTTAAAAATTTATTAACTTTTTTCGAACCGCTCATTCCAAGAGGTAAAAATTGATCATCTTTTTTTACAGATCTAATAATTAAAGTATCATTTAAATTTGAAGCATCAATAAATTCTGTATTCAAATCATCAGCAAAATGATTAGGTTTATTATGAAAATCCCAGGAAAATGTGAAATCTTTATCTGAAATATTTTCACCAGCTGAAACTTCTTTATAGATAGTATTTTCTAAAGATTTGAATATAATAATATCATTTTGGTCAATTGCTATTGTTACTTCGTTAATTTTTCTTTTTGAACCAACCTGATTTTTTCTAAAAAAATCTTTTATTTCTCTTACGCCAGTTTTTGAAATTGATTTATCCTGATAACAAAACTTATTTATGAGTCTTAATTGAATTAATAAAGGTAAATTTAAAAATATATCTCTATTAATTTGAACTAAATTCTTTGTCTTATTGAACGATTCTGATTCATAAAATATGTTTTCGGTATACTCAATCAGTCTATTCACTTCTTTTATCCTACTATTAAAGTCAAGAAATGGTAAATGAATATTATTTTTGACTTTTCTTAAGCTTGGAAAAACTTTATTTCTTAGAAAATTTCTAGTAAATGATATATCATCATTTGAAGAATCATCTAAATAATCTACACTTTGCTGATTAGCATATTCTATAATCTCTTCTTTTGAAATATCAATCATCGGCCTTAAGATATTATTATTTTTTTCTCTAATTCCTTGTAAACCGCTTAGTCCTGATGAGCTTAAGATTTTTATAAGAATTGTTTCAGCTTGATCGTCTGCATGATGAGCTGTAATAATATAATCTGCACCAACCTCTTTTCTGGCATCCTCAAGAGCTTTATACCTTAAATCTCTAAACTGTGATTCGATATTTGAGGTTATATTGCTGGATGAAATTTGCTTAACAATACATTTTATATTAGAACCGCATGCTTCTGAAACTAATTTTTCCATGAGCAATGCATTTTCTTGATAATTATGATTTACATGACAAACAGAAAATATATATTGATTAGACTTTTTTTTAAAACAATCTAGCATTGCCATTGAATCTATACCGCCTGATACAGCCAAAAGAAAATGAGGTTTCTCATTTCCAATTAGTGACTCAATATTTGATAAAATTTTATTTTGCATATTTCACTAAAAATGGATTTGTTTTCAATTCATGTTCCAATGTTGTTATTTCACGATGCCCAGGGAGCAAAGTAGAATTAATATCATATGAATTTACAAATATTTCTAGTGATTTTTCCATATCAGCTGGATTTGATCTCTGAAGATCAGTTCTACCAATAGAACCCTTAAATATTAAATCTCCGCAAAAAATAAGTGAATCTATTTCAAAGCTCATACAACCAGGAGAATGTCCTGGATTATATGTAAGATTAAATTCAAATGTACCAATAGTTAATGTCTTTGCAGTCTCTTCAATCCAATGACTAACCTCGGGTTTAACTGAATCAACACTCATGTACCCCTTCATTAAGTCATAATGTTCAAGCATTACACTATTACCTCTGCATATATAAAAAGGAATATTATAATAGCTTATACAATCACTTGCAGAAGCAATATGGTCAATATGAGCGTGTGTAGCTAAAACTGCTATTGGATATAAATTGTTAGCTTTCAAATAATCATCAATTAAATCAAAACCTAATCCTGGATCGATAATAATTGCTTCATTTTTATCGTTTGATAAAATATAGATATTTTGATCAAGAAGTCTTGAAATGATTTTTTTATACTTCAAGATTAGACTCTATCATAGAAAAACCCACTCAAGGAATTAATTTTATCTTGATATGAATGAGGATTTAAGAATCTCACTGTTGCTGCAATACTTGATAAAATTGAATTACCATCTTGCGGTGTAAAACAAAAACCTGATATTTCATGATCATTTCTAACATTTATGGAGTCTTCAACAATCACAGTCTGGTTTAAAATTCTTCCATAAAGACCTTGGTCTCTACCAAAAGAAAAAACTTCGTTAGTGGAATGATGTTCAGTTAATGAAATTCTATCATTTGCTGTAAGTAGATCAACAACTTTATTTTTAGATGTTGGCTCTTTAACTTTTAAGTTAAACCAGACAGTATGCATATACTGCGAATTAACCTTCATTGCAGAAGAAAATAAATCTAAATCAAGATTCATAGTCTTAAATAGTCCAGCTGCATCTTCAGCATGGTGCGTGCCGTAAACGGGATGTCCATGATCATTCACAGTTGGAGCTGGGACAAAACTTCCAGTTTGACTAATGTCGTTGCTTCTTCTAACACAAACAAATTTTCCATCTACTAGATTATCTGGAGATATGCTCAAAGCTAATGTATTTACTAAACACGCAATATTGTGAGTATTACAAGATACTATTTGTAAAAATTGATCTTCAGAATTAATAACATGATCATTAATACCTCTGGCATATTTTTTTCCAAAACCATTTTCACTTCCTTGAGCAAGAAAACCTTTAACCTTATCAGTGTATTTATTATAAAAATCAGCTTTATTTTTGTGCCCAAAGCCACTTGGAGTGCAATCTATTATCACAGAACTTCTAGAAACAGCTTCTTCCATTATAAATTCAGGCTCTAAACCTATTTCTTTAAAAGCGCTAACTCTGTTTTCTTGCACAGAAAGTCTAGCACCCTTGGCTATTAAATTTTTAATTTTTGGAGCATCTTTTGTTAAGGGAGATTGCTTGTGAAAGGTAACTTCATCAATACCAAGGTCACTCTTTTGCTCGCATAGTATTCCAATTAAAGGCTCACCAATAGTTCCTGTTCCAACAACATGTACAATTTTTCTTTCCATAGCTATAATTTCCCCAAATTTATTTTCTATATTTTTTAATATTATAAATGAACCAAACAAAAATAGTTATAAATACAACAAAAAGTGCTGACAAAAAATAATATAGATAACTATACATATCTATCCTCAATATCTTTCTTTTTTAAGACCTCAATTTTAAGCATTAACATCAAAATCATTAAAGAAGTAAATGAAACTAATGAAAATAAGAAGGGATTTAAGATTCCGGACGGCTGTTTGTTCATTCCCAATTGCGGATGAGACTGAATTTCTGCAGCCCAAAAATTTACTGATGCAAATATTATGGGTATATCTAAAAATGCAATAATACCAATGATGGCTGATACCAAAGCCGCTCTTTGTCTATAAAGACCAATATTTCTAAGAATAAAGTATCCTATATATATTAAAAATAATACGAGCGTTGTTACCAATCTAGGCTCCCAAATCCAAGGCTTTCCCCATATTGGAGTTGCCCAAATGGGACCAGTAATCAATACAAGTGAGGTGAAAATAGTACCTATCTCAGCTGATGCATGACCGATTCTATCATATTTTAAATCCTTAGAAAACAAATATAAAAAACTATTTATCATAACTATGAAGTAAGCTAAAAAGCCAGACCATGCAATTGGTACATGCAAATAAAATATTTTCTGTGCCCACTCTTGATCTGGAACCATTGGAGTAAAAAAAATAATCCAACATAAATTGGCAACCATTAAAAGAATTGTTAAAATAAAAAAAGTTAAATTCATTATTGTTTAATCAATCTCCCAAATAGATTTATTCCTAAAAGAACACCTAACAATGCAAAAGTTAATAATATCAACCATGATTCAATATATAAAGATGCAGTATCTTGAATAATTAATCCTAAAGCAATATTTGAAGAATTAATAAGTATGGGAATTATTATTGGAAAAAAAATTACTGGAAATAAAAAACTTTTCGATGTTGAAGTATTAGTTAGGAGAAAGATTAGTATTCCAAATCCAATTAATCCAAAATTCGTAAGAACGCACAATGGAATCAAATTAAAAACTATATCAAAATTTAAACCGGCAAATAGTATATAAATAAACAGAAGTATCAGCTGTACTCCAGCAAGAATCATATTTAATGTAAATAATTTCGAAAGAAATACTAAAGATAAATCTATAGATGAGGAATAAATTAAATCATGAACGCTGAAATCTCTCTCTCTAGCAAACGAATTCTCAATAAGTTTTATAGAAGACAAAGCAACTATAATCCAAAGAAATCCATTAAATATTATAATATCATTAATTTTTGAAAGAGGAAAAGTAAAAAGTAAAAACATCAAGCAAGAAATTGCAAAAAAAGACATATAGAATAAATTGTAGGATGATTTACTCTCGAGATAAAATTCATTATATATCAGTTTAAATAACATCGCTAATTAAAGTTGAATTTTTAATATTAATCATCTTATCACATATTGACTTACTTTCATCAATATGGTGCGTGGAAAAAATTATTGATTTTTCTTCTGATTTAAAGCGAGTAAAAATTTTCTTAAAAGCCTTTATTCCTTGATGATCTAGATTGCTAAACGGCTCATCGATAAACAGGTAGTCCCATTTCAAATTCATTGCAATTACTAGCTTGTTACGCTGAAGATTTCCTTGCGAAAAAAATTTTAATGGCAACTCTCTTAATTCTGCTATATTTAACACTTCTAAAGAATCATTAAATATATTCATATCTATTTTTTGATTATGATACCTAGAAAGAATTGTCAAATTTTCTTCTATAGTTAAGTCTCCAAAAACATTAGGTTTATCACTTAAAAATAAAAAATTAGTATTTGACTTAAATTCTACAAATCCTGAATCATAACTTATTAAACCTGATATACATTTTAAAAATGTTGTTTTACCGCAGCCATTTACACCTGATATAGCACAAATTTTTCCCAAGTCTACAGAAAAAGAAGCATTTTGCAAGACACAGGTGTTTGAAAATGATTTATTAAGATTTTTAACTGTTAACATTATTTAATGTTTTTGATTAATGGCCAAAAAACATATACAATTACAATAAATAAAAATGAAAAAATAAATATTTGATTAAATAGTTCCATTTTACTTTTTTATTCTTGAAGGCCAGAATGCAAATAATGAACCTATTACCATCATAATTCCACCAATCCACACCCAATTAACTAAAGGATTAATCATTATTTTAAAATAGCCGAGATTTTTTTGAGCATCATAAGCTGAAAAAATTGAATATATATCTTTTTGAATAGTGCTATGAATATCTAATTCACTATGAGGCTGTCGTTTTTCTGGGTCAGAATTCCAGTAAAAATAAATTCTTTTTTCAGGTTTAAGATTTGTTAAAAACTGATTCTCTTTATCAATAACATCTATATTGCTTAAAAAAGCATAGTGATTGTCTCTTGCTTCACTTTCAATACTATTAAGCTTGAAAGTATAATTAGCAAAATAGATTTGTTCTCCTGGAGCTAAACTAAATTCTTTTTCAACTTCAAACGCTCTGCCAATGAACCCAACAAATATAAGCACAATTCCTATATGTACAATATATCCACCATTTTTATGCCTGTTATTGAGCAACATGTTTGTAAAAGATACAATAATATTCGAAGAAGATTTTTTCTGTTTTTTATATGACTTATAAAACTCTCCCAGAATTGAAGTCAAAGTGAATGTAATGCCCATAATTGCAACCAAAACATAAAGCTGAAAAGATGCTGAAAACAGAAAATAGCTAAAACCAGAAATAAAGCTGATAGTTGAAGGCATTTTAAATCTACGTAATAAAATATCTTTAGATGTGTAATTCCATGAGAGCAAGGGCCCAATTCCCATTAAAAACAATAAAACCAATCCAATAGGTATATTGAGTTGATTGAAATATGAAGCTCCAACGTATATTTTATTTCCATCCCATGCCTCTGATAAAATTGGGAATAGCGTACCCCACATTATCGTAAAGCACATTAAAATAAGTATTAAATTGTTATAAAGAAATCCGCCTTCTCTTGATGTAAAAGAATCAATTCGATCATCTGTATCTAAATAAGACTTTCTCTTGAAAAACCAAAAAACTGTATACAAAATTAATAACGAAAGAAAACTAAAAAACATTGGCCCTAAATTTTCAGCTGTAAATGAATGTACAGATGAAATAACGCCACTTCTTGTAATAAATGTGCCTAGAATGACCAATAAATAAGTTGAAGTTGCTAATAGAAAATTCCATTTCTTTAACATACCTCTTTTTTCTTGAATCATTGAAGAGTGAATAAAAGCTGTCAATGTAAGCCAAGGCATCAGTGAAGAATTTTCTACAGGATCCCATGCCCAGTAACCACCCCAACCTAATTCATTATAAGCCCAATACCCGCCAAGAATTATACCAGCTGAAAGAAATGTCCATACAAACAATGACCATCTCCTTATAGATTGTACCCAATCAAATGTAATATCTTTTGAAATAGATGCGGCTAAAGCCATAACAAAAACTATAGCTGAACCAGTAAATCCAACATATAAAATAGGAGGATGTATAGCCATAAAGAAATTCTGCAACAATGGATTTAATCCATTCCCATTTTGAACAACAATATCAGCAGAAACCGGATCAAATGGATTTGCTATAAAATTTGACAATAGAATAAAAAATGAAAAAATAAACGCAAGTATTAAATATGAATGAAACTTTAGAGAATTCATCCTTTTTAATGTTGTAAAAATATAGACGACTGTGAAAATTGAAGTTATAAAAGACCAGAATAATAATGATCCAGCCTGCCCTGCCCACAAAGCTGTAACTTTAAAAAACATAGGTGTTTCATAACTAGTATATTGCGCAACATATTGGAGATTAAAATTGCTAACTAGCAGTTCATTCAATAAACAAAAAAAAGCTAAAAATATACTATAACATGTCGCTAAAATTGCTCTTTCAGCTACAAGCAAATAGTTTTTTTTTCCTAAAAAATTGAATAAACCAAGAAATAAAAATGAAGAGAAAATTAAACCTCCTGCTAAACTGATTGCTATGCTACCAATTTGGGAGATCATTATATTTTTTCAGTATTTTTTAGATCGCCTTCATATCTTGAGGCGCACTTTGTTTGTAATTCCGTGGCAGATATTTGACTATTATCAAAAGAACCTGAAACTACAACCTCAGCATCATCTTTAAATAAGTCAGGACGAATGCCATAGTAATAAACTTTAACACTGTCATCATTCTGATATACAAAAAAAGATGCTTCTAATCGATCTTCTTCAGATATAACGATGGAATTTGGTTTAATATATCCACCAACCTTTACTTTATCGATCTGATTAGAAATATCTGATAATTCAGCTACAGAATAGTATCGAACAGTAAATGAGCTATCTTGTTTGAAATTAGTTAAGTAAAAAATCCAACTAATAACAATTACAAAAATAATTGATATAGAAATGTTAACTTTATTCATACTTTAAATTCCAAAAGATTCTTCCCATTCTCCATAAACTTCCTTCATCACTTCAACGATTTCACCTACAGTGCCACCTGCTTCTGCAACTTCCACTAAATAGGGGACTAAATTTAAATCTTTTTTGCAGGCATCGCTCAGTTTTTTCATTTTTTCTTCAAGAAGCTTACTGTCTCTTGTTTCTCTAAGTTTTTCAATCTTTTTTTCTTGTGTTTCTTGAGCATCTTTTGAAATTTTTAAAATTTCAATATCTAATTTTTCATTCTCCTCAACGAAATCATTAACTCCAACAATAACTCTTTCTTTAGAATCAACAGATTCTTGATATATAGATGCTGATTCAGCAATTTTCTTTTGAAAATATCCTTCTTCAATAGCCTGAACAGTACCGCCCATTTCCTTAATTTCATCAAAATATTTATTGGCTTGCATTTCTATTTTATCAGTTAATTCTTCAACATACCATGAACCACCTAATGGATCAGCTACATTAGGTACTCCTGTTTCAAAAGCTAATATTTGTTGAGTACGTAATGCAATTTTTGCTGCTTTTTCAGATGGCAATGCTAATGTCTCATCCAATGAATTAGTATGCAATGAATTTGTACCTCCGAGAACAGCAGACATAGCTTCAAAAGCTGTTCTAACAATATTATTTTCGGGCTGCTGAGCAGTTAATGAACAACCCGCTGTTTGAGTATGAAATTTTAACTTTAATGAACTTTCATTTTTTGCTTTATATTTATTTTTTAATCTATTTGCCCAAATCCTTCTGGCAGCTCTATACTTAGCAATTTCTTCGAAGAAATCCATATGTGCATTAAAGAAAAATGATAATCTATGTGCAAAATCATCAATTTTTAAACCTCTCTCAAGAGATTCTTCTATGTAGGCAAATCCATTATTAAGCGTAAATGCTAATTCTTGAGCAGCAGTTGAACCTGCCTCTCTAATGTGATAACCACTAACTGATACAGGATTATATAAAGGCATTTTTTCTGAGCAAAATTCAATGATATCAACTACCAATTTTACTGAGGGTTCAGGTGGAAAAATCCACTCTTTTTGAGCCATATACTCTTTTAAAGCATCATTTTGTAATGTACCTCTCAACTTCCTTATATCAATATTGTTCTTTTTTGCTAAAGCTACATAAAAAGCAAAAAGAATAATTGCGGGACCATTAATTGTTTGAGAAACTGAAATTTTTTCAAGATTAATTCCATCAAACAATGTTTCCATATCCTCTAATGAAGACACATTTACTCCGCAAACACCGACCTCGCCAACCGATAATTCATGATCTGGGTCGTAACCCATAAGAGTTGGCATATCATATGCCACAGATAATCCGGTTTGCCCATTCTTAAGAAGATATTTATATCTTTCGTTTGTCTTTTCAGGAGTACTAAATCCTGAAAATTGTCTCATTGTCCATAACTTACCTCTATACATATTTTTATGAATTCCTCTAGTATATGGAAAGTATCCAGGATCAATATTGTATCTATCATCGTTACTATTTGAAGAATAGAACTCTTTAAGTTCATCACCGCTTATACTTTTAAAGCTTTGATTTCTTTTTAGTTTTTTAGTCATTTATTTTCTTAATAAAGTTAAAAATATTTTCATATAAAGTTACTGAATCTAATCCAATTTCTTCTAATAAAACATCTCTAGGTCCATGGTCTACGAATCTATTTGGAACACCTAAAGTTAAAATATCTTTAGAAAGATTATTTTTTGCAGACCAATTCAATATGCCTTCCCCAAAACCGCCTTCTATTACACCCTCTTCAATGGTGACAATTTTTTTAAATTTATTAAAAGATAAATTTAAGTAATCAATATCCATAGGCTTAATAAATCTACAATTAACAACTTCTGCAGTAATATTATTTTCAGCTAATTTTCGGCAAATCTCTAAACTTTTATGCACCATTGAACCAACTGCAAGAATAAGAACATCTTTTCCAGCACTTAAAACCTCCCAAGATCCTATTGATAATTTTTGAGGTTTTAAATTATCAAACACAACTGATGACTCCTTTGGATATCTTATGGTAAAAGGTGTTTTTTCATTTAATGAGGCAGTATAAAGCAAATTATTTAATTCATTTCCATCTTTTGGAGCAGAAATTATAATGTTTTGAATACATCTTAAATATGCTATATCTAATACACCATGATGCGTAGCACCATCTTCTCCAACCAAACCTGACCTATCTAAACAAAAAATTACAGGTAAATTTTGCAACGAAATATCATGAACTATATGGTCAAAAGCTCTTTGTAAAAAAGTTGAATATATTGCTACTATAGGGATTTTATTTTCTGTTGCCAATCCACCGCTAAAAGTTACAGCATGCCCCTCAGCTATTCCTACATCATAAAATCTATTTGGAAATTTTGACGAATAACTAACTAAACCTGTTCCTTCTTTCATGGCAGCTGTGATAGCAATAATATTTTTATTTTCTTTTGCAAGGTTGCATATTACTTCACCAAAAACGTTTTGATATATAGGTGCTTGGATAGGCTTATCATTTGAATCTTTTTTTCTTTCTTTCACACCATGGTATTTTATAGGATCATCCTCTGCATAATCTAAACCTTTTCCCTTTTTAGTAATAGCATGCAAAACCACTGGTGTATCTAGATCTTTAATTTTTTCTAATACATCGACAAGCTCAGTAATATTATGACCATCAATTGGTCCAAAATATCTAAAACCTAAATCTTCAAAAACTGTTGTTGGAAGAAAAAACTTTTTTGCGCTAGACTCTACTTTTCTAAGTATAGACTCAACTACCTTCAAATTGCTTGGTAGTTTTTTTATTGTTTTATAAATCCATTTTCTAAACTTATTATATTTTTTATTAGTAGCAATTTTTACTAAATAATTTCTAAAAGCTCCTACATTATGGCTGATAGACATATCGTTATCATTAACAATTACAAGTAGTTGTTTTTTTATATTTCCAGCATTATTCATCGCCTCAAATGCTAAGCCACCCGATAAAGCTCCATCTCCTATAATACTGACAACTTTAAAATTATCATTTTCCAAATTTCTACTTGCTGCTATTCCAAGCGCTGCTGAAATAGAAGTAGATGCATGCCCGGCACCAAAAACATCATATTCACTTTCAGACCTTTTTAAAAAACCGCTTAAACCTTGATGCTTTCTTATTGTTGAGAAATTGTCATATCTACCTGTAAGAATTTTATGAGCATATGCTTGATGTCCTGTATCCCATACAATTTTATCTTTAGGTGTATCAAAAACATAGTGAATAGCAGTTGTAATTTCAACAGCTCCGAGCGTTGGTGCTAAATGTCCACCTATCTCATTTATAGTTTCTGTTATATGTAATCTCAACTCGTCACATACATCCACTAGCTTTTCTTTGGGAACGCTTTTTAGATCATTAGGTGTTTTTATATTGTTTATATACTTCATCTATTTTTTATTAAAACAAATACTATGTATCAAAGTTTCATTTAATAATTCTGGGTGGCATGTTATTCCTACGTGCATTCCTTGCTTTACTCCAATTACTTCATTTTTGTAAGTTGCAAAAACTTCAGCATCTTTTCCAATTTCTTTTATTTTTGGCGCTCTGATAAAAAGCGCTTTAGCATCTTTGGTTGAGTCTAAATAATTAACTGAAATTTTTCCCTCAAAAGAATGTACCTGTCTTCCATAAGCATTTCTTTGCATAATAACATCTAAAAAACCAAAATTATAAACTCTCTCATCGTTTGCTTGTTTAGACATTAAAATAATGCCAGCGCAAGTACCTAGTATAGGTTTGTAATTTGAAAAATCTTTAATTCCATCAATTAAATTGTCATTTTTTTTAAATAGCTTTGTAATTGTTGTTGATTCTCCTCCTGGAAAAACAAGACCATCTAAACAATCAAGGTCTTCAGATTTATTAACTAGCCTATAATCGAGATTAAGTTTTTTAATAACTTTTATGTGAGCATCAAAATTTCCTTGAAGTGCAAGGACGCCAATCACAATTAGTCTCCTCTATTAGAAAATTTTTCTTCTTCTGGAATATCAGACATAAGAATCCCTTTCATGGCATCTTTCAGATTATAAGAGGCGCTTAATACATCTTTTGCATTTTTGTAATGTGTTACTGATTTTACAATTGCATGAGCTCTTTCAGATGGATCTTCACTCTTAAATATTCCCGAGCCTACAAAAACTGTTTCAGCTCCTAATTGCATCATCAATGATGCATCTGCAGGAGTTGCAATTCCTCCGGCAGCAAAGTTAGGAACGGTAAGTTTTTGATTTTTTGCTACCTCTTCAACCAAATCAACAGGAACTCTATATTCTTCTGCTTTCAAAGATAAGTCTGCATTTTGAAGTTCAATAATTTGAGAAGTGATCATTTTCATATGTCTAACTGCTTCTACGATATTTCCACTTCCAGCTTCACCTTTAGTTCGAATTAAAGCCGCGCCTTCATGAATTCTTCTTAATGCTTCCCCTAAGTTTCTTGCACCGCAAACGAATGGTGCTTTAAAAGGATGCTTGTCTACATGCGCATACTCATCTGCCATTGTTAACACTTCGCTTTCATCGATAAAATCTACTTCTAATGCTTCCAAGATTTGAGCTTCGGCAAAATGTCCAATTCTACATTTAGCCATAACAGGTATAGATACATTCTCCTGTATTTCTTTGATCATATGAGGATTGCTCATTCTAGCAACGCCACCATCTTTTCTAATATCTGAAGGTATTCTTTCAAGAGCCATAACTGATACTGCTCCTGCGTCTTCTGCTATTTTAGCTTGCTCAACGTTTGTTACATCCATAATTACCCCGCCCTTTAACATTTCTGCTAAACCGACTTTAACTTTAAATGATTCTTTACTCATGAATAATTTCCTTTTCTTCTGTGTTGGTTATTTCTTTGACTTTTTTTATTACTGACTCTATTATCCAATCTGGAGTTGAAGCTCCTGCAGATATTCCTATTGAATTTACATCACTTGTTATCCAAGCGGAATCAATTTCTGCTGCACAAGTAGCTTGATAAGTATTTTTATTTCTTTCTTTGCTCAATTCCGCTAACCTTTTTGAATTTGCGCTTGTAAAAGAGCCGATAATAATCATCAAGTCTGTAATTTCAGATAGCTCCTTAATTTGCTCTTGATTTCTCTTTGTTGGAAAGCAGATTGTATTAACAAACCTCAAGTCAAATACTTTTGTCATCAAAATATTTATAATATCTTGAACATTCTCTATTGTCTGGGTTGACTGACTTACTATCCCTGCTTTCTTAGTTTTTCTTAATGCTTTTGCTTCTTCGACTGAAGCTATAATTATTGGATCTGGTATTTGACTTGCAATACCTACTACTTCATCATGGCCATGATCGCCAATAATAATTATTTTTCTTCCTTCTTTATGCAACGCATTTACTTCATGATGAATTTCATGAACCAATGGACAGGTAGCATCTATGATATTCATTTTTTGCTTTTCAGCCTTCTGCCAAATATCTTTAGCTGTTCCATGAGCTCTAAAAAGTACAGGTTTATCCTTAGGAATCTGATCTAGTTTTTCAACTACCTTTACTCCTTCTTTCTCTAAATCATCTACAACGCTTTCGTTATGAACAATATCACCAAGCATATAGACTTCACCATATTTTTTACTCATGTCATAAGCGCTGTTAACAGCATCTCTTACTCCAAAACAATATCCAGCGTCTTTAGCTATTATTATCTTCATTAAACTTATTTATGTATGTTGACATCAAATTTAAGACTGTTGATTTGACTTCTGAAAATTCACCCTCAACCAAAGCAGCAGCAGCAAATGGATGACCGCCTCCACCCATTTTTTTAGCAATTTCATTAACTCTGTATTTACCTTTTGATCTAAAGCTGAGCCTTACTTTGCCCTGCAAATCATACAGCATTAAAGATACTTCTACTCCTTTTATTCCTCTAAAAAAATCAGTAAAGCCATCAAAATCTTGGTTGTTTCCATTTACCTCTTTAATCATATCGTGGTTCAGTGCAAACCAAACTAAATCTCCACCACAATCATAATTTAATTTTTGAATGACATTACCCAATAATTTCATTCTGCTTACTGAAGAGTTTTCATAAATATTTTGATATATCTTTGAAATGTTTAGTCCTTGTTTAATAGCATGCACGGCTATTTCATGACTTATATCTGTAGTATTACTATGTCTAAATGAACCTGTATCAGTTAACACTGCTACATAAATTCCTAACATAATATCTTCTGAAATTTTTGACTTATCAATCTCGCTTAAAAAAGAGTAAAGGATTTCTCCTACAGAGCATGCATTAGTATTTATGAAATCATATGTAAACAAATCGTTATCTGATTTAGCATGATGATCTATACTTAATGTTTTGATATTATTATCTTCAATTAAATATGCTATATCGCCAAGTCTGTAAAAATCTCCTATATCCAAAATCAAACCCAAATCTGCTTTCTTGATAAATGATACAGCTTCTTCATCAAGTTCTTGAAAAATATTATCCTTATTCAAAAAACTATAGACTTCAGGAATTGGAGAATGATTTACAATTATACAATCTTTACCAAGTTTACTTAAATATTCATGCATAGCATACGCAGAACCCAAACTATCACCATCAGGATTAATATGAGATGATATAAAGATTTTATTATGCTTATTAATTATTGATTGAATTTCAGTAAAATCCATAACTACCTCTTCCAAGTAGTTTCAGAAATATTATTTTGTTTATTATAATATCTTGAAAGAACAAAAAAATAATCAGATAGCCTGTTAAGATACATTATCACTGGATTATTGGCTAGAGAATCGATATACAATTTAACAGCAGATCGTTCTGCTCTTCTTGAAACTGCTCTAGCAATATGTAAATTTGATGAAAAATGATTTCCGCTTGGCAGAATAAATTCTTTCAAAGGACTCAAATCTTCATTTAAAAAATTTATTTTACTTTCTAATTCGCTAATCATTTCACTATTAACAATAGAATTATCATTTAGGTTCATAGAAATATGTCCACCAATATCAAAGAGATTATTTTGAATTTTCATCAAAAAATTTGAGATATCTGAATCGTTTGATATCGATATACAAACACCTATAACACTACTTAATTCGTCAATCTCTCCTAGGGCATTTATAATGTCATCAGATTTTAGAACTTGTTCGCCCTTGGCTAAATTAGTTTTCCCGCTATCGCCATTCCTAGTAGTAACCTTAGTAATTCTCATCAAAGAAGTCCTGAAAGCCATAAATGAGTAAGAATGCTCATCACATAACCAATAAAAATAACTCCCGTCCATCTAAGATGACTAGAAAATGTATAAATACCTTTAGCCTGACCCATTAAAGCAACGCCTGGAGCAGAACCAATAGATAAAAGGCTACCGCCTACGCCCGCAGTTAAGGTAATTAAAAGCCATTGATTTAAATCCATTGTTGTTGTGTCATGCATTTGAATCACTGAGAACATAACAGGTATATTATCAATTAGTGCAGATATAATTCCCATCAAGGAATTAGCCGTAGTAAATCCAAGACCGTCGTACAATGTAGTATTTAACAAGGCAAGGTATCCAATTTTAGATAATCCAGCAACACACATAATCACACCATAAAAGAATAAAAGAGTATCCCATTCAGCTTGAGCAATCTGTTTAAAAACTCCAAAAGGCTGATCAGATCCATCTCTGGTAATTCTGCTTGCAGATGAATATGATCTCTTAAGATAATATCCAAAAATCTGCAATAAACTTAAACCAAACATCATACCAAAAACTGGAGGAAGATTTAAAAAATTCTTGAACGAAATTGCCATCATTATTGTCACTAAAAATAAGACGCTAATTACAATAGCTCCTCGTTTTAAAATTACTGGGGGATTCTCAACATCTTGTGCAGAGCCCTTAATAAAAAAACTCATTATAAAAGATGGTATAATAAAGTTTACAAGAGAAGGTAAAAACAATTTAAAAAATTGAGTGAATTCAACATACCCCGCCTGCCATACCATTAATGTAGTTATATCGCCAAAGGGACTGAATGCTCCTCCTGCATTAGCAGCAACGACAATATTAACACAGCTAATACTAGTAAAATTTTTATTACCTTTACCAACAGCTAGAACTACTGCACACATAGTAAGTGCCGTTGTAAGATTATCTGCTATTGGAGATAAGAAGAAAGATATAAAACCTGTAATCCAAAATAATTTTTTATATGAAAAATTTTGACTAAGTAAAATAGAGCGTAATTTTTCAAAAACATTTCTCTCTGACATAGAATTGATATAAGTCATTGCAACTAACAGGAATAGCATTAATTGATTGAACTCGTCAAATGCATGCATAATTTCTTTTTTGACTGCATAAGAATCTCCAGTCTGAACACCGACCCAAGCTATCATTGCCCAAATTATTCCCGCCACAAAAAGAACAGGTTTAGATTTTCTCAAATGAGTTACTTCTTCAGTCATTACAAAAGCGTACGCAATAATAAATAATATTATTGAAATAATTCCAACAGGATGATTTAATAATTCCATAGGCGATAATTTAAATACAAACGACTGAAAAAATTATTAAAATCGTATACTTTCATTTATATTTAAGTATGAACACTTTATTACTAGTTTTGCTTATTTTTGGCTTATCAATGTTAGCAATGAATTTGGGGCTGATATTAAAAAATAAACCTTTAAAAAAAGCATGTGGAGATTCGCCTGATGGTTGTGAAATATGTGGCGGTGAACCAGAAAAATGTGAAAGCACTTTCTAATTTAAAGGAAAGTTTTGAGAAAATTCTTTTTTGAAAGTTCCGTCTTCAAATACTTTAATAACTAATGACTCTGCTTGATTTATATTATCTATAATATCATTTATCAATCTAGAATCCATTACATACAGCATAGTTGACAAAGCATCAGCATCCATACAAGACTCATTTGAAATCACTGAAACTGAACCAATATTCGATAATACTGGATATCCATTATTTGGATTTATTTCATGATGAAAAAAATTATCTTTATCAAAATAATAGTTTCTATAATTACCCGACGTAGCAATTGATAAATTATTAAGAGAAATAATTAATTCAATATCATTACTGATATTGTTAATAGCAGGTGTATTGATTCCAATTTTCCAATCCCTATTGATTGACTTAGTTCTTATTTCTCCTCCAATTTCAATAAATAATTCATCATAATGCTTAAGGGAATTAAACAATTTATCAACTGCAAAACCTTTAGCAATTGAACTTAAGTCAATTTGAACTCTTGGATCTTTTTTTCTGATTTTTAGTTCATCAATTTCAATTAAATTTTGCCCTATAAACGCCATAACGCTGTCAATTTCTGCTTCAGATGGCTTGCTGTCAAAGATAGCTGGACCAAATCCCCAAAGATTTACGAGTGGCATTATGGTAATATCATATAAACCATTAGATAGCTGATGATACTGAAACGATTTTCTAATCACTGTTTCAAAATCTTTGGAAATTTTAAACCATTCAGTTTTTTCTGAACTATTAAAAGTTGAAATTTCGCTATCAGCAATATAGGTGGACATTTGAAGATTTATATCTTTTAAGATTGATTCAATTTGTAAATGATTTTCTTCAATTTCTTTTGGACTATCACTCATTGGGAGAAATTTAATAGTATAAGTTGTTCCCATAGTTTTTCCTGAAATAGATACAATATTATCTATATTATTTTTTGAAGGCGAATTGCAACTAAGTATTACTAGAAAAAATAAAAAGGCTAATTTTCTAACCGAAATCATCATAAGCGATCATATCTTCTTCTACGCCTAAGTCCCATAACATTTTTTGAACAGCACTAATCATCATTGGAGGTCCACATAAATAATATTCGCATTCAGTTGGATCTTCATGATTTTCTAGATGCATATCGTGAGCTACTTGATGAATAAATCCGGTTGGCCCCTTCCAATTATCTTCCGGTAAAGGATCTGAAAGCGCAACATGATAAGTAAAATTATCAAATTCATCAGCTAATGCTTTAAATTCTTTATCATAGAACATTTCTTTTTCTGAACGAGCGCCATACCAAAATGAAATTTTTCTTTTTGACTTTTCAGTTTTAAGCAGATGGAAGATATGAGATCTGAGCGGTGCCATACCTGCTCCTCCGCCAATATATACCATTTCACGATCAGTATCTTTAATATAAAACTCACCATAAGGACCTGAAACAGTTACCTTGTCTCCTTTTTTTAAGTCAAACACATAAGATGAAGCAATACCAGGAGGAACTGATGGATTGCCAGGTGGTGGACTTGCAATTCTGATGTTTAACATAATAATATTTCCTTCTGCTGGGTGATTTGCCATTGAGTAAGCTCTAAACACTGGCTCATTATTTTCAGCAGTATATTGCCAAATATCAAATTTATCCCAATCAGATGTATATAAGTCTTGTATTTCGAAATTTTTATATTGCAAATCTTTGTATGTAGGAACATCAATCTGTATATATCCACCAGATTCAAAATGTATTGGATCATCAGCAGGAAGCTCAAGAATCAATTCTTTAATAAAGGTTGCTACGTTATCATTTGATTTAACAACAGCATCCCATTTTCTTATGCTAAAAATTTCATCAGGTACTTGAATTTTCATATCATTCCTAATCTTAACCTGACAACCTAATCTCCAATTATCTTTTTGATCTGATCTTGAAATATAAGCTTCCTCTGTAGGAAGAATATCTCCGCCGCCTTCAATGACCTGACATTTACATTGAGCGCATGTTCCTTGTCCGCCGCATGCTGACGGTAGATATACATTTTGAGAAGCTAATGCATTTAAAACAGTTCCTCCTGTATCAACCTTAATTGACTTATCAGCATCATCATTAATTAACAAGGTAACTTCTCCTTGAGGAAGTAAAATATCTCCTAATACATTCAAGATAATCACCAAAAATAGGATTACTGATGAAAAAACAATTACACCTAATAATATATCACTCATTATAAATCAATTCCTGAAAAGGCCATAAAAGCCATTGATAATAAACCGGTTAATAGCATAGCCATTCCAACTCCTTGAAGTCTAGGTGGAATGTTAGAATATCTTATCCTATATCTAATTGAAGCAAGAGCTACTATTGCTAGAAAAAATCCTACGCCTGAACCAAAACCATATACTACAGTTTCTGATATAGTATATTCTCTTTCTACCATAAATAATGATCCACCTAAAATTGAACAATTTACAGCAATCAATGGAAGAAAAATTCCTAAACTATTATATAGTGATTGAGAAAATCTCTCCATAAACATCTCAACCAGTTGTACCATTGCTGCAATAACAGAGATAAAGACAATCAGTTTTAAAAAACCTAAATCTGTGTTCTTAAAATCTTCACTTATCCAAACAAGTGCACCTTTATCAAGGAGAAATTCCCACAAAACCCAATTAATTGGAGCTGTGATTGTTAGAACAACTACTACCGCCATTCCAATTCCAACTGAAGCATTAATATTTTTTGAAATTGCAAGGAATGAACATAAACCTAAAAAATAGGCTAATACTATATTCTCAATAAATACAGCTTTAGTAAAAATGCTTAAATAATGCTCTAATCCAGACACTATGCCTCCTCATCAATTCCAGCCATTTCTCTTTGAGCCCAAATAACTAATCCTAAGATTATAAATGCTCCAGGAGATAGAACTAATAAACCTATATTTTCATATCCAGCAGCATACCATGACTCTGGGATACTCCAAAGGACATAGCCTGCTCCTCCATCAGGAAGCGTTATTGTGCCTGCTCCAAATAGCTCTCTAAAAAATGAAACAATAATAATTATCAAACCATAGCCAAAACCATTTCCTAAACCATCAAGAAATGCTTTTGAAGGACTATTTTTTAAAGCAAAGGCCTCTGCTCTACCCATAATGATACAATTTGTGATAATAAGACCAACAAATACAGATAATTGCTTACTCATATCGTATAGATATGCTTTTAATAATTCATCGACAACTGATACCAGCGATGCAATAACAGATAACATAATCACAATTCTAACTCTAGCAGGTATATAATCTCTAATTAAAGATAATATTACATTCGATGAGCATAAAACAAAGATAACAGCTAATGTCATAATGATAGCCTGATCAAGTCTTATTGTTACAGCTAAAGCAGAACAAATACCTAAAACTTGTAAAGATATTGGATTATTAACGTTTATTGGATCGCTAATTATCTTTTTTGATTCTGAATTAAATAGTTCCATAATCTCTTATCTTATCTAATGTTTTTTCATATCTCAACAAATCCTCAAGAAGAAAATCAGAAACACCATCTGCGGTAACAGTAGCTCCTGATATTCCGTCTACTTGATGAATTGCTGATTTGTTTGACTTTGAATAGTCAACCCCACCCTTAATAACAGAGATACTTATAATTTTTCCGTTCTCATTTCGAATTTTCTTTGGTACATATGTAATCTCGCCATTTGATTCTTTGATTGGATGATTGACGAAATTATCAGTAAACCATTTTTTCTCTACTTCTCCTCCAAGACCTGGAGTTTCTCCATGTTTATAAAATTGAATTCCTAGCACTGAATCAGTATCTGGATTTAATGCAATATATCCAAAGATTGTTGACCACAAACCTTTACCAGCGATAGGAAGCGCTATACCTTCAATTTTTTCATTATTCATTCTAATATATATAGGCAAAGTTTCTTCATTTTTTTCTATATCTACTTCTTCAATATTACATTCTACAATTTCACCCTCAACATTAACACATTTAGCATCAATATAATTTTTAAAAGTTTGCTCAATGCTTTCGTTGCTTTCAAGTAGGTTTTCTTCAAAATTTAAAGACCTAAGAATAGTTTTCTGCACGTCTGCTTTGAGGTTTTGATCTTGCAAGCTTTTGACGCTATCTTTTGTAAATGATAACATAGTACCTAGAACAAGAGTAACGATGAATACGAATCCAAGCGTGTAGTTATTACTATACATTTCTTGCCAACCTCATTTTTATATTTGATTGTATAACATAATAATCTATTAGCGGAGCAAACATATTCATAATCAAAATAGCTAGCATTACCCCTTCAGGATAGGCTGGATTTATTGAACGGATAATAACAGTTAATACTCCAATTAAAAATCCATAAATCCATCTTCCAGTGTTTGTATGAGATGATGTTACTGGCTCTGTAGCCATAAAAACTGTTCCAAAAAGAAAACTTCCGATTAATAAATGTTGGAGTGGAGTAATGGTCAGCATAGCATTCGTTGAAAATCCTGATAATAGATTAAATAAGAATGCAGTAAAAACTAAACCAATAATTGAGCTTACAATTATTCTCCATGAAGCAATTCCGCAATAAATAAGGAATAATGCTCCACCAATAATTAATAGCTTATTTGTCTCACCTATTGATCCAGGGATTAAACCCCAAAACATATTCATTAATGAAAAATCAAATTGGTTTGAAGCAGCAAATAAATTTGAAGCAGTATCATACTCAACAGGGTTTGCAGGAATAGCTAATGCCGAGGCACCGCTATACCCATCCGGACCTACTGCCCAAACTTTATCTCCAGAAATCTTAGTAGGAAAAGCGAAATACATGAATGCTCTAGCAGTTAATGCTGGGTTAAAGACGTTTGTACCTACACCACCAAAAATTTCTTTACCTATAATTATACCAAAACTTGTTCCCATGAAGACTTGCCAAAGTGGAACGTCTGGTGGCATAGTTAATGGAATCAAAGCACATGAAACGAGAAAACCTTCATTTACCTCATGTTTTCTAATAATAGCAAATGTCAATTCGCATATAGCGCCTGCAATAAAGGTAATGATTAAAATTGGGAGTACATAAGTAAGACCAAAAAAAGTATTTGCTAAAAGACTTCTTTCAATTTCTAAAGCTAAAGAATTTAAATACCCAATATTGTAAGCTCCGAATATATAACAAGGAATTAGAGCGATAACAACAAAGAACATCGTTCTTTTAATATCCATATTATCTCTAATATGGGGACCATTACTTGTTTGCTTATTTGTTGAAAAGAAAATTGTATCAGCTGCTTCCCAAACTGGATAAGCCCAAGATAAAGGCTTCCCTTTTTCAACTAGTTTTCCTGATTCAGCAAATATTTTTCTTAAAAAATTCATAATTATTTATCAAAGTATATTGTATCTAACCCTGTTCTTATTATAGAGCCGACATCTGATTTGCTTGGGCATACAAATGAGCACAAAGCTACATCTTCTTCATCGCATTCATAAATACCTAACTGTTCCATCTCATCAACATCATTTGCCTCAATACTTCTAGCAAGCGAATTGATATAAATATCCATAGGGAAAACCTTTTCCCATGCATCAACTGGAACAAATGCTCTGTTGCTTCCATTTTGCAAAGTAGTAAAATCATACGAATTATTATTTGAACCAAAATATGCGTTGAAAACACTGTATTTAGATTTTCCACCAGGATGCAGCCAACCAATAAACGGTCTTTTATGCGACTCTTCAATAACAGAAAATGTTGAATGATAAAATCCTAAGAATCTATCAATTTCTACTCTCTTTCCAGTTAAAACATTGCCAGATATGACTCTTACTTTATCCAATTTTAATGATTTGCTAAAACAATTAAATTGTACTCCCATTCTTGACTTATAATAGGATGGAGTAACAGCTGGACCAGCTACATTAATATTTAATGAAAAATCATATTCTCCTTTTGAAAATAGCCTTCCAAGAATTGGTAAATGCGATCCTTGAACTGTCCAAACAACTTCATTTTGATTTATAGGGTTAACCTTATTTAAAATTACGCCGACATTCCCTGATGGATGTGGACCTTCAATTTGTAAAAGATTTATAAAATCATAATCTGATAAATATGAAAAATTATTTCCTCTAACTGCAACATATAAATGACCATCAGTTAGTTTTTTTAAAACTGATAAAGCTGAAACTATATCATCTTTTTTATCATCTAAAGAAAAAGAGAGATCGCTTGCTAGTGGAGATGAGTCTGCCAAAGAAACAATAATACATTTGGGCTCATCTTGAGGATTTACAACTTTATTGAAAGGTCTTTGTGTTATAAAAGGCCACATATTTTTTTCAGTTAAAAACTCTTTGATATCACCTTTTGATGTAGAACTTAAATTCCCCACTGAACTAGTATTTTCTTCAATCCCACTATCAATCTCAATAATGATTTCTTGTACCGCCCTTCTTTCTCCGTAGACTATTTTTGAAATGACTCCAGAGGCGATGGCTGGCCATTTTAAATCAGGATTATTTTTATCAAAAAAAAGTGCGTCTCCCATAGAAACCTTATCATTTTCTCTAACAATCATTTTTGGTTTGACATAATTGAAATCTTGAGGGGAGATTGAAACAAATTTTGGATTGGACGCGGTGGAGAATTCTCTAGATGCTAACCCAGAAATATTGATATCATGCCCTTTTTTAATCTTAATTTTTTGCATCAACTCTTATGAATTTACAAATGTCATATTTTGACAAGTGAAGGTACTAAAAAAGATTGTTGAGTTCTATAGATTTATTACAAAAATATTATTTTTTTGCTTTCCATTCAAAATAATTTCCATCATAAGATGATTTTGATTGCCATTCTTGCACTTTAGAATCAATTTTTTTGACTGAATCTTTATCTACATCATGAATTAATTCTAAAGTTAAGTCGCCAACTGTTTTAGCGCTAACTCTTGAAGCTTTAATGTTGCCCTTTCCAGTAATTGCATTACCCATCCCATGAACTTTATCTAGTTCATCAAATTTACCAGAGTCTTGATCGACAATATTATAAGTTGAACCATCCATTGGTATTCCTTCGATTGGTTCAGGCAAGCTTCCAATTGAACTGATAAATGTATTACCAGATAGAATTTTTGATGAACCTTCTTTTGGCGTTAACTTTCCATCTATAATTTCATTTTCAATCACTTCTAAGCCATTTAATTTTTTTCCATCGTAAGACAAGCCAACTGGTTGAGTACATTCAGCGACATTAAATAAAAATTTATCTTGAGTATTGCTTAGAATTTTTCGTCTAGCCATTTTTCTTTTTTCAATAACAGTCTCCGGTGCATCTTCTGGAATAGTTGTTAGAGGCATATTTTCTATGGTTCTACGATATACCAAAGTAGTCCCTTTAATATCTAGGTCTTCATATCTTAGATTATATTGATCTAAATATTTTGGAATACCTTTATGCTCCATTTCAATAATATCAAAGTTATCAATTTTGGATTCAACTTTCTGTCTAACTAATTCTAATTGAGTAATCTTACAGACATCGATGGAAGCTAACCCTCCGCCAATAACAACAGCATTATCTTGGATATCTACTTTAGGGCCACCGTAAGATGATTCATGATAATGATTGAACCAAAAAACAAAAGGGTTTTGATAGTAAAAATTATCAAACTTTTCAATATCTGGTAATGGAAAAGATCTATCTTTCCAAGCTCCATTAGCAAAATAAATGCAGCTCCATCCCATATTATAAATCTCTTCGAATGAAATATCTTCACCTATTCTTGTAAGAGGAACAAAATCTACTAAGTCATGTGATAATATATCATCGATCTTAAAATATTCGTTAATTCTTTGTTTTTCATGCCATCTTGGAAGACCATCTTCAATTTTTCCATAAGGCATTCTATTTTGATCTACGACTACACAACGTATACCTTCATCTGTAAGTTTTTTTACAGCTGTTGAGCCTGAAACTGCTCCTCCAATTATCAATACTACTTTCATTTTATTAATACTGCTTTCATTCTTTTTTTTATTTATTAAATTTATTAATTATGAAGTTAATAAATAATTTAATAATTCAAATCATTCCTTTTTTGCCAAAATTTTTTGTCAAAATTGTTGCCTCACCATACATAGCAGGAATTTCAGATAATGAAATGCTTGATAATGTTAAAAAATTAAATGATCAAGGATTTGAGGTAGCAATAGATATTCTCGGTGAACACGTTCAGACTAAAATTGAGGCTAAAGAAATTACAGATAGATACATATCTATTTACGATGAAATTTCAAAAAGAAAATTATCTGCTAATATTTCAATAAAATTAACCCATATTGGACAAGATTTAGGTTACGATATAGTAAAAAGGAATCTTTCTACTCTCGTGCAAGCAGCTAAAAAAAATAATAATTTTCTTAGATTGGATATGGAAAATGTTCCATATACATCAGAAACTATCCAGTTATATAAAGAAATGTTTGCGAAATATCAAAAAATTGGCATAGTCATTCAAGCTTATTTATATAGATCTGTAGCTGATATTAACAATCTTAGCAATGAAAATTTTAATGTAAGAGTATGCAAAGGAATTTATGTAGAAGATCCAAAACTAGTTTTAAATGATTACCAAGAAATTAGAGATAATTATATTAAGCTTGTTAAAAAAGCCATTGAAAAAAAATCTTATGTTGGAATAGCAACGCATGACGAAAACTTGATAGACAATCTATGTTCATGGTTAAAAGAAAATAATGTTCCTAAAAATAGGTTTGAATTTCAAGTATTACACGGTGTACCAATGTGTAAAAAACTTAAACAACTTATGGATGATGGAAATACTGTTCGAGTCTATCTTCCGTATGGAGATAATTGGTATGACTATTCGATTAGAAGGTTAAAAGAAAATCCAAAAATGGCGGGGTACATTATCAAAAACTTATTTTCTTCAATTTTTAGGCTTAGATAGATTTTTATATCTATAAATATATAATAAAATTATTCCTGCGCAATTTGGTATTATTACTTCCGGGCTAGACCAAGAAATTCCATCAAAATGTATATCAGACAACGGCCAAAAAATTTTGACAGGAAAGAATTCTTTTGTATGAAATGGGAAATCTAAAACAATATGGAAAGGCCAAGCTAACATAGGCCAAACTAATTCTTTTTTAAATTTTGCTGCTATCCCAATCACAATAAAAGCTGTTAAAAAACTGTGGGATAAATTATCCATAAAAAAGAGCCAATCTGGAAATGGTTCAAGCTGTTTTAAGCTTTCTAGGGTTGGCAATCCTCCATATTTTAAAGAACCGCTAAAAAATTTTACAACAAATAGAACTCCAAACGATACAAGATCCGGCATTGCACCAAAAAAAATGGCTAACTTCCAATGTCCTCTATAGCCAAAAAGACCATTACCCCACAGAGCATGACTTAGAGTATCCATTTATTTTGCTAATGCTCCCATAGGATCCCATGGTTTTAATGGAATTGCTTCTCCAGATTCAAAAATTTCGTTTAGCTCATCTGATATATAGTCTTTATGGACAACAATTTCATAATTATACTCATCAAACCACTTATCAGTCATAATATGATATCCTTTATTGCCACCTTTGTCACCCCAACTATTTTCTACCCTCCATTTTACTGCATTTTGATTCTTATCTAAATCAACACCAGTGAAAAGCATGGCATGCGTCATTTGGCTTTGACCATACTCTAGTCTTTCTGCTTTATTCATTTTAAAACCTGTATCATAAAACATTTCATAGTCAAATAATTCTGTGTCCATCACCCCTAAATCCCTATGAAAATGCTTTCCTACATCGCAACCAAACCATACAGGATTGTCATCCTTTATTGATTTAATACAAGCTTCTTTCATAGTATTGCTTTCAACGTTAAGATATCTAATTGCATTGCCTTCTACAACATTACCTAAATGTTCAACAGTATAAATTTTATTATACTCTTTATCGCTCATCGGACAATTAATCAAACAAACATAGTCATCAAGATTTAATCCAACATGTTCTTGATAAAAAGATTGTGGAGTTAAATTTTCAAATCTGCTAAATTTTTTATCCTTATCTCTAACCTGCCAATCAAAAGTTTCTGGAGGAGTTCCTAGATGCATAGTTAGCATTTTAAAGATTTCCTCAATCATTTGATTTTTCAATTTGCTTAAATCATCATTTGAAGACCCTTCTGTAGATTTTTTACGTAAATCATGTGCGTTCTCTCTTAACTTTCTTGACAACATCTTGTTCATTTCAGAAGACTGGCTTGATGAAAATGATTCCGACATTTCAGCTTGCGGTATCACGCCATACTTCTTAATTAAATTTGCCCACATATCCCATTGTCCGCCATCTTCAGTTGGTGTTTGAAGTAAGTGCATAATAATTCTGCTGTCCGATTTTTCGTCAAGAGTAGATAGAATAGACTCTAAAAAATAGTTTGCTTTTTCTAGCTTATCCCAGAACATAAAATAGCTTTGAGAAAATTGAAAATCTTTCAAGTTGTGTTTTCTTCCTAAATAAATTCTAAAAAGATTTAATCCAGCAAAACCCCAACATCTTCCACTTGATTTTTGATTAGTAGCAGGCATTTCACCGGAAACAACATGAGAAAAAGAATGATCTATCTTCCTATATTTATCCCAATCCATTGATAGTTCATTAGAATTAGTTTTAATCATTGCATTTCTCACAACTTTTGTATGTTTATCATCTGATACATTGGCTCTGAGTTGATTTATTTGATCTATTGATATTTTTTTTGACATTTTTTGATTTCCTTTTTTTATGACCCTCTTTTTCCCCAAATCATTTTATTTTTGAGAGTCTCATAATAATTATAATCTTTGAAAGTTATAAATTTATAATGATGCTTGGCTTGTGATATTCTAACGGTAGACTGACTAGTAAAATTTATAATATTCTGCCCATCAACAATAAGGTTAAGATTTTTTTCAGAATCAGAATTAAACCTAAATTCAACTTCGACATCAGGTGGCAACACAAGAGGTCTCGATGTAAGAGAATGTGGTGCTATAGGAGTTACTATAATTGAAAAAACATCTGGTTGAACAATTGGTCCACCTGAAGATAAAGAATATGCAGTTGAACCTGTTGGAGTGCTTATAATAATTCCATCAGACTTATAGTCACTTACATGTTGGTTGTCTATAAATAATGACAAGGAAGTTACTCTAAACGACGTTTCGTTTTGAACTACAAAATCATTGACAGCATAAAAAGAATTATTATTGTCTGAAATTTTAGCAGATAAAACTAATCTATCTTGAATTTTAAATTCATTATTCTTAACTGCTTCTAATTTATCAATCAACACCTCTGGAGTAATTTGAGCTAAAAATCCCAGTCCTCCTAAATGAACACCAATCACAGGAACTGATGGATTAGAAAAAATTCTTACACCGGATATAAGAGTACCATCTCCTCCTAAACAAAGAAGGAAATCTACTTCTGGTGGATTTTGGGTAGAAAAATATGAAACATCACCATCGATGCTAATACTTTTTAGGCGATTGGCTAAATGAACATTTATATTATTTTCACTAGCCCATTGCAAAGCGTTTTGGACTAACACAGGAACTTTTTCTTTTTCTGCATTAGCCCATATAGCAAAACTCTTGACTTGCATTTTAATTATTTATTTTTTTTCTTATGTCTATCTGCTCTTAAACGTTTTTTACGTTTATGAGTATTCATTTTTCTTTTTTTTCTTTTTTTACCGCAAGGCATTTATTGCTCCTTAATATTCGATTAATTTTTCATTTACTGTTTTCTTCATCAACTTTGATGGCTTAAAAACTGGTACATATCTCTCAGGCAAGAAAATTGGATCTCCAGTCTTAGGATTTCTTGCCTTTTTAGGCAGTCTATGCTTAACACTGAATGTACCAAATCCTCGCAATTCTATTTTATCATTACTACTTAATGCTTTAATTATTTCACTAAAAGACTCATTAAGTACAGCTTCCACCTCTACCTTCGTAAGCCCAGTAGCGCTTGCTACATTATCTACTATATCTTGCTTTATCATTCAAAATAAATTGTTAGTTTTTGACCAGGATAAATTTTAGAAGATTTCATACTATTCCAACTTTTAATTTTTGCTACAGTAGTGCTATTTTTCTTAGCAATCTTGCCCAAACTATCACCGGTCTTGACAATATAAACATTTTTCTTTGGACTATCCTTAACTGGTTGTCCTTTTACAAATAAAGATAATTTTTGACCAGGGTAAATAACAGATTTTGATCCCATATTATTCCATTTTCTAATTTCACTAGCTCTAGTATTAAACTCTTCGGCTATATGTCCGAGTGTGTCACCAGTTTTAACAGAATATATAATTTTTTCAGGATAATTCGAATATAGTCCACCTTTGACTGGAATCTTTAACCTTTGACCGATTGAAAGCTTATTAATATTAGAAATATTATTTATTGTCTGTAAATCAGCAACTAATACTCGATATTTCGAAGCAATAGAAATTAAATTTTCACCTTTTTGAACTCTATGCTCTACTTTTTGAAAAGCAAACTTTCTATCCTCTGGAATTTCACTAAATTTTTTATAAAAAATATCTTTTTTACCATCCGGAATATTTAATGAATATGGACCATTATTTGGTGTTGCAGGTTGTCTCAGTTCAGGATTTAACCTCTTTATAGTACTCAGTTTAGTTCCTGCAGCTTTAGCTATAACTGTCAAATCTGCGCTCTTTTCAATTTGGATTACATCATACTTAAGAGGATTTGATCTGGGAATTTTAAAACCATATTTTTCAGGATTTTTTACAATTATTGCTGCTGATAAATAATAAGGTATATAATTCTTTGTTTCTTGCGGCAATGAATATAGTTGCCAATAATCAGATGTTTCATGAAGCTTTAATGCGCGATTTAGTCTACCCCACCCTCCATTGTATGCAGCTAAAACTAAATACCAATCATCAAATTCTTTATAAAGATCTTTAAAGTATTTTGCTGCAGCATGCGTGGATTTTATTGGATCTTGTCTTTCGTCTATATACCAATTTCTATTTAAACCATATTCCTTACCAGTAGAATACATAAATTGCCATAATCCAACGGCCTGAGCTCTAGATACAGCTTTAGGGTCTAAACCTGCCTCTATCATTGAAACAACAATTAATTCCTCAGGTAAATCATATTCGTCTAATATGGGTAAAATAATATCTTTATACTGAACATATCTTTTTAACCAAACATTAAATCCTTTTCTTCCCTTGCCTTGGAAATATCTAATATAGCTTTCTACCTGAGAATTTGTGACAAGAGGGATATGACCTTCTCTATCATCGATAATTGTAAACTTTGTTAATCCCATCTCAACAGACTCATTTTCTGAAGTAAATTCTTCGATATCTCGTTTTATTAGATCTGCTGTAAGAAATTGAGTTGAACTATCTATGGTATTTAGTCTAGTTGTATAGATCTTAACAAAATCAGTTTGAAATTTTTCAAATTCAATTTTATCCAACTCTTCTCTGACGCCTAGTTGTTCAACATCTGACATAAGGTCAAAAACTTTTTTAATATTATATACTACTTCTACCGTATCCAAATTGACATCTGCAATTATAGCATCTGATAAAAACTGTTTAGCTTCGTCAAGTATTGATGTTATACGGTTTGATGTTCCAAGGAAAGAAATATCATCAGTATTCATAAATGGTTTTTTTGGCTTTTCTGAAAGATTTTGTCCAAAGGCAGCTGAAAATAATGCTAAGGCAACTATTATATATTTTTTTGTCATAAAGTCGTGAAATTATTTGTAATAACTCTGATAATCAAGTTAGGGTTTTTATTTTACTTATATAGCTAGAGCTACTGTAGCCTTCATGAAATTGTAAAACTTTTACATTTCCTCCGTTTTTAATTACGGTATTTGAGCCTACAATATCCTCAATTTTATAATCACCGCCTTTCACAAGAATATCTGGCAGTATTTCTTGTATCAAATTTTTGGGAGTTTGTTCCTCAAATACTAAAACCATATCGACTGAAGTGAGTGCCATTAACAATTTAGCTCTATCTTCAAAAATATTAATAGGTCTGTTTTCACCCTTAAGATTCTTGACTGATTTATCTGAATTTAATCCAACAATTAAATAATCTCCTAACTCCTTTGCTTTCGATAAGTATCTGATATGACCGACGTGTAATAAATCAAAACACCCATTAGTGAAAACTATTTTTTTTGCTTCATTTTTTAACAAATTAATATGTTCTAAATTATGTGTAATTGAATATTTCATATTAAGCTCTTATCATTTTATCAATACTGTTTTTAATTAAATCTGTTAAATCATCTCTGTCGCTATAAGTAAAATTTTCTGGATTGATAGGTTTGCCAAATTCAATAATAATTTCACTTCTAGAGAAATCAAATAATCTTTTTTTTGCCCATTTAAAACTTCCGGATATAGCTACTGGTACAATTGGTATTTTTGTATTTATACTTAGCACACTAGCCCCTTTTTTGAACTCTTTCAACTTTCCATCTTCTGTGCGAGTTCCTTCCGGAAAGACTCCAATAGACCTTGGGATTTTTTTAATATCTCTGGTAAAATTATTCATTGATTCTATTGCATTCTTATTATTTTGTCGATCAACAAATATAAATCCGGCTTTATCTAAAATGGATTTAAAAATAGGGATTTTGCTTAATTCTTTTTTTGCAATAAATACCGTATATCTGTTAGTTGCAATTAATAATAAAGGGATATCAATGAGTGAGGCATGGTTAGCTGAGAATATATAGTTCCCATGACTGGACAAATTATTTTTACCTTTGACAGTAAGTTTAACATTGAATATTAAAGATAAAGTCTTTCCCCAAATTAGTCCAAAAAACTTAAAAAAATTCTTTCTTCCAGAAATTGAAATTACAATGAACGAACTAAACCCAAAAAGAAACGTCCAAAAAATTAGATTTAAATAAATCCATATTAAGCGCAATTATTTTATCTCCGATTTACCCATATAAGGCTGAAGACAAACAGGTATACTTATAGTGCCATCTTCATTTTGATGAGTCTCTATAAAAGCAGCAAAAATTCTTGGAGTTGCTAATCCCGAACCATTTAATGTATGCAGAAAATCAAGCTTTCCTTCATTATTTTTAAATTTGATATTTCCTCTTCTCGATTGAAAGTCTTCAAAATTACTACACGATGACACTTCAAGCCATTTTTTCTCACCTGGAGCCCAAACCTCTAAATCAAAACACTTAGCTGCTGCAAAACTTAAATCGCCTGCACATAATTCAATTATTCGGTAATCAAGTTCTAACAAATCAAGTATATTCGTTGCTTGCTTAACTAATAATTCTAATTCCTTATAAGAATTTTCAGGTTCAACAAATTTTACTAATTCAACTTTATTAAATTGATGCACTCTTAAAAGCCCTCTAGTATCTTTTCCATATGAACCTGCTTCTCTTCTAAAGCAACTTGAATATCCAAGATAATATTTTGGTAAATCATTCACTTTTAGGATATCATCCTTGTGAATATTTGTTAAAGGCACTTCAGCAGTTGGAATTAAAAATAAATCATCTTTTTCAATATGGTACATATCTTCAGAAAATTTAGGTAACTGACCTGTTGTAACAGCAGATTCTGGTTTTACTAAGTATGGAGTAAAGAATTCAGTATAGTTAAAGTTTTTTAGATGATAATCTATCATAAAGTTAATTAGAGCTCTTTCTAAAAGAGCTCCATCCCCCTTATAAAGAGGAAAACCACTGCCAGACATTTTAGCTGCAACCTCAAAATCAAGAATATCCAATTGTTTCCCAAGTTCAATGTGGTCTTTTATTTCGAAGTTAAAATCTTTTTTGACTCCTTTTTCAGAAACTACAATGTTGTCTTTTTCGGATAATCCATCGGGAGAAGTTTCATGGGGAGTATTAGGTATTTCTAATAAGGCATTTTTTAAATTAGACGATAGACTTCTTTGCTCTTTTTCTAAATCTTTTATTTTATCAGACAACACCTTCAAGTCCTTAAAGACTAACTCAGTAGATTCTCCTTTTGATGTTAAAATACCAACTTCTTTAGATTTGCTATTTTGCTCCGCTTGAAGATTATTTAGCTCAGTTGTTAAGGATTTTAAATCATTATCTAAGCTTAATATATGATTAATAGATAAATTTTTATCTTTTCTAACAAGGGACTGCATCACCTCATTACTATTATTTCTAATTTTTTTTATATCTAACATTCAATTAATTTACTCAATTAATCGTATAAATTAACATTTATAGTATCAACTAATTTGACTCCATTCATAATATTTATGAGATAATCTCCAGTATTTTTAAGTTGCACTGAGCTAAAGTAATATCCGGAAATTGGATTATATAATAATTTAACCTCTTTTACAATCTCTTGATCTTTGATTATTTTAGCAATTAAAGTTTGAATTTCATTATCAATTACATTTGAATATCCATAGAATAAAAAGGGTTTTTCAACTGTATTATACTTACTACCAAGAAAGAAAGAATACTTTACTTCACTATCTGATAAAATCCATTCAACTGTATCATTAAAATTTTCTAGATTATTTTTTGATATATTATAAAAATCATTTGTCAAAATAAGTGAAGATTTAAAAGAATCTTTAGAAAATCTAGTAAATGGTCGAATAGCTTCTAACTCACTTTGATTTTTTAATTTCAACCCAAATATTGGCAAAAACTTCTCTAGAGAAATGAAGTCTCTATCTTGATGAGCATTAATAATTAACGAACTTTTTTCACTGTAAATTTTCTTTAAAAATAAATTCAGCCACTTATCCGATACAGGCTTAATTGGAAAGTTATCTAGAATAATAATATCATATTTATTAAACCAAAAATTCGTTATATCTAAATCTCCATTAATTGGATCTGGATAATAATGTGAGAAGTCAGCATTAATATTATTTAAAATAAATGGAGTATTAAAATTTAATTTTCCTGTTAAGATAGCAACTTTAGGTTTTTCAATTTTTAGAGAACTTTTAAAAGAATATCTGTTGTTAGAAATATCTTTTTCAGAATTAATAGCTGAAATACTAATCTCAAAATCTTTATTGAAGTTTATCTTTTCAGAAATAAGAAATGATTGAGAAAAATTTGATGTATTTTTTTTAAGAGCGATTTCACTCGATGCAACTAAGTTGCCATTATTAGTTAGAGCTATTTGAATACTACCTTCTCCATTCATATTTGAAATTTCAGTATCTATATAAATTGAATTTTTATCATATTGATTTGGATATATTAAAACATTCTTTATAGATACATCTACTACATCTTTTTCAGAACTCAATTCGGGCATTTCCTGAATAATACTGTCCGATAAAATAGGTTCATCTTTTGTAAAGAAAGAAAGAGAATTAACATAAATTGCTGCTCCTATAGCAGTAGCAATTGATAGCCATAAAATGTATGATTGACTTCTTTTCATAATTAAAGAACCATTCCTCTTGAATAAGCACTAAAATCTTTTGATAAATCAACTTTATTGTTTTTGAATTTATGCTCAGCTAAATAAGCTATCATATCTGCGTTATCCGTACAATATTTCATTGAAGGATAAATAATATTCTTATCTAAATTGTCTAATTTTTCCCTCAAGCGCTTATTAGCAGCAACTCCGCCGCAAATTATACCAGATTTAACAGAATATTGATTCATAGCCTTTTCAAATTTTGCAATTAATGTATCTACTATTGCTTCTTGATAGCTGGCAGCAATATCATCAAAATTATATTTATCCTTATTAACGCAATTTATCAAAGAGGTTTTAAGACCGCTGAAACTAAAATTAAATGAATTATCATTAATCATTGGCCTAGGAAAATTAATTAAGTTTTTATCACCCGAGGTTGCCAATCTTTCTATTTCTGGACCGCCTGGATAATTCAAGTTTAATTTTTTTGCACCTTTATCAAAAGCCTCACCGCATGCATCATCCAATGTTTCGCCAAGAAGTTCATACTCAAACATATTTTTCACTAACCAAAGTTGAGTATGTCCACCTGAAACTAATAAATTAATGAATGGGGGTTCTAGCTCTTCGTGCTCTATAAACACAGAGTTTAAATGAGCTTCTAAGTGATTTATTGGAATAATTGGAACATCCAATCCGTATGAAATACCTTTAGCAAAACTTATTCCAGACAATAATGATCCCATTAATCCAGGACCATTTGTTACTGCGATTGCATCAATATCTTTAAATTTGATATTAGCATCTTTTAAAACCTTTTTTGTTATTCTTGGAAGATATTTTTCATGTTCTCTTGAGGCAATCTCCGGTACAACACCTCCGAACTGCTGATGGATAGATTGTGTTTTAGTAAAACTTGATAGTATTTTGAAGTCGCTACAAATAGCAACTCCTGTTTCATCGCAAGATGTTTCTATGCCTAAAATAATCAATTAATTTCTTTAATAACTAGAATCTCTAAATTACTTGGAGATAAATCTTTCCACTCTATTAGATATTCCGGGAGATTAATCTTAGGTGAATAAAATTGTTTATCAGAATTCCATAATGAAAAATCAATTACAACATCTATATCACTAGGAAAAATATTTGCAATTTGATCAAGCCCTCCGACAATTGTTAGTGCTACTGTTGCTGGATTAACAAAAACATTTACATCATTTGGCTTATTGATAAGTTGAACTGGAATGCCTGTTATAATAGTTTCGCTTATTGGTTGAATATTAATATAACCAGTAACTTTTTTAGGGTCATAACTAACAAGCTTATTTGGGTTTAAAATAAACCATTCATTTTCAACTGAAGAAACTAAATTTAAAAGAGTATCTTTCTCCGTTTGTACAAATTCAATAGCATTTACAGCTTCTTCTGGACCACCAATACTAATCGAATCAGGAGAAAAAGTTTCTTCTAAAGGAATATATCCAGGTTCAGTAGAAGCTAATATTTGTGATTTAATAGGTACTTTTTTGACTAAATATCTTTGAAGCTTAATTTGAACATTCCTCGGAGATAAAACTTCGACAAATTGAAGATCCAAAGCTTCAGGTAATACAATTTTTTCGGGATTTTCTTTATAGTATGTATCTAGCGCAAAATTATATTCGTCAGTAATACTACTTAAATCAATTACGGCTTTGAACTCTTCTTCGTAAAAACTATTAAAAAGTCTTAACCAAATAAAGGATCTTCCAGAACCTTTCAAAGTAACAAAAATAGTTTCTGGTACTTCTTCTTTATATGTTTTTTGCTCCTGAAGATTTCTAGCTACTAAAGGAATGTTAGTATTTACAGAATATGTGTCTTCACTTTTTATAAAAAACCAAAAAACAAAAGCTATTACAAAAGAGTAGGCAACCCTTTTGTATCGTCTGGTATTAATCATTAACATTTGAATTATCAAGCATCAAGGTGATATTTTTATCATCTAAATTCACTTCAACAACGAGCACATTTAATTTATCGCCCTTATTAAGCGAACCAACAATATCTTTTTTCTGCTCCTTAGATATTTTATTCATAGGAATGAAACCTTCAATATCATCTTGTAAGTTAACAATAACTCCTGAATCGTTCATTCTTTCAAATGAAGTTAATAGTTTATCACCTGAGTTAAATTTTAATTTAATATCTGACCAAGGGTTTTCAACTAAGTCCTTAACACTTAACAGAATTTTTCTTTCTTTTTCAAGAATATCTAAAACAACATATTCAAGAGTGTCTCCTTCGTTTACAAACTCTTTTGGATGAGGAGCATTTTTTGTCCAATGAAAATCAGTTGTTCTAACAAATCCTTCTAACTTATCTGTCAATGAGACAAAAGCTCCGAATTTAGTTAACTTATTTACATTACCAGATTTCTTATCTCCAATCTTAACCTGTTCAGCGATTGTTTTCCACGGATCGTCTGAAAGCTGCTTAATACCCAAACTAATTTTTTGTTCTTTTGAATCAATATACAGTATTTTTGACTCAATTGAATCACCAACTTTAAAGCTATCTTGTAAATTTTTAATATTTTTAGTCCATGAAATTTCAGATATATGAATTAAGCCTTCAATACCTTTTTCAATTTCAACAAAAACTCCATAATTCATAACGCTTACTACTTTTCCATTAATAACATCTTCAACTTTATATTTGTCTGGAATTGTTTCCCAGGGATTATCTACCAATTGTTTTAATCCAAGAGAAATCCTAGATGTTTCATTATTAAAGTCAATCACTTGAACAGTAACCTTTTCACCGATTGACACTATTTCTGAAGGATGATTAATTCTTCCCCATGAAAAATCGGTTATGTGTACTAAACCATCAACTCCTCCAAGATCAACAAAAGCACCGAAATCAGTAATATTTTTAACAATGCCCTCCAACGAAGCACCAACTTCTATAGTTGCCATTAGCTCTTGTCTTTTCTCGTTAAGAGACTCTTCGAGGATGGCTTTTCTTGAAACAACGAGATTTTTTCTCATTTCGTCAACTTTTACAATAAGAAAATCAAATTCTTGATTTATTAAATCATCAAAGTTTTTAATTGGCTGAACATCTGCTTGAGATCCTGGTAAGAACGCTTGTATAACTCCAAGATCAACTACTAGGCCGCCCTTAACTCTTTTAATAATTTTACCTTTAACTGGTTCGGCGTTATCGCAGAAATGTTTTAACTCATCCCATCTTTTGATAAAATCTGCTTTGTACTTAGAAAGAGTAATATTTCCATCAGTATCTTCAAATTTTTCTAAAAATATATCAATGTTAGAACCTATTTCAGGAAGATCTTTGTTATCAAATTCTGAACGATTAATTAATCCTTCTGATTTAAATCCAATATCTACCATTACATCGCTGTCACTAATACCAATAACTTTAGCTGAAATAATCTGATTTTCAGAAATATCATTGAATGTGCCATCATATTCTTCAGATAATACTTCGATAGAATCGTTGCTTGAATTGCTTTTGTCAGCAAATGATATTCTTTTAATATCAGCAAATAAATCTTTGCTTAAATAATCTTTAATTTTTTTGTTAGAAATTTTTTCTTCAACTTCTGGTGCAACTTCAATAACTTTTTCTTCTTCCAATACTTCTACTTCAACATTTTCATCTACAACAGTTTCTTGAATATTTTCTTGTTCTTTGATTTCTAATTTATCGTTCATTTTATCTCTCTATGTGTTTAAGAATTTGATTAACCTGCTCATTAAATGAGCATTCTGAGGTATCAATAATTATTGCACCATCAGGTTTAATTAATGGAGATAGTTTACGATTACTGTCGTACTTATCTCTGACAATCAAATCCTTTTTAATTATGTTAATATCTTTGGCTTCATTTATTTCTTCAAAATCAGCCAACCTTCTTTTTGCTCGAACGTCATAATCTGCAGTAAGAAAAAATTTATATCTAGCATCAGGAAATACAACTGAACCGATATCTCTTCCTTCAACAATAAAATTACCTTGCTCAGCTATAGATCTTTGAATGGAAACCATCATCTCTCTAACTTCTTTCAATGCACTCACCGCACTAACATGGCTAGTAACTTCTTGATTACGAATTTTCAAGCTAATATCTTTGTCATCTAGAAGTAAAGTCATATCACTTCCTGATGAAAAATCTATTTGCAGATTCATGGTTTTAAGTGATTCTTTAACTTTGCTGACTAGTTTTATATCAACCTTTTCAGCTAAGAAAAAAAACGTAACTGCTCTATACATGGCACCAGTATCAAAATATTGATACCCTAGCTCTTTAGCTAACTTTTTAGCAGTTGTTGTCTTACCAACACCTGCAGCTCCATCAATTGTAATAACCATAAAAATGCTCAGGAAGTTAGTTTTTCTTATAACAAATACCAAGATGTTTAAGATTCAGTTATTTTAATTGCAAATTTGATAAATATTTAAGTTCTTTTTTTGAAAGCAATCTCCAGCTACCTACTGGCAAACTACCTAAGTTGATTTCTCCAATTCTCAATCTTTTTAAAGAAAATAGATTTAAGTCTAAAAATTTAAAAATTCTTCTAATTTCATTTTTTTTACCCTGCTTTAAAATCAATCTTATTTCTACTTTTCCCTTCATTTTTTCTTGAGAAACTATTTTAGCTTTTCCTTTTTGACCAGATCCAATAAAAATTCCCTTTCGCACCTTATTGATAGTTTTATCATTAATATACTGGTCTGAAGTTGCAACATATTCTTTCTCAATTTTATTTTTTGGGTGCATTAAAAATTGAGCCAAATTACCGTCATTAGTCAAAAGTATTGCTCCAGTAGTATCCATATCTAGTCTTCCTATATGATTTAGTGGAGGTTTATTTGGGATTAACTCAAAAATTGTCATTCTATTTTTCTCGTCCGACTTCGTGGACAAATACCCTTTTGGCTTATTTAATAAAATTGTTGTTAGATCTGAATTGAGTTTAATTTTTTGATTATCTAATCTAATATCATCGTTGGCTTGAATTTCAAACGAAGGATTAAGAATTAGTTTACCATTAACAGTTACCATTGCCTCTTTTACAGCATCCATTGACTTTCTTCTAGACAATACGCCGGAAGACGATATCGCTTTAAATAATTTCATTTTATGCTAAGGTTTCGGATTCAACTAACTCAGATACTTCATCTGGTGTGGGCATATCGTTTAAGTTGCTTATACCAAAATGTTTTAGATAATCATCAGTAGTTTTATACAGTAATGCTTTACCAATTGAATCTTCCCTGCCTTGAATTTTGATAAGATTTTTAGATAGAAGATTTTTAATAACACCCTTACAATCTACCCCTCTAATAGATTCAACATCAATTCTTGAAATTGGCTGTTTATATGCAATAATTGCCAACACTTCTAGAGCAGCATTTGACAGCATTAGTTTTTTTGAAGGAATTAACTTTGAAATAAAAGGCTCAAAATCTTTCTTACTGACCATCATAAAACCGCTTCCAATAGCTTTAATATAAAATGAGCTTTTTTCATAAAAATGATTTAAGTGTTTCACCTCATCATCAAGAACGGGAGAATTTTCTTTTCCAAAAACATTGTTAATATCTTTTTGTTCTAGCGGTACAGTTGACACAAAAAAAAGTGCTTCTATAATTTGTTGATTTTTTGTCATGCCTTTGCAATAGTTAATTTAATTTCAATGTCTTGAAATATTTTTTTCTGAGTACATAAAATTTCAGACTGTTTTATCATTTCCAACAGTGCAAGAAATGTAACAATTATTTCTATTTTTGTTTCAAGTTTTTTAACTATTTTTTTTAGAGAGACTACTTCATTACCTTCAAAACTCTCCATAATAAATTTTTTCTGATCTGTTAGAGAAACTATTTCTTTATAGATTTTAAAAGAATCTTGTGTGGGAGCATTATCAATAGCATCCTTAAAAATCTTTGATATATCAAAAAGACTTACTTCTTTTAAAAAATCAGATACTTCAGGAGATTGGTCATATATAATTTTAGCAGATGATCTAAAAAATGAATCTTTGTTATTTTCGTGAAGATTTCTAAGCTTATGTGCAAGATCTCTATATTTTTTATATTCGATTAGCTGAGCAACTAAGTCAATTCTTGGATCATCTATGTCTAGTCCTTCTTCGTCAATCTTTCTAGGTAAAAGCATTTGGGTTTTAATTCTAAGCAACATAGAGGCCATGAATAGGAATTCTCCGGCTACAGAAACATCCAATTTTTTTTCTTCGTCAATAACTTGAATATATTCATTGGTTATTTCTGTGATTGGAATATCATAAATATCAATTTTATCTCTTTTGATAAAATAGAGCAATAAATCTAAAGGACCTTCAAAATTTTCTAATCTAATATTAAACATTTATAATAAGCCAACTGCTTGTTTTACATGAAATAGTGTTTCACGAGCAATTTTTTGAGCTTTTGTTTTACCTAAATTCATTAAGTCATTAACTTTGTCTTCATTTGCTATTAATTCATCTCTTCTCTTTCTCTGATGAGCAAAATAGTTTATGATTACATCTACAAGCTCTTTTTTGACTTCCATATACTTTAACCCTGGAGTATTATATCTTTCATGCAATTCTTTTTTTGATTCGTCATCTAAAAAAAGAGAATAGATTTTGAAGAGAGGTGTATTTGTATCCTTGATATCATTTAAACCAGCTGAGTCTGTTACAATATTCATGACTTGATTATTTATTAAATGATAATCACCAAAAATTGGTATTGTATTATTATAAGATTTACTCATTTTTTGATCATCTATTCCTACAATAATGTCATTACTATCATCTATTTCGATTTCAGGTATTGTAAAAATATCACCAAAAATATTATTGAACTTAATTGCAATATCGCGAGTCATTTCTAAATGCTGTTTTTGATCTTTTCCAACTGGTACAATATCAGAATTAAATAGCAAGATATCTGATGCCATTAAAATTGGATATGAAAATAATCCCATGTTTGGTTTAAGGCCGTTAGAAATTTTATCTTTATATGATGTAGATCTTTGCATCAATCCAACAGATGAAAAGTTAGATAAAATCCATGCCAACTCTGTGACTTCAGGTACGTGCGATTGAATCCAAAAAGTAGATTTTATTGGATCAATTCCAAGTGCCAATAAATCTACAAATGCCTCTTTAGTATTTTTTTCAAGCTTATCTTTATTACTTATTGATGTGAGAGAGTGATAGTTTGCAACGAAACAAAATAAATCTGTATTAGACTGAGAGCTTACCATTCTATCAATCATACCAAAATAGTTTCCAATATGTAATTGTCCTGATGGTTGAGCGCCGCTTAAAATTCTTTTCTTCATGTTTTAATTCTTATTTTGAAAGAGATATTCTTTCCATCCTTCATTCTTCTGACTAATATATTGATTATAGTACATAAATCTATTCGGTTTTTTTGGAATTTTCATCAACTTCATTTCAGCTTCTAAAGGAGTTCTATTCCCTTTTTTTGAATTACAAGGCGAACATGCAATTATTAGATTTTCCCATGTATCTTGCCCCCCTTTTTGTTTAGGAATAATATGATCAATAGTCAAACTAGACTTTGACCCGCAATATTGGCAGCAAGAATCATCCCTCATAAGTAAATTTTTTCTGTTTAAAACAACGTCTAAGCTATTGAATGAAACATACTTTCTAAGCTTTATCACGCTCGGGATTCTCATTTGTAAAGACGGCGAATGAATATGGTCATCATAATTCATCAGAATATCAACTTTATCTAGAAAATATAGGCAAATAGCTCTTTTTGAACTGCATACCCCTAAAGGCAAATAGCTAGCATTTAAGATTAATGTTAAACTGTTCAAATGGTTAGAATTGCACTCTGACATATTTTAATTTAAATAAATAATCGTTTACATTTGATAAAATAAACTTTAAAGTTTCTTTACAAATGTAGGGAATAAAGTTTAAATCTTTAGCAGTCCCCGCTACTGTAATTACTGAGGTTTAATAAAGTCCATTCTACTATTGTAGGAGAAGGAATTAAACTGTTTTAGGTATAAGCCAGGAGACTTTATTTGTAAAAATAAAAAATAATAACTTCGGAGGAAAGTATGATACAAAAATCATATATATTACTTGCTATACTTCTTACTAATCTTCTTGGACAAACTTTTTCAGGTACAATAAAAGATATTTCAGGAGAACCAATCTCGTATGTAATCATTGAGGAAATTAATTCAAAATCAGAAAATACAAACTGGACTATGTCTAATGAGAATGGCGACTTTACAATTAATGTTAATAGTGAATCGGATGTTCTTTTTAAAAAAATTGGATTTAAAAGCCAGACCATAAAACCAAATGAAAGACTAACTAAATATGTTACAATGCTCTTTGAGAATATCTCGCTTGAAACAGTTGATGTCTACGGAAGAGATAATGATGAATATCTACGAAATAAAACTACTTATAATAATTTAGGAACTTATTCTAGAGGAGGATCTTTAAACCAAATTCCCTCTTTAGAAATGAGGACATATGGAGGATATGCTGGTGTAACATCTGCTTCATTTGATGGTGGGTATGCTAGACACACTAAAGTACTTTATAATGGAGTAGATTTGACAGATGCTATGAATGGACAAGCAGACCTTTCAGCCTTACCATCATTTGCTCTTAAATCTATAAATTATAAACTTAATTCTGGAACCAAATATGGATCTGGGTCTATTGATGGATCGCTTAATATTAATAATAACATAAAAAATAATAACGTTTTCTATGGAATTGGAGATTATGGTTTTTCACAATTTGGGGCTAATTATTCTATTGATAGAACAACATCAAAAAGAAATATAGTTTTTGGAAAAACATCTTACAATGGAGATTTTAAATTTAAAAACGCAAATGGTGAAGAAATTAAAAGATCTAATAATTATTTAGATCAATTTTTCTTGGCAATGGACAGACAGTTTATTGTAAGGGATGATTTGATTGTTAACATAATGACTTTAAAAACAGAAAATACGCGTGGATTATCAGGGAGTACTAGCTTTCCATCACCTAACGCAACGAGAACAGATGATTTTGAATTATTTGCACTATCCTTTAATAAGTTTTTTGATAAAGGCTTTTTAAAAATACAAATGAATCGTTCAAGCAATGATCAGGTTTATGATGACTCTAATGCATCTTTCCCTGTATTTAGTGAACATAATTTAGATTACACTTCATTTGAATTGAAAGGAAAACAATCGATAACCACATCCATTAATTATGAAGCTTTGTTTAATCAAAAAACGGAAAGAGTAGATAGTAGTGATTTAGAAAAACGTGAGCTTAAAACAACTTCATTATCATTGACTGGTAATTATGTCAATCTTGAAAATGATTTCAAAATATCACCATCATTACGTTTTGATTCTAGAGAAGAAAATGAAAAATCGACTTTTAATCTAGGGCTTGAAGCGCTAAATCAATTAAATCAGTCAAATAGTTCTTTTGATTTCAATTTAGATATTGGGTCTTCATTCCAATTTCCAACAATGAATGACTTATTTTGGCCAGATGGTTTATACAGCGGTGGGAATGAAGAATTAAAACCTGAAGAAAGTGAGTACATGGCCGTATCTATATCTAATCTTTCTTCAATAGGAAAAATAAAATTAACTGCCTCATTTAAAGATTATGAAAATTTAATATTGTGGCAGCCAAATGAATCCTTTAAATATATTCCAATCAATGTGTCTTCAGCGGAAAGAACATCATATAATCTACAGTACTTCAAAGAGTTTCCTAGATTACAAATGCAACTAGCTTACAATCTTTATGATTCTTTAGATAAAGATATGGATGAAAAATTATTATATGTCCCAGACAGTTCAGCTAGCTTATTACTTATCTTCAAACAAAATAGCTCTACAAGCTATTCTATAAATTACAAATTAACTGGAGATAGAATATTACAATATGGATCTGATTGGGCAAATGCAGTAAAAGATGAGACTTTTGGATTAGTTAGTTTTGGACTATTAAAAAACATTGTTTTTGGAGGTAGTCAAAATATGGTTAAAGCTAATCTTACCATCGATAACCTTCTAGATGAAGTATATATTTCAACTATAGGATATCCAGAGCCTGGTAGGAGTATGAACTTAACAATTGAATACCAGCTTTAATCATCAAATTCCCAAATGATTCCAAATGTTAAAAGACTGCTCATTGGATTAAAAAATTCATGATTTTCTAATGAGTAGTCTTCATTTGAATAAAATTTTCCTAAAGCATTTTGTAGTCGTACAGTTAGCAGTACATCAGATATTGCAATCTCTGTATCAAGAGAAATATTGATATATTCATCACTATCAATACTGTTATTTCTTTCAGGCATATTTTTAAAATAATTAAAACTATAGTCTGAATTATTTTTAGACATATACTGAAAACTAAGTTTTCCATCGATTCCCAGATTATTTTCAACAAACGATAAGCTGTAAAGATAATCTAAGTTAAAAGTATGGGCTCTATTTGAACTAATTAAACTATCATAAAAATTATAAGAATGATTAGCATTTATTATGCCATATTTGAATGGAACTTGAACCTTTATCTGAACTGATAACATATCATCATTGATAAATTGATATCTATCTGAATCAGGTATAATAAAATTGTTAGCTTCTACATATTTTAAAGAAGCTGAAAAATCAGTTTTGGTATTAAAGTAATAATTGAGCGTTAAACTCTTCCATTCCTCAATTTCATTACCACTAAATTTATCATTAGTAATGAAAGCTTCTTCTGATTCAATATAATCCAAAGTATTTATGAGGACTATTGAATGTTGATTTCTAGTCTTAAGTACTACATCGAGATTTCCAAAAATATTTTTATAATAAACATTAGGTTTAATATGATTTTCAAATAAATCAACACCATATATCAATTCTCCAACAGGATATACACTTCCTGTTGGAAAAGGAAAATTATGGTATTGACGTGTTACACTTAAAGAATTTAATGCAAATCTTTTGAATGATTTTTTATCATCATAAAAACTATTATTAAGAATAATATTTAAAAATAAAATATTATTTTTGTGTATTTCAGCTAAAAATCTATTTCTATCTAAATTATATTTACTATTAATATTATACTCATTTATTACTAAAGATTCGTATTTACTTATATGATTTAACTGTAAATCAAAATTAAAGTCATTTTTACTAAAACTATTTCCTATGGTTAAAGAAATAAAATCAGAAAATTCATTATTTGGCACAGAAAAATTACTATCCAATGATGAATCAAAAAGGAAATTAGAATTTTCTCTGAAATACCCTAATGAAGAATAAATCTTATTTCTTTCAAAACTCTTTGAATAATCCAGCTTATAGAACAAGCTCAATGGAGGTGTTTCTGAATCAGCAAATTCAGAGTATTGGCCAAAGAAACTTTTTTTCATGCCAATAAATTCAAAATTATTATCTTTGGAATGCTTTTTCAATCCAACGCTTAGCTTATCAAAGCCATAGTCACCAAACTCGTATATAAATTTACTTTTCACGTAAGTTGAATCGTTAGGCAATTCTTCAAAAGTTAAATTTGTAAATTTTTGTCTAAAATTTTTAGATGATTTATCAATCAAAAGTTTGTTAAAGGATATATCAGTATTCCAAGCTAATTGATTGTTACTTAATGGTACTGCAAATTGATTTGAAATATCAAACGGAATATCCTCTTGTCCAATTGATATGCTTAACGAACAAATTAGAAAAAGAAGTTTATATTTAAAATTCATCCTGCTTCATAAAATTAATTCTTGAATCCATTAAATTTATTGTATGCAATAAAACGGCTTCAATAATTTGAGGCTCAACAGGGCTTTGCCACTCTTTTCTACCTTGATAAGATAAAATTAAATGCTCGAGTTTAAGTTTATCATCCTCAGGAAAATATTTAATCTCTGCAATATATTTGTTTACAATATCCCTTGAAAGAATAGCGTTGCCAACAAGAGCTTTATGATTTGATTTTGCAATAGATGAGCCTAGATTTATTGAATAAAGTTTTCCAATCTGATGCAAGCAAGCGCCTGTAGCAAGCAAGTCAATATCAATATCGTAATGCACACCAACTTGTTTTGCAATTTGTAATAGCGACACGGTCTGCTCAATTAATCCACTCTGGTAATTATAATGATAAGATATGCTTGCGGGATATATTTTAAACTTATCTTTATGGTCGGCTAAAATGTTTTTTGTTAGTTTTTTAAAATGACTTTTAGAAATTGCATTTATATCTTTTGCTAACAACTTCCAAAGCTCATTAGGATTTTTTTTGGAAACTCGAATTAGGTCTGAAGATTTAAATCCAAATTTTTCATATTTGCTTTCATTTGCTTTAGAAATATTTTCAATTCTTATCATCAAATTTTCTCCAAATTGATACGTAGAGCCTTTAACAGCGACTGGATCGCCGCTTTCAAACTTTTTTGAAAAGGTGTGAACTTTATCCCAAATTCTAGCTCTAATTACTCCCGACTTATCTTGAAGTAGTAAGTTTAAATATGGAGAACCATCTCTTTTTTTTTGATTTTTCTTCTCAATACATAGATAAAAACCTTGAAACCTCATATCAGCAACTAGATTTGTAATTAAGATAGATTTCATTTAGCTAGTTTTTAGCATGAGAACACTGATCATTATTGCAAGATGCAGAAAGTTGGTGAACTCTTTTTGTAACCCTTAGATTTAGATCATCTGCAATCTTCTTCTCAATACTTGAAATGTTATTATCATAAAATTCAAATATTTCACCACAATCCTCGCAAACTATATGATCATGCTTTGGACTAATTGTTTTTTTGTTGTGCTCATAGAGAAATTTTCCAGAATCAAGGGTAATTTTTTTTAATAAATCATGCTTTACAAACACATCTATTGTTCTATATAAAGTTGCTCTAGATACATTTATTTTTTTCTTTTTTAAATCAACTAAAATTGTTTCAACATCTCGATGCTTATCAGATGAAGACAGTTCATCCCAAATGTCAAGGCGTTGTTTAGTTGCTCTTAAACCTTCGCTTTTAAGCACAGCTTCAACTTCAACATGAAACCTACATGGTATTAAATTTTGCATAATTCAAATTACATTAATTTATAAGTTTAATCTATTTTTTTTAAACGAGCATATTTGACAATTAATTTCTTTCTTAAACCACCGTCAAATTCAACACCAACCTTTTGGTTTTCACCTGTTCCGCTTAAAACTAAAATTGTACCAACTCCAAATAAATTATGCTGAACTTGATCTCCAATCTTAAAATCATCAAATTCGGTAATAGTTCTTGATATTTGGATTTTTTTCTTACTACCTGTCCCTACCACTCTTCTTGTATATACAGATTTGTAAACCTTTACCTTAATCGTATTTTCATCAATCTCATCTAAAAAATCAGACTGGACAAAAGAAGTTGTATTCATAGCTCCAAATCTTCTTCTATACTTTGCATTGAGTAAATAAACTTGATTCATGGCTCTTGTAACAGCAACATAAAATAATCTTCTTTCTTCTTCTATTTGATCAGGTCCATCATCAATGCGTACCAATGGAAATAACCCTTGCTCTAATCCAGCAACAAATACGGTAGAAAACTCTAAACCTTTTGCAGCATGAACGGTCATTAAGGTTATCGAGTTTTCTTTATCATCCCAGTCATCAATATCAGTAAATAATGATATTTCCTGAAGAAAATCTTTTAGATTTCCTCCTGTTTGATCAGAAAATTTATCAACTGAAGCTTTTAATTCTTGTATATTGTTATAGCGATCTTGCTCTGCAGGATTGTTCTTGTAATAATTTTCAATATTAAACTCTTCCAATAAAGTTCTAAGCAATTCTTTAGGATCAAGTGTTTCTAATAGATTACTAAACTTTGATATAGAAGCGTGGAAGTTTTCAATTGAATCTTGCTGCTTTCCTCTTAGCTTTATTTCTCTGCACTTTTCCAAACTATCAAATAATGAGCTTTTATTTTTTGCAGCTAGCTCAATAAACATTTTAATTGATTTTTCACCAATTCCTCTAACAGGAAAATTTATAATTCTTTTCAGAGCTATATCATCGCTAGCATTAGCAACTAATTTTAAATAAGCTAATACATCTTTTATCTCTTTGCGATCATAAAATTTAGTTCCACCAACAATATTATATGGTAAACCTTCTTTAACCATTGCTTGCTCAATAGATCTTGATTGGGCATTAGTGCGATAAAGAACTGCGAAATCTTTAAAGGTATTTTTATTCAACTTTATTTCAGACTTTATTGAATCGCAAATAGCATTTGATTCTTCTTCATCGCTTCCAGTGGATATTAAAGAAATTTTTTCGCCCTTGCCTTTGGTAGCAACCAACTTTTTTTCTGCTCTGTTTTTATTATTTGAAACTACAGACCATGCACCATCAAGAATTCTTTGAGTTGAGCGATAATTTTTTTCAAGCTTAATCTCAATGTTTTTTGCAAATACGTCTTGAAAATTTGTGAGAATATTATCAATATTTGCGCCTCTCCATCCATAAATTGATTGGTCATCATCTCCAACAACAGTAATATTTTGATGTTTACCTGCTAAAAGAGAGACTATTTCAAATTGTGGAGAGTTTGTATCTTGGAATTCATCAACTAAAACATATTTCCACGACTTCTGGTAGTAGTCCAATATTTTTTTATTTTCTTTTAAAAGACGAATTGGCAACAAAAGCAAATCATTGAAGTCTAGGGCATTATTGGATTTTAATGTATCGCAATAAGCTTTATAAACTTCTGCAATTTTTTCGTCTTCAAAAGTTTGAGCTTTTGATTCGATATCTTTAATTGATAGATTGGCATTTTTAAATTTATCAATCTGCATCTTTAAGAAACCAACGTTTAACTCTTTAAATTCAGAAAGATTTAAATTTTCTATCACCTCTTTAATAACTGATTTTTGATCTACTGTGTCATAAATAGTAAAACTCGAATTATAATTATCATTCAATGATGCTATATGCATTCTAAGGATTCGAGCGCCAATTGAATGGAATGTTCCAACATTAACTCCATCACATGATATGCTTTCCTGAATTCTAACTTTCATTTCTGCAGCAGCTTTGTTGGTAAATGTGAGAGCTAGAATTTCATTAGGCTTAAAAAAATTCTCTTTGATAAGATGCCACACTTTATATGTTAAAACTCTGGTCTTACCGCTTCCTGCACCAGCAAATACCAATACAGGTTTGTTTACAGTTTGAACAGCTTTTAATTGTTGAGTATTTAAGTCTTGTAGTTTCATTTGTTTTTTCTCTTATTCATTTTATACACTCTTTTGGCCGCTTCATGGTCTCGCTCATTGGTTGTAAACTTATGAGATCCATCCCCTTGAGCAACAAAAAATAAATAATCTGTTTCTAAGGGATAAAGCGCTGCTTTTATAGATTGAATTCCTGGATTATTGATTGGTCCAGGGGGTAATCCATAGTTTTGATAAGTGTTATATGGAGACTTAATTCTTAAGTCTCTTGTTGATAATGTTTTAGGTGGGCCTTCAATAATATATTGTATAGTTGGGTCAGCTTGTAATTTCATATTTATTTTTAATCTATTGTGATAAACTGAGGAGATAGTTGAACGTTCGCTATCAAGCATCGCTTCACCTTCAATAATAGACGCTAAAGTTACAACCTCATGTACCGATAATCCTAACTCATTTGCTCTATTTACTAACTTTTCGTCAAATTTTCTCCAAAACTGCGATACAAACGTATCAACAATATCTTGAGGAGAGGTATCGTTATAGAAATAGTATGTATTAGGATATAAATAACCTTCAAGTGAACTACCCTTTATATTATATTTATTTAAGATATTTTTTTCAGTAAATAAATTGTCAAATCGGTGATCTGTTTTCAGTAATATATTTATGCTCTCAAAAATTGTCTTAGCTGATGTCCCTTCCGGAATAGTTAGTTTTAACTTCATGGGACCTTTATTAAAAATACTATCAATTAATATTGAATCAGATACTTTTCCTTCGATTAAAAAGGTTCCTGTAGGCACTTTTGAAGCTAAGCCACGTATTAGAATTTTAGCTTTTAACACATTTTTGTTAACAATAAGATTATTTTCTTGTAATAGATTTATAACACTATTTAAAGACATTCCTTTACTAATTGAAATTGTTTTTGCTTCTATTTCTCTGTTATTTACTGATAAAAATGCAGTACTTAAAATCATTAGAAACGATAATGCAATTGAGGTTTTAGTATCAATTTCTTTCATCTGAAGGGTAGAAATTAACTTATTTATAATCTCAAATCAATGAATGGAATATTATTTTTGCAAAGATAAATTATCAAAACTAACTTAATGAATATGAAATCAAAAAATAAACAATCAGTGAAATTTTTATGGCCTTATAAAAGAAAAAATTATCTTTTGTTTGGTGTTGGAGTTTTCGTTATAATTGTGGGTTATTTGATAATGTATCTAGGAGAAGTTAATAGCTTTCAAAGCTTAGTAATCTCTCCTCTACTATTGTTAGCTGGATACTTAGTAATTATTCCACTAGCTTTGCTTTACAAAAAATAATTTGGGGTAGTAGTTCAGTTGGTTAGAACGCCGGCCTGTCAAGCCGGAGGTCGCGGGTTCGAGTCCCGTCTATCCCGCAAATTTTCAATGAAAAAAATCTTTCAAATTGGTGCTGGTTTAGTTGGAAAAACAATGGCACATGATTTGTCTAAAAATTTTGAATTATATTTAGCCGACAATAATTTAAACTTGCTTAAGGGTATTAAATCTGAATTAAGTCATATACATATCAATCACTTAGATGTAACAGATACTAAAAGTCTTAGTAAATGGATTAAGCCAGCTGATATTGTTTTACTTGCTGTTCCGGGCTTTTTAGGATTTAATGCTCTCAAAACAATTATAGAATGTGGTAAAGATGTTGTCGATATTTCTTTTTCTCCTGAAAATATTTTAACACTTAATAATCTTGCTATCGAAAATGATGTTTGCGCTGTAGTTGATTCTGGGATTGCTCCTGGAGTACCCAACCTTGTTTTAGGATATTGGAATTCTAAGTTCAAAGTAGAATCTTTTGACTATATTGTTGGAGGGCTTCCAAAAAATCCTCTACCTCCCTACAATTATAAAGCTCCATTTTCTCCAATAGATGTTATTGAAGAGTATACAAGACCTGCAAGAATGATGATAAATTCAACAATTGTTACTAAGACAGCTTTATCAGATATAGAAATTTTGAATATAAATGATGTTGGAAAATTGGAAGCATTTAATACGGATGGGTTACGATCGCTATTAACTACTATGTCGCACATACCAAACATGAAAGAAAAAACTCTTCGATATCCTGGACATGCATCTTTAATACAATCAATGAGGGATAAAGGTCTTTTTGAAGATGATAAAATTACAGAAACAGTTAATTCTCTTTTTAAGGATTGGAAGTTAGAAAAAAATGAAAAAGAATTTACGGTACTTGATATTAATATATATGGAGACTCAAAAAATATACATTACCATATATATGATGAATTCAATGAAGAAACATCATCATCTTCTATGGCCAGAACAACTGGATTTACTGCTACAGCAACTATAAACATGTTGTGTAATAATTTATGGACTGAGAAAGGTGTCTATCCTCATGAAATTATTGGATCTAAAAAAGAATGTTATGATTTTATCATGAATTATCTTCTAGAAAAAGATATAAAAATAAATTTAAAAAGAATTAATATTAGTTGATAGATATATTGATTAGTTATATTTTGTTAGATGAGCAAAAAAATCTTATTATTTTTTATTGTAATTTTAATTAGTTGCGGTGGAGGTGGAGGTGGAAGTCCAACAGAGCCAGAGCCTCCGGCACCCCCTACAGTTACAAATGTTTCCTTTACTACTGATGAAGATACAGAGCTAAGTTTTACTTTGTCAGGAACAGAGTCTGAAAGTCTTCCGTTGACTTTTAGCTTAACAACCAATCCTCAAAATGGTACTGCAAGTTTAGAAGGTGCTAATGTAATATATAATCCTAATGCTAATTTTAACGGTTCTGATACATTTAATTATAACGCTTCTTCAACCAATGGTACTAGCAATTTAGGTACAATTACTATTACTGTAACGCCGGTAGATGATGCTCCATCAACATATGACATCGAAACAACTACAGATGAAGATACGTCAGTGGATATTACATTTACTTACGATGAAGTTGATAATGATCAAGTAACATTTACTGTTGTAAATAATCCATCAAATGGTTCAGTCACTATTGCAAATAATGTTGCGACATATACGCCTACTGCTGATTGGAACGGTACAGACACTTTTAATTTTGAAATCCAGGATAGTTCCTCAAAAAGCATTATTAATCAAGCAACTGCAACTATTGTAGTCAATGCTGTTAATGACGCTCCGGTATGCTTTTCCACAACTGCTTCAGTAGATTATGGGAGTACAGTTACGATAAATATGAATTGTACAGATATAGATAGTTCAAGTTTAACTTATATTATTTCCACTAACCCTACAAACGGAACTGTATCAACAAGTAGCAATGTTGCATCTTATACTCCTTCTGGTTTTGGAACAGATAACTTCCAATTCAAAGCTAATGATGGTGAACTTGATAGTAATAATGCAGATGTTGGGATAACGATTAATTCTGATGAAGCGAGTTTTACCGTCGATGTTGAATCTTCTAATGCATATGCTCCTCAAAGAGTGAACTTTACAAATACTTCAGCAACTGCTTTATCTTTTCTTTGGGATTTTGGTGACGGGACTACAAGCTCTGAAGAAAACCCTACGCACGGCTATACTAACGCTGGAACCTATACAATTTCACAATCTATCGTTGGACCACTTAATACAGACACCGAAACCATGGAATACACAGTTAATGTAATTCCATCTTCTAATGCAGTATATACTGATCCAAAATATATCTTTCAAGGATCTACACAAACTATTACAGTAAATATTAATGCGCTCAATTTAGCATCAGCTGAAATAAATGTATTGATGCCGGCAGGAGTTGAAGTAGGTACTGTTGGTTGGGTTGGAACATCAATTCTTACCGCTAATGGAGTAGATCCACTTACCTTGTTATACTATACAGAGCCCGCTGGAACAGATGGACGCGATTTTCATGTTTTAACATCTGCGCTTGACCAGAGTGCGATGGATACAACTGGTAGTGGTGAGTTATTTTCTTTCACATTTGCAAACTCTAACCAATCTGATGTTGAAATTGGAATAAGTGTTACTTTATTAGATGGGTCTGGAAATGAACTGACACCAGGTGCAGTTATTGGTGCATTTTTAATTGAAAGTAGTGCTTCGAAATTTGCCAATGAAGAATCAAAGTATATTGAAAAGACATTGCCTATTTTACAAAATAAACCCGAAGGATATTAATTTATATTAGGAGAATGAAATAAATGTATAAAAACCTTAATATTATCTTTGCTGTATTATTTTTATTATTCATTACTATTACATCAGACAAGATATCAAACTTTAAAAATAATGATTTAATTTCTGCTGAATATCAAGAGGCAGAAGATAAAAATCATGAAGCATTATGGAATCAGCTTTATTCTATGCAAGAAGATCCTGTTTTAAAAAGAATTCCTTCAGAAGAATTATATAAAGTATTAGAAAATTTTAATTTTTATTTATCACCAAACAAACTTTCTACAACATTAGAATGGACAGAATTGGGACCAAACACAATTGGAGGAAGAACTAGAGCAATTTTAGTTGATCCCAATGACAGTACTAATAAGACTTTATTTGCAGCTGGTGTTTCAGGAGGACTTTGGAAAACAAATGATATTACTGTTACTACACCTACTTGGCAAAAAATTGATCATACTTGGGATAATATTAAAATAACTTCGTTAGCATCCGATCCAACAAATTCTCAAATATTTTATGCTGGAACTGGAGAAATATCTGGATCAGGTGGATTCGGGAACGGTGTTTACAAAAGCACTGATGGTGGTACCACTTGGAGTCATTTATCATCCAGTTCATCTATAGGGTCACAAATTGGCGATATCATTGTAAGAAATGAAAATGGTACAGGCGTTGTCTATGTTGGTTCATCTCTCTCATTTTCTCGTTATGCTCAAGATTGGAGCGACGACATAGATGACAAAACTGGGGGATTATATCGATCTACAGATGGTGGTGCTTCATGGACTAATGTTGGTCCATATGTATCAAATAATTCTGGAGGTTCATTGAGAGAAAATTTTAATAATTTTGCTTTAGGTACAAGTGATAGAATTTGGGCAGCAACGGATGGACTTAAATATTCTAACTGGTCACAATTTGGTGGTAATCTTTATTATTCAGATGATGGAACAACTTGGAACAAAGTGAATTGGAAACCTAATTCAGATACTTCTAAGCGTGTAATAGTTGCTGTTGCTCCTTCGGATAAAAATACTATTTATATCGCTGTAGAGGGTGATAATAGAGAAATAGGATTCTTAATGAAATCGACTGATAATGGTTCTAACTGGTCTTCCATGACTTTACCTCCAGTTCAAGTCGAAGCAACCGGTACACATTACGGTAGAAATGATCAAGCAGAATATAGTATGCATATCAAAGTTGATCCTAATGATCCTAATACATTGATTTTTGGAATGATTACCCAATATAAATCAACGGACGGTGGAGCAAATTGGACCGAAATATCAAATTGGCGAAGTAATGCAACCACACCGCCTTATGTTCATGCCGATCACCATAATCTAATTTATATTGATAGTAATAAAATTATTTCAGCAAATGATGGTGGTGTTTTTTATTCTGAGGATGGTGGAACTAATTGGTCTTCAAAAATTGAAAATTATAATGTTGGGCAGTTCTATCATGCTGATTTGCATCCATCGATTGATGAATATGTTTTAGGAGGAACACAAGATAATGGTTCTTGGAGAATAAATACTCAATCAAACTATGAAAATGAGGAAACAGGTGGAGATGGTGCATTCAGCCATATTAGTACAACTAATCCTTCTGTACAATTTACACAATATACTTACAATCGAATTCACCGAACAACAAATGAATGGGATGGCTGGACTGGTTATTATTACAATGAGTATCTGTTGAGGGATGGTGATAATGGTGCCTTTATAAGTACTAGCGATTATGATGCAACTAACGATGTATATTACATAACTGGAAATGCTACAAAAGAACTTAGAATTTTAAATAATGCATCCACTTATAACTATTATTCAGCTGGTTCTGCCAACTCTCAAGATACTCAAGGTATTTTTTTAGATCTTCCATTAACAAATAGAGCAACTGCTATTAAAGTATCACCCAATAATCCTGAAAAAGTATTTGTTGGTGACAATGAAGGACATTTTGGTGTTGTAACTAATGCTGCTACAACCAATGGTTCTGACTTCAATTATATTGATTTAGATCCATCAGATGCTTTACCTCAAAATTCATATATGCGATCAATTGATATTGGTCCAGATGATAATAAAATTCTTGTTACATTTTCTAACTATGGTATAAATAATGTATGGCAAACAACTGATAGCGGAACAACATGGACTAACTTGGATGGTAATTTGCCAAATATACCAGTTGGTGCAGCAGTTTATAATCCAAATAATTACAATGAAGTTATTTTGGGTACTGATTTAGGTATTTGGAGCAGTGATAATGTTAATACCGGATCTGTACAATGGTCAGCAAATGGTGGAAATATACCTAATGTTCCTGTCTGGTCAATTACAGTACGTCCGGACGGCGCTATGGTAGCAGCCACTCATGGTAGAGGTTTATGGTATTCAACAAGTCTTGTTAGTGGTGGTGGAACTTCCTACCCTGCAGCTACTTTTACAATATCTGATTTAGATCAAACATACTTGAGAAGCACCACAGAAGTCACAATTACTCCAGATTTTTCAGCTGTAACCAATT